>ERZ827498.953-NODE-953-length-34835-cov-7.188384_pt1 | contig 34835 bp, 28 predicted proteins | sample MGYA00519865_ERZ827498 | MGnify/ENA primary metagenome ERZ827498 (study PRJEB31778, sample SAMEA3449328) | human gut metagenome | biome: human gut; feature: human-associated habitat; material: faeces | place: United Kingdom | collected 2010/2012 ...
GTAATGAAGCGAGGGATTAGAGCTTGATCTCGATCTCAACGCCGGCAGGAAGCTCGAGACCCATCAGAGCCTCGACCGTCTTGGGGCTGGAGTTGGTGATGTCGATCAGGCGCTTGTGGGTGCGGCGCTCAAACTGCTCACGGCTGTCCTTGTACTTATGCACAGCGCGCAGGATGGTGACGACTTCCTTCTTGGTGGGCAGAGGGATGGGGCCGGAGACGGTAGCGCCGGTGCGCTTGGCGGTCTCGACGATCTTCTCTGCGCTCTGGTCGATGACCTGGTGGTCATAGGCCTTGAGACGAATGCGGATCATTTCTTTTGCCATTTTCGGTTTCTCCTTCATTTTGTACGGTTTTCTTGCTTTGTCGAAGCCGTACGGTGAGAGGTTTTCTTGTACGCTTATCCGTGCGTATCATTCCGGCTCATAGAAAAACCGGCACGAATAAACGGCCGGTCCACACATGGCGCAGCGATCTACGCAACGTACAGATATTCTCTCAGCCGCCCGATGTTCGGACATACTCCCCGAAAGTTACCTCAGAAACCTGAGCAATCTCCCGGTTCATCGCAATATCGCGCAAATAGGGCAGGATGCGCCCAATCGCGGACTTGCATATAGTACCAAAACTAATTGCACATGTCAAGACAATTTTTAAATTTTTTCGAGAAATTTTTTCATCGGCGCAAAGGCTCTCCAAATCAGACAATTTCGCCCACAGCACGCGGTATATTCTCCCTCTCCCACTGATATATTTAAGGGCAAAGGAGTTGATGGGCATGGCAATGGCTTACCTTTGGACGGGAATGGTGGTTGTATCTCTTTTCTTCGGCGCTTGGACGGGAAATTGGGACGCGCTCGGCACCGCCGCGCTTGAGGGGGCGCAGAGTGCGGTCGAATTGTGCTTTGCGATGTGCGGCGTGATGTGTCTCTGGACAGGGCTGATGGAAGTGATGAACCAGTGTGCGCTCACTGACCGCCTTGCCGCCCTGTTCCGCCCGCTGCTCAAAAGGCTTTTGCCGCGCTCGAGCCGTGACAGCGAAACTCTCGCCGCCGTTTCCGCCAACCTCTCGGCCGATCTTCTCGGCCTTGGCAACGCAGCAACGCCGCTCGGCATCCGCGCGGCCCGCCGCATGAGCCGCGGCTGCGGCGGCAGGGCATCAGACGAACTGTGTTTGTTCGTGGTGCTCAACACAGCGTCCCTTCAGCTCCTGCCCACCACGCTCGCAGGCGTTCGCTCTTCGCTCGGCAGCCGCGACCCGTTTGACATCCTGCCCGCCGTATGGCTCACATCGCTCCTCTCCGTCCTCACAGGACTGCTCGCTGCAAAGCTGCTTTCCCGCTTCTGGAGGGATTAGCCTATGCCGCTCTCTACGCTGATCGTGCCGGTACTGCTCGTCTTCACCGCCTGCTTCGCCGCGCGCAAGCGCGTCGACGTCTACGCTGCGCTCACCAAGGGCGCAGAGGAGGGGCTTGCCGTGCTGCTGCACATTTTACCCACGCTCATCGCGCTCTTGAGCGCCGTTTATATGCTGCGCGCTTCCGGCGCAACGGAAGCGCTCGGCGCGTTTCTCGCCCCCGCGCTCGATGCGCTCGGCATTCCTGCCGAAACCGCGCCGCTGCTATTTATCCGCCCCATCTCCGGCAGCGGCGCGCTGGCCGTCGGATCGGAGATCATGCGCACGCATGGCGTGGATTCCTATATTGGCCGCGTGGCGGCTGTCATGCTCGGCTCGAGCGAAACGACATTTTACACTGTTGCCGTCTATTACGGCGCGGCAGGAATCACCAAAACGCGCTACACCATTCCCGCCGCCCTTTGCGCCGACGCAGCGATGTTCCTCTCCTCGGCATTTTTTGTGCGCCTGTTCTTCGGCGCGTAAAAAAGAGGACTGCCGCCGGGCAGTCCTCTTTTTTATTCCTCTTCCGTCCGCACGCGGACGCGCAGGGCGCACTCGCCCCTCTGCCCGCCGATGTTGATCGCGTAGCGCAGGGCAAGCATACCGCCGGTCTCTTCAATTTTCCATTTGACCGACTCTGCCTTCACCGAGATCGGCAAGGTTCCGTAGGGTACGGCATAGAATGAGGTGTGCTCCTCTCCTGCCTCAAACACCATCTCGCTCGTCACCTCGCCCATGCGCGTCAGAATCACGCAGTCCGGTGCAAGCGCAAGGCGCGTCGCCGTGGTCACTCTGCCGGTCTCATCTGCCTCTTCGTAGCGCAGGAGATAGCCGTCTTTCGTTGTCTCCATCGTGCCGCGCACGCGCAGCTCGGAGCTGTCGGCGCTCATGCCTTCATATTTCTGCTCGCCGTGTACGGTGAGCCAAACGAGTTTTTTCATACTGTCCTCTCTTATCCTGTTTTTGTCATCATACTACGGCGCAGGAAAAGGCACAAGGCGCATTTTTAATTTTTGTGCGTTTCCCTGTTTTTGCTATGGCAAAACACAGCGGTGCGTGCTATAATCTCTGCTAAGCAGATTTCAGGAGCTTCAGAAGGAGGCATCACTATGAAAATTGATCTGACGGAAAAGCAATTCCGCCGTCTTCTCGATCTGGTCTACGTTGGCAACTGGGTGATGAACTCCACCCGCGGCGATGACCGCATTCAAGAATACGACGATGTGGAAAGCGCCGTTTTTGCCCACTGCCTCTCCCACGGCATGGTGCCTCTGGTCGAGGCCTACCAGGGGGAGCTGATCCCCTCGCGTGCCTTTGCCGAGGGCGGCATCCACGAGGCCATCATGGCCTACGAGGACACCATGTTCTTTGAGATCCTCGCTCAGGAGCTTGCCCTGCGCGATATGGACAGCGACGCGCCCACGCCTGAAAATGTTGACGAGCTGCGCGAACGCATGGACACCTACTTAGGCGAATTTGAGCAGCACGGCACCGACAACATCACCGTTGAAATGTAAAAGTGTAACAGAAGGCAAAGAGGTCTCCGCTTAAAAAGCGGAGACCTCTTTATCTTCGCGGCCGCAGCCGCGAAATGTTTTTGATCCATAAATCGCCGCGACAAGTGCGTGGCGATTTATTCTTCTCGCTCCGCGCGTGTCGAGCCGCCCTACGGGCGGCGAGGCACGAAACGGAGCGCATCCCCTATTTTTTAAGGATGCCAACGGCATCCTTAAAAAATAATCACGTCTTGATCCCCATCGTCTCCCACTTGCCGCTGCGGTAGCGCAGGAAAAAGATGACACTGCGCACCGACCAGTCCACGATCGCGTGCGCGAACCACACGCCGATGACGCCGTAGCCCATGTACTTGCCCAGCACATACGCAAGCATCACGCGCACGACCCACATCGTCAGCATGCTGGCGAGCATCGTGAACTTCGCGTCGCCCGCCGCGCGCAGGAAGCCCGGCACCATAAACGCCGGTACCCAGATGAAGATGGATGAGATGCCGTGGATCAGCGTGACCGTGACGGCGAGCTTCTCCGCCTCGGGAGAAACGTTGTAGACGCGCATGATGAGCGGCAGCAATGCGATGATCGTCAGGTTGACCACCGCCATGATGCCATACGTCCACTTGACGATCTTCTTCATGTAGGCGCGCGCCTGATCGAACTCGCCCGCGCCGACACACTGGCTCACCACCGCGGCAAGGCCCAAGTTGATGGCCTGACCGGCAAAGCAGTTGAAGTTTGCGATGGTGTTGCCGATGGCGTTCGCCACCATCGACGCCGTGCCGAACGTCGAGATCAGGCTGAAGAGCACGAGGCGTCCCAGCTGGAACATACCGTTTTCGACGCCGCTCGGCACGCCGATGTAGAAGATGTTCTTCATCAGGCGCATATTGAGGTGGAAGCCGCGAATATCGGACAGGTGCAGCATTAAGTCGCGGCTGAAGAGCAGTGAGAGGATCACGACTGCCGCGACCGTGCGGGACACGAGCGTCGGGATCGCGACGCCCGCGACGTCCATACCGAAGCCAAAGATCAAAACGGCGTTGCCGATCACGTTGATACTGTTCATCAGGAGTGAAACTTTGAGCGACACGTCGCTGTGGCCCATCGTGCGGAACAGCGCCGCGCCGCCGTTGTAGAGCGCGATGCCCGGAATGGATGCCATCACATATAAATAATAAGTGTTCGTCGCCGCCATGACGTCGGGCTCGATATGGCCGAACATTACGGTCAAAATCTGCGTGCGGAAGAGGTACAGCAGCGCCACGAAGAAGATCGACACCGCGCCGAGCAGCGCGATGAGCTGCTGGCCCGCGTTGCAGGCGTCCTCCTTCTGCCTTTGTCCGATGTACTGGCCCGCAACGGCTGCGCCGCCGGTCGCCATCGCCGAGAAAATGTAGATCATCAGATTGCTGATCGAATCGACCAGCGACACCGCGCTGATCGCCGCGTCGCCGACGGTCGCGACCATCAGCGAGTCAGCAAGTCCCACCGTGATGGCCAGAAGCTGCTCGAGCAGCAGCGGCCACATCAGCGCGACGAGCTGGCGATTCGTAAACATCATTTCCTTGTCAACGCGCACCGGCGCTGCCAGTTTGCCCATGCTTTCACTCTCCTTGTATCGATTGAGCCTGTATCATAAGCCATTTGCCGTTGTTTGTCAACGCCGCGTCAAAAAAGATACGGCTTCAGCGCTGCGCCCCACGCTTCGACAAGCTTTTCCTTCGTCCATCTGGCGTTGGCCGGCGAGGTGGAGGGAAGCTGGACGGCCTCGCGCCCGAGCTTCGCGCGGCAGTATTTTTTATAGCAAGCGTAGGACGTGCCGCCATTGCAGAAGATGGCCTGAATGTCCGCCGCATCCAAAATGACGGACAGATCGTTCGGCACAACGTTCGTGATGCTCGCATCCGACGATCCCACGATCTCGCATGAGCCGATGGTGTCCCACATGGCGACGCCGCGGCGCAGGACCATCGCTTTCTTCTCTTCGACCGTCTTTGGCGTTTCCTCGCCCAGAACAGCGGCGAGCGTCAGCCAGAAGCGGTTCTGCGGGTGCGCGTAGAAAAACGCCGCCTCCCTTGACTTGACCGACGGGAACGAGCCCAGGATCAGCACGCGCGACTTTTCGTCATACAGCGGCGGAATATTGTGCAGCTGCGCTTGCCATTCCATCCTCTCGCCCACCTTTCTGTCTTTTTCGCCATTTTAACACAGGAACATCAAATCGCCAAGTCCCGTTTCCTCCGTCTGCGTGCGCTTCGCTGCGTGCGCTTCACGCTTCGCTGCGGAAATGGGTTGGCTTTTTGGCAAAGTCATGTTATGATAAAGTAGATATATATCAAATGTAGGTGCCTTGCCCCGCGTGGGCGCGGCCATCTTTGAGAAAGGACTGCTATGAAAGACGACGACAATCACATTCTTCTTTTAGAAAAGGGCAAACGAGGCCTTCTGCAGATCATCTTCGGCCGCACGGGCATCATCATCGTTTCGCTGATCGTGCAGATCTTGTTCCTCTTTGCCGCCTTTTACAAGCTCGAGGGCTTTCTGCCCTACTTCTGGGGCGGCAACACGCTGCTGTCGGCGGCAGTCGTGCTGTTTCTGTTCGGCAACGACGACAACCCGACCATCAAGCTCACGTGGTTTTTCATCCTCGCGGTGCTGCCGGTGTTCGGCTTGATCCTGTACGTTTACATCAAGACGGACCTCGGCCACCGGCTGATGATCCGCCGCTACAACGACATCCTGTCGCAGACGGAGCACTTCGCCCCCTCGGAAAGCGCGTGTTCCAAGGAGGAATTACCGGAGGAGCTCCAAAGCCTTGCCTCCTACCTGAATTCCTGCGGCTTCCCCTGCTATCAAAACACACAGGCGCAATACTTCCCCCTCGGCGACGATGCGTTCGAGGTCATGTGCGACGAGCTCCAAAAGGCCGAGCACTTCATCTTCCTCGAGTATTTCATTGTCAGGGAGGGCTACATGTGGGGCCGCATCCTTGAAATTCTCAAGGAAAAGGTCAACGCTGGCGTCGAGGTGCGCGTGCTGTACGACGGCACCTGCGCGGTCGCGCTGCTGCCCTATTCTTACCCCGAAAAGCTCGAAAAGCTCGGCATTGCCTGCAAGATGTTCGCGCCGCTGCGCCCGTTCGTCTCCACGCACTACAACTACCGCGACCACCGCAAGATCATGGTCATCGACGGCAAGATCGGCTTCACAGGCGGCATCAACCTCTCCGACGAGTACATCAACCTCTCCTCGCGCTACGGCCACTGGAAGGACACAGCCATCGCCCTGCGCGGCGACGCCGTGCGCAGCCTGACGCTGATGTTTTTGCAGATGTGGGACGTCAGCTCCGTGCACTTTACGCCCGAAGTCTACAGCAAGTATCTCGACGTGCCGCAGCCGGTGCGCGAAAAGGAGCCGGGCTACGTCATCCCCTACGGCGACAGCCCACTCGACCGCAACCTTGTCGGCGAGATGGTGTATATGGACATCATCAACCGCGCCAACCGCTATGTGCACATCATGACGCCGTACCTCATCATCGACAACGAGATGATCACGGCGCTGACCTACGCCGCGCGCCGCGGCGTGGAGGTGCAGCTTATCCTGCCGCACGTGCCTGACAAGGAGATTGCCTTCTCGCTTGCGCACACGTACTACCGCAGGCTGCTTGAAAACGGTGTACAAATTTATGAGTACGAGCCGGGCTTCGTTCACGCGAAGGTCTTCGTCAGCGATGACTGCAAGGCGACCGTCGGCACGATCAATCTGGACTACCGCAGCCTGTACCACCACTTTGAATGCGGCACGTACCTTTATGCATCGCCCGAAGTCGCAAAAATTGAGCAGGATTTCCAGCAAACGCTCGCCAAGTGCGTCCGCGCGGACATGGACCTTCTCAAAAACGACCCGTTTATGCGAAAGCTCATCGGCCCCGGCATGCGCATCATCGCCCCGCTGCTGTAAGAAGTAAAAAAGTCGAAACCGTCCGGTTTCGACTTTTTCTTATCTTCGATCACTTTTCAAGCTGCTCGAGCGCGCTGCACACGGCAGTGTGCTCCTTCTGCACCGCCACATAGAGTGGCTGTACGCTTTCAGGCATCGGATCCTGACCGCGCAGCGCCTCCGTCATCTGAGAGCTGGCGTGAGCAAGTGAGCCGAGACCCAAGTTCAGCGCCACACCCTTGAGCGTGTGCACCGCGCGGAACGCCGTAGTCGTGTCGCCCGCGTTCATCGCATTCTTCAGGTTTTGCATGCTGTCGTCGCCCGGGAACATATTAAGGAAGCGCACGATGCGCTCGTCGTTCTGAAAACGCGCCTTGGCTTCGCCGTAGTCGCCGCCGACGCAGCGGAAAAATTCGTCAAGTTTCACGTTCTTTCGCCTCTCGATAAATTGCTACGCAATCCTTTTTCAATTTGGCCTGATACATCGCAAGGTCCGCCCTGTGGATCGTTCTTGAGATGCGTCCCGCCGCGAACGCGCCGCCGATGCTCGCGCTGATGTGTAGTTCAGGATACTCCTCAATGACGATCTCGTCAAGCGCTGCGCGGATGGACTGCAATTTCTTCTCCAGAATTTGTTGCGGCAGGTCGCGGAACAGCAGGAAGAATTCATCGCCCCCGTAGCGCACGAGCTCGTCGTCGCTGCGGATCTGCGATTTGATGGCCTGCGCCGCGCGATAGAGCGCCGCGTCGCCCGCCTGATGGCCGAAGCGGTCGTTGATGTGCTTGAAGTTGTCCATGTCGATCATGGCGAACGAGAACCGGCCCTCCAGATTCTTGAGCCGCTCGTCGTAATAGCGGCGGTTGTAGACCTTGGTGACCGAGTCCATATACACCTGCCGGTTGCGCACGAGCAGCTGGTTGAGCACATTTTCGCGCTCGAACATGTCGTCGCTCTTGATGCGCTTGACCAGCTCGAGCGAATACGGCCTGCCGTCCACCTCGATGAACGACGCGAGCACATAATAGATATCGCTCTCGCGCGTTTCGATCTTCGTCTGTGGCTTGTGCGTGCGCAGCACCTCCTGCGAAATGCAGTTTTCGCAGCGGCGTTTCTTTTTCCACACCGCGTAGCAGTGCTCGCTCTTTTTAAGCGTGTAGCCCTCATCCGTTTTCGTCAGCTCCACACAGATCGTCGGGGCGACCAGCCGCGCAATGTCAAAGATACGGCGATACCCCGCCAAAAGGCCGTCCACCTGCTCCTTGCTCACGCGCAGCACGTCGTCCGCCGTGCCGCTCATCATCGGCGTGAGCGCCTGCGCACTCTCGTGCTGCACCGTCTCCTGCACGTCAGTCAAATGGCGGTAGCTCTTGTCGATATCGCGGATGATGCCGACGAGCGAATTGTAGCGTCCCGCCTCGGTTGACGACCACGTCACCATGATCGCGAGCTTGCACCAGTGCATCGCGCCGTCGAGTCTAATCTCGGCCTCGGTTTCAAAATACGTCTCGTCGATCGTGGCGGTTTCGGCCCAGCCGCGGATCTCGTTGAGCGTTTTTCTGCCCACCACGGCGAGAAAATCGGCACTCCCCGCCGGATCGACCACGACCTTGGGAAGACCCGTCCGCTTGCTTGCGCTGGCCGAGAGCGCGATCGCATCGGGATTTGTCGTGTATTCAAACCACAGCTCGTCCGTCAGCTCGCTGAAAAACTGGCGTTTGCCGCGCTCCTCCTCGAGCTGGATCGCCACGCGCGTGGTACTGTCCTCGCTGCGGCTTGCATAAAGTTCTTCCACTGTGCAGCGCGCCTCGCTGTGCCCTTGGTCAAGGTGCGGCACGACGGACAGCTCCTTTTGCAGCCACACGGCGATCTCATCAAGGCATTCAAGCAGCAGCGGATTAAAGTTGCCGCACTCGCCCGAATGAATCATGCGCATCGACTTTTCGTGCGAAAACGCCTCTTTATAGCACCGCTCGCTCGTGAGCGCGTCGTAAACGTCCGCGACTGACACGACCTGCGCCGCGATGGGGATGGCGTCGCCCTTGAGGCCGTCGGGATAGCCCTCGCCGTTCCACCGCTCATGGTGCCAGCGGCAAATCTCAATGGCGTACTTGACGAGCCGTTCGTTCTGATAGATCGGCAAGTCGGTGATAAGCTTTGCACCGATCTGCGTGTGCCGCTTGACAATCTCGTACTCCTCCGGCGTGAGGGAATGGGGCTTGGTCAGGATCTCCTCCGGAATTTGCAGCTTGCCGATGTCGTGCAGGCCCGAGGCCATGCGGATGGCCTCGATATCCTCGCGCTTTAAATGATAGCGGTCGGTCTTGCCGACAAGGCACTGGAGCAGAAGCCCCGTCACAAGGATCACGTGCGTCATGTGTGCCGCCCTCGCCGCTGCGGCACTCCACCGCGTGGCCGAGGATATCGACCATCAGCTCGGTGTTTTTCTCCTGCCGGTAGAAGCGGTCTGCCAGCACGCTCATGAGCTGCTGCTTTTTTGTGTGCAGCAGCACCGTGTTCATGATGCGGCGGCGGATGACGTTCGGCACAAACGGGCGGCTCACATAGTCCACCGCGCCGAGCTTGAAGGCCTTGTCGATATAGGCGCTGCCCGTCTCCCGCTTTTTCAGCTGCTTCCGGCAAAGCAGCAGAAACACCGGGAAAATTTCCCTTGAATGTTCCGTGGTTCTGTGCTAAGTTTACACTAAGTATCAAATGTTTCTTAAAAACACGCATAAACAGTTTTTGTTTGGCACTGGCTTTTCCGGTGCCTATTTTCTTGTCCGCCCGCCCCGCGGCGGCATTTCTACAAAAGAGCGCGCCCTAAAATGCGTATGAGGTCTACACTATGGTCGAAGCCAGAATCCTGATCGCGGACGATTCGAAAATGAACCAGCAGATCCTTTCCGAAATCCTCGGCGACCGCTACGAATACCTCTATGCCGACGACGGCATGCAGGCGCTCGATCTGCTGCACTCCGAGTTCGACATCGACCTGCTGCTCGACATCAACATGCCCCGCCTCGACGGCTTCGGCGTGCTCGAGGTGATGAAGCAGCACAACTGGCTGCAGGAGATCCCCGTCATCATCACCTCGTCCGAGGATGACGAGTCGTTCATCCAGAAGGCCTACGAGCTCGGCGTAACGGATTACATCCGCCGCCCGTTCAACCTGACGGTCACGCAGCGGCGCGTGAGCAGCGCACTCACGCTCTACGCGCGCCAGAAGCACCTTGTCCACCTGGCCGAAGAGCAGGTTTACGAGCGCGAGAAGACGAACAGCGCCATCATCAACATTCTGAGCCACGTCGTCGAGTCGCGCAATTTCGAATCCGGCACGCACATTCTGCATGTGCGCACCATCACCGACATTCTGCTGCGCCAGCTCGTCTGCACATCTCGGAACGGCGCGCAAAATAGAAAGGAAGCATCATGGCTCACAACAAATTTCTCCCTCGCGTGCTCGCCGCAGCGGCGGCGATGATGCTGCTCGCAGGCTGCAGCAGCAAGGCAGACCCCGGATTTTCCCCGGCGAACCCTGTCAATATCACGATCTGGACGTACTACAACGGTGAACAGCTCGAAGCGTTCAACGCGCTCGTCGACAAGTTCAACTCGACCGTCGGCAAGGAACAGGGCATCACGGTTGAGAGCTCCAGCCACGGCAGCGTGACCGATCTTGAGAACAACGTGCTCGCCTCTGCCGAGGGCAAGGTCGGTGCCGAGGCGATGCCCAACATCTTCTCCGCCTACGCCGACACTGCCTACGCGCTCGATGAGATGGGTCAAATTGCCGATCTGAGCGATTATCTAAGCGAAGAGGACCGCGCCGCCTTTATTGAGGACTATCTGAGCGAAGGCGACTTCTCCGGCTCGGGCAGTATCAAGATCTTCCCCGTCGCCAAGTCGGCGGAGCTGCTGTTTCTCAATGAAACGGACTGGGAGCCGTTCGCCGCCGCCACAGGCGCAACCTATGACGACTTGGCCACGATCGAAGGCCTCGTCTCCGTCGCCGAACGCTACTACGAGTGGACCGACGCGCAGACGCCCGACATCCCGAACGATGGACGCGCGTTCTTCGGCCGCGACGCGATGGCGAACTACATGCTCATCGGCGCCAAGCAGCTCGGCTGCACGATCTTCGACGCACAGGACAGCAGCATGACGCTGAACTTTGACCATGATACCGTGCGCACCCTCTGGGATAACTACTATGTACCCTTCATCAAGGGCTACTTTTCCGCAAGCGGCCGCTTCCGCAGCGATGATGTGAAGACCGGCAATATCATCGCCTACGTCGGCTCGTCCTCAAGCGCAACGTTCTTCCCCATGCAGGTCATCGCCGACGACATGGACAGCCACGACATCACGCGCAAGGCGCTTGAAAGCCCGAAGTTTGCGAACGGCGAGGACTACGCCGTGCAGCAGGGCGCGGGCATGGTCGTGACGAAGGCGAGCGATGCCGAGATTCAGGCAAGCCTCGTGTTCCTCAAATGGTTCACCTCGCCCGAGCACAACATCACGTTCTCTGTCGACTCAGGCTACCTCCCCGTCACGCACGAGGGCAACTCCATCGACGCGATCCGCGCAAGCGGTCTTGCCCTCAGCGACGAAATGGACGAAGTCCTCTCCGCCGCAGTCGACACGGTCAACGCAAACCATCTCTACACGCCCCACGCCTTCTCCGGCGGCACGAACGCCCGCGCCATTCTTGAATATTCCATGAGCGATAAGGCAAGCGCTGACCGCGCCGCGGTCAAAGAGGCAATGGCGCAGGGACAGAGCTTTGAAGAGGCCTCGGCGCAGTTCCTTTCCGACGAATGCTTTGAAGCCTGGTATCAGGATACGCTTGCATCGCTTGAGGCCTTTCAGAGCTGAGTGACTGTTCAATGACAAAAAAGGGGCCGTTTTATGTTCTTTCGCAAACCATCGGATCACGCGCCGCATGTCACCATCTTCCATACGATCCTGCGCTCCATGCTCTGGATCCTGTTCATCGAGATCGCGCTGCTCGTCGGCATTCTCTATCTCTGCCGCATCAACACGAGCCTTGAGCAGAATGCTGTCGACATCTTGCAGATACAGACGGAAAACCGCCAAAACTATCTGCAAGGCCAGATGCTCGACGCGCAGGACCTCTCGTCGCTTGCGGGCAAGATCAACGCCGTGACGCAGTCCATGCTCGACGACGGCGAGATCAGCCTCGACACACTCGACAGCGGCAGCGACGCCGCATCCCCCCTGCTGCTCTCGATCGGCGACAGCCTGATCTCCTCGATGCGCCACCGCCCCATCACCGGCATTTTTGTCGTGCTCAACACGCACGATCTCGACACACGCGAAAAGGGCGAGCCGCTGCCCTGCCTTTACCTGCGCGACCTTGATCCGGATTCTTCCCCCTCGCAGCGCAATTCTGATCTTATGCTCGTGCGCGCACCCGCACAGGTCGTACAGTCGCTCTACATTGCGACCGACACGAGCTGGACGCCCTCGATCAACTATGGGGCCAACGGCAGCAGTGGCTTTCTCTATCCCGTCTTTCAGGCGGCCTACCACGGAAACGGCGAACTGGACGCCGCGGACTACGGCCACTGGACGTCCTCGCCCTACACGCTCTCCGGCGACGATCACTCCGCCATCGCCTACACCATCCCGCTTATTTTAGATGACGGCACGGTCTACGGCGTGCTCGGCGTCGAAATTCTTGAAAGCTACCTGCAAGCCCTGCTGCCGGGCACCGAGCTGCAGAACGACAGCTCGGGCACCTATCTTCTCGGCGTCGCATCGAATTCCGCCATCGGAAAAGACGACCTTACCGTCAGCGTCATCTCCGCCTCCCCCGCTGCAAATGCGCCACAGCAATCCTATGACCAGACGCTGCTGCTCAAGCCGTCAAAGCGCGGCGGCTACCAGAGTGACTCCCCCCTCGGCCTTTGTCACGCCGCCGTGGCACCGCTGACGCTCTACAACCGCAACGCACCGTTTTCCAATGAGCAGATGCTGCTTATCGGCTCGGTGCCGGTATCGGCGCTTTACGCCTTTTCAGGCGATGTGGTGCGGCTTTTGATCATCGCTGTCCTCGTCGTGCTCACCGCAGGACTTTTCAGCAGCCTTGTGCTGGCGCGCAAACTCTCGCGCCCGATTTCGCGCCTTTCCGACGAGGTCGCGCACGCGCGTGAAAGCCGCAGCTCCATCCCCATACTCTCCGCCACCGGCATCATCGAGCTCGACCGGTTCTCCTCCGCGTTCACGCAGCTCGGACGCGAGGTACTCGATACTTCGACCAAGTTTCTGCGCATCATGGACATGGCAAGCGTGGAGCTCGGCGGCTATGAGCTGCGCTCCGCTCCCGACAGCATCTATGTCACCAACAATTTCTTCGACCTTCTCGGCATGCCCGGCGTTGACGCAGACGACTTAACAGCGCAGAGTTTCCGCGAGCTTTTGCAGCGCTTTGAGCGCTCGTGCCCCCACTCCCCCGCGCCCGACGGCGCGATGCTCTACCACATCCGTCTGCCAAGCGGCAAAGAGCGCTACCTTCGCATCGAGACGACGCACGAGGACGGCACACAGGTCGGCCTTGCCGAGGATGTGACCGCCAACACGCTTGAAAAGCTGCGCATTGAGCACGAGCGCGACTATGACACGCTCACAGACCTCTACAACCGCCGTGCCTTCCGCCGCATCTGCGCCGAGTTCTTCTGCTCACCCGAAAAGCTCGGCCACGCGGCGCTTTTGATGTTCGACCTCGACAACCTCAAGCAGATAAACGACACATTCGGCCACGACTGTGGCGACGAGTACATCCGCCTCACAGGCGAATGCTTTGCCAAGAATGCTCCCGCGCGTACCGTCTGCGCGCGCATCAGCGGCGATGAGTTCAATGCTCTCTTCTACGGCTACAACGATCAGGATACGCTGCGCGCCGACATCTGCGCGCTGAAAGCCGCCCTTGAGCAGTCTGTCGTCCAGCTTCCCAGCGGCCGTGAGCTGCGCGTGAGCGTCTCCGGCGGTGTCGCGTGGTATCCCGAGAGCAGCACAAATCTCATCACACTGCGCAAATACGCGGACTTTGCCATGTATCAGGTCAAGCACTCGCGCAAGGGCGAGCTGCTGGAATTCGACCCTGAGGTCTACCGCACCAGCCTGCAGGAAAGACGCTGCCATGAGGAGTTCCGCCGTCTCATCAACGAGGAGCTTGTCTCCTACCACTTCCAGCCCATTATCGACGCAAAAGACGGCAGCGTTTTTGCCTATGAAGCGCTCATGCGCGTGGATCTTCCCACGCTGCACTCCCCTGCTGACGTGCTGCGCCTCGCGCGCGAGGAAAACTGCCTGCACGAGGTCGAGCGCATCACGTTCTTCCGTGCGTCAAGTGCATATCAGGCGCTTGAAAACGCCGGTAAGGTCGTGCCCAGCGCGCTGCTGTTCGTCAATTCGATTGCAAGCCAGTATCTAACGCCCGATGAGCTTTCGGAATACTCCGCGCGCTACGCCTCGATCCTGCCGCGCATCGTCATTGAGATCACGGAGGAAGAGGTGCTCGACCCCAAGGCGCTGCGCATCAAGCAGACGATCCGTGGCAGCTCTGGTGCGTTCGCGCTCGACGACTACGGCAGCGGCTACAGCAACGAGCGCAGCCTTCTCGAGCTCTCGCCCAACTACATCAAGATCGACCTTTCCATCATCCGCGACATCGACACCGACGCCAACAAGCGCCAGATCGTGTCGAACACCGTATCCTACGCGCACCAGCGCGGCATGAAGGTCGTGGCCGAGGGCCTTGAGACCGCGGACGAGGTACGCACCGTGCTGTCGCTCGGCGTCGACCTTCTGCAGGGCTTCTTCCTCGCGATGCCGCAGGTCGAACCCGGCGGCGCGAGCGAAGAAAGTCTTGCCGTCATCGCCGAGATGCACAGCCAGAGCGATGAGAGTCAAATTTCGATGTTTGGCGGCGACAAGCAGTAAATTTCGCAAAAAGGCTCACGAAAGCATTGCTTTCGTGAGCCTTTTTCTTTTATCCGTTCTCTTTCGCCGTGCGGGCGCATTCGATGATCGTGCGCACCGCGCGGTCGATGTTGATGGGCTTGGAGAGGTGGGCGTTCATGCCCGCGGCGAGGCATTTTTGAATGTCCTCATGGTAGGCGTTGGCTGTGAGGGCGATGATGGGGATGTGCTTCGCCGTCTCGCTGTCGAGCTTTCGGATGGCGGCGGTCGCCTCCAGGCCGTTCATCACCGGCATCTGCATGTCCATCAGGATCGCATCGAACTTGTCTGGTGCGGCCTGCCCGATCCGCTATAAGCAGTCCTGCCCGTTCACAGCGCGCACACAGTGCACCCTGTAGCCGCGCAGCTGCTCGGCGGTGATCTCGTAGTTTAGGTCGTTGTCCTCGGCCACGAGCACAGTGAGCGGCTTTTCCGGCGTATACTTGACGGTGTTTGAGAGCAGGTTCATGTATATCTGCCCGAGGCGGATCTGGTCGGAGAGCAGCACATTGTGGGAAATGTCATGCAGCTTCCCCGAAAAGCGGATGTTTTTTGCCTCCGCCATGCCCGCGATGGCCTGGCAGTAGAAGTCAAACAGCTCCGGTAGCTTCACCGGCTGCGAGACGATCTTAAACTCCACACTCTCGATGCGTGAAATATCCTGCACATCGTCGATGAGCTCCTGCAGATTGCCGCCGCTGATCTGGATCTTTTCCAGGCACTCTTTCATCTTCCCCGGGTCGTCCGCATGCTGTAGGGCGATGTTCGTAAAGCCCATGATGACATTCATCGGCGTGCGGATATCGTGCGACATGCGCGAGAGGAGCTCGGACTTTGCCTCGTTCGCGCGGCGCGCCGCATCTGCCGCGCTCATCAGGTCCTTTTCGCGGCGCTTTTCTTCGCTGTAAAGGCGCATCGCGAACAGCACCTGCTCCGCCTCGCCATTTTCCCCGCGCGTCTGCACGATGAAGCGCGCAAGATGCCAGTTGCCGTCCTTCACGGGGTATTCGAGCATCACGGAATCCTCGTGCCGCAGTCTCTCCGCGAGCGCCGAAAGGTCAAAAAACGGTTCAACATAGGGCAGATACTCCGGCAACGATGCTCTGCTTGCTCATTTCACTCATGTGGACGCTCGCTCTGCCGCTGTGTCCGGTCAGACGGTGCATCTGCCGCTCGCTTGCAACCTCTTCATAATAACCCGTGCGCAGATCGATACGGTAAATCATATAATAGATCTTGCTGATGGCCGAGATGACCTCGTAGCTCATCCGGCTCTCCGTGAGCGCCGTTTCCAGCGCGTGCTGGTGCTCGCGCTCTTCCCTCACGATCTCATCCACGCTGCGGAAGTCCAGTAGGATTTGAAAGCTCGTTTCCGTCTGCTGCACCCTATTGGCGCGCACCTCGAAATAGATGTTCCCGATGGCGTTCGGCACACTCTGGTAGCGGCGGCTGACGCGGTCCTTGGTCCTGAGATTTTCTGCGTCCAAAAATTGCAGGAAGTCCAGTGCGCTCTCCTTAAGGACGCACTTGTGATAGTAATGCTCGACCGCCTCGGCATAGGAAAATAGCTCCTGCCCGTGCGGGAGCAGGTCGCCCGCGGAGTTGGAGTGCTCCTCGATCTTGACGATCTCGGCCCGGTCGTTCATCAGATCCACGCGGTAGACGGACGTGCTGTCCTTGCAGAGCACCTTGAGTATCTGCTGCTCAAGCTTCACGGCCTGCAAATTTTGCTCGAGCGACTTTTGCTTCTCTTCCAGCAGCGTCAGCATGCGCAGATTCTCCCGCGCGCTGCCGAGGTGTCCGCCGACAAAGGCGAGCAGGCGGAGCTTATTGTCCGTCAGCGTCCGCTGCGGGTTGTCAAGGCCGAAAAAGCCGCTCAAGCTGCCGCGGTAAAAGACCGGCACCGCGATCTCGGAGCGAATGCTCTGCGCCTTTAAGAGCTCGTACTCGCTCGGCATCTGCGTTTTCACATCTTCAATATTGGGAATGACGATCGTCTCGCCGCGGCCGAAGACCTCCAGCCAGTAGGGCATGTCCGAGGGAAAGATCTCCGTCAGGTTGTCAATCTGCGGCGCGACGCCGTTCGCGCACCACTCAAAGGTGTTGCAATAGGCCTCCGCCGTCCCCTCCAGCCGCTCGAAGAGAAACACGCGGTCAGACTGCATGGCCTCGCCGATCAGACTCAGCAGGCGGTAGACCAGCTCGTCCATCTCCTCCTTGCTGCGGGAGCGGTCGATGCGCGCGAGCTGATCGATGAGCGCAAGGCTGTATTCTGCCGCAATGCTCGCCCCTGCGGTCGCGGGCGGATGTTCTGCTTGCTTCATGCGCTTGTCTCCTTTGCGGCGTTTACACTCGTCATAAATATGCAAAATTGGTCATAGTTTGTTTACTATAGCATGGGGTAGTTCGAAAGTAAAAACGAAGTTGTCCCTCCCGTCGATCGTTCGGCATCACCGCACAAAAAGTGCGCCGGCTCGTTGAGCCGGCGCACTTTTATTTGTTTTCACATTCTGACACTTTACTTCTTCTTGCCGCCGAGGAATTCCGGCAGGGGCTTGCCCTGCTTGAGCCACTGGTGATACTCGGCCGTCGCGGCGAACTCGACGTCGCCCGCAGAGTTGAGCGCGGTCTCGACAGAGTCCTGAATGACGCCGATGATGAAGCCGACGCCGACGACCTGCATCGCGATGTCGTTCGAGATGCCGAACAGCGAGCACGCCATCGGGATGAGCAGCAGCGAGCCGCCCGCCACGCCGGAAGCGCCGCACGCGCCGAGGGCCGACATGATCGAGAGCAAAATCGCCGCGGGCAGCGAGACCTGCATACCCAGCGTATTGGCCGCGGCCAGCGTCATGATGGTGATGGTGATGGCCGCGCCGTCCATGTTGATCGTCGCGCCGAGGGGGATAGAGACGGAGTAGAAGTCCTTATCCAAGCCGAGCTTTTCGCACATGGCCATGTTCACGGGGATGTTCGCTGCGGAAGAGCGGGTGAAGAACGCCGTCAGGCCGCTTTCACGCAGGCAGCGGAACACCAGCGGATAGGGATTGCAGCGCAGATAGATGAAGATGATGATGGGGTTGATGACAAGCGCCATGAAGAGCATCGTGCCGACCAAAAGCAGCAGGAGCTTGCCGTACTGGGTGAAGATCGCAAGGCCGTTGCTCACAACGTTCGTGAACACAAGGCCCATGATGCCGAACGGTGCCAAATTGATGATCCAGCGCACGATGGTGGACACCGCGTCCGCCGTGTTGCTGAGGAAGACCTTCGTCGAGTCCGCACCAAGCTTCTTCATCGCCACGCCGAAGAGACAGCCCCACATCAGAATGCCGATGTAGTTGCCGTTCATAATGGCGGAGATGGGGTTCGAGACGATGTTGGACAGCAGCGTGTGCATGACCTCGCCAAGGCCCTGCGGGATGACCTCGGCCTCAGCGGCCTCGGCCAGCAGGAGCATCTGCGGGAAGAGCATGCTGGTCACAACGCTCAGCGCCGCGGCGACGAACGTCGTAAGCATGTAGAGCCACACGACCGTGCCGAAGCGGCGGTCGAGCTTGGACGAGCCCTGCGCCAGCGCGCTCGCCACGATGACGAACACCAGCACGGGGGCAATGCCCTTGAGCGCGCCGACAAACAGGTTGCCAAGCTCCCGCAACCACGTCGCGCCGGGACAGACCAGCGCCAGGATCACGCCGACGACAAGGCCGATCGCGATGCGCAAAATCAGGCTGACGCCGTTATACGCGGCGGCAATTTTTTTAAGGGTCTTCATAAAGGGATTCATAGGGGCATCTTCTTTCTTTTCAAAATCTAACGCTCTTACGATCCTCTTCTCTCTGCTCAGGCCGCAAAGGCGCTTTCACTAACGGCCTTTATTATATCTTTATGTGCAGGAAATTGCAAGGAGCGGACAGATGTATTTCTACGAAAAACACTCCAATGACAGAAATTCGTCATTATCGCCATGAGATCTGCCGTCTGTCGCCGTCTCGCAGCACGAAAAAGTCTTTTCTGTCCGCACGCCATAAAATTCTTGCGCAGGCGAACGGATTCTATTGACATCTTTGGGCATTTTTGCAAGAATCCGATTCGTCTGTCAAAAAACACAGCACAAATAATAACACCCATCGGATCATACCGACGGGTGTTATTTACATAACCGCATTTTACATCGGCTCAGCGTGTTCACCGCAAAGTGCAACAATGGTCAGCGCAAACAGCTCCGCGCTTCGCACGATCTCATCTACCACAAGGTACTCATTTGCACCGTGCATGTGATAATCTACACCTAATCGGGAAGCGCCAAACGCCACGTCATTTTTCAGAAAGTGCGCATATGTCCCACCGCCAATAGCAAGGCACTTGCCCGGTTCGCCCATGACCTGCTCATAGCAGCCTAAAAGCGTCTGGATAAACGGACTATTTTCCGGAACGTAATGGGGGGACCATTTTGCAGCTCTCCGAAAGATACCAGCCATAAGCCGCCAGTTTTTCACGCAGCACCTCAAGCACAGTCTCTTCGCTGGCACACATCGGCGCGCGGCAGTCTATGCGGCCGGACATACCGCCTTCCGCATAATGAAGCACGTTGGAGCTCAGCACCAACCGGCCGGACAATTCATCCGCCTGCGCCACGCCAGCCGCCTCACCGTAAAATGCGCCGTGCGGAACAGCTCTGTCAATCCGCGCAGGCGGCGCTGTCCCTCACAGTCGGCAAAGGGAAACTGCATCAGCAGCGCCAGCAAGCCAGTAAGTGCACTGTTTCCTTCCCAAGGCGTGGAGGCATGAGCACTCTTGCCTTCCGCACGGATCACAACGCACCCATTTTTTTCTTCCCATCTGAAAGCGATCCCAGTCTGCTCCTCTGTAGCGATGGCGACCTCTGCGATCTCATCTGTTAAGATTCCTTCTATAACGGCTTCTGCCTTACCGGGGACCGCATTGCCAACCGTACCGCTGTCAATTCTGCGGATGGTTTGCCGACACATCGAAGAGATCAGCGTATCTGGTGTGATTCGCTTGTAAATCTGCTTGATGGATTCCTGATAATGGTTGATTGTTCCATCCCGCAGATTGCGGGCCTTACAGTCCAAAATATACTCTTCGAACCCTTCCCTGAACGTCTTCTCATTCGGGAAGCACATCCTGATTTTCTTCACGGTTTTTCCCAAAAAAACGCAAAAACAGGAAGCACATCTTCCGCATTTTCGTGCGGAAGATGTGCTTCCTGCCTATGTTTGATGAAAAATCAGGTTTTGGAACCTTGGAAGGACAAACCCTGCGGTTTTCCCTCTTACTTCAGGCTCTCCGCAACAGCGACGGCCACGGCGACGGTGGCGCCGACCATCGGGTTGTTGCCCATGCCCAGGAAGCCCATCATCTCAACGTGCGCGGGCACGGAGGATGAGCCGGCGAACTGGGCATCGGAGTGCATGCGGCCCATGGTGTCGGTCATGCCGTAGGAGGCGGGGCCGGCAGCCATGTTGTCCGGGTGCAGGGTGCGGCCCGTGCCGCCGCCGGAGGCGACGGAGAAGTACTTCTTGCCCTGCTCGATGCACTCTTTCTTGTAGGTGCCGGCGACGGGGTGCTGGAAGCGGGTCGGGTTGGTGGAGTTACCGGTGATGGAGACGTCCACACCCTCGGAATGCATGATGGCCACGCCCTCGCGGACGTCGTCAGCGCCGTAGCAGCGGACGTCGGCGCGCTCGGTCTCGCTGTAGCGGATCTCGCGCACGATGTTCAGCTTGCCGGTGAAGTAGTCGAACTGGGTCTGAACATAGGTGAAGCCGTTGATGCGGGAGATGATCTGAGCGGCGTCCTTGCCGAGACCGTTCAGGATGACGCGCAGGGGCTCCTTGCGGGCCTTGTTGGCGTTGCGGACGATGCCGATCGCGCCCTCAGCGGCGGCGAAGGACTCGTGACCGGCGAGGAAGGCAAAGCACTTCGACTCGTCGGACAGCAGCATCGCACCGAGGTTGCCGTGGCCCAGACCGACCTTGCGGTCCTCGGCGACGGAGCCGTCGATGCAGAAGGACTGCAGGCCGACACCGATCATCTTGGCGGCTTCGGCCGCGGACTTCACGCCGGACTTGATGGCGATGGCCGCGCCGACGGTGTACGCCCAGCAGGCGTTTTCAAAGCAGATGGGCTGGATGCCCTTGACGATCTCATACGGGTCAAAGCCCTTGGCCTTGCAGATCTCGCGGCACTCTTCGACGGAAGAAATACCGTACTGAGCGAGGACGCCGTTGATCTTGTCGATTCTTCTCTCGTAGTTTTCAAATAAAGCCATTGTTTCGTCCTCCCTTCCTTATTCCTGACGCGGGTCGATGTACTTGGCAGCGTTGTCCCACTGACCATAGTGACCCTTGGCCTTTTCGAGCGCTTCGTTCGCATCGATACCCTTTTTGATGAAGTCCATCATCTTGCCGAGGTTGATGAACTCGTAGCCGACGATCTCGTTTTCCTTGTTGAGCGCGACGCGGGAGCAGTAGCCCTCGGCCATCTCGAGGTAACGGGGGCCCTTTTCGGCGGTGGCGAACATCGTGCCGACCTGGGAGCGAAGGCCCTTGCCGAGGTCCTCGAGGGACGCGCCGACAGCAAGGCCGTCCTCAGAGAAGGCGGACTGGGTGCGGCCGTAGACGATCTGCAGGAACAGCTCGCGCATGGCGGTGTTGATGGCGTCGCAAACAAGGTCGGTGTTCAGCGCTTCGAGAATGGTCTTGCCGATCAGGATCTCGGAAGCCATGGCAGCAGAATGGGTCATGCCCGAGCAGCCGATGGTCTCGATCAGAGCCTCCTGAATGACGCCCTCCTTGACGTTGAGCGTCAGCTTGCAGGCGCCCTGCTGGGGCGCGCACCAGCCGATGCCGTGGGTGAAGCCGGAAATATCGGCGATCTGCTTGGCCTGGACCCACTTGCCCTCTTCGGGGATCGGGGCCGGACCGTGATATGCGCCCTTCGCAACGGGGCACATATGCTGCACTTCGGTCGTGTAAATCATAACGATCTTCCTTTCTTATCCTCTGTCTCCACAAAAAGCGGAACGTATCCATACGTATTTTTTATCATAGCAAACCCGAACATCTTTTGCAAGGTGAAAAAACGGAAATACGGGCAAAATCCGTATTCCTTTCCCTCATTTTCCGCTATGCCGCACTTTTCGTTACAGCAGGTGGCGGATCGGGCGCTGGACAACGCTCAGAATCGTATACAGCGCGCGCTTTGCCCAAGGCAGCGTCATTTCTTCAAACCGCGCGCCGTATTCCGTGCCGCCGTCGTGCAGGGCGAGGCGGCTCTGGTCGATGTACTGTACGCTCTCCTGCCGCAGCGCGGCATTGACCTCCTCGCTCTCGATGACGAGCATCAGCTCCGTATCGAGATATGCGCTGCGCATGTCGGCGTTGAACGAGCCGACGATGCTCAGATCATCCCCGATCAAAATCGTCTTCGTGTGCAGCGACTGACCGCAGACGACCTCGTACACGTCGACGCCGCGCGATAAAATATTTTGCTTTTCGCGTAAGTAGTCCGAGCAGCCGCTCGGGTTCGCGCCGTTTTCAACGGCATTCGTCAGCACGCGCAGCTGCCGCGTCTCGGCAAGTGCTTCCAAATCGTTATACATTTTGTCGTTGCAGATGATGTACGGCGTTTGCAGCAGGACGTCATCGCCCTGCGCCATCAGGCGGACAAGCGCGTCCCACAGCTCAGGCGCTTTCGCCTCCGCGCGCGGCGAGCCGCTGAGAAGGCTCACATGCGTGACCGCCGCGGTCTCCACCTCCCAGTCGACGGCGGCAAGCTCTTTTCCATGCACCGCGCATAGCGCCGCGTAGCGCTCCTGCAGCGCGTCGGTCTGCGAGGACGTCTTGCCTGTGATGGTCTGATTCTCCGGCTGCGACCAGGCGCTTTCAAAATACGTCAAAAGCTGGGAGACCGAGCTGCCCTCTCCCCCGTCCGACACGACGAGCACGTCGCGGTCGATGTTCTGGTTCTCCTGATATGAGCCGAGGAACAAATCGTTCGAATTTCTTCCGCCGAGGATGTATTTGCTCCCGTCGGCGATCAAATACTTGTCGTGCAGGCGGTAGTTGAGCTTCCACGGGCGCAGCAGGTCAATTGGATCGTAGAACTTCACTTCAACATTTTCTTCCGCCGCGAGGGCGCGGAGAACGCCGCTGTTTTGCAGATGCAGAAAACCGTTCAGCCCGTCGACGATGACGCGCACCCGCACGCCGCGCTGCGCCGCGCCATAGAGCGCGGCCATCAAATCCTGTCCGCTGCCGTCCGCGCGCAGGTCAAAGGTTGAGAAGATGACCTCCCTTTCCGCACTCTCGATGAGCTGCAAGCGCCAGAGCAGCGCACTGTCCGTGTCCTCGATGCTCCTCACGCGCTCCTGCGATGCGTCCTCGCTCAATCGGGCTTCATACTGGCTCCACAGCTCCCCTGTCGCCTCTTTTTGCGACAGCGGGACGAGAATGGCTGTCAGCACCCCATATAAAAGGTACACGCCCAGTGCGATGCCAAGCCATTTCAAGATATGTTTTTGCTTCATTTTTCACCTGCTTATCATAAAACTCATGCCGTCAGTTTATCATAAGGGATGCAAGCTGTCCAGCGGCGCGGCGGCGGTAAGTTTTCCCGACCGAAACGCCGCAACTTTCGCCCAAACGGAAATTTCTCGAAAAGAGGTCTTGACAATCCTCCAATTTCCGACCTATACTGTTGGCAAATTAAAAATACCCCACACGGGTATTGTATTTGTCCCGAAGGAGGAATCAAATTGAAAAAGGAAACCTATGACGTGACCGGCATGAGCTGTGCCGCCTGCTCCAGCCGCGTGGAAAAGGCCGTCGCCAAGCAGCCAGGCGCGCAGCAGGTCGCGGTCAACCTGCTGAAAAACAGCATGGTCGTCGAATACGACGAATCCCAGCTCTCGTCTGCGCAGATCATCGCCGCAGTCGAAAAGGCGGGCTACGGTGCATCCCTGCATGCAAAGCCCGGCAGCGCGCCCGCCGCGAAGGCCGCTGAAACGGGCGGCGTCAGCGCCGCGCAAAAGGCGTACAGCGACATGAAAAAGCGTCTCGTCCTCTCGCTCCTCTTCACCATCCCGCTGTTCTATCTCTCGATGGGCCACATGATGGGCTGGCCGCTGCCCGCGTGCTTCCTCGGCATGGAAAATGCGATGACGTTCGCATTCACGCAGTTTTTGCTGCTGCTGCCCATCGTCTATATCAACCGCCAGTACTATATCGTCGGCTTCAAGACGCTGTGGCAGCGCTCGCCGAACATGGATTCGCTGATCGCACTGGGCTCCAGCGCCGCCATCGTGTACGGCATCTACGCCATCTATAAGATCGGCATCGGCTTTGGCCAGATGGACATGGACACGGTGCACACCTATATGATGGAGCTGTACTTCGAGTCCGCAGGCACGATCCTGACGCTCATCACCATGGGCAAGACGATGGAGGCCCGCGCCAAAGGCAAGACCTCTGACGCCATCACAAAGCTCATGAACCTTGCGCCCAAGACCGCGACGGTCGAGCGCGACGGCGTCGAGAGCGTCATCCCCGTCGAGGAGGTCCAACTCGGCGACGTGCTGATCGTCAAGGCGGGCGAGAGCGTCCCCGTCGACGGCGTCGTGCTCGAGGGAACGTCCTCGGTCGACGAATCCGCGCTGACCGGCGAGAGCATCCCCGTCGAAAAGCAGGCCGGAAACAGCGTCATCGGCGCGACCATCAACAAATCCGGCTATTTCAAGATGCGCGCGACCAAAGTCGGCGACGATACCGCCCTTTCCCAGATCGTACGCCTTGTGGACGAGGCCACGAGCTCCAAGGCTCCCATCGCCAAGCTGGCCGATAAGGTGAGCGGCGTGTTCGTCCCCGTCGTCATCACGATCGCCGTCATTGCGACGGTAGCGTGGCTGCTGACGGGCCACAGCGTGGAATTTGCGCTGTCCATCGGTATTTCCGTTCTCGTCATCAGCTGCCCCTGCGCGCTGGGTCTCGCCACGCCGACGGCCATCATGGTCGGCACGGGCCGCGGCGCGGTGAACGGCATCCTCATCAAGTCCGCCGAAGCACTTGAGACGACGCACAGCGTCAACAGCGTCGTGCTCGACAAGACCGGCACCATCACGCAGGGCAAGCCCGTCGTCACCGACGTCGTCGACGGCGGCATCGGCAGGGACAAACTTCTCTCCGTCGCCGCGTCGCTCGAAAAGCTCTCCGAGCATCCGCTTTCCGAGGCCATCGTGGCCGAGGCGGAGAAGGAATCGCTCACGTTCCTGTCCGTCGACAAATTTGAGCAGATCCCCGGTCAGGGCATCCGCGGCGAGGTCGAGGGCAAGCTCTGCCTTGCCGGCAACCGCCGCATGATGGAGGCCAACCGCATCGAAAAGAGCGACCTGCTCGCGCGCGGCGAAGCGCTGGCCGAGGACGGCAAGACGCCGCTCTACTTCGCTCTCGACGGCAAGCTCATCGGCCTTATTGCCGTGGCCGACATCGTCAAGCCCACGAGCGCGCAGGCCATTGCCGAGCTCTCGAACATGGGCATCGAGGTCGTCATGCTCACGGGCGACAACGCCAAGACCGCTGAGGCCATCCGCCGCCAGGTCGGCGTGGACCGCGTGGTGGCCGAGGTGCTGCCGCAGGATAAGGAGCGCGAGATCCGCCGCCTGCAGGAGGGCGGCAAGAAGGTTGCCATGGTCGGCGACGGCATCAACGACGCGCCCGCCCTTGCGCGCGCAGACGTCGGCATCGCCATCGGTGCGGGCACGGACGTCGCTATCGAGTCGGCGGATATTGTGCTGATGCGCAGCGATCTTCTCGACGTCTCGACCGCCGTGCAGTTGAGCCGCGCGGTCATCCGCAACATCAAACAGAACCTCTTCTGGGCGTTCTTCTACAACGCCATCGGCATTCCCATCGCGGCGGGCATCTTCTACCCCGCCTTCCAGCTCAAGATGAACCCGATGCTCGGCGCGCTCGCGATGAGCTTCAGCTCGGTGTTTGTGGTGAGCAATGCGCTGCGCCTGCGCTGGTTCAAGGCCAAGCACACGGCGGCAGCACCGAAAACGGTTTCTTCTCCGTCGGATAGCGGAGTGGAGATAGCAAACAGCCACACCATGGCAAGTAACAACAAAAAAGGAGAAACGAACATGGAAAAAGTCATCAGCATTGAGGGCATGGCCTGCATGCACTGCGTGAACCACGTCCAGCAGGCGCTTTCCGCCGTCCCCGGCGTGAAGGAGGCCAAGGTCGACCTTGAGAGCAAGTCCGCCACTGTCAGCGTGGACGGCAGCGTGACCGACGCGGCGCTCAAGGCCGCAGTCGATGAGGCGGGCTATCAGGCCGTCTCCATCTGCTAAGGCCATGAGAGCCGATCGTGATTCCGTCCGCCGCAAGCTCAAAATCGCCCGCGGCCAGCTCGACGGCATTTTGCAGATGATCGACGACGACCGCTACTGCGTGGACATCTCCAACCAGCTTCTCGCCACGCAGTCGCTCCTCAAAAGCGCCAACCAGCAGATCATGCGCGCGCACATCGAAGGCTGCGTGCGCGAGGCTTTGCAGACCGACCATATCGACCCCAAGCTCGAAGAGGCCTTCCAGCTTCTCGAGCGCATGGCACAGTCGTGACCGCACGGAAAACGGCACGGCGGGTGTTCACGCGCCGTGCCGTTTCTTATCGGTCACTGAACAAAAACCTCTTGGACAAGGTGCTCTCTTCTGCTATACTAAGGGTGTGATCGAAAGAATTGACCTGAAAACGGAGGTTTGCAAATGAACAGAAGCGCAAACAACCTGACCCTCTGCGAGGATCCGCATGACTTTCTTGTCATGCAGAATCTCTATGACGCGGCGGTTCGGCAGCTCACGTTGAAATTCAATATTCTCAACAGTGAATTCAATGTTCTTTATGCACGCAATCCCATTCATCACATCGACGGGCGCGTCAAATCGCAATCGAGCATTGTCGCCAAGCTCATCAAGCGCGGCCTGCCGCTCTCGATCGAGTCCGCGCGAAAAAACATCAACGACATCGCGGGCGTGCGCGTCGTTTGCAGCTACATCGACGATGTCTACCGCGTGGGCGAAATGCTGGCGCGGCAGACGGACGTGGAGATCGTCAAAAAGCAGGACTACATCCAGACGCCGAACTACAACGGCTACCGCTCGCTGCACATGGACATCAAGGTGCCCGTCTACCTCTCCGACCGGACGGAATACGTCGTGGCGGAGATCCAGCTGCGCACGATCGCCATGGACTTCTGGGCGAGCCTTGAGCACGATATCCGCTACAAGGTCGACAAAACGAAGCTGCCCGAGGGCATCAACGAGGAGATGTTCGAATGCGCGGGCAAGATCGCTGAGATCGACCGCCAGATGCAGGATATGTACCAGCGTATCAAGGCCTCGGATGCCTACAACGAAGATTGAGTCCCCTACATAAAGGAAAAAGGATGCATCGAAAGACGCATTCTTTTTGTTTTTTCACTGCTTTTTGTGATACCCGCAGTCGCAGTAGGGGCCGCCGGAGGCGAGCGTGTACTCGCGCACGAAATCCGACGCGCCGCCCGCGTCGCTCATCGTGTAGTCGAGATGGCACAGCGCGGGCGTCAGATCGTAGAGCCCCAACGCCTGCATCAGCGTGCAGATGCCGCAGGTCGTGAAGCGTGCCTCGTAGCCGCTGCCGTCCTCGTACTCGAAAAAGTCCATGTTCCACGAATAGGGGTTGCGGTCGCCCGCGCGCAGCTTCGCCGTCGCCTTCATGCCCTCGATGTCCTTGGGCGTGAACTTTTTCTTTCCGCTCGCGCGGCAGAAAGCCTTCATCGTAGGCGTCATCATCGCCGCGGCGTAGTAGTCCGTCAGCGTTTTGATGTCCGGCCGCTGCGGCATGCACAAGATAAACGCGGCGAGCATCGCGCAGTTGACGATGTTCATTTCGAAGCGGTCGCGCTTGTCAAATTCCGGCAGCTTCGCGATGATCTCGCGATATTTCTTTTTGGCGCGCGCCGCAACGTCCTTCGCCTGCCCCGCGGTCAGGTCGAATTCGACCGTCAGGTGCTTTTCAAACGATCCGGCAAACAGCGCCCACATGCCCGCGGGCTTTCCAAGATACTTCATTTGCTCTCCTCTTTTCGAGTTTGATGTCTCAAACTCGTCTGCATTTTTGACTGCCGTCTTGCTTTTGGTCATAGTATACCGAGGGCGGCCGCGCTTGTCAAGGCGGCGCAAAAAAGCGGCGGTTCATCAGAACCGCCGCTTTTTTCAGCTGGATTTACTTGCCCTGATAGGCTCTGTAGAGGAACGTCACGATCTCCGCGCGCGTGCAGTCCGCGTTGGGGCTGAACGTCGTGTTGGAAGTACCGTTCGTCACGTTATTCGCAACCGCCCAGTTAATCGCATCAGCGTAGAACGCGTCGGACTTCACGTCGGTGAAGTTCGTGCTGCCGCTCGCGGTGCCCTTGAGCGCACGGTGCAGGAACGTCACGCTCTGGCCGCGGGTGCAGGTCGCATTCGGGGCAAACGTCGTCTCAGTCATGCCGTTCGTGATGCCGTTCTCGATCGCCCAGGCGACGGCCTTGGCGTAGTAAGCGCTCGCGGAAACGTCCGTGAAGCTGCTTGCGGTCTTCGGCTCGGGGCTGCCCGCGGCACGCCACAGGAAAGTAACGATTTGCGCACGCGTGCAGGACTCGTAGGGGCCAAACATCGTGTCAGACAGGCCGTTGGTGATTCCCTTATCGACTGCCCACTTCACTGCATCGGCAAAGTAAGCGTTCGCGGGAACATCAGCAAAGCTGGTAGCAGCAGTCTTAACGAACTCCGCCTCGACGCTGACCTTGCCATCCGGCATGACAAAGCTGTACTTGCCGTTGCCGAGATCCTTGAGCTTGAGCGAATCGCCGTTCTTGTCGAGAACCTCAATGGAACCGAGCTCATAGCCCTCGCTGGGCTTCACCGTGACGGTCACGTTCGTACCCTTGGAGGCGTTGGACGGGGTGACGGTCACCGTGCCGTTCGGGGTGGAGGGGACGGAAACGGTGCTGCCGGGATTGGCAGCAGAAGAGGAACGGCGCGTCACAGAAACCGGGCAGGAAGCCGTTGCAGCCGTGTAATTACCGTTCTCCTCCGTGTTGAGCGTAAAGGTGTAATCCTTGGTCGCATTAGGCAGATAGGCCGAGAACGTGCCATCGCCATTGTCCTTCACCGTAATGCTGGCATCATCGCACGTGACCTCCACCTTAACGCCAGCAGGAGCGTTGACTGTGAGCTTCACCGTTCCGCTGCCGGTCATCGTGGCTTTATTGGCCGTGATCGTAACGGTCGGGATCGTCTTGGTGACCTGCTTGGTCAGCATGGTGTCATAGGCGCTCAGCACACCGGAAACATTTTCTGCGCCGGTGATTGCGGTAATAGCCGTGCGATAGTCACTTTCGCTGACGGTGTAGGACTTATCACCGATGACGGTTGCCTCACCGTTCTTGTAAACAGTATCAGCAAGGAACTTGACATAGTCCTTCACAGCGTTCAGCAGTGCAGTCTTGGAATCTTCCAGCGCCTTGGTCGCAGCATCCGCCGTCGTCGCTGCCAAGATGGCGGAATAACCATCAGTCATCGCCTTCTGAATGTCCGGGGCCTCGCTGTACTTCTTGTCAGAGCCGGGAACGGTGGTGGAGCCGAGTTTGGTGGACTCGATGTAGGCGGTCCACTGCGCCGCAACAGCATCGGGCGAATAGGTGATCTCTGCCGTGGCGGTGGAGTAGCCATAGCGCAGCTCCACAGTCGCCGTGCCGTCAGAGAAAGCGACGGACTCAACCTTTGCACCGGCAAAGTCGGCGATCTTCGTTTCAACGGCAGCCTTAAACGCAGCCTCGGAAGCCCATGCGCTCTCCTCATAGGTGCTTTCTGCCGCAGTCTTGATCGCACCGATGGGATCCGTCTCGTATCCGCTGATCGTGGTCAGCTGATACGGTGTTTTGATCGCGGCGTCAACAGCCTTGCGGGCAATCTCTTCATACTGAGCGGGAAGCTTGCCAACAGATTCCGATGCACGCATACCGCAATCGATCTGGCCGTTGCGGAAGCTGGCAGGGATGATCTTTTCAGCGAAAGTCAGCGCCGCGATATAGCGACCGACATTAAAGCTCAGGTGTCCGCCGTCACGCTGCAGGCCAAAAACGGGATCGTTTTCGAGAGTGACCGCGCTACTACTCGTGGCGTTAGACAGTGTGGTCAGATAAGTCGTTCTGGCGTTCTGGATGGCAGTACCGACAGGAACCACGCCCGCCAGGCGCTTGCTGGTATTCACAGTCCCGTAGTAGTTCATGACCATCTGTGCCACCGATGCACGCTTCGTATACTTATCAGCCGTGTTTGTGAGAGCGTCAGCGTAGTTCGTCGTATTATGCTCAGAAAGGTGCATATAGTAATACACCTTGGCGTGGGGAACATAGGTTTCGGTCAGGTCGAGGAAGTAGGGGATAGACTGTTCGAGCTTGCCGAAGCGATCTTCATCGAAGGCATAGTCGCCCTGATTGTTACCGGCGGTACCGGAAGTCGTTTCCTCACCATATGGCTGCAGGGAAACAACATCCCACTCGTCATAGGCCAGCGCATCCTTGATGGTGCTAACGGATCTGTCGGTCGTCCATTTTCCGTCCTCACCCGCCAGGCGCAGGGAGTACTTCGCCTCGTTCGTAAAGGCATTGGTGGCGTGCCATGCAAGGGCCTTGCCGCCGCTGGCCATCAGGCCGATCTCCAGCTCGACATCGTTGCCCATAAGGCTCTTGAAGATCTTATACGACTGGCTGATCATGCTGCTGTTCCAGTCAGAGGCATCCTCGGAGTAGCTATTGCCGATCAGCAGGACCTTGAATTCTTTCTTGACCGTTTTGGTGACACCGGAGGCGTAGAAATTAGCGCCGTCCGTGTTGGCATAAACAGTCATCTTCACATTGCTGCGGTTGTCAAATGCGTTGCCCGCCAGATCAGTGACCGACTTGGGGATCGTAACGGTCAGTTCGGTGTCATTTGCGGCGGTAACCGCAAACGCGCTGCTGCAAATGGTACGCAGCGTCATGGGAAGTTCGATCTCCTTCAGCGCGGTGTAGTCCTTAAACGCATTTGCGGGGATCTCTCTCACGCCGCTTCCAATAACGATCTTGGTGATCTCGCCCGCCTTATTCGCCCAGGGCTGCTCGCTCGGGATGGTTGCTTCCTTCTCGGGATCGATGGCAGTCAAGGTCAGAATACCGTCATAAAGCTCATACTTCAGGTTACTTGCAGTGAGATCAGCGGAGTAATACACATCCAGATCGATATACTTGTAGCCAAACGCTGCGGCCTGAGTTTTCACAGTGCAATTCCCGCCGTTATTTCTAACGTAGATCGTCACGGTGCTGTTGGGGGTGTTGCTATTTCCGTTAAAGGAAGATTTCGTGATCTCGGTGTTCGGATTGCCAAGCGTGATACCGGAGAGCTTTGCGTCGGCGTTTTCCTGATAATAGCCAAATGCGTAGGAGCCGACTTTCGTGACCGACTCGGGGACCGTGAAGTTGGCAAACGCATTCTTCGTACCCGCATCCATAAACGCATTGCCACCGATCGATGTAAGACTGCTGGTCGGCAGCTTGACGGATTCGATCTTCTTGCAATACGCAAACGCTCCGGAACCGATCGTGGTAATGCCCTCACCGATAACGACCTTCTTGATCTGGTCGCGGAAATCCTTCCAGGGCTGATACCTGCCGTCCCAGGCAAATTCGCCGATCACACCGCTGCCGGTCAGCGTCAGCGTTCCGTCCGCATCCAGCTTGTAGACCACATTATCTCTATAGGAGCCGTCGTTGCCTTTGCCGCAACTGCCGTTGGCCGTGGGCTGATCCATCGTTGCATTTCGGTTATTAGTCGCGGTCGTGGCAATGGCTGCATTTGCGTTGGCCACGCCGAACGCAAACGCTTCTGTGCTCTCCGCAGACAGCGCAAAGGCGTATTCGCCAACGGAAGAAACGGAGGACGGGAGCGCCACGCTCTTCAAAGCGGGCAGGTCATAAAATGCATACTCGCTGATCGTTTCAACGCCGTTGTTGATCGAGACATCGGTCACCGTATTCATCCCGGAGAACAGATACTTGCCGACAGTCGTCACCCCGGCGGCAACCTCGATCTTCGTGATACCGGTCTCTTTAGCCCAAGGCTTTGCCTCATCGGCCGTAAAATCGCCGGTAGTCCCGTTGCCATAGATCAGCAGGGTGTTACCATTCTTGATGCTCCAATAGGTGTTCGTCGAACCGATCTGGGCGCCCTTTGCATCCAGGTCGACAAACGTATAACCAACGGAATTCGCGTAGGCCTGCGCATTCGTGCTTCCGTGCGCGCGCAGAAGGATGCTCTGAGGATTGCTCAGATCGGCGCTGCTGAAGACAAGTTTGGAGAAGGGTTCACCTTCTGTTTCTTCCGTCTTACCGTTAAACTTGATCTGGGTCTTCTCGCAGTTGAGCGTGATCGACAGGGGGTTCTTTCCGATGCCACCATACTGGCCGAAAGCATAGGCACCGATGGAAGTTACCGTAGCCGGGAGGTTCACATTTTCAATGCTCGTTCCCATGAAGACGTTATTTCCGATGGTAGTAAGATGCTGGCCGCGGATCTGCAGCTCCGTGAGGTTGCTGCAGTAGGCAAAGAGGCCAGTGGACAAACTGACCACATTATCGCCGATAACGACCTTTTTCACCCGCGGGTTAACATCGCCGCTGTGGGGCCAGACCGTCTTGGTGCTCTTTATGTACAGCGGGGAAACGATGCTCATATCGTCATTTCTATTCAGATCGTTATCCGGGGCGACTTCAACGTAATGATAGCCGCCATCCCAGTCGAATCCGCCGACAATACCGTTGCTGTAAGCGTCCACATAGGCGGTTCCGTCCTCTGCAACGCCCAGCAGTACATTCGTCGTGCGCGGATAGGTGCTACCGCCGATGTTGGCGCCGTAGATATAGTGGACAATCTTTTCGGTGCCGATTTTTGTATCGTCGATCAGATTAGTCTGACCGTCATGGTTCCAGATACCGTTGTAGATGTACACGGCTGCACTGATACCCTTGAACGCATCGTTGCCAATGGCCGAAACAGTGGCCGGAACGCGCACCTTACCGGTGAGGCCGGTGCCTTCAAAGGCCGAGTCGCCGATCGAAGTGACGCTCTGCGGGAAGCGGATGCTCGTCAAATTCATAGCACCCTTGAAGGCGTTCGCGCCAATGCTGGTAATGCCGTCCGCAATGCTCACAGTGGCGATCTTGCCCATATGTTCACTCCACGGCGCGGGGTCTTCAGCGGAGTAATCTTTCATTGCACCTCTGCCGGACAGGGACAGAACGCCGCTGGAGTAGGCCCAGGAGATGCCATTCTCGGTACCCTCACCGCAATCCGCAAGGTTTTTGACACGGTAGCCGTTCGTCTCAGCATACGCGAGCAGATCGGAGATATCATCGCTCGTATTTACCTCGATCAAGACTTGGTCCTTATCCTGATATGCGAAAGAGCCGTCGTTACAGATAACAGACGGATTCTGCAGGGTAACCTTCGTCGGCGCAGTGCCCGTATTATGATATTTGCCGAAGGCATAACCGCCGATCGACTGAACCGTGGCAGGGATTGTCAGCTCATTGATGCTGCTGCACATCAGGAAATTGTTGTTGATCTCTGTAACGGTCGGATCGCCATCCCATACAAGGGAAGTCACCTTGTCAAAACGGGTGAAAGCAGCACCACCGAGAGAGATTACGCCGCTCTTGATGACGACTTTCGTTGTGACATCCTTGTAAGTCTTCCAATAGGGGGCGACGTTTTTATTCTCTCCGGCGCTTGCCCAATCTCCGTTGCCGTCCCAGCTATTCCCGGTACCATCGAGCTTGCCGAGCTTGCTCTTGTCAACATTATTGTTCGCTGCCTCTTCCGGCGTCAGCGCCCGGACGGTCGCCGTATAGGTTTCGGGGTCGGCGCCGTTTTCCGAGAATTCGATCACACAGCCGCCACAGACAAAACTGGTTTCTGTGGTAGTGCCCTCAGTGCTTGGCGCAGCAGGTTCGGCAGAGCCCGTGCCGTCAGTCGCAAGGGCGGCAGAGGGCAAAAGGGAAAGAGCCATGCAGAAGCACAACAGGAGTGATAAGAACTTCTTTTTCAATTTGCTTTCCTCCAAAATACAAAGTATCTATATAAAGTCCGCCTTGCGGCAGGCACTGATTTTTATGTCTTCCCGGCTCTCGTTCTTCCGGCGCAGACGGGACAGCCGCACTGCTGCACGCCCGCGCGCGAGTAGATGGTGGCTTTCCAGACATGGCCGTAAGAGCACTGCCACCACGCCTTTTTGTGACTGCCCGCGGTCACCATCTCCGGTGTCAGTGCGCCGTTGAGGGTCTCGTGCCACTGCTTCGCCACCAGCGGCGCTGCGGTCGCTAAGTCGTTGAATCCCGGCAGCACCTTTCGGTTGGCGCAGTAAGGACAGCCGTCGCCGCGCTGCACGAATGGCCTTTCGGACAGCGCCACCAGACTTTGCGCCTTGTGCCGGAGATCACCTGCGTAGGCAAAAGCGGCACGTTTTTTGCCGCATCCCATTCTTTCGCGATCGACGGATACTCAGCCGCAAGGGAGGTTTCCTCTGGCAGGACGTTCTTTCCCGCGCAGTACGGACACCCACTGCCCTGCGCCCGTGTTTTCACGGCGGAACGGTAGGAATGGCCCCTTGGGCATCTCCACCAGATCAGCTTGTGGCTGCCGGTCGTCACATCCTGCGGCGTCAGGGGTGCGTTCTTCTCGACGTCCCACTCTGCCGCGAGCAGCGGAAACTGCTTCATCAGGCCGCCCTGTTTAGGCGTAACCTTGCGCCCCGTGCAGTATAGGGGCAGCCTGTTCCCTCGCTGCGGGTGTAGACCATCGCCTGCCATGAGTGGCCGTTCGGACATGTCCACCAAACTCTTTTGTGACTGCCGA
>ERZ827498.954-NODE-954-length-34789-cov-4.207376_pt1 | contig 34789 bp, 31 predicted proteins | sample MGYA00519865_ERZ827498 | MGnify/ENA primary metagenome ERZ827498 (study PRJEB31778, sample SAMEA3449328) | human gut metagenome | biome: human gut; feature: human-associated habitat; material: faeces | place: United Kingdom | collected 2010/2012 ...
CTTCATTAGGCATTCCGACATCACAGATTATGCAGGCCACAGGTTTGACGGAAGAAGAGATTAATGAACTTACATAAAAAAGCCTATTTCTTCATGACCGAATAGCCGAAAAAGGCTATTAAGCAGGTGTTCATAATTGATCGCATATATGGATTTTATAAAAAGATGATATGACCAACAACACGACCACATCCCTCGCTATAGGCACCATCCTCCACGGCGAGGCCTACGACTACAAGATAATGGACGTGCTCGGACAGGGCACGTTCGGCATAACCTATAAGGCTAAGGTGGAGATGAAAGGAGCACTTGGACGACTCGACAGCAACATGTATGTGGCCGTAAAAGAGTTCTTCATGAAAGAGATCAACGGCCGCGAGAACAGCTCTGTTACAAGTGGCTCTACATCTAACGGCGGCCTGTTCTACTACTACCGTGACAAGTTTGAACGCGAAGCACGCAACCTCAGCACACTCTCACATCCCAACATTGTCAAAGTGTTAGAAGCATTTCATGCCAACGGCACGACCTACTACTCGATGGAATATATCGATGGCATTAGCCTTGACAAGAAGATCGCCCAGTCGCCACAAGGCCGTATGCCTCTGACCGAAGCTATAGAGACGCTGAAACAGATTAGTGCAGCCATCGCCTTCATGCACTCACGCAACATGCTCCACCTTGACGTAAAGCCAGGCAATGTGATGATGCGAAAGGACGGCACAGCTGTGCTCATCGATTTTGGCCTGTCAAAACAGTACACCTCTGACGGAGAGCCAGAATCGAGCACTAAGGTTGGAGCCGGCACACCAGGTTATGCGCCAATAGAACAGGCAAGCTACCATGAGGGCAAAGGCTTTCCCACAATGATGGACGTGTATGCACTCGGCGGCACGCTCTTCAAGATGCTCACAGGCCAACGGCCACCTGAGGCATCAGAGATTCTGAACGAAGGATTCCCCACTGATAGTCTGCGCCAGCTTTTCATTCCTGACAACATCGTCAACAGCATCAGCAAAGCCATGGCTCCGCTGAAAAAAGACCGATGGCAAACGGTAGACGAGTTTGTCAACCATTTAGACGAGCATGGGGAGCATACCATATATGAAGACACGAGCTCAGAAAACGCAAGGTCAGAATCAACAATATTCGACGACAGAAAGTTTAGCCACAAGTTGCAAGGCGACCCTATAGATGCGAGACAATCAAACCACAGATATGCGTCAGACCATTCGGCGGACATTGAAGACGACGATGAAGACCAAACAGAAAGTTGGTTCACACGAAACAAGGTTGTATGCGCCGTGGCAGCATTGCTTATAGCGCTTGTTGTTGGACTATATGTGACGAACTCGAGAACAGACAAAGAGCCACAAACAGCAGCCACGGAACAACCGACACAGCTTGCTGACAGCATTGCTGCTTCACAGGAAGAAGCTGGCGAGACACCAGATAGGAAAGTGGCTGACAACAACGAGACAAGATCTGACGGAAAGCCGACAAATGGCAACAACAACGATGGACATACTTCACCATCGCAAGCCTCATCAAGACCCAACAAAACGACACAGAACGGGAAAAATGCGCCTGAGCCTGTAAGGAGTGAGCCTCTAAACAAGCCACAGCCTGTCAACAGCACCAGAGTGTATGACGTGGTGGAGCAGATGCCCTCTTTCCCTGGCGGCATCTCTGGACTCATGACCTACCTCAACCAGAACACACGTTACCCCGCTGTAGCACAGGAAAACGGCGTGCAGGGCCGTGTGGTTGTAAGTTTTGTGGTTGGAAAGGACGGACACATTTCTGATGTCACCGTGTTGCGCTCTGTTGACCCTTCGCTCGACAAAGAGGCTATAAGGGTGGTAAGAAACATGCCACGCTGGACCCCAGGAAAGCAAGGAGGAGAACCGGTCAGAGTAAGATATAATGTTCCGGTGTCATTCCGACTCAACTAATAATTCTTTCACATTTTTCAACGACCAAATCATAACAAAATAGATGAACGAACTTAGAAGCGGTGCCGTCCTTCAAGGCGGCAAGTACCGCATTGAACGTGTGCTGGGGCAAGGAGGTTTCGGCATAACGTATCTTGCCACGCAGACCATGTTGGGCTGCAAGGTGGCTATAAAAGAATTTTTCTTTAGCGACTGCTGCGAGCGCAGCAGCGACCGCTCACGGGTGAGCGTCATTACGGACAGCAAGAAAGAACTGGTTGAAAAGTTCCGCACAAAGTTTTTGAAGGAAGCCCGACTGCTGCTAACCATCAACCACAGCAACATTGTGCGCGTGATGGATGCCTTCGAAGAGAACGACACAGCCTATTATGCCATGGAGTTTATTGACGGCATTTCGCTCTCACAGCTCATCGAGAGCCGCGGCATGATCGCTCCCGACGAGTCAATGCGCATAATGGACACCATTGGAGCAGCACTCGTCTATCTCCACTCGCGCAACATCAACCACCTCGACATCAAGCCAGCCAACATAATGGTTGAAAACGGCACGGGACGAATTATGCTTATCGACTTTGGCGTGTCTAAACAATATGACCCTGAGACGGGACAGAGCACAACGACCACACCTGTTGGCGTGAGCCATGGTTATGCTCCCCTTGAGCAATATAACAACGGCGGCGTGAGCACGTTCTCACCGCAGAGCGACATCTATGCTCTCGGCGCCACTTTGCTGAAAATGCTAACGGGCACAACGCCTCCAAACGCCGTAGAACTGTCACAGCAAGGGGGACCAAGCATACCCACAGACGTGCCACGCAACTTTGCTGCCGCCATACGCGCTGCCATGCAACCTGTGAAAACCAACCGTCCACAAAGCGTGCAGCAGTTTCTGCATATCATGCACAACGGAGGCAACGACAACGAAGCGACGGTGATAGGCAACGGAGCGGCAAACCAAACCAGCAACAACGGCCAAAGCGACAAAAAAGGCAAGAACAAGTCGACAAACTGGTTCCTGATAGCTTGCATCGTGGCCATCATTGGCGGCATGGTTTTCTTTATGGCGAACAACCACAACAAGACCAATTCTGCTGCAAGCATAGCATCTGCCGACAGCGGCACAATAGTTGCGGACACCGTTGCCGTGGAGGAAGACACAAACGTAGGCACCACCCTATACACAAAATCGGTGAAGGCGACAGAGAGCGAAAATGTCATTCTGACCATCGAGTATCCCACCGAAGGGTCTGACATCCTTCTTCAAAACATACGCGAGTGGATTAACGAGTCGTTAGGAGGAAAATATAACGGCGACCTTGCCGACGGACAAGCCCTCTTCAACCACTACTGGAACGAGTTTATGAAAGACAAGGTTGGCGAAGATGGCTATGGCGTTTATAATCATGCAAGCATAAAGAAAGTGTATGAAGACAGCAAGGTGGTAACCTTCACAAACGAGACCTACACCTATGGCGACGGTGCAGCACACGGCATGGAAAGCACAAAAGGCGTGACCTTCCGCAAGTCGGACGGTCGCAAGTTTACGGCCGATCTGCTTGACGGTTCATACAAATATCAGACCGAGATAAAGAATGGCTTGCGCAAGTATTTTGAGATCAATACAAACGACGAGCTGATGGAACGTCTAATGCTTCGCGACAACACGAGCGGGGAGGTGCCCTTCCCCAGCACCGATCCGTGGATAACGGCAGACGGCGTGGTGTTCTGCTATCCGCCTTACGAGATTGCGTGCTATGCCGATGGAATGCCCACATTCACCATCTCCACAAATGTGGTAAAGGAAAAGAGTGCCGCAACAACACAAACGTTCTTCGAATAGGCCCATGCGGCTTACAGATACATAACCGTTTCATGAAAAGGTGTATCCATTGCGCGTTTATAGATAAAAAAACAGCAATTGGCTACACTTTTTTCTATAAAAACGCACATTTTTTATCATAGTGTGAGCAAAAGATTGTAACTTTGTAGCAGCAAATCTATTAATAGCCACCATTGGCAGACAGAAGCAAACAAACAGCTATGAGCGAGCAGAGACATCAATCAACGCAGCAAGGTAACAACGAGCCACCAAGCAGCCCGTATGGTTACAACGAACGCAACATCCACAGCGAGACAACAGAGCTGGGCGAGTTCACTGACACGCTCAACAGCGACCGTGTGAAGCTGGAATCGTCGTTCTTCAACGTTAAGCATCGTTGGCTGACAGGAACAGGCGGCAAGACCGATGCACGCCGCACAACAACCGACATCAACAATTTCGGCATTTCCATCATAACGCTCACCAGCGACAATGAGGTTCTCATCTACCACGACGGACGAATATACAAGCCCGTGAACCAATATTGGATTGACAACCTCGCCGATGACCTAAAAAACGGAACGCTACCGGCTTATCTGCCCAACGCGCTGGCTTTAACCGATTTCTCCACACATCCCCTCGGCAACTATATCATAGACCATTGGCGCACACTGGGCGACGGACAAAACATCATAACCTACTGCCGCACATCGCAGCTGTGCAAGGTGTCGGAGATCATAAGCCGCTACCCTTTCGCGTTCAAACATTACCGCATAACACGCCAACAACACATCACCGCCTTCGGAGCGCCCAATCATGGCGACAGCCAACTGTTAATCTACAACGGCATGTTCTGCCAGTTTGACTATTCGGACCATCTAATGGAGATTCTCTCATCTGGCGTGATAGACGAGTGTGGCGACGGTCTCGACTCGTTGGCACAATGCAAGCCAAAAGAGCTCGACAACAGCACGGCTTTCTTCCAGTTTGTATCAGGTGCCATGCGTCTGCTGTTTTGCAAGAACGACTCACCGTTCAATTTCCATGTAGACGACGTGTTGCTCGATGCTTTCCCCGTGGCCTTCGGCCTTTGCAAGGCTCATCCGGAAAGCAAGATACAGATAACCGAAGAGATGCTGCCGCCATTCCATTTAATCCCATGCAAAGTGTCACGCGAGCTTGAACTGGCAGAGAGCGACGAGGTGTTTATTGGTGCCAAGGGCGACATGCGCCCGCTTGATGTGCGCCGTCTCTTCGGACACCAGCCAAGAAGCGTGGAGATAACCGTTGACATGCACGCCAACCTGCGAACATTCATCATTGCCAAAGACATGGACACGGAACAAGAGGAAGCCACAGAGTTTATATATCTAAGAAGATAAGAACTCGAGAAACAAAAGGCAGGAAAACAAAAGACAGGAAAACAAAAGACAGGAAGACAAGAAAATAAGAGAACATCCCTTAAAATACTTGTTTAAACAAAAAAACAGTCGACCAATTATGAATGAACTACATGCGAACACGTTGTTACACAACCGCCGCTACGCCATACAAAAGACGCTCGGTCAGGGTGGCTTCGGCATAACCTATCTGGCTTATGACAATGTCAACCGCAGGCATGTGGCCATAAAGGAGTTTTTCATGAAAGAGCTCTGCAACCGCAAAGGCAAGACACACCACATGTCGGTGCCCTCTACTGGCAGCAGAAAATTGGTTGACAAGTTCAGGGCAAAGTTTCTGAAAGAGGCCAACACCATAGCAAACCTCAGTCACCCCAACATCATAAAGATCTACGACATTTTTGAGGAAAATGCCACGGCCTATTATGCCATGGAATATATCTCTGGCGGCTCACTTGCCGACTTGCTTGAGAAAGAGCCAGAGAAAAGGTTTTGCGAGACAGACGCTCTTCACTATCTTCGTCAGGTGGCAGGAGCACTCAACTACATTCACATGCTTGGCATAAACCACCTTGACATCAAGCCCGATAACATCCTTAACGACAACGGACGGGCGGTGCTCATCGACTTTGGCGTGGCTAAACGCTACGACAACGACGGCCATCAGACCAGCACCACACCCGTAGGTCTCAGTCATGGCTATGCCCCTTTGGAGCAATACAAGAGTGGAGGCGTGGCAGAGTTCTCACCCGCCACCGACATCTACTCGCTCGGTGCCACGCTCTACAAGCTCATCACAGGCCAGACCCCTCCCGATGCCAACGACGTTCTTGAAAACGGTCTTCCTGACATCGAAGACATGATGTCGATCCAATGTGCCGATGCCATAAAGAAGGCCATGCGTTCAAAACGCGCTTACCGTCAACAAAGCATCGACGAATTTCTTAACATGCTGCCTCAAGAAGAAACGATAGAAGCAACGGCAGACGATGACGATGTGGAGATTGTGGAAGCCGAAGACAAGCTCGGCAACACCGTAAATCTAAACCCTGGCAAACAAAAAACGGAAAACAAAAAAGACACAAGCTCAACCGACACAAACAGTAAAGGTAGCGGCGGCGGTGTCGTTATTTTCTGGATTTTGGTTGTCATTGTGGCGGGTGTAGGCATCTGGTTAAGCTTCAACGACTCGTTGCCACATTGGTATAAATATTTGGCCATCGGCTTGTGCGTTAGTTATAAGGGATTTAAGGAATTTTAAAGACGACGAGTTCATGACATCACAACTGCAACAAATAGACCGTGAGATAGCTTATTGGAAGCGTGAGCGCCTAAAGATTCTTCATCCCTTGCGCCAGCTGTTTTGGGAGTGTACGCTGCGTTGCAACATGCACTGCCTCCACTGCGGCAGCGACTGCAAGACCGACACCATAACCCCCGACATGCCGTTGGAGCAGTTTCTGCCCGTGCTTGACGAGATAAAGCTCCACCAGCCACATGTGCCGACGCTTGTAAACACAGTGGGCGGCGAGCCTCTTGTGAGAAAAGACATCATAGAGTGTGGGCGTGCCATCACCGAGTGCGGCTTCTATTGGGGAACCGTGTCAAACGGTTATCTGCTCGACGATGCCATGACCCGTGCCCTTGTCGGCGCAGGCCTGCGCACCATCGCCATCGATGTGGACGGCCCGCGTGAAGACCACAACTGGCTACGCGCCAACCCACACAGCTTCGACCGCGCCCTACAGGCCATTACCTGCCTGCAACGCCACCCACGGCTGACGTGGGACGTTATAACCTGCGTCAACAAACGCAATTTCCGTCACCTGGAGGAGACAAAACGTCTGCTCATTGAAGCGGGCGTAAAGAAATGGCGTTGCTTCACCATCATACCCATGGGACGCGCCAAGACACAACCCGACATGCTGCTCACCGACGAAGAGTTTAAAGAGCTGATGGAATTTATCGTCCGCACACGACGCGAAGGCAAAATCATGCTCAACTACTCGTGTGAAGGTTATCTCGGCGACTACGAAGGTCGCGCCCGCACCAACCATTTTGCCTGTCATGCAGGTCTCACCGTAGCTTCCATTCTCAGCAATGGCGACGTGTCGGGCTGCCTAAGCATAAGAAGCCATTACAAACAAGGCAACATCTTCAGCGACGGCAGCTTCTGGGATATCTGGCAGAACAGGTTTGAGAAATACCGTGACCACAGTTGGATGCGGACAGGCCAATGTGCCTCATGCGACGCTTGGCACTACTGTCAGGGCAACGGCATGCACCTGCGCAACGACGACGGTAGCCTTATGCTCTGCCATCTTGACAAGTTAAGAAAGGCTGAAACGGCTGCACAAGAAGAAACGAATAACAAATAGAAAAACAAGCCCATTATGAACAAAGAAGAAACAAGCAAAAACAACATCAACGATGTTGAAGGCATCATAACGAGCGACAACACAAGCACACCTGACAGCAAGTCGGCAAACGACGAGCTTGAGGTTGAAGTGGACAAGAACGATGTTATACACGCCGTTCTCGACAACAACGTTCATATAAACGATGACGGCTCGATAGAGGTCGTTGACATTGAAGATATGTCGGTCACCGTCTACGGTCCGCCTTCTTGGTTTGAAGAAAACGATGTCATCATTGACACAGACCCCATCACGGGAGAGCCAAGCACGATAAACCCCATCACGGGAGAGATTGTTACGGGCGACCCCAACACCTTGAAAATAGATGACATGCCTGACGTCTATGGCCCCGACCCTTCGTTGATAGATGACACGCAGGTCATTGACAACAACTGATGGCATCGGTCACATGTAAACATAAAAACAATCACCCGACAAAAATATACCGATTATGAAAAAATACTTGTATCTCAATAGTCGCGATGAGCTTTATAAGATTGACATCGCCAAGATAGTTTATTTTGAGGCTGAAGGCAACTACACCAACTTCTACCTCAGCAACAAGCTCAAAGGGGCTGTGTGCATGAACCTCGCACAGATGCAGAAGCTTATAAAAGACAACCTGCAGGAAGCGGGAGCCGTGTTCGCCCGCGTAGGCAAGAGCCACATCATCAACCTCGACTATGTATACCAGATCAGCGTGTTGAAGCAGAAACTGGTGCTCAGCGACGGCGAGGTTTTCGTTTATCCCGTGAGCATTTCTAAAGATGCCCTTAAGAAGCTGAAGGAGATGTATGTAAACACTCTCTGCTCATCGGCAAACAACGATTAAAGGTATAAAGGTAAAAGGGTAAAAAGGTAAAAAAAGGCTGACGCCGTTGTAAGGGAGAAGGGAAAAGGAAAGAGGAAAGAGGAAAGAGGAAAGAGGAAAGAGTGAAGAGTGAAGAGTGTAGAGTGAAGAATTCGATAGCCTTTGAAAATGAAGGATGAAAAGTCGATAATGGAAAGAGGAAGAAAGTGAAAGAAAGAGAAAAAAACGATATAAAAGACAAACAAAAAAAAGATAAAGAACAAATAAAGACAATGGACGAGAGATTATTTGGAAAGACCATTCTCATTGGACGTGAGCCGATAAACAACAGACTGCTCGTGTCGCTGAACCACAATGGCAAGAACTATCTTGCGCAAATAGGACAGCAGGGCTGTGTGCCCGACTGTGTGAGCCGTTGCATACCAAACGAGAACAAGGCCCACTGCCGTCTAAACATCGACCCCACAGGCACGATGACAATTGAGAATGTAAAAGCAGAAAACATAACGTTTGTTGACGGCACACAGATCATGAAGAAACGTGTCGCTGAAAGCAATGTTGTGGAGATGGGCAAGTATAAACATAAGGTTACCGTTGCGGAGATAATAAACGCAGCCACCCTTATTGCTGCCAAGGTCATTCCTGGACAAACGAACAACGTTAATGGTGCAGCAGCAAATGCTCCCGTAAAAGAGTTTGACATTCGCCCATTGAAGGAGGTCTATGCCGATTATCACCAGAAACAGCTTGACATACGCATACGTCAGCGTAACCTCAACCTCATGCGCGGCATTGCTCCCATCTTCACCATCGGAAGCGGTGCTCTCTCACGCCTGCCCTTAGGTCCCGAATTTACAAGTTTGACAGGCCTGCTGTTCTTCGTTGGTCTTGTTGTCACGATATGGGCTTTCTACAAAGGCTATAACGACAAGAGCATTGAGGAGACGGACCAACTAACAGAAGAGTTCCAGCACAAGTATGTATGTCCCAACCCCGACTGTCATCATTTCCTTGGCATGCGTCCCTACCACCTGTTACAGCAAGACAACAACTGCTCTTATTGCAAGTGTAAATTCAAGAAATAAAAACCACAACAAAACAATCGGGTCATGGAAACCACACACTGCGTTTTCCATGACCCGATTTCGGTAAAACAGAGCTATAAGATTTTTCACTTTTCGTTTTTCACTTATATAGGGGATTTTTCACTTTTCGTTTTTCACTTATCCCTTAATGGGCGTCAGCCTTTTTTTACCTTTTTACTCTTTTACCTTTTTACCTTTAAAAAATCATTTCAGTCCTTCCACCGTATATCCTGCGTTTTTAAGGAGTTGCAAGAGTCCGTTCTCTCCAACAAGGTGCAAAGCACCCACAGCAAAGAAAGTAGGCTTATCGGCCATGATGGCAGGCATCTTCTCCATCCACGCTTTATTACGGTTTTCAATCATAGCAGCTGTTTCCTCTGGTGTGGCATCACAACTGTTGCCAAGTTTCTCATCACTTGCTTTCTTCATAGCCACAAGATCCTGTGCATAGAAAGCATCAGTAAGCTCATCCATCACCTTAGCGTTGTAATCGCGATTACGAACGAAGCACATCAGCTGTTCCACCTGACGCTTCATAGGCACATCGTAAAGCAACTTGGCTTGCTGAGAGATAGTTTCCAGTCCTCCCACCGGCTCGTTGTTCTTCTTTGCCTGAGCCTGAAAATACTGGTCGAATGTAGACGAAGGGTCAAACTCGCCCATGTGGTTCGTCATGAATGTCACAAGCGTAAGCTGCACGAGCAGAGCCTGTGGTGCCAGCTGTCCCATGCTCTGCATCACCTCTTTGCTGCTGAAACCCACGCTCATAAGTTCCTTTAGGCAAGCATCGACCTCTTTAAACTGTGCAGGTGTGAGTACATCCTTAATAGTTTTACCTGCAGGAAGCTGCGTATATTGCTGCATAACTTTTACCGAGTCGGCATTCTGCATGTCGCTCATCACCAGTTCACCATACACCTGGTCGGTCTCTGTAAGAGCGGTCTTCACCTCACTTATTTTCTGCACAAATCCCACGTTGGCAAGATGGTGCGTACCGATGATGTAAGACGGTTTCTCAAGATTCTTACCAGAAATTTTGTAAAGCAACTGTGCGTTGGCTCCTGCACACACGGCCATGCATAGGAACAGTGTAACAAATAACTTCTTCATTTTTTAATTACATTTTAGTTTATTACCTTAAAATTATTTTTTTGGTTATTAGCAAAAACGTTTTCTGCTGTTATAAATACAAATATTGTAAATGCAATTGTTTTTTCAAAAAGTTCAAACTGTCGCAAATGGCCAATAACAGACCCATTATAAAGCTACAGTTTCATAAAAAAGGCTCTATTGTCATCACGCACCGACCGAAGTACACACGCACACCGACCGAAGTACACACGCGCACCGACCGAAGTACACACGCACACCGACCGAAGTACACACGCACGCCGACCGAAGTACACACGCGCACCGACCGAAACGCACCGACAACAAGCTCATTTGAGAGAACTTCATTACTTGTTTAGCTGAAGTTTCTCTCTCTTACAGAACTTATAGAAGCCCACCTCATGCTTCTCTTCCACAGCACGGCGTATCTGCCACACACGCTGTAGACAGTAGCCGCGTCCAACGGTCTTCTTAAATTCTTCCACATCGTCCTCGGGAATCATGAGCACGCCATCCTCAGGCTTGACCTTCTCAAACTGCTGTATGCGGTCGCCGAGATAGAAGTTGAGACTAAAGAAATGGAGCATCGGACTGCTCATGTAGCTATACATCTTTGTCATGTCAAAGCGTTGCTCTATCTGTGGCGCCAACGGCTTGTCTGCCTTGGTGTTAAGCACAGCAGGCTGGAACGTGCTGTCAAGGGCGAGAAACAGAGTTACCACAACCGACAGCGACAACCACACGACACGGTTCCGAAGGTTATCGTCCTTCTTCAGAAGTGTCATTATCGTGGCCACGCCCACAGCGGCAGGCAACAAGGCAAAGAGCAGATGCGACGGCGAGACACTGATGCTCTCAAGGGCGTGAAGCATGGCTATGTTGTCGGCAGCATGCTTGCCATGGAACAAGGTGTCGGGCACCACGCCTGTCTTGAGCACCACAAAGGCCACAGACAGCACCACACCGAGCACGCCCATCAGCCACGCATAAGCCTTGACAGCAGACAGGCGGTTAGCCACAAGCCACACGACATATTGGGCCATGAGCCAAGCCATGAACGGGTAGCAGGGCAACAGGTAGACGCTGCGCTTGCTCTTCGGAATGCAATAGAAGAAGAGAATGAGGCCGAACGCCAGCCACACAAACACCTGCATGGGCTCTGCGCGACGCACGCTCTGCATGAAACCGCTCTTGCTGAACCGCTTCCACGGCAACACGAAGAGCGAGAAAACAAAGAGCAGCGTGTAAGGAAGCCATCCTGTTATGAGCGTCAGGAAATTGTACCAGAACGGATTCTCATGCGACTCATACGCCATCTTGCCCAACAAGCGGTCAATGTTTTCTTCCTTGACAAGACGCAGAAACTCGTCGCCGCCTTGCAGATAGGCGGCATAATACCAGCACAGAGGCAAGACAAGCGACAGCAGAGCCGTCAAGCCTAACCGCCACACAGTGCTCCACAGGCTCTCACGCTGTGTGAGCATGAACACGCCCATCACAGCACAGGGCAGAAGCATGCCCACAGGCCCTTTGGTCAGCGTGGCACCGCTCATGCAGAGAATGGCAAGCCACGGCATGGTGTGCTTGCCCCTCTCCCACCATCTGAACATCAAAAAGAGAGCACCCACCATAAACGCTGTGTTCACCATGTCCACACGACAGTTGATGCCGGCACGGTGCACCTCAAAGGCGGTGAGCGACAGCAAGGTGGCAAGCAACGCCATGTTTGCGTTCTTGCGCTTGGCGAAGAACACGAAACCGCCAACGCTCATGGCAACAAGCGCCAACGCCGACGGCAGACGCGACGTAAACTCGCTCACATGGCCTTGAAGAAGGGAGAAGAGAGCTATGCACCAATGGAAGAACGGTGGCTTGTAAGGGATGTCACCGCCATTGTTGATTGGCAGAATCCAGTTGCCGTGCTCCACCATGGTATACGCCACTACCGCTTCACGCGGCTCGCCTTTGCTATAGAAATCGGTGAGTCCGAGAAACGGCACCGTGAGCATCACAGCGATAACGCACACTATCGTAAACGCCTTGTTGTAGTTGTTGTTCATAATGGTTGATTTATCCTTATTGAAGCTTTTTCAGTTTTACAGCGTCAAAATTACTAATAAAAAAACGGTTAACCTAAGCTATTGTTGCACAATTGTTCATAATTTTATAATTTTGTCGTGAAAACATTATCTACATCAAATTTTTGATGTCAGAAAAACATTATCCTAACAAGAATGAGCAGATTTTTCAAGACCGTGGCCTATGTGCTGACGGTACATGTGCTGGCCCTCGCGGCTTTTACAATTTTCCGGTTAATAGAGTTCATCACCCTTGGCGGCATGATTGCCGACAAAGAAGCGAGCGTGCTGACAGCCTTCGTCAAAGGTCTGTGGTTTGACAACGTGATAGCCTGCTATGTCGGCGTGTTGCCTGTCACCGTGTTGCTCGTCACTGCCGCCTTCGGCTTGTGCCGCCGTTGGCTGCTGCGTGGTGCAAACGTGTGGTATGGCGTGCTTTTTGGCGTGGCCTTCATGCCATCAGCTGCCAACACCCCCTATTTCCAGTATTTCTTCAAGAACATCAACTCGAGCATCTTCGAGTGGTTCGGCTATGCAGGCACCACGTCGGGCATGCTGCTGCAAGAGAAGTCGTGGTGGCTACACATCGCGCTCTATTTTGTTGTGACAGCCGCGTTCGTCTATCTGCTCGTCATGCTGCGCCGACGCTTCACGCCTCAGCTCTGCAACAAGCAAGTCGAGAAGCTCAAGCCCATAGCTACAGCGTCACGTCTGCTCATAGCCGTGGCCATGACAGGTCTCTGCCTCTTCGGCATACGCGGCCGCATGGGCTACAACCCCATAAAGGTGAGCCAGGCCTACTATTGCGATGACGCTTTCCTCAACCAGCTCGGCATAAACCCGGCGTTCAACCTCCTCACCAGTGTGCTTGACGACATGCGTAAGGAGAACCGCGAGCTGCATCTCATGCCCTATTCCGAGGCCATAACCAACACACGCCGATGGTTAGGAATAACAGGAACGGTTGATAGCAGCAACGTGCTCAAACGTGCGGTTATAAACCCTCTGCCCGCACACACCAAAGCAGCGACGGCAACAAAGCACCGGCCTAACGTGGTGGTGATTCTCATGGAGAGCATGTCGGCAAACCTCATGGGAACCTTCGGCAACAACAGCCACCTCACCCCCACCCTCGACTCGCTCTACAACCACTCGCTCGCCTTCGACCACTTCTACAGCGCAGGCATACACACCAACCACGGCATGACAGCCACGCTCTACTCGTTTCCTGCCATCATGTTCCGCAACCTCATGAAAGGCACCGTCACGCCTCATCGCCACGGCATAGCCACCGTGTTAAAAGAGCACAAATACAACAACATGTTCTTCATGACCCACGAGGCACAATATGACAACATGAAGGCGTTCTTCGCAACCAACGGCTACGACGACATCTACTCGCAGGAGAGCTACCCCAAGAGCGAGGTTGTCAACTCGTTCGGTGTGAGCGACCATTTCCTCTTCAGCTACGCTCTCAACACCATCAACCGCAAAGCGGCAACAGGAAAGCCTTTCTTCGCAACAATACTGACCATCAGCAACCACCCGCCCTACATCGTGCCGTCATGGTTCAAGGCAAAGAGCAAGGACAAGGAACAGCAGATTGTGGAGTATGCCGACTGGTGCGTGGGCGATTTTCTCAAGAAAGCAAAGCGTGAGCCGTGGTACAAGAACACAATCTTCATAATACAGGCCGACCACGGCAAGATCGTGGCTGGGTCGGGAGGCGAACTGCCACAGTCGCTCAACCACATACCGCTCATCATGTTTGGTCCTGGCGTTCCGCAGATGCGCTACGATGGGTTGGGCATGCAGGTTGATGTCATGCCAACACTCTTAGGACTTATGGGAATGAGTTACACCTCTTATGGTTTTGGCCAAGACCTGCTCAAGAGCCCTCGCCACATGGTGTTCTATTCGGCCGACAACCAGCTCGTAGCCCGCGACCATAAGCGTTGTTTCATCTACAGTCCGTCTCTGCAAAAGAGCTTCTGCTACGATGTGCTGCCCGACGGGGTGCTGAAAGAAAACCCCAACACTGCCAGCTTTGCAGACCTCAAAAACTATGTGTTCTCAAACATACAGACAGCCGAGTTTATTGAAAGACACAAGAAAGGTCTTAGATAAAAACTATCGGTATAAAAGGGAAAACATAAAACCCAAGCGTGCTGATTGAAACTGCACACTTGGGTTTATTTTTATATCGTTAAAACAGAAAAAGCTGTTGGGCTTTCTATCATAGCAAGACAAGCAAGGCAAATTTTCTTGTCAACTTGTCCGCTCGGCTTTGCCGCTTGCCTAAGCAAGAACTTGTCAACTTACAAATCAAACATTCTGATAGAGATAGCGTTTGATGCTCTTCTTGGGAGTCTTCTCAAACTCTTCTTCCTGTATCTTTATTGTAGAGAGCTTGCTGTAAGCAGGCATCTCGGCGTTGAGCTCCTGACGGTTCTGCTCCATCACGGCAACAATGTCGTCGTTGGTCAGACGCATGCCCTTGGCCTCATCATAGTCGGGATGTACCAAGCCCACGAGCTTGTCGCCCTGCTGAATGACGATGCTCTCGTTAACGAGCGCCATCGAGTTGAGTTTGTCCTCAATCTCCTCGGGATAGATGTTCTGACCGTTGGCGCTGAGCAGCATGTTCTTTGAACGGCCCTTTATGAACACGTTGCCGTTGGCATCCATCGTACCAAGGTCGCCGGTGTGGTACCAGCCGTCCTTGTCGAGTGTCTGGCGTGTGGCCTCCTCGTTCTTATAGTAGCCAAGCATCACGTTCAAGCCGCGAGCAAGAATCTCTCCAGGCACGTTCTCAGGGTCTTCGCTGTCAATGCGCACCTCCATGTGGACCACAGGCTTGCCGCATGAACCGGGCACGAAATCGTGGTAGTCGGCATAGCAGATAATCGGCGCACACTCGGTAGCGCCATAACCCACGGTATAAGGGAAGTTGATACGTTTGAGGAACTGCTCCACCTCTTGGTTGAATGCAGCACCACCGATAATGATCTCATAGAAGCGTCCGCCAAATGCGTTCTTGACCTGCTCACAGATCTTCTGGTTTACCTTACGGTTGAGCACAGGCATGTTAAGGAGCAGACGCATGCGATTGTTCTGTATCTTTGGGAACACCTTCTTACGGATGATCTTCTCGATGACAACCGGCACGGCAATGATGACGGCAGGCTTAACCTCAGAGAACGCCTGGGCTATGATTGCCGGACTGGGCACGCGTGTGAGATAAAAGATATGGCAGCCATGCAGGAACTCGAAGAAGAACTCGAACGACATGCCATACATGTGGGCCATGGGCAGAATGCTGATCACGCTGTCGCCGGCCTTAACGGTTGAGCCGAGCACGCTCATGGCAAAGTCGTAGTTGCTCCACATGGCGCGATAAGGAATCATTACGCCCTTAGAGAAACCCGTGGTTCCACTGGTGTAGTTGATGAGCGCCATCTCCTCGCCGCTTGTCTCACGGCGGTAGTGGACATGCTCCTGACGGAAATATTTAGGAAATTTCTTTCCAAACATCTCGTTGAGGTGCTCGCGAGCATAGGTGAGCTTCTCCGTTCTCGACACCACAAGCGAGTAGTCGGGAATGTAGATAATGCCTTCAAGGTCGGGCATCTTCGTGGCATCAATGACCGTTGCCACCACATCGCCCACGAAGAGCAGCTTGGCGCCGCTGTGGTTAACGATGTTGTGAATCTGCTCGGCCGTGAACTCATGCAAGATTGGCACAGCCACGGCTCCATAGGTTAGTGTAGCAAGGAACGCTACAGCCCAACAAGCACTGTTACGTCCACAGAGCGCTATTTTATCGCCCTGCTGCACACCGCTGTTCTCGAACATGATGTGCAGCTTTTCAATTTTACGAGCCACATCATGATATTGCAGTGTGGCACCCTTAAAATCGGTCAGAGCATCGCGATTCCAGTTGTCGATAATGCTCTTCTCGATAAGAGAATTTAAACTTACGATCTCCATATCGTGTATTTGAGTATGTGTGTGTTGGCACATTAGACTCAACTTATTAGCAAACAAAAGACCTGTCTGCAAAGAAAAGGCCTGTATCGACAGACCATTTCTTTCAAGAAGGTTTCTTTATAATAATAAGGTGTGCCGTGCCTGGTTGTTTTCTGTTTTAGTGAGTTTGTTCAGACATCTTTGTAGAGATAGCGTTTGATGCTTTTCTTTGGGGTCTTTACAAATTCATCTTCATGTAGTCTGAGTTCCGAAATCTTACAGAACGGCGGCAGCTGCTCGTTGAGCTTCAAGCGGTTTTGCTCCATTATGCTCATGAGGTCGTCATCGTTGAAATCCATGGCCTTGGCCTCATCATAGTCGGGATGCACCAGACCGATGAGCTTGTCGCCCTTCTGCACGATCAGGCTCTCGTTGACATAAGCCATCGAGTTGAGCTTGTCCTCAATCTCCTCTGGATAGACGTTCTGTCCGTTGCTTCCGAGCAGCATGTTCTTTATGCGGCCTCTGATGAAGACATGTCCATCTGCCGACATGGTGCCGAGGTCGCCCGTGTGGTACCAGCCGTCGGCATCGAGAACGGCGCGTGTGGCCTCTTCGTTCTTATAGTAGCCGAGCATGGTGTTCATGCCTCGTGCCAGCACCTCACCCGGCGTGTTCTGCGGGTCATTGCTGTCTATGCGCACCTCCATGTGCTTCACTGGCAGTCCGCATGAACCTGGCACAAAGTCTTTATAGTCGGAGAAGGTAATGAGCGGTGCCGTCTCTGTGGTGCCGTAGCCCACAGTTATGGGGAACTCTATATCTCTTAAGAACGCTTCTATCTCTTGGTTCAGGGCTACTCCACCGGTAATTACTTCATAGGCGTTGCCTCCAAACACATCGGCCACCATGTCGCGAATGTTTGCTTTCACTCGTTTGTTCACCACGGGCATGTTAAGCAACAAGCGCACACGGTTGCTCTGCACAACAGGCATGATCATCTTGCGCACAATCTTCTCCACGATCATAGGCACTGCCACGATAAGCGACGGCTTGACCTGCGCAAACGCCTCGGCGATGAGCGACGGCGACGGCAGACGTGTGAGGAAGAACAGATGGTTGCCGTTGACGAAACCGAAGATAAACTCGACCATCATGCCATACATGTGGGCCATGGGCAGAATGCTCACGATGTTGGAGCCGCTCTTTATGTGTGGACCAAGACCATCAAGCACAAAATCGAGATTACCCCACAAAGCACGATAAGGGAGCATCACACCCTTGGAGAAACCTGTTGTGCCGCTGGTATAGTTGATGAGTGCCAACTCGTCGGGCGACTGCTCCTTATAATAGTTAACATGCTCCTTGCGGAAATATTTGGGATATTTATGTCCAAACATCTCGTTTAGATGCTCGCGTGCATAGGTTAGTTTTTCGCTACGCGACACCACAAGCGAGAAATCAGGCAAATAGACGACACCCTCCAATGAGGGCATCTGATCAGCATCTATCGTCGTGGCAACCACATCGCCCACAAACAGCAGTTTGGAATCGCTATGGTTGACAATGTTATAAATCTGGTCGGGAGTAAACTCATGCTGTATAGGCACCGCCACGGCGCCGTAGGTCAACACAGCGAGAAAGGCCACTGCCCAATGGCTGCTGTTGCGACCGCACAGCGCCACCTTGTCACCTGGCATGAGCCCGCTATTTTCGAACACAATGTGCAGCTTTTCTATCTTTCGAGCCACATCATGAAACTGTAGAGTGGCTCCCTTATAGTCGGTAAGGGCATCCTGATCCCAGTTCTTTATTATACTTTGTTCAATTAAGAAGTTGAAACTTGGATTTCTTTCCATTGCACATTTTTGTAAATTTAGTGCAAAGATACTACCTAATTTGCACATCGCAAAAAGTTTTGTGCAATATTTTTCTTTCAATATACAATTAGTCCCCATTTGTGGTAGTTTTAAAGATAAAAATGCCACAAATGGGGACTGATATAAAAACGAGCTTGTTTTCTCACATTGTCATTGCCTCACATCACTCGTAGCTCATGGTCTTGGCAGGGTGGATGTGGGATATGAGATAGCTCGGGGCGATGAGCACAAAAAGACTTATTATTAATGTGCCGATGTTCAGCAACACGACGTAAAGGAGGTTAACCTCCACAGGCACAGTGCTAACATAATAGGTTGCGGGGTCGAGCTTCACAAGTCCGGTGACATATTGAAGAGCCACAAGACCTAAACCTACAATGTTGCCCCACAGCAATCCGCGACTAATAATGAAGGCAGAGAACCACATAAACGTGTGGCGCACAGTAGCATTACCCGCGCCCAACGCCTTGAGCAGTCCGATCATCTGCGTGCGCTCAAGAATGATGATAAGCAGACCCGATATCATGGTCACAGCAGCCACACACATCATGATGGCAAGGATGATCCACACGTTGAGGTCAAGCAGGCTGAGCCATGAGAAGATCTGCGGGCTCACCTCCTTTATGGTCTTCGAAGCGAAGGTGTTGCCATAATGGTCGGTCGTGCGGTTAACCTTTGCTATGACGGTTCGCTCCACATCGTCGAGCTGTTCAAAGTTGTTTATTGTAAGCTCAGCACCTCCTGCCACGTCAGCAGGCCAACCGTTGAGCTTTGCCACCGCGTGCAGGTCTGTGAAACAGATGGTGTTGTCATATTGCGTGAGGTTGGTCTGGTAGATGCCCGATATGGTGAACCTGCGCATGCGCACGCCAGTATAGTCAATGAAATAGGCGAAGAGCCGCGATCCGGTCTTGAGATGCAGCTTGTCTGCCATGTTCTTAGAGACGAGCAGCTTGTTGCCCGATGTCTTGTCGGAGAAGTGTGGTATGCTGCCTTCAACCATGTTTTTGTGGATGAAGGTTGAGTCAAACTCAGGACCTACGCCTTTGAACATGACGCCAAGAAAATCGTCATCGGTCTTAAGTATGCCCTGTCGATAGGCAAACCGCTGCACATGCTTCACGCCCTGGATGTGGGAGAGCACGCTCATGACAGAGTCGTCCATCTGCACAGCCCTGCCGTCGCCACCCATCAAAGCGTTATATTCTGCCACCTGTATGTGGCTGCCGAAGCCGATGACCTTGTCGCGGATGGCATGTTTGAAGCCAAGCACCACACACACGCTCACAATCATCACGGCAAGTCCTATCGCCACCCCGAGAGTGGCAATGCGGATGGCAGGACGCGACACCTTGCGCTTGTCGTCGTTCTGGGCATATATGCGATGTGCTAAGAAATAAGGCAGGTTCATGACTGCTGCTCTTTACGTCCGGGGTAAGCCTCAAGTGCCTTACGCAGCACCACAAGGGCGCGTTCCAGATCTTCTTTTTTCAGGACATAAGCTATGCGCACCTGGTTTATTCCAGCTCCGGGCGTTGTGTAGAAGCCTGTGGCGGGAGCCATCATGACGGTTTCGCCCTCATACTGAAACTCTTCCAGACACCAACGGCAGAACGTCTCCGAGTCGTCAACAGGAAGCTGTGCCACGGTGTAGAACGCTCCCATGGGTATGGGCGAGTAGACACCGGGAATGCGGTTCAGTCCGTCGATCAGGCATTTACGGCGCTCCACATACTCGTCATAGACGTCGCGATAATATTCTTCCGGTGCGTCGAGCGATGCCTCAGCCACAATCTGTCCGATGAGTGGTGGCGAGAGACGAGCCTGACAAAACTTCATCACGGCGGCTCTCACCTCTTTGTTCTTAGTTATGAGAGCACCCACACGGATGCCACACTCGCTGTAACGTTTCGACACCGAGTCGATAAGTATGACGTTCTGCTCTATGCCCTCAAGGTGGCAGGCGCTGATGTAGGGTGAGCCAGTGTAGATATACTCACGATACACCTCATCGGAGAAGAGATAGAGGTCATATTTCTTCACAAGGTCACGGATCTGGTTCATCTCGCGGCGCGTGTAGAGATAACCCGTCGGGTTATTGGGGTTACAAATCATGATGGCGCGTGTGCGCTCATTGATCAGCTCCTCAAACTTCTCCACCTTGGGCAGCGAGAAGCCCTCTTCTATGGTTGTGGCAATGGTGCGTATTTTTGCGCCCGCCGAAATGGCAAACGCCATGTAGTTGGCATAAGCGGGTTCTGGCACAATAATCTCGTCGCCAGGGTTCAGACATGACATGAACGCGAAGAGCACAGCCTCTGAACCTCCCGAGGTTATTATTATGTCGTCTGCCGTTACGTTAATGTTATATTTCTTATAATAGCCGACAAGTTTCTCGCGGTAAGACAGGTAGCCCTGCGACGGCGAATATTCCAATATGTTGCGGTCGATGTGCTTAAGCGCGTCGAGACCCACCTGCGGTGTGGGCAGGTCGGGCTGACCAATGTTCAAATGATACACTTTCACGCCCTTCTTCTTTGCTGCAGCAGCAAGGGGTGCAAGCTTTCTGATTGGTGATTCGGGCATCTCCAGCCCTCGAACTGATATCTCTGGCATCTTTATGTTGTATTGTTTCGTTCTGCAAAGGTAATGCAATTAAAAGACAATACAAAATAAGCTTGATTATTTTTTCTTGTTGTTACATTCTAAATGTAACTTTCCTCACCGCTGACCTCATCATTGACAAGAGCCACGATGCACACGATGACAAGGCCGGCCATAACCATCAGGGGCGTGGTGTAGTTGCCCGTGGTCACGATGTTGGCCACAGTTCCTACAATGTTGCCAAAGAGGTTGAGCAGAAGAGCCTTGAGCAGAGACAGACCATCGAAGAGGAAGAACAGCACCACACCGGCCGTGGCACACACAGCCGTCCAGATGGCGTTGAGCCTCACGATGTTTCGTGTGGCAGGAAGCTCGCGCATGACCTGTTGGGAGAAACCGTTGTCTGCAATCTCGGCGTTGGCAAACTGCCTCATGAAATTGTCAACCAGCTGCTCGTCGTCATGCGTGTCGGAAACGTTAACATACTGATTATTTTTCGGATCCATCATAACCATTTCTTTTTAAATAACTTGCAAGTTTTTCTTTTCCTCTTGAGAGATGCGACTTCACCGTGCCCTGCGCAAGACCGGTGATGTCGGATATTTGTCTATCGAATAGCCATCGATGAGCTGAAGCGTTATACAGCTACGCTCCTTCTCACCCAAGCGCCGAAGCGCGTCATAGAGATCCATCTGCAACGCCGTGTCGTGACGGTCATGTTCGGGCTTGACATGGGTTGAGGTTTCATAATCTTCTGTCATGTGGTGGCTTCTCACATAGTCGTAATGAACATTATAGGCTATTCGGAAGAGCCATGTGGAGAAGTTGGAGAGCCCACGAAACTTCTGCAGATTGGTGTATGCTTTGATGAACGTGTCCTGTGCGAGGTCGTCGCTCAGCTGTTCATCGCCCAACGTCTGGTTGAGGAAGAATCGCCTTATAGGCGACTGATATTTCACAACCAGGCGGTTGAACGCCTGACGGTTGTGAAAAACAGTCACCTGGGTGATGAGAGAGATATCGCTTAAATCGGTCACGTTGTGTTATGTTGAAATTTTATTTTCTAAAACGTTGTTTGGAGAGTTTTCTGTTCATGCCATTGGCTGTTTTAAACAAAGCCATAGGCTGTTTTACATAAAACCCTTAGCTGTTGGGTGTGCCACCGATGTTAGGGTCATTGGGGTCGTTAGGGTCGTTGTTTCCCTTGCCGTTTGATGTGCGGGCAATGAGCATCTGACCGATACCGTAGCACAAGACGAAACCGCCAATGCCGGCAAAGAAGCGGATGTCCCAGAATAAGAAGATCACCATGAGACCAAAGCCGATGGAAGCGTTCTTAACGCCCTTTCTCCACATATAGTCGTCGCTCTGACGGCTTACGGGGCGCAAGTGTTCCGGCACATCAACGCCAGCCTCCATGGCTTTCTCGGCAAGCTCCACACGGTCGTTATGGCGACGCATAAGATAACGGAGAACCATAAACAAGATGATGAACGGCGCGAAGAGGCAGGTGAACACAACGACGATGACAAGCAAGGCCAGCACGATACCTCCAAAGCCTGCGGTGAACAAGGTTGCGAACCAGGCGAAGGGGTTGTCGTAATGTTTGAAGTTGAGCGGACTGTCGTATACGTCAGAATTGGCGTCGTCCGTACTGTTTGCCTCATCAAAACTGTAGGTCGTGGCAGACGATGTGTCGCTGAACGCCACGTTCTCGTCGGCTGTTGACTTGCCGTCGTTGTTGTCGTTGTCGGATTCTTTGTTGTCGTTGCCTTTGTCGTTATCGTTTGCCACCTTCTCTGTTCTCGGTTGATGAAGGTGACGGGGCTGATGAGTCTGCGACATTATTGGCGATGTGCCAAGCAAAGCAAGCAATGATAGTGCTAAAACGGTCTTTTTCATATTGTCTTTCTTATTTTTGTTTTTTTTATTTTCTGATTGTTAGACGCAACAGTTAGGCTTTTAGTTGCAAAGAAAAGAAATTTTTCTTACTTTTGCAGTATAATAAGGCAAAAAATGACAACTGAACAGCAAACATTACCCGACGATTTCACTTCTTACACCTCTAAGCTCATGGGCGAGGAACTGTATGACACCTTTATAAAGGCTCTCGAAGAAGAACCTCCTGTGAGCATACGCCTCAACAAGCTCAAGACGGGCGAGGGACAAGAGCAGGCAACCGACGGCTATGACGGAAAGGTGGCATGGTGCCATGAGGGCGTGTACCTAAGCACGCGACCCAACTTCACCGCCGACCCTCTCCTCCATGCCGGATGCTATTATGTGCAAGAGGCATCGTCGATGTTTGTAACCCATGTGCTCAGACAGCTCGTCAAAGAGCCTGTTTCGATGCTCGACCTCTGCGCCGCACCTGGCGGCAAGAGCACGGCGGCACGCTCGGTGTTGCCCGAAGGCAGCTTGCTGTTTGCCAACGAGCCTATGCGTAACCGCGCCAACATCTTAAGTGAGAACATCCAGAAGTTTGGACACCCCGATGTTATCGTGACAAACAATTTTCCGCGCGACTATAAACGGTCAAAACTCATGTTTGATGTGGTGCTTGCTGACGTGCCGTGCTCGGGAGAGGGTATGTTCAGAAAAGACAGCGGGGCGGTGGACGACTGGAGCCGAACGAAGGTTGACGAGTGCGCTTCGCTGCAACGCGACATCATAAGCGACATCTGGAACTGTCTGAAGCCCGGCGGCATCCTTATCTACTCGACCTGCACCTTCAACGCCGATGAAGATGAAGACAACGTAATGTGGATTGCAAACAACCTCGGTGCCGACTTCATAAAGATAGACACGCAACCCGAATGGGCAATAACGCCTGCTCTCACACAAGGACAAAAAGGAGAGACAAGCGGCAACGGGCCTTTGACAAGCGGCAACGGCGAGACAGATGCAAGCGGCAACGAGCCATCAAAAGAGCAGCTGCCGTGTTACCGTTTTATCCCCGGGCGCACACGCGGCGAAGGCCTGTTCATGGCTGTGCTGCGCAAACACGGCGAATGGAAAGACAACGCCAAGGAGACGAAGGACAGCAAGAAAGGAAAGGATCGCAAGAAGAAAGGCAACAACAATAAAGATAGCAAAGCCGCTCTTCCCGCAACCCTACCCCTGTTCCACGCCGACCGCTACGCCTTGCTCCAACACGGCGAGAGCGTGTTCGCCATTAATCGCGAGTGGGAGTCAACGGCGACGGTAGCCATGGCAAGCCTCAACGTCATGAACATGGGCGTAACCATTGGCACCATGCGCGGCAAGGCGCTCCTACCCGACCAGTCGCTGGCGCTCTCTACAGTACTCGACCGCAACGCCTATCCCGTGGTGGACGTGTCGCTGACTGAGGCTATAAGCTATCTGAGACGCGACACCATAACCTTGCCTTCCAACACCCCAACGGGCTTCGTGCTCATTACGTTCCGTGACCACCCTCTCGGTTTTGTCAAGAACATAGGCAACAGGTGCAACAATCTCTACCCCGCAGAATGGCGAATAAAGAGTACACATCTGGAGGAACAATATGAGGAAATATTAAAGGAGCTGTAATTGCCGAAAAAAGAAATGAATGAAGGTAGGGGGAGGGGGAAAAAATAAGGATAAGGAAGAAATAAGAATAAGGAAAAAAGATAAGATAAGAATAAAGAAAAACAGATAGAAAAAGACAAAAACAAGATAACATGAAACAATATCTCGACTTGCTTAACCGCATTCTGACGGAAGGGCACAAAAAGACGGACCGCACAGGCACGGGCACGATGAGCGTGTTCGGCAACCAGATGAGGTTCAATCTTGAGGATGGTTTTCCTCTCCTCACAACAAAGAAGCTCCATCTCAAATCAATAATCTACGAACTGCTGTGGTTCCTTCGTGGCGACACCAATGTGCGTTGGTTACAGGAGCACGGCGTGAGGATATGGAACGAGTGGGCTGACGAGAACGGCGAACTGGGACCGGTCTACGGACACCAGTGGCGCTCATGGCCCGACTACAACGGTGGAACTATCGACCAGATACAGAATGTGCTTGACCAGATAAAGAACCATCCCGACTCGCGACGCATGATCGTGAGCGCTTGGAACCCGGCGGAGATAGAACAGATGGCGTTGCCGCCCTGCCATTGCCTCTTCCAGTTTTATGTTGCCGACGGCCGACTGTCGCTTCAGCTCTACCAACGTTCTGCCGATACCTTCCTCGGTGTGCCGTTCAACATCGCTTCTTATGCTCTGCTGCTCATGATGATGGCTCAGGTAACAGGGCTTAAGGCTGGCGATTTTGTACACACCACAGGCGACACTCACCTCTACCTCAACCACCTTGAGCAGGCTCACTTGCAGCTCACGCGCACACCGCGCCCGCTGCCCAAGATGAAGCTGAACCCCGATGTCAAGAACCTGTTCGACTTCAAATATGAGGACTTTGAGCTTGAGGGTTATGACCCGTGGCCTCACATCGCTGCTACCGTGAGCGTGTAACCACACGCTGAGAACCATAAAATAGCCCCAACAGGCAAAAGCGAACAAAGAAAATAAGAATTATTTATGATAAGCATCATTGCCGCCGTTGCCGCCAACCGCGCCATCGGCAACGACAACAAACTGATCTATTGGTTGCCTGATGACCTCAAAAGGTTTAAGGCTCTCACCACGGGCAACACCATCATCATGGGGCGACGCACATTCGAGTCGCTACCCAAGGGCGCATTGCCCAACCGCCGCAACATCGTGCTCAGTCGCACGCAGACCTGTTTTCCAGGTTGCGACGTCTACGCATCGCTTGACGAGGCATTGACTCATTGCTCGAAAGATGAGGACATATATATAATAGGTGGAGCCAGCGTTTACGAGCAGGCTCTCCCCATCGCTGACCGGCTATGCCTCACCGAGGTAGAGGACACACCCGCAGACGCCGACGCTTTCTTCCCTGCATACGACAAGGGGTGGAAGCTTGCCACAAAAGAACAGCACGAGATAGACGAACGCCACCACCAACGCTTCGCCTTCGCCGATTATGTGAGAAGATGTGAAGAATGATGAGAGAAGAATGATGACCAAAAGCTTTTAAGCTTAAGAACAAGACGACGTAAAAGACGACGTAAAAAGACGACATAAAAGCCATAAAAAAACGACAACAGAGAATCACCCTGTTGTCGTTTTTTATGGCTTTATTCAAAAAAATGATCACTCATCCTCATCGTCATCCTCATCGGTAGGCAAGTCTACGATGGGCAGCTGACGGTCGATGGCAGCGTTGAACGAGATAACGGTCTCGCTGCGTGACAGTCCGAGTGGCTGCAACTTGTCATGGATGATGCTCATGAGATGATGGTTGTTGAAGGCATAAATCTTGATAAACATGTCAAAGCCTCCTGTTGTATAGTGACATTCAACAACCTCTGGAATCTTTCTAAGGCCCTCAACCACATTGTCAAAATTTGCGGGATCCTTAAGGAACAGACCTATGTAGGCGCATGTCTCATAACCAATCTTTTCGGGATCGATTATAAACTGCGAACCCTTGAGAATGCCAAGATTGGTGAGCTTCTGAATGCGCTGATGAATAGCCGCTCCACTGACATTGCAGACGCGAGCCACTTCAAGAAACGGTATTCGTGCATCGGCAGCTATGAGATGCAGAATTTTTTTGTCTAATGAATCTAAATTGTGATGTGCCATTCTGATTTTACTAATTTGGTTGCAAAGTTACATTAAATAATCTAAAATGGCAATAAATTAACCTATTTTTGTGTTAATTTATCATCTAAAGCCACTATTCACCTTTTTTTTCTGCCGAATAGTTTATTCGGGAAGCCCCTCCAAGGCGTATTGCCCGTTTCACATCGTTCACAACCGCCATGCGCGTGGCACGGTCAGCTTTCACCGAAACGGTCATGCGCATCTGGTCATCGGGAGCCATGCGACGTTTCTCCGTGGCCACATAATCGGCAACATCCTGAGCCGACACCAACTTGTCGTTGACCTGTATGACAGATGCTTCCTTCCCCGCGCGTCCAATATAGACATGCGTGACAGCTTGCTTTTTTGTCAGGCGTGTCAGTTCGGTGCCTTGCGGCAGAGCATATTCTACCTTGAGCGTCACCTTGCGCATGTGCGTAACAATCATAAAGAAGAAGAGCACGGTGAAGATAAGGTCGGGCAGCGACGACGTGTTAAGCGTCGGCACCTCATGTTGTCGTCTTTGTCGAATCGTCATTCTGCGTCTCCTCCTTTCGTGTCGTTATCATAGTTTTCTGCCACATGCTGCGGACAGGCATCGGTCACGGCCTTGCGCTCCGCAACGCCACATTGTGCCATCGGCTTGCCATAACGACGGCGTGCCTCAGCATCGCGCACCATGGCATAGGCTGCCACCAGCTCGTTCTGCAAGGCAAAATAGCTGTCGTAGCTTGCATCGGCATCGGTCTGTATGGTTATGAGATGTCGGTTGCCCGCCTTGCGCACAAATGAGGCTATGGTATTGCGCAACCCCTCGTAGCGTGCTGGCTTGCCATCGACAACGAGCTTGCCGTCAGCCCCGATGACACACTGCATGATGTTGCCGCGCTGCACCTCTGCCACACTCTTATCCTCGGTCTGTTCCACAGGCGGCAGTTGGCGCGTTATGCCCTTGTCCACATCCATCGACGTTGTAACGAGGAAGAAGATGAGGAGCATGAACGAGATGTCGGCGGTGGAAGCCGTGTTGAGGGCTGGCACGCGGTGGCGGCGACGCTTAATGAGCATTTTGTGCCTCCTTTCTGCGGTTACGCACACGTCTCACATAACCATAAGCCACAGCCACGACGGCAGCCACAAGCAGCAAGAGGGACGTGTCGACAAACATCTCTGCCACACGCAGCCATAACCCATCGGCATATTGAACACCGTTAACGCTCATCGCATCGGTGGACGCAAGGGCAAAAGAAAGAATCATTATGCAGAACGTGCCCAAGCCTACGCCCAACGCTATGCGCAAGGCCGGAACGCCGTTGACCACACCTGTGTGGCCTCGCATGCGACGCAACGTTCTGTAGACCGCAAACAGGGTCACGGCAACAGCCATGAGCAGCAGCAACAGCACAAACGTTATGAGCACACCGGTCAAGAGCGGAGCGTTAAAGTCGGGGTTCTCATCGTACGGATGCTCATAGCCCACAAGAAAGAAAAGGGCATAGACAACCACGATGAGGGTCATGAGCAGGTAGAACACGTTCTGCGACACCTTCACCGCCTTCCAATGCTTTATGTCGCGCAACGACAACGAGGCAAAAGGAAACAATGCTTTAAGTAAGTTTTTTTTCATCATTGTTCAATAACGCCCTGTTTGTTTAACAACGCTCCGATTGCTTGACAGCGCCCTGTTTGTTTTTCATCAGCGAGTCGAGCAGCGCGATGGCACACTCCTCCATCTGCGCCGTCAGACGGTCAATCTTTGAGAGAATATAATTGTAGAACAGCTGGAGCACCAGCGCCACAATAATGCCGAAGATGGTGGTGATGAGTGCCACCTTCATGCCGGCAGCCACGATGGTGGGGTTAATGTCGCCCACGGTCTGTATCTGCTCAAACGCCATAACCATGCCTATAACCGTTCCGAGGAAGCCAAGCGAGGGAGCCATGGCTATGAACAGCGTGATCCATGAACAGCCTTTCTCAAGGTTGGCGGCCTGCACGCTGCCATACGACGCCACCGACCTCTCAATGTTGCCCATCGACTCGTCGGCACGCACCAGGCCCTGGTAGCATATCGACGCCACTGGACCGCGAGTGTTGCGGCACAGCGTCTTTGCGCCTTCAATGTCGCCCGACGCAATCTTCCCGTCAAGCGCCGCCATAAACTTGTCGGTGTCTATCTCCGACAACGTGAGGTAGATGACGCGCTCTATGCAGAACGCAAGGCCTATGACCAGAGCCAACGCCACAAGCGACATGAACGAGGCATCGCCCTCGATAAACTTTGTCTTAAGCATCTTATGGAAGCCCGGACTCTCCACAGCTTCTATATCGTCGGCGGCTGACGCTGCAGAAGCGGCGTTGTCAACAGCAGGTGCCACAGCTGCGCTGTCGTCTTGAGCTGATGCAGCTGCCTTGTCGTCACCTGCCACAGAGGTGGTGTCGACCTTTGCTTCTTGCGAGAAGGCCGGGGCAAGACTCGCCATGCCGAAGAGCATAGATAAAACTATCGCGAAGCGCAAAACAATTGTTTTCATAACAATAATATCTTTTTTTTATTCAAGAATCGCTTTTTTATTCAAGAACCGCATGTCTATTCAAGAACCGCATGTCTATTCAAGAACCGCATGTCTATTCAAGAACCGCAATGACCAATTAAGAAAATCAGCACAGCATGTTCGTTGACAACCTGCTGTGCTGACCCTATTCTTTCTTTGTTGCGGAAAAGCGGAAAGAGGGGGATTCGAACCCCCGATTCCCTTTAGGGGAATACACGCTTTCCAGGCGTGCCTCTTCAACCACTCGAGCACCTTTCCTTACGAAGCGGATGCAAAGGTATCGCTTTTCCACTTATTTCCGCTATGCAGGTTCACTATTTAACTTATTTTACCACACTACATTTTCTCCACTCTTGGGAACACCTTCAAGGCCGTAGCGGTGGTTATGCGTGCCACCTCATCGTCGCTCACGCCGTAGCTTGCTGCGAGCGTAGAGATGACATGAGGCAAAAAGCTGCTCTCGTTGCGCTTGCCACGGAGCGGCACGGGCGCCATGTACGGACTGTCGGTCTCCAACACAATGCGGTCCAAGGGCACAACGGCGGGCAGATCCTCACGCAGATGGCTGCTCTTAAACGTTGACACGCCACCAATGCCAAGGACAAACCGCGGAAACGTCAACAGTTCGGCGGCCTCTTTCTGGTTACCTGTGAAGCAATGGAACACACCACCCGGCAACTGATCCTGGTAGCGGCGCATCACAGCCACCATCTCGTTTTGTGCCTTGCGGCAATGGATCATGAGCGGCAGACGGGTCTCCACCGACCAGCGCACCTGCTCCTCGAAAGCCTGTAGCTGCTCGTCGGCAAACTCGCGCGACCAGTAATAGTCGAGTCCCACCTCGCCGATGGCGATGAACGGATGCTGTCCATCGAGCATCTGGCGCATCTGCTGTAGCTGTTCGCGCCAGTCGGCCTTCACCTCTTCGGGGTGCAATCCGATCATGGGATAGGCGTAGCCCTCGTTCTCGCGACACACGCTGAGCACAGTGTCTACCGACTTCAGGTCTATGGCAGGCACAAACATGCGGCTCACGCCTGCAGCCTTGGCACGCGCTATGGTCTCTGCGCGGTCGTCATTAAACTCTTCCCCATCGATATGCGTGTGGGTGTCTATGTATTGCATCATCAGCTCTCCCGTAGTCTTAATATTTGCGTTTCATCAGTTTGTAAACATACTCTACGAGCATCTGCTTGCGGTCAGCATCAATGCTCACGGCATCAAGACATTTTAGACCCTCGTTAAAGAAGCTCTCAATCTTCTGCTCTGCCAGGCGGTCAATGCCTATAGCGTTGTAGAGACGTGTCACGGCAGCAATCTTCTCCTGCTCGTCAAACTCCTTTGCCTCAACCCATCGGGTCAGCTCAGCTTTCTGCTCCTCATCGGCACGCAAGAACGCGTTGATGAGCATGTAGGTTTTCTTGTTTGACACGATGTCGCCGCCAATGGCCTTGCCAAACACCTTGGTGTCGCCATAGACATCGAGGAAATCGTCTTGAAGCTGGAACGCCAGACCAATCTTCTCGCCAAAGCTGTAGAGACGGTCGGCATCGGCAGCGCCGGCATCAGCGAGCACGGCACCGATCTTCAGAGCGCAAGCCAACAACACGCTGGTCTTCAGACGAATCATCTCTATATACTCGTCCTCGCGCACATCCATGCGATTCTCGAAGTCCATGTCATACTGCTGCCCCTCGCCAATCTCAAGAGCGGTCTCGGTGAAGATGTCGAGCACCTCCTTGAGCTTGTCCTGACGGCAGTCGGCCATGAGCTTATAAGCGAGCACGAGCATGCTGTCACCCGAGAGGATGGCGGTGTTGGCATCCCACTTCTTGTGCACGGTCTCATGTCCGCGGCGCAGGTCGGCGTTGTCCATGAGGTCGTCGTGGAGCAACGTGTAGTTGTGGTAGGTTTCGAGGGCGCATGCCGAACTGAGGATGCTCTGCGGATCATCCTTGAAGAGGTTATAGGCAAGAAGCATGAGGACAGGGCGCATGCGCTTGCCACCCATCGACAAGACATATCTTATTGGCTCATAGAGCGACACGGGCTTGCGGTCGAAGGGCATGTGCTGGATATAATCGTTTACGATGCCCAGAATTTCGTCTGATTTTAGCAACATCTTTTTATGTGTTAAGAGTTATTGTTAAGTGTTCAATGCTTAATGTTTTAGGGCTGTAGAGCTTTCACCGTATCAGCTTTTAAAAGTTTTCCTTATAGCTTAAACTCTATCGGGATGGCAAACATCGTGCGGCACGGCTTGCCGTCCTCTATGCCCGGCTTCCAGTGGGGCATGAGCTTTACCACGCGCCTTGCCTCGTTGTCGAGAAGCGGATGCACCGACTTCACAACCTTGATGTTGGCAATGCTGCCGTCGCGGTTGATGATGAAGGTGACGAGCACACGACCCTCAATCTTCTGCTTCTGCGCGGCGTAAGGATAATGGAGCGTGCGGGTGATCCATTTCATCATCTCTACCATGCCGCCCGGAAACTCGGGCAGCTGCTGCACCACACGCAGCTTCAAGGGGTTCTCATCCTTGTCTACCGCCACGGGCGACAGGGCCTTGGTGGTCTCCTCATCGTCAGAGGCTTGCTCGCCGTTGGCTCCCCCCTCGCCCTCGCCTTGAGCATCGCGCAGCGTGTTTATGGTGACGTTGCGCTCAAGCTGCTTCTTCACCTCGTCCACAACCTTCACGTTCTTAGGCGTGGGCTTGGCGGGCGCTCCCGACGGTGCTGCGGCAATCATGTCGCTACGGTCGAGGGCAGGCATGAGGTCAAGGTCCTGCATGTCGTCAAACTGTGAGGCATCGCCCGACATGTTGCCCGACGAGGTGTTAAACTCAAGGGCAACATAAAGCGTTGCGAGAGCCATCACCAACCCGAGCATGAAGAACACGGGGCGACGACTGTCAAGACTTGCCTTTTCCGACTTTTTTATTTCCACTTTTCTTTCTATCCTTTCGTTCCACAGTCTCACCAGCCTTTTTGTCTTGCAGACAGTTCTTTCTTCAGCAAGCGGCAAAGCCTGGCGAAAACATGCGAATCTTTTGTCAATAAAACACTAAAAGAGCGTTTATCGCGTTATCTTTTAAGCATGTCGACACATGTCGACAGCATTTTCATCTACAAAATTAGCACAGATATTTTAAAAAAGCAGTAACTTTGCGAAATAAATTCGAATAAGACGAATGAAAAAGGCTATTTTAACGATTATAACCATACTTTGGGCTGTTTTGGCCTCGGCACAGGAAAGTCAGACCGAATATAATTTCCTGCGCCTGCCCGTAAGCGCGCATGCTGCTGCCTTGGGTGGCGACAACATCACTATTATAGAGGACGACGAGGCTCTGATTTTCAACAACCCTGCCCTTCTCTCGTCGGTGAGCGACAAGACGATAAACCTCAACTACATGAACTACATGTCGGGGGTCAACACAGCAAGTGCCGCCTTCAACCGCGTGGTCAAGGAGAAGGCGTCGTGGGCGGTGTCGGCACAGCTCATGAGCTATGGCACGATGAAGGAGATGGACGAAAACAACACGCAGACGGGCGAGTTCTCGGCAAAGGACATAGCGTTTGCAGGCTATTTCTCCTACATGCTCTCTAACCGCTTGGCGGGCGGCATAACGGCAAAGTTTATAACCTCCTACATCGGCAACTACAACTCTATAGGCATGGGCGTGGACCTCGGACTCAACTATTATGACCCTGAAAGCGACCTGTCCATCGCTCTTGTTGCAAAGAACCTCGGCGGACAGCTCAAGGCCTATAACGACACCTACGAGAACATGCCCATCGACGTGCAGCTCGGAGCATCGAAGCAGCTGACACACACGCCGTTCCGCTTCTCTGCCACGCTCGTCGACCTTAACCACTGGAACTATAAGTTCATCAACCACCTTGTCTTCGGCGTGGACATCTCGCTGTCACACAACATTTGGGTGGGAGGTGGCTACAACTTCCGTCGCGCCAACGAGATGAAGATTGAGAACGGAGAGGAGGAAAGCAGCCACGGAGCGGGCCTGTCGTTCGGTGGCGGTGTGACCCTTGAGCGCTTCAAGCTCAATGTGGCATACGGAAAATATCATGTGTCGAGCTCTTCGCTGGTCATCAACGTGGCCTACTCGATATAAAAGAAAGATAAACAAGAACAAAAAAATATTATATAACAATGAGAAAAATAGTTATCGCGATTGACGGATTTTCGTCTTGTGGTAAAAGCACGATGGCCAAAGACTTGGCTCGGGAAGTGGGTTACATATATGTAGACACGGGCGCAATGTATCGCTCCGTAACGCTCTACGCCTTGCGCAACAACCTCTTTGACGAGGAGGGCAAGGTAAAGGAAGAGGAGCTGATCAGCAAACTTGACGACATCAACATCTGCTTCAAGCTGAACGAGCAGACAGGACGTCCCGACACCTATCTTAACGGGGAGCGCGTGGAAGACCTCATACGCTCGCTGGAGGTGTCGCAAAAGGTCAGTCCCATAGCCGCCATACCTGCCGTAAGAGAGAAGCTCGTCAAGGAGCAACAGAAGATGGGCGAAGACAAAGGCATCGTCATGGACGGCCGCGACATAGGTACCGTGGTGTTCCCTAAAGCCGAACTGAAGGTGTTTGTGACGGCCAGCGCTGAGGTGAGAGCCCAACGCCGCTATGACGAGCTGAAGGCCAAGGGCATGCCCGCTTGCTTTGACGACATCCTGAAGAACGTTCAGGAGCGCGACTACATCGACTCGCATCGCGCCACCTCGCCTCTGCGCCAGGCTGACGATGCGCTGGTGCTCGACAACAGCAACATGACCATCGCTGAACAGAAAGAATGGCTTAAAAAGGCGTTTGACAAGGCTTGTGCCGAACAATAAGCTGAGCTTGCACTAAGAATTTGTAATCTTCGCATTGCAATCTTCGCATCAAAATATGCCCATTAGTTGAAAAAAAATGGGCATTGGTTGAAGAAAATTGTCATAAATAATTCTGTTTATTATCTTTGCATTACAAAAACAAACGAATCACGATATTTATTTCAGATTCCATATATTTAAAGTATCTAGAGATACACAAGACAGTTAGTGAGAATTAGATTATAAATTTTGAGTTAATTACTGATTTTTTGGAAAGGACGCCTTCGTGAGAAGTCGTCCCTTTTTTATGCCGTCTTTTACACCATCGCATCAAAACGTCATTTCAACAACTTTATCGGGAATATATATAAACAAAAAAAGCATCACCCTCGTTGGATGATGCTCAAACTGTTGTTGGGATACTCGGACTCGAACCAAGAATGACAGGACCAGAATCTGTAGTGTTACCATTACACCATATCCCAATGAATAGTCTTAAAAAAGTTGTTGGGATACTCGGACTCGAACCAAGAATGACAGGACCAGAATCTGTAGTGTTACCATTACACCATATCCCAAT
>ERZ827498.964-NODE-964-length-34500-cov-3.712266_pt1 | contig 34500 bp, 29 predicted proteins | sample MGYA00519865_ERZ827498 | MGnify/ENA primary metagenome ERZ827498 (study PRJEB31778, sample SAMEA3449328) | human gut metagenome | biome: human gut; feature: human-associated habitat; material: faeces | place: United Kingdom | collected 2010/2012 ...
CTTCCTTTTCCTAGAAAAATCATCTACGATACTCGACCACAAGCACAAGATGATAGTATAGTAAGAATGCTAAATGTGTGTTATTATTTAAATTTATTGTATTTTAATTTTTATTATTTGACTAAATATACTATACTATGATTAGGATACTCTATCAAGTAGGTAACAGACGCAATTCATCTCCCACCTTAGATGTTGGAGTCTTCTTGCTAGAAGAGGATAAAAAAGGGAAAACCCCCTCTGTAAGAAATACTGCCATTTCCTCAGAAAAGATTTTCCCGGTTATAGTTCATCTGTCTTAATTGTTGTGTCCCGGATACTTATCCCATATCTGTGTAATTGTTTTCCTGAAGCAGGATATTGTATCTATATTTTTTATTATACACATAATTATTTCCGAACACAATGTTTATTTATTTTATTTTTCAGATAAATACCAGAACCCGCTCCACAATAAACACCGCCGCACACGCCAGCAGGGCTACTGTGATCAGGCTTTTTTCCTTATATGCAGCAATAAGTGCTACCAGGAAACCTGCTGCACCGGAGATGATGCTGTCTGTGGCCTTCAGGATGGCCGGGAAGGTCATGGCTGCCAGACAGGCATATGGCACATAGTACAGAAAGGACTTGATAAACGGGCTTTTGATCTCGTTTTTTGCAAGAGCGAGGGGCAGCATACGGATGAGATAGGTGACAATTGCCATCACCAGGATATAAAGATATACATTATGACTCATGAACGGCTTCCCCTTTCTCTTCCAGCGGGCAGAAATAAGCTGCCAGGCCTGCTACCAGAAGTGTTGTGATAATGATCATAAATCCGGATGATACCTGTTTTAACACCGGTGTCACCGCAAAAACAGTACTGACTGCCATGGATGCCACAACCACCCCAAGAACCGGTCTGCTCTTTTTGGACGGCGGGATGATGATGGCCAGGAACATTCCGTAAATGGCAACGCTCAACGCACTAAGCATAAAATCCGGCAAAAGGCTTCCGGAGATTCCTCCTGCCAGAGTTCCAAGAGTCCATCCGGGAATTGCCACGCACATGGCTCCGTAATTATAAAATACGCTGACCTTTCCCTCCTGGGCCGCACTGATCCCGAAAATTTCATCGGTGATACCAAAAGCAGCGATGTATTTCAGGATACCGGACTCCTCACGCCGGAATTTCTGGGACAGGGAAAATGACATCAGGCAGTATCTCAGGTTGATGATCAGCTGGGTCATTGCCATCTCCCACATGGAGCCTCCCGCAAAAATAATGTCCAGTCCCGCAAACTGACCGGCCGATGTCAGGTTGGTCAGGGAGATCAGAACTGCCTGCCAGATACGCAAGCCGCCGGCAACAGCCATCATGCCAAAGGTAAAGGATACCGCAAAATATCCAAGAGCGATGGGAACTCCATCCTTCATACCTTTTCTGAAACTTTCTCTTTTCATCGATTTCCTCCATTGTATGTACATTCCGTTATAAAACGCAACTATGAAAAGCACCTTTGCAGGCTTCTCCGATCTGTGCAGCGATCACCAGCGTCTCGTCTTACAGCGATCCAATAAATTAGTGCATCGCTATAGTTCGTTGTACATGTAAATAAGAGCGTGTCCGGAAACTTTTCTGCTTCCTGACACGCCCCTTTATTGTAGCATTGCCATATCAAAACTTCAATACTTCACAGCAAACACAGCTGTGCTTTTTCACCGATTTTATGCTTTTTCCACTATTTTATAGTAAGATCTGGCTGTCATGGAGTAGATCAGTCCATAGACCAGCGCAAAGGCCAGAACCGTTCCCGCAGTGCAGCCCACGTACAATTTTGTATTGGCCATTCCGAACAGCAGCAGGAGCCGGCGGATCAGCGGAAATGCCATGGAAATATGCACCATTGCCATCACAAGCGGGATAAAAAATACCAGAAGGATCTGTCTGCGGATGGCACCTTTTACCTCTCTGCGGCTCATGCCCACTTTCTGCATAATCTGGAACCTTCCCTGATCTTCGTAGCCTTCGGAGATCTGTTTATAATAAATGATCATCGCCGTTCCCATAAGGAACAGTGCTCCCAGAAAGATTCCAATAAACAGGATACTTCCATTATCCACATAATAAGTTTCATACTCACTCTGGCGGACACCACCGATCACGATGGTATTCTCAGAAAAACCATCACTGTGGCAGTAATCTTTCAGCGCCTGATAAACAGCCTGGCCATACCGGATCTTTTCCTCACTGCTGCCACGGATATCTACACCAAGATGAACTGTGAGATCTTTTCCAGCCTCGTAGGCATCAAGACCTTCATACATCTTTGTCCGAAGCCCGTCAATATACTCGAAATCGGAATCCGTCACAACAATTGCCGCCATATTGGATACCAGATTGTTCATGGCACTTAAAGGTGCTTTTTCCAGCCATTTTTTTACTGCAAAATCCCGGTCATCAATTTTTAATATGTCTTTTTCCTTTTCAGACGGATACCAGGCAAAGATCTCGCCGTCGTGAAGATCTGTTTTTTCACCGGTAAGTTTCTCATACTCAGACTGACGGATCGTATACAGATCTACGGATTTTCCATCTTCTGAGTAACTGTAAGCCTGTCCGATCATAATACCGTTTTTTTCCTGCCTGCAGCCGATCTCGAGATAAGTTTCGTCCACTGTTTTTTCTGCCGGCACCTGATCATTTTTGATTGCCTGTGCAAAAACTTTCTGAATCTGTTCACTCTGTTCCTGGCTGATGCCCGAAATCCTGGCATCCGTATCAAAAGGATACCGGTTCACCATGATGTCACCCATTCCAAAATACAGCGACACAGTCATAGAAAGAAGCAGGAGCACTCCTGTACTTAAAATACAGATGCTGGCCAGGCCTGCCGCATTTTGTTTCATACGATAGATCATGCCGGAGACACTGATAAAGTTGCCGGTTTTATAGTAGAACTTTTTGTTCTTTCGCAAAAGTTTCAGGATTACAATGCTTCCTGCGGTAAAAAGAAGATACGTTCCTGCCATAACCAGAATCACTGCCAGAAGAAAAATGAAAATTGCCTGGATTGGGGATTCCGTGGTTACTGCCAGATAATATCCCACTCCAAGAGAAATCATCCCCAGAAGTGCCATGAGCCATTTTGCCCGGGGCTCCTTCTCTCCTGTGTTTCCGCCTCTCAGAAGTTCTATGGGGTTATTCATCCTTACTCTGGTAAGATTCAGTGCCAGAATCACAAGAAAAATCCCTCCAAATCCTGCGATACAAAACAGGATTCCAGTAATGGAAACATAAAATCCCAACACCGCCGGAACATGAAGAAAACGGAAAAGCAAAAGCAGGGAGAGCTTGCTTCCAAGGATGCCAATCCCGATCCCTGCCGTCAGAGAAAGCAGCGAAGTCATGCTTGTTTCCAGAAACATCACTTTTCCGATATGGCCTTTTTCCAGTCCCAGAATGTTGTAAAGCCCGATTTCTTTCTGTCTGTGTTTCATGAGAAAACTGTTGCTGTAGAGGACTCTTACAATGGCATAAAGGCGGCTTACAATGCGAAGATGATACCAATAATGGTGCCAGATCTTATTGCACCGACAGATGAGATATTGTCAATGGTGTACAAGAAAATGGACAGTTTGGATGCTGTCCTTGAATATTTTAAAGCATAAACAAAGCCCCTCGGCTTATCACCGAGGGGCTTTGTTTTAAGTGTGATGAAATAAATGCAATGTACTCGTCAAATCCTCCGCACCCTACTCTAAAAAACAGACCATGCAAGGAATTTCCATCCCAGCAGGAGCGAATAGACTTTTCTTTGGCAAACGCTTACGAAAAGAAACACCCACTCAGTTACAAAACTGAGTGGGCTTTTCGTTTCGCTTTTACTTGACAAAATAGACTTTTCTTTGGCAAACCCTCACGAAAAGAAACACCGCCAATAATCTCACAAGTAACGGTGTTTCTTTTCACTAAATCTTTGGGAGAAACCGCTTAGCCAATAGGCTTATGCAGTACCCTTTTGTCATTTTTATTATATCACAATGCTAATAAAAAGTCAAGAGCTATAAGTTCAGAGGATGCCGCTTCTTATCTTATTTTTCGTTCCAATACATTTTTAGATAGTTTTTCAGTTTCGCTACTAAAAAAGCTACACTACGCAAGATATTTTTTAGTGTGTTCTGTCTGCTCAAAAACGAGCTTGCCATTCTTTTCACGGCGTATCAGCAAAACCAACGGACACGGAGTATCATCAAGAAGTCCATTTGAACGTTTGCTTGGATCACGGTAAGACAACGCCACCGTATTCTTATTCCAGGATTGTGACAACTTTTCAGCCGTATCAAAGTTAAGACCCTGCTGCCTACAATAATCTTTAATTTCGTTTCTCCATTCATCAAAAAGCTTGCACATAATATCACTCCTTTGAGGAATTACCACGAATTATGAGCCTATTCTTGCCCTTTGTGAACAATGCGAACTCATCACCTGTGTGAGCAGTCAACGCCGAAAGATCAGCCATATTAACGCTTTTCTTATCGACTATTACTTTGCTGTCAAACTCAGAAAGCTTTTCGAGTAGATCCTTTTGGCGATTATTAAGCTCAATACCAAAAACAGCGTTTGGATTGCCCTTACCTGTATGTTTCTGCTCAATAGGCAATTTAATAGGTTTTTTTATTGAATTTATCATTATATTTTCAACTACCTTTCTGTCATTATACCTCTTTTCAGAGGATTCTGTCAAGTCTATTTTCCCTCTGTTGCTGACCTCAACAAAAGAAAAAGGTCAACAAAAAAGAGAGCATATTATATTTAAGACACTCTCTACTGAAGACATATTAACTTCTACTTATATTATATCGCATAGCCGAATGACGCAGTATAATTAAACTTGACAAGTTACAATCAAAAGCCCATAAAAAAAGTCCCTCGGCTAACCACCGAGGGACTTTCATTTATGTCAGAAAGATTACTTTGTCATTGCTGCAACTTCGTCAGCGAAGTTCTCTTCCTTCTTCTCTACGCCTTCGCCTCTCTCGAAACGAACGTACTCAACAACGTCGATCTTGCCGCCAAGCTTCTTAGCTACAGACTCAACGTACTTGCCAACAGATACCTTATCATCCTTAACGAATGCCTGCTCAAGGAGGCAGTTCTCAGAATAGTATTTGCCGATCTTACCGTCGATGATCTTGTGCTTAACCTGCTCAGGTTTGTTAGCCATCTTAGGATCCTCAGCCATCTGAGCCAGCATGATCTCTCTCTCCTTGTCAAGAGCGTCAGCAGGAACAGCCTCTCTGTTCAGGTATGCAGGATTCATAGCTGCAACCTGAAGTGCACAGTCCTTACCAGCAGCAAGGAGCTCAGCATTGTCAGCTGCAATGTCAGAATCAAGCTTTACCATAACGCCAATGCTGCCTGCACCGTGAACGTAAGGAACAAGAATGCCTTCCATTCTCTTGAATCTTCTGATTACCATGTTCTCTCTGATCTTGATGAACAGATCCTGAAGTGTCTCTTCAACTGTCTTGTCACCACCGCTGATCTTTGTTGCCTTAAGTGCGTCAACGTCAGCAGGGTTTGTTTCGATTACTGTATCAGCAACTGCTGCAACGAAAGCCTTGAACTCATCATTGTTAGCAGCAAAGTCTGTTTCGATGTTTACTTCAAGAACGCAGCCTACGTTGCCCTTAACTACAGCTGTGCAGATACCCTCTGCTGCAACTCTGCCGCTCTTCTTAGCCTGTGTAGCAAGTCCCTTTTCACGGAGAAGTGTTACTGCCTTTTCCATATCGCCGTCAGCTTCTACAAGAGCCTTCTTGCAGTCCATCATGCCAACGCCTGTTGCTGTCATAAGTTCTTTGATCTCTGCTACGGATACCTTACCCATTATTATTCCTCCTAGTGTTTTATATCGAAATAGGCAGACAAATATACTATAAATGCCTGCCTGAAATTTCAGCTCTTATTCAGCAGCCTCGTCAGCTTCTTCCACCTTATCTGCCTCTTCAGCGGACTCAGCGTCCTCACCCTGTCTGCCTTCGATTATAGCGTTAGCCATGCAACCAGCGATAAGCTTAACTGCTCTGATAGCGTCATCGTTACCTGGGATAACATAATCAACATCGTCAGGATCGCAGTTTGTGTCAACGATAGCTACTACAGGTATGCCAAGCTTCTTAGCCTCTGCTACAGCGATCTTTTCCTTTCTTGGGTCAACAACGAAAAGTGCGCCTGGAAGCTTCTTCATGTTCTTGATACCGCCCATGAACTTTTCAAGCTTTTCTATCTCGAGCTTCAGCTTAACAACTTCCTTCTTAGGGAGAAGGTCGAATGTGCCGTCCTCTTCCATTGTGTGGAGCTGCTCAAGTCTCTTGATTCTCTGCTGGATCGTCTTGTAGTTTGTCATCATACCGCCGAGCCATCTTGCATTTACATAATGTGCATTAGCTCTCAGTGCCTCTTCCTTGATAGAATCTCCAGCCTGCTTCTTTGTACCTACGAAAAGTACCTCTTCGCCATTAGCTGAGATGTCACGGATAAACATATAAGCTTCTTCAAGCTTCTTAACGGTCTTCTGAAGATCGATGATGTAAATTCCGTTTCTTTCTGTGAAAATGTATGGAGCCATTTTAGGGTTCCATCTTCTTGTCTGGTGACCAAAGTGTACACCAGCTTCAAGAAGCTGCTTCATTGATACTACTCCCATTGTAGTAACCTCCTGTTTGGTTTTAGATTTCTGCTTATGCAGATGTTTTTATCCTCCGGACGGCTTTACTTGCTTTCACCTGTCTTACGGCAGGACCAACGGCAAAAACCTGTCCGTGCGAATTGCTTTAATATTATATCATATTTTCTATTTCATTTCAAGAGTTTACGACGATTTATTTTAACAAATTTTCGATTTTTACAGTTCTATTCTTTGTGCATACTGCACTATCATTGAATTTTACAAGTATGGTATCTTCGCCGATAAGCTCGATATCCGAGCATTTTATGATAATATCCTCATCTCTGCCCATAATACCGAAAGCCCTTGGTTTGCCATAGACGATCAGTGAAACTATATTCGCTCCCTGAGTATCCATTTCTATATCATCAACATAGCCTATTTTCAGTCCTGTTCGCATATTGACGACCTCTTTATTTCGTAAGCTTGAAAAACTACATATCATGAAACCTTCCCCTTTCAAAAAAAAGTGCATACCCTTTATAATAGGTATGCACTTTGGGGATCGTCCTATGTATGATCGTTTTTGTTTTTGTAATACATCTCCAACTGATCGTTATACAAATGCTTTATATATAAAGCTATAGTGTTTATGTACATTGCATTTGTAGGCTTTGTTCCGTTAGCAAGGCAACTTTCAAAAAGCATTTGCTTATCCACAGGCTTCATTTTTTCCCAGCCTGAAACTATAGCACTTCTTGTTGAGCGTTCAATAGCCGCAGTATTTTTTCCATATTGTTTTTCAATGTCCTTATAAAGTTCACCTATTTGTACTTTATTACCGCTATATTTGAATATAATAAGGAATATCATGTAGTAGATATGGTCATATCCTGAATGCTTGCGGTTTATGCCCGTTGATGTTATGATCCTATGTATCTCCTTTGAAATATTCTGTCTAAGGATATCAGGATCGACAGGTATCCTTTTTAGCTTGTCAAGCATATAGTGGCATACGTTCTTAGCGTTGTATGGCATAAGTATGTGCAGAATATCATCATAATCGAGAAGAATACGGATCGTTTCTGTGTCATCATAAGTGTAGATGTTATATATTATGGGATAAATGTCATTTTCGTGAAGTATCTCACGAAAATGCAGAAGCTTTTTATATCCCAGCTTACAGCAGTCAATAACGATAACGTCAGGAGTATATTTTACAGCACCTATCTCAAGCTCTATTTCAGTATCACCGCATATATGGACCTTTGTACCCTTGCGTTTCAGTTCCTCGGTCAACAGTTTATGCTGGCCGTCATATGACTCGGAAATAAGGACCGAATAATCAGTCAGCATACACTTCAACTCCCTTATGACGATTTAACATAATAACTCCTATATTATTATATCAAATTTTTTGACTACAAGCAACTTTAATGGCACATTATTAATCAAATTGTTTCAAAAACGTGACCTTAATGTAATCATATATAACAAAAATATTCATAAATGTCGATTTAACGTATTGCGACAGATGTTAGATACTTTTCTTGATGTGTTCCAATGCACCTTTTTCAAGCCGTGATACCTGTGCCTGAGAGATGCCAATATTTTTTGCTACCTCCACTTGAGTTTGTCCTTTGAAAAAGCGCAGGAATAGTATATTACGTTCACGAGGCTGAAGCTCACTCATGGCTTGCTTCAATGAAAGCTCTTCAAGCCAGCTTTTATCGTCACAGGAGTCGCTCACCTGATCCAATACATAAAGAGCATCGCCGTTGTCAGAATACACAGGCTCATAGAGTGAGACCGGGTCGGTTATGGCTTCAAGGGCAATGACCACCTGACTAGGCTTTTCGGTGATAGTGTCTGCTATTTGCTCAACAGTAGGCTCTTTCTGGTTTTCACATATGAGCTGTTCTTTCGCCTGCATTGCTTTATAAGCAAGGTCACGGAGGGAACGGCTCACTCTCATGGGTTGAAAATCACGAAGAAATCTTCTAAGCTCTCCTGCTATCATAGGCACAGCGTAGGTAGAAAACTTCACATCAAGAGAGGTATCGAAATTATCTATCGCCTTGATAAGCCCCACAACACCCACCTGAAAAAGGTCGTCAGGGGAGTCGCTTCGGCTCACAAACTTCTGCAAAACGCTCAGCACGAGCCTGAGATTGCCGTTTATAAGCTCTTCACGGGCTTTCTTGTCGCCTGCATGGGCTTTTTTCAAAAGCTCCAGCTTTTCCGACTCTTTCAGCGTTTTAAGCTCATTGGTGTTCACTCCGCTTATCTCAACTTTATTGTACTGCATCGCACGCTCCTGTTAAAAAGCAGCATTTTATGCTGCCGTGATAATATAATTATTACCTTTCGATCAGGAACTATACAGATATTTTTCAGGAAAATCTGACCATAAAAAATGCAGAGCCGTGTGACTCTGCATTAGTTCTATTCTTTTCTGTCGCTCTTGCGCTGATAGTAGACCGCTAGTATCGCTGTTATTATGGCTGATATGCAAAATGCCAGCAGAAGCTTGTTGGATATTTTTCTGTTTATGAAATTCATTGTAGGGTTGAGTATATCCAATATCCAGAATACAATGAACATTCCCGCAAGTATTATCGTGATATGTGGGAGAATTTTGCTTAGTCTTTTCATTTTTATCCTCCTATATAGATAATGTCGCTGAGGTCACGTCCACCGCCGTCAGGAGCGTTCACAATGCTGTTGTTGAAGTACATCATAGCGGACTTTCCACCGTCAAGATTGAACGCAGACATACAGCCCTCATCGCTCATGATAGCCGCAAGCTCGCTGAGAGTTGCGCCCTTTGAGTAGCCTTCGTTTCTGCCGTCAACTGTCACGAAAATATAGTGGCCTGCCGACACACAGCCGATAGCTGAACGTGGATTTGCACTGTTGAGATATTTTGTTGTGTTGAACGTTTCAAGAACGTTGCCACTTCCGTCAAGAAGCGCAGGACCAAAGTTCCAAGCCTGCCATGCACCCTTTGCTATAACAGCGTCGCTGTCATATTCAGACGGGGAGTAGGTCTGCATTGTGCCGTCTGTGAACAGCACGCACACGTCTGCGTCGTTGACATCATCACGGTATTTTATACCGTTTCTTATAACGATACTGCGTTCTGAATTACCATAGAAATCACCGTTTATGGCGAAAAGAGCGTTGTTTTCCACCGCCATACTGAATACTGAGTCCTTGATGTTCTTACCGAATTCTCCGTCTGCAAAGGCGGCTTTTATCTCGCTTGCGCTTGTGACATAAACATCAGCCACAAAATAGGTTATCTTGTTGCTTCCCTCGCCGATAGATTTTTTGTATACTGTCACCTGAGCATTGTCAGTTGAAGCCGAGCCAAGCTCCTCAGATGTTATGGCACCGTTTGTTATACTGCTTATAGCGTTCTGGTCTGAACGATAGTCGGCAGTGTCCTGATTGCCCCAGTTTCTGCGGTTCGTCTGCTCAGTACGCAGGGTAGTGGTAGCAGTTTCAGTTTGCGGAGCGGTGGTAACTGCAGGCTCGCTATCGTCCTGTGCTGTGCCTTCTTTCTGCGAGTTGTCTGCCGCATTTGGCAGGGTGAAGCTACCCTCTGCGGAACTGTCAACTGTTGCGATCACTTCTCCCTTTATTCCTGAACTTTGCGGCATAACGTAGTCAAAAAGCATGAACACGCCTATCGCTGCCGCTGTAAGCACAACGTCCGTTATGATCATTGCCCAGACAGGCATTGGCTTTTTTGTCTTATTCGTCAATTTTTCTTTCCCTCTTTCTGAAAACGAAACTTTTTTGCGCCGCCCAGCTTATAAAGAAAAGCAGCACTTCTATAAGTATTTTGCTGATATATTTGTTGTGTATGAGATATTTCACACATAGCTCTAGCATTATTGTGTTTGCAGCTAGTATTAATGCGGCAAGCAGAAAGTATTTTGCGGCTGTCTTTGCAATGCCTTCCTTATTTTTAAAGACGAATTTTTTGTTCATGGAAAAGTTGAAAATGGAGCTTATCACTCTTGCACATATGTTAGAAAACGCTACGCTCCCGCTTATCATTGCGAAAATGCTGTAGCAAATATAGTCCACGCAGAAGCTAAGAAGTGATGAGCATGAGAATTTCAGTATATCCTTGTATATCCTCCATGAGTCTTTGATAGGATTAAAATGTGATGACTCGTTTTTGCCAAGGTAAACTGTTTCGATAGGCACTTCATAGAATCTTATGCCTTCTCTTGCACATTCAAGTAGCATATTCATCTCAAACTCATATCTGTCACCGCTTACCGACAGCATAAAAGGTATGAGCTTTGAGGAAAAGCCACGCAAGCCCGTCTGCGTGTCGCTTACCTTTACTCCTGCGGCAAATGAGAAAACGAATTTTGTGATGTTGTTGCCGAATTTGCTTCGCAATGGTATCTTTCCCGAAAATCTGCGACAACCCATAATAAGCTTGTCAGGGGAGCTTTTCAGGGCTTCCGATACCCTTATTATATCCTCCACCTTGTGCTGTCCGTCTGCGTCTGCAATGACGATGCCCACAGTGTCGGCTTCATGTTCTTTTATGTATTCAAGTGCGGTTTTTATGCCACGCCCCTTGCCTTTGTTTACCTCATGGGTGAGAACTATGGCTTTTTTTGCAGCTTCGGCAAAAATCGGCAGCTTATCCTTGCCGCTGCCGTCATTAATGACAATTATATGAAAATCGGTCAATGAAGATATATCGTCAATAACAGCCAGCATTTTTTCATCAGGCTCATAAGCGGGTATCACCGCATAAAATCTATCTATCGCCAAGATATCTTCTCCTTTCATTTATCGTATGGTCTAAGTATATCACATATGCTTTAAAATTACAATAAAACTTCTGAAGAATTTATACATAGTTTATCTGTCGAAATTTTGCGAAAATGAAATTGTGTCAGTATTATTGACAAAATAATAAAAATGTCGTATAATAGAAGAAACAATAAAAAATGTACAAATTAATTCAGCAAACGGAGGATTTGATTTCATGGAATATAGAGTTCTTGAAACACGTTCAGCCGATATTCTCACTAAGTACTACAATAACGAGATAAACAGCTTTCTTAATGCCTGTCATGAAGACATTCTGTGGATAGGTCCTGCTGAGAAGCATGTGATACGCACCAGAAAGGCGCTTGTTGATGCTTTTTCGCAAGAAGAACACAAGCTTGAATTTGTGCTCAGCGACCTAAAGGTGTTTTCCATAGGTCTTACGGAATGTTCCTGCGAGGTCATAATGTTTTTCATTTTGGATACGATTTGGCCTGACAGCAGTGTTGGGAGAGCAGATCAAAGGATACAGTTTACATGGGTGAGCGAGAACGGCGTAGAAAAAATAAAGCTTTGTCACATTTCCAATGCCATTAAATATGATGAACGTGACAGGATATATCCTGTACATTATGAAGAAATATACAAGAAAAATGTCTGTTCAGGTGAAAGGCGTACAAAGAGAGTGATAGTAAATGGCGTAGACAGGTCGCTTGTTTTTCTGGATAGGTCATGGATAGCTTATGTGGAAAGCAGCGGCAGTCACTGCGTCATATATACCATTGACGGCTCATTTGAATCAGTGCAGAGCCTTAAGGTGTTTGAAAGACGATATAGGGATATGTTTGTGCGCTGTCATGAAAATTATCTTGTAAATCCTGAATATGTAAGTCGCATAAGCCGTTACAGAATAGAGCTTACATATGGCAAGGTGATCCCTATTTCTGAGAAGAATTACACTGCTGTGAAAACAAAATTATCCCATATAACATAAAAACTGGTGAACATTTTGCGTGTTCGCCAGTTTTTTAGTCAGCATATTTTTTCTAAATTTCGCCGTATGGATTTTATTATCCGCTTTTCAAGTCTTGATATGTAGGATTGGGATATACCGACTTCATCAGCGACCTGCTTCTGGGTCATTTCTTTTTTGCCTGAAAGCCCAAATCGCATTTTCATTATCTGCTTTTCACGAGGGCAGAGCTTTTCGATCTCCTCCAGAAGAAGCTGTTTCTCAACTTCGCTTTCTATGCCCTTGTTCACGGTGTCGTCATCGGTGCCTAGAATATCGGATAAAAGCAGTTCATTGCCGTCCCAGTCAACATTCAGCGGTTCGTCTATGGATATTTCATTTTTATACTGATTTGATTTTCTAAGAAACATAAGTATCTCGTTTTCTATGCACCGTGAAGCATAGGTCGCAAGCTTGATGTTTTTATCAGGACAGAAGGTGTTCACCGCCTTGATAAGCCCTATAGAGCCTATTGAGATAAGATCCTCTATGCCTGTGCCTGTTGACTCAAACTTCTTTGCTATATATACCACAAGCCTGAGATTATGCACGATAAGCAGTTCTCGGGCTTTTTTCGGGTCTGTTTCAAGAAGCTCAAAGGCTTTTTTCTCTTCCTCTTTGTTTAGGGGCGGCGGTAACGAATCTGCACCGTTTAGGTAATCTATAGTTTCGGGGTCGTCTGAAAACAAACGGCTCAAAAATCTGTTCAGCCCTAGAGCGAGTGTTTTAAGTGTGGTCATTTGTATTCCTCCTGTATTATCCCAGCAATGCGGGGTTGAATATAGCCCGTGACTTTCCGTTCAGCGAGGGCTTTATGCCCACATAGCACCTGACGTTGTGTACACGGTCTTTATCGTCGATTATCTTTACGCTCCCTGCGGCGGTTATGTGGATAATTCCCTCACCGCTGACAGTAGAGCAGGGGATAAGCCTGAAACCGCTTAAAGGGTCAGGCTCGTCACGGTCAAGGTCGTAGTGATAGAAAAGCCTGTCACAGCAGAAAACCACCACTGGCGTTCCTGTGAAGCTGTCGCAAAGCCTGTTCCCACTGTCGCAAATGGCAGGGACTTTCACTATAAAGCCACCATTTTCGTATATGGCTTCGTATTTTGCGGCCCTGTTGAAACACCTGCGTGTGATGTTCTCATAAAGACAGAGCAGACCATATGTTATACCGCAGGCAAGGGCAAGCTTAAATAGAGAGATGTCAAAATACACAGTGAGGTTTCTGAAAAAAATCACCTTGCTCCCTGATATCTGCCAAAGGGTCACCACTATACCCGTGAAAACTGCGTTCACGGCACTGTATATTATAAAGTATCGAAGTAGTTGCCAAGGGTCTTTACACCCAAAGGCTATAAGCACTGAGAATACCGCACTGACAAGCTTTATCACCACAATAAGAACTGCAGTGAAATATCCTCTGCTGTCTATAGTCATAACAAGCGACGAAAGTCCTCCCACCGAGCAAGCTGTCAACAGCCGCAGCGGACTTATGACCTTGTGACATATCCTGCCTGCCGCTTCCAGCATGATAAGCGTCATAATGGCGTTTGTCACAAGGAGTATATCTATGTAAATTTTCATGGCGTTCCTCCCTTTGATATTATGATAGCACTGCTTGGATGGAAAAATTGTCGCAATGGGGACAAAAAAAGATCCGCCTTCCCCAAATGGGAAAGCGGATATGCTTATTTGATATCAAATTAGTCAGCAAAGAAAACTGAGAAAGCCTTATATGCCATATAAGTGTCTATCTTCGAGGTTATCTCAAATGGTGCGTGCATTGAAAGCACTGGTACGCCAACGTCGATAACGTTCATGTCAAGGTTTGCGATATACTGTGCGACAGTTCCTCCACCGCCGCCGTCGACCTTGCCAAGCTCGCCTGTCTGCCAAACGATGTTGTGTTCGTCAAAGAGCTTTCTTACTCTGCCCACAAACTCAGCAGAAGCATCGGAAGTGCCTGACTTGCCTCTTGCGCCTGTGAACTTTGTGGCAACAACGCCGTAGTTTATCTGTGATGAGTTTCTTATTTCGAACGGCTCTGAGAATGTTGGGTCATATGCCGCATTTACGTCTGCTGAAAGGCACTCGGAAGCAGAGATAACGTTTCTGCCCTCAAGTCCGTATACCTTTGCAAGGTCAGCAATGAAGTATGGCAGATATGAGCTGTTAAGTCCTGTGTTGCCGTCGCTTCCTGTTTCTTCCTTGTCTGTGAGTATGGTCATGCAGGTCTTTTTAGGGTCTTTGCATTTGAGGATAGCCTGCAAAGCTGTGTATGCACAAACTCTGTCATCCTGACCATAAGAGCCTACCATGCTTCTGTCAAAGCCAACGTCCTGTGCCTTGAATGCAGGAACAGCCTCAAGTTCTGCGGAAACGAAATCGTCCTCTACGATGCCGTATTTCTCGTTAAGGATAGCCATTATGTTGAGTTTTACCTTGTTTGAAACAGCGTCATCTCTGAATGGTCTGGAGCCTATGAGCAGATTAAGCTCCTCGCCCTTGATGAGCTGTGGAGCAGGTCTTTTCATCTGAGCGTCTGCAAGGTGTGGCAGGATATCAGTTACGCAGAAAACAGGGTCGTCCTTGTCCTCGCCGATATTTACTGTAACGCTTTCGCCGTCAGCCTTTATAACAACGCCATGAAGTGACATTGGAACAGTTGTCCACTGATATTTTTTTATGCCGCCGTAATAGTGTGTCTTGAACAGGCAAAGTTCCTTGTCCTCGTAAAGTGGGTTCTGCTTAAGGTCAAGACGTGGTGAGTCGATATGAGCAGCAGCAAGTCTGATACCTTTTTCAAGACCGTCCTTGCCCATAACTGTAAGTATGATAGCCTTTCCTCTGTTTACAAAATAGAACTTGTCGCCGGCGTCATACTTCTTGCCCTTTTCATAAGGCTTGAAGCCTGCTTTTTCAGCCTGAGCCACTGCCTCGATAACAGCCTCACGCTCTGTCTTTGCAGTGTTCAGAAAGCTTTTATAGCCCTCGCAGAACTTGTCTGCCTTTTTGATTTTTTCTTCGCTAAGGCGAAGTCCACCGTTTTTCTTATCCGAAAGAAGCTTTTCTGCAAGCTTTTCGCCCTCGGACTTTTCTTTCTTCTTGTTATCCATTGTAAAGTCCTCCTTTTAATGTATTCTTATTGAAACTGCGTTACAATGGGCGGACACTGTTCGCCCCTGCGCATGGTTTTGCTTAACTGCTTTCTGTAATATCCCCATGACTGCTGAGTATATCCTTATAATTGTCATAGGCTTTGCGTATCTTGCGCACATAGTTTGAAGTCTGGTCATTTTCGTCAGGTATGTCGCTGACTTTGAAATTGTCAGGGTCAACAGTGCCGTTTTCTATCCAACTGTCAACAAGATTCATTCCGCAGTGATATGCTGCCGCTGTCAGCTCTACAGAGCCGTCATACTTTTCCATAAGATAGCTGAGATAATATGTGCCATATTGGATATTAAGTTCAGGGTCGAACATATCGTCATAGGTGTTGTCACGCTGATCGTCAAGGCGATATTTTATCCAATCGTATGCGTCCTCCATAAGCTGCATAAGACCTCTGGCACCCACTGATGAAACAGCGTCCTTATTAAAGCCGCTTTCCACTTTTATTACAGAGAACACAAGCACAGGGTCGCACTTGTACTTGGTGCTGTATCTTATTACATACTCCTCATAATCTGTAGGATATGAAAAAGAGTTCGGAATATCCTTTGCCTTGTTGATTATCTGCTCGTGATAAAGATATGTGAGCCAGCCTATACCGCACAGCAGAAGTATGACTGCTATGAGTACGGGACCTTTTTTTATGTGCCTTTTCTTTTTACGCCTGCTGTTTTTTCCATTAGCCGCCATTATATCTTTCCTTTATTGTTTCTATGACCTCACAGGTCTTTTGGAATGTGTCATTCACAGAGCCGTTGTTCTCAATGACGAAATCGCTGTGAGCCTTGAAAAATTCCATAGTATGCTGAGAAGAAAAACGCTTTTTTGCAAGCTCCGCCGAAATGCCGTCCCTTTTGGTTATCCTTTCAAGCCTTATGTCAAAGTCTGCCACAACGCTTACGATAACACTGCAAAGCTTATCCGCACCTGCTTCAAAAAGGGTCGGTGCGTCAAGAAGAACAAACTCGCTCTCTGTAGCGTTTATCTTTTTGTCAATAAGCTTGTTTATAAAAGGGTATATGGTATCATTGAGCATTTGAAGCTTATTCTTATCTGAAAAAACTATCTCCCCGAGCTTCTGTCTGTCAAGAGAATAGTTCTCGTCAAAGCAGCTTGGAAAAAGCTTTGCAAGCTCTTTACAGCATTCGTTCCTTGCCTGTGTGACTTCTCTTGCAACAAGGTCGCAGTTTATTATCTCAAAGCCATTTTCTCTGAAAGCGTCCGATATAGTTGTCTTGCCTGCACCGCTTTGACCTGTAAGCCCTACTACTGTTTTTTTCACAGTTTCACCACCTGAAAGCCTGCGGCTCTTAAAAGTCGGTTATACACTGCAAGTCCCACGCCGTCTTTGTTAGGACAGCGTGCAAAAACATTCTTTGCACCTATATCGTCAAGCTCTCTGAGCACGTCAAAAAGCTCTTTTGCCTGTTCCTCGTCATTTGCGCCATAGCAGATATGGGGTATATCAAGCCCCTCGCAATCGCTGTCAGTGAACACCATAAGAGTGGTGTCATTGTCAGCGTGAGTTTTCACATATTCTCTGAAAGCTTCAAGACTGCTGTCAATGATAGTCACATCAGCCTTTGGGGCATAGTGCTTGTATTTCATACCAGGGGAGCGGACTTTTACGTTCTCACCCAGCTTTTCCAAAACGCCCTTGTCGATAAGAACGTTCGGGGTGATCTCCATAAGGTCCTCGGCTGAGATAAAACCAGGTCGCAGAAGTCTGATGCCGTCCTCGCCTTCAAAGCTTATAACAGTTGACTCAACGCCCACTCCGCAAGCTCCGCCGTCTATTATGGCAGGTATCCTGCCGTGCATATCGTTGAGAACGTGCTGTGCTGTTGTAGGTGACGGGCTTCCTGAAAGGTTTGCTGACGGTGCGGCGATAGGGAAGCCGCAGGCTGAGATAAGCGCTCTTGCCACCTTATGTGACGGCATTCTTATGCCCACTGTGTCAAGTCCTCCGCTCGTTACCATTGGTATCTTTTCAGACTTTGGCATTATCATTGTGAGAGGTCCTGCCCAAAATTTTTCTGCGCACTTTACAGCAAGGGGCGGTATCTTATCCACAAGTCCCTCAAGCTGAGAAATGTCAGATATATGCACTATTAGAGGATTGTCGGCAGGTCTGCCCTTTGCGGCGAATATTTTTCTTACAGCCGCTTCATCAAAAGCGTTCGCCGCAAGACCATATACAGTTTCCGTCGGCATACCAACGACTTCACCCTGTGAGAGCAGCTTTGCGGCATATGCTATGCTGTCCTCGTCAGTGCCAAGTATTTTTGTGTCAAACATTTTTTACTCTTCTTCCTGACTTGCAAGCTTGGCAGCCTGATCGGCTGTTGCAAGTGCGTCGATTATTTCGTCAAGTGCGCCGTTAAGCACCTGTTCAAGTCTGTAGATAGTAAGACCGATTCTGTGGTCGGAAATTCTTCCCTCAGGATAGTTGTAAGTTCTTATTCTTTCGGAACGGTCACCTGTTCCCACCTGTGAACGTCTGTTGTCTGCGATCTCCTTGTTCTGTGCCTGAACTTTCTGATCAAGGAGTCTTGAACGGAGAACTTTCAGAGCCTTTTCCTTGTTCTTGAACTGTGAACGTTCGTCCTGACACTCAACTACCATGCCTGTAGGCAGGTGAGTTATTCTGATAGCGGAAGATGTCTTGTTGATGTGCTGTCCGCCTGCTCCTGATGAACGGAACACGTCTATTTTCAGATCTTTTTCTTCGTTAAGGTCAAGCTCCACCTCATCAGCCTCTGGAAGCACGGCAACTGTAACAGTAGATGTGTGGACTCTGCCCTGTGACTCAGTTTCAGGTACACGCTGAACTCTGTGTACTCCGCTTTCGTATTTCAGTCTTGAATATGCTCCCTCGCCTGACACGCTGAAAGTTATTTCCTTATAGCCGCCAAGCTCTGTTTCGTTGGCGTTCATGACTTCTATAGTCCAGCCCTTTGAAGCGGCATACATTGAATACATTCTATAAAGAGAGCCTGCAAACAGCGCAGCTTCCTCACCGCCTGCTCCGCCTCTTATCTCTATGATAACGTTACGCTCATCGTTAGGGTCTTTCGGCAGCAGGAGAAGCTTAAGCTCTTCTTCAAGCTTAGCCATATCTTCCTTGGACTCCTCAAGCTGCATCTGCACCATTTCCTTGAAATCCTTATCCATTCCGCCTGCGTCAAGAAGCTCGATGGCTTCGTCATTGGCAGCCTTTGCCTTTTTGTATTCACCGAACTTTTCAACTATCGGCGTAAGTGTCTTGTATTCTTTCATAAGGCTCGTATACAGTGAAGTGTTGTTTACAGTTTCAGGCTGCATGAGCTTTTCGTTTATTTCATTGAATTTATCTTCGAGTGCTTTGAGTTTTTCAAACATAGTTATATTCTCCTGTCATTTTTATTTCATATCATACATTTGTTATATATCATAAATTGCGAGAATAGCTATGACTCAGCCTCTCTGATAATAGTTTTTACGTTCTTTTCGGCTTTGCTGCGTACTATCATGAACTCTCGTCCGCAGCCCTCGCAGCGCAGCTTGAAATCCATGCCTGAGCGCAGAACTATCATTCTGTTACTGCCGCAGGGGTGACTTTTCTTCATTACAAGAATATCGCCTTTTACAATATCCATTTTGCACCACTTTCCTTTCTTAAAAGGTGAAGCAGAGCGAATACTCTGCCCATACATCGTTATTATAACACATTTCTCCCTTTATTGCAATAGCGGAGAGGGCGGTTTTATTGCTGTACAAATATTATAGTCCATATATTTGATTTTTGTTGCATTGTTACAAAAATGACATTATAAGAAGCTGAATTTACAAAATGTTCATTGAATAGCTTTTGGAAAAGTGTTAATATTAGATTGTTCAAATTTGAAATATCTAATATTGGAGGTTTGACAATGAACGATAATATGACAACAGCAACGCATATGTTTGATCATTCAAAGAAGCTTGCAGAAGCATATGAAAAAGTCATGCAGCCCCTTTGTAAAAAGCTCGATATGCCAAAGACGGCGCTTGACGTGCTCATGTTCCTTGCGAACAATCCTGAGTTCAACACAGCGGGTGATGTGTGTAGATATAGGAATATCAAGGCGGCGCTTGTGTCTTTCCATGTAGAAAAGCTTGTGGAAGCAGGCTTTGTTGAAAGGCAGGCGGTAAAGGGCGACAGAAGAAAATGCCGTCTGGTCTGCACAGAAAAGGCTCAGCCTGTTATAAAAGAGGGCAGGGAGCTACAGAAAAAGTTTGCACAAAAGCTTATCGCTGGCTTTTCGGACGATGACATGGCACATTTCAGAAAATGCCTGCATATCGTTAGCGACAATATAGACAGCATTCTTAAAGAATGTTTGTAGAAGGAGGTAGCAACTATGATAAAACTGCTTAAAAAGATGGGCAAGCGTGAGGTGCTTATGGCTGTTCTCTGTGCACTTCTGGTGCTGGGACAGGTGTATTTTGACCTGACGCTGCCTGACTATATGACTGACCTGACCATGATGCTCAACACGGCAGGCAGTGAAACTTCCGATATCCTGAACGTCGGACTTAAAATGCTTGGCTGTACCCTTGCAAGTGCCGCTCTTGCTATCGTCTGCGGCTATCTTTCCGCAAAGACTGCCTCAGGATTCAGCTACACAATAAGAGAAAAGCTGTTCAACCATGTTATGGATATGGGCAGCGAGGAGATGCAGGACTTTTCCATACCGAGCCTTATAACAAGGACAACAAACGACATCACACAGATACAGATGATAGTGTCAATGGGACTTCAGATGATAATAAAATCGCCTATCATGGCGGTTTGGGCTGTTATAAAGATACTGGGCAAGAGCTGGGAACTTTCAGCGGTGACTGCGGCGTTCGTTGTGGTGATATGCGTATTCGTTCTTGCAGTTATGGCGACCTGCATACCGAGATTCCGTATCGTTCAGAAGCTAACTGATAAAATAAACCGTGTGGCAAGAGAAAATCTCACAGGCATAAACGTTGTCCATGCTTTTAATGCTGAGAAATATCAGAACGACAAGTTCGATGTTCCAAGCAAGGATATGATGAACACACAGCTCAAAAACCAGAGAATGTTCGCACTTATGATGCCAGTTATGAATATCGGAATGAATGGTCTGACCCTTGCTATCTACTGGCTTGGAGCAGTGCTTATCCAGCAGATAGCCCTGACGGCTGTTCAGGACAGGATAACGTTTTTCAGCAACGTGGTGGTATTCAGCACATATGCCACATACGTTGTAATGTCATTTATGATGCTCGTTATGATATTCATGATGCTCCCTGCGGCTCAGGTATCTGCAGAGCGTATCAACGAAGTGCTTGAGCGTGACGTGAACATAAAAGAGGGAAGCGTCAGCGAGGGAAGAGAGCAGGGTACTGTGGAATTTAAAAACGTTTCTTTCAGATATCCTCATGCCTCTGAGGACGAGCTGAGCAATATAAGCTTTAAGATAAACAAGGGTCAGACCCTTGCCATAATCGGTGCAACAGGAAGCGGCAAGACAACGCTTATAAGCCTTATACCAAGATTTTATGACGCAACAGAGGGCGAAGTCCTTGTGGACGGCGTGAACGTTAAGGACTATAAGTTCGACACCCTTTATGACAAGCTTGGATATGTCACACAGAAGGCTGTGCTTTTTGCAGGAAGCATAAGAGAAAACGTTTTCTTTGGCGAGAGTGCCGCTCCTGAAACTGACGAGGAGCTTAAAAACGCTATCGAGCTTTCTCAGGCGGAGGAGTTTGTGGATAAGCTTCCTGACGGCACAGAGCATATGATATCTCAAATGGGCAGAAACGTTTCAGGCGGACAGAAGCAGCGTTTGTCTATTGCAAGAGCGCTTTCAAGAAAGCCTGAGATACTTGTATTTGATGATTCTTTCTCAGCCCTTGATTACAAGACAGACGCAAAGCTCAGAGAGGGTCTTAACGAAAAGCTTGGTGACACAACAAAGATAATCGTTGCACAGAGAATAAGCACTATCCGTCATGCAGACAAGATAATAGTTCTTGACCGTGGCGAAGCCGTGGGCATGGGAACTCATGAGGAGCTTATGAAAAACTGCGACGTATACAAAGAGATAGCACTTTCACAGCTAAGTGCGGCAGAGCTTGCATAGAAAGGGGGACTGCACAATGAGAAAATACGAAAAGTCTAGTAAGGGCGAAATGGCGTCCGCTATGAAAAAAATAATAGAGTATATGAAAGGCAGTGTAGGTATCGTTGCCGTGGCATTGGTTCTTGCGGCGCTTGGTGCGGTGCTGACTATCATAGGGCCTGACAAGGTGGGCGAGATAACCGACCTTATAGCAGACGGACTTATGACAGGCATTGACCTTAAAGCGGTGGCAAGGGTAGGAATTTTCCTTGGAGCGATATATATTTCAAGCTCGCTGTTCACATTCATTCAGCAGTATATAATGGCGACAGTCACCCTGAAAATGTCATACAGAATGAGAAGCGACCTTTCAAGAAAGATAAACTGCGTTCCGCAGAAGTATTTCAATTCACATTCACAGGGTGATATCCTCAGCCGTATCACAAATGATGTATCAACTTTACAACAGGGTCTTACAAACAGTCTTCCGACCATAATCAGTGCGGCGGCACAGTTTGTGGGCTGCCTTATAATGATGTTCGTTACAGAATGGCGACTTGCGCTCATCTCACTGTTCATCACATTCTTGGGACTTTTCCTGATAGTTTTCATAATGTCAAAATCACAGAAGTTCTTCCTCGATAGACAGGAAAGCCTTGGTAAGCTCAACGGCTATGTTGAGGAGATGTATTCGGGTCACGAGGTAGTAAGGATATCCCGTGGAGCAGATAATGTAAAGAAACATTTTGGCGGACTTAACGAAGCTGTATACAACGCAAACTGGAAGTCACAGTTCCTTTCAGGCATCATGCAGCCGCTTATGAACGTTATCGGAAATCTTGCATACGTTGCAGTATGCGTTTTCGGCTCAATGCTCGCCCTTAACGGCACTATCACATTCGGCGTAATAATATCGTTCATTCTTTATGTAAGACTTTTCACATCGCCTCTTGGTCAGATAGCTCAGGGCATGACAAATATGCAGACAGCTTCCGCTTCAGCTCAGAGAATATTTGACTTTATCGAAAGCGAGGAACTTTCTGACGAGAGCGACAAGAGCAGTGAAGTCCCTGAGGTAAAGGGCAATGTAAGCTTTGAAAATGTTCGTTTCAGCTATCCTGATACTCCTGACAAGGTGATAATAAAGAACTTCTCCGCAGAGGTAAAGGCAGGTCAGAAGGTGGCTATCGTCGGACCTACCGGTGCAGGTAAGACCACAATGGTAAATCTGCTTATGAGATTTTTCGAGATAAATAGTGGAAGTATCTCCATAGACGGCACGCCTATATCACAGCTCAGCCGTGAAACGGTGCACAATATGTTCAGCATGGTTTTGCAGGACACATGGCTTTTTGAGGGCACTGTAAGAGAAAACCTTGTTTACAACATGGAGGGCATAAGCGACGAGTCCCTTGAAAGAGTGTGCAAAGCCTGCGGTCTGGATAAGTTCGTTCACACTCTGCCAAATGGCTTTGATACAGTGCTTTCTGAAAGCGTGGCTATATCAGCAGGACAGAAACAGCTTCTCACTATCGCAAGGGCAATGCTCCAGAATGCGCCTATGCTCATACTTGATGAAGCAACATCTTCTGTCGATACGAGAACGGAGCTTCTTATCCAAAGGGCAATGGATAAGCTCACAAAGGGCAGAACGAGCTTTGTTATCGCACACAGACTTTCGACTATCAAAAACGCAGACCTGATACTTGTTATGCGTGACGGCGACGTTATCGAAAGCGGAAACCATGAAACTCTTATGGCAAAGGGCGGATTTTATGCCGAACTTTATAACAGCCAGTTTGATCAGGCTTCATAAAGCAGGCTTTTATATGCAAAGCACACGGCTTTTACGACTGTGTGCTTTGTGCTTTTTTTACTAAAATGGGTGTGACAGTGGTGTGGCTGTATTGAAAAATGACAATAAAGTGTATTTTATTTCTTAAAATCAGATATTTCACTTGACTAATCCGTATTAAAATGGTATGATAAATATGTATTTTTATAAAATATATTATTTGCAGAAGGATTGATATATAATGAAAACACCATTTATAACCAAGGAAAAGGCTGAGGAGATAATCAAGCAGTATCCTACGCCTTTTCATATCTACGACGAAAAGGGTATCAGACAGAGAGCCAGAGATCTTTACAAGGCATTTAGCTGGAACAAAGGCTTCAAAGAGTATTTCGCTGTAAAGGCTACTCCTAACCCATTCATTTTGAAAATACTCAAGGAAGAGGGCTGCGGCGTTGACTGTTCTTCTCTTACTGAGCTTATGATGAGCGACTGCTGCGGATTCAGCGGAAGCGACATTATGTTTTCTTCAAACGTAACTCCAAAGGCGGATTTCCTCAAGGCAAGAGAGCTTGGCGCTTATATCAACCTTGACGATTTCACTCATATAGATTATCTTGACGACCTTTGCGGTATTCCTGAAACTATCTGCTGCCGTTTCAATCCGGGCGGACATTTCGAGATAGAAACTCAGATAATGGACAACCCTGGCGAGGCTAAGTACGGCTTCACAAGAGAGCAGCTTTTTGAGGGCTTCAAGATACTTCAGCAGAAAGGCGCAAAGCATTTCGGACTTCACGCTTTCCTTGCTTCAAACACTGTTTCAAACGCTTATTATCCAAAGCTTGCAAGAATACTTTTTGAGCTTGCTGTTGAGCTTCATGAAAAGACGGGTGCAGACATCAAGTTCGTAAACCTTTCAGGCGGTGTTGGCATAGCATATGAGCCTGACAAGCCACAGAACGATATCTTCGCTATCGGCGAGGGCGTTCGCAAGGCATTTGAGGATATAATGGTTCCTGCTGGTCTTGGTGACGTTGCTATCTTCACAGAGCTTGGCAGATATATGCTCGCTCCGTTCGGTCATCTCGTTGCTACCTGCACACATCATAAGCATACTTATAAGGAGTATGTTGGACTTGATGCTTGTGCCTGCAACCTTATGCGTCCTGCTATGTACGGTGCTTACCATCACATCACAGTTATGGGTAAGGAAAATGAACCATGTGACCACACATATGATGTAGTAGGTTCTCTTTGCGAGAACAACGATAAGTTTGCAATCGACAGAATGTTGCCTGAGATAGACACGGGCGATATAATTGTTATCCACGATACAGGCGCACACGGTTTCTCAATGGGTTATAACTACAACGGAAAGCTCCGCTCAGCAGAGATACTTCTCCACGAGGACGGCTCATTCGATATGATAAGACGTGCCGAAACTCCTGCTGACTATTTCGCAACATTTGATTTCACTGATATTTTCGATAAATATACAAAGAATAATAAGTAATGGCGCTTAGATCCACAGGGAATCTCTCTGTGGGTCTTGCTGTTTTTGGGCGTTTGGTGAGCAAATATTAAAAAAATCGGAATTTATGTGATTTTTGCTTGCAAAATAGTATGAGATGTAGTATAATATTAAATTGAATTGGTGTATTTTTGCACCTAAGGCGTTGCCTTAATATTAAGAAAGGTCAGGGATTATATATGGATTTGAACATGGTCAAGTATCTGGCAGAGCTTAGCAAGCTGGAATATTCCGATAAAGAGCTTGCAGCCACAGCCGAGCAGATGACTGATATTATTGATCTTATGGATACCGTAAAGGAAATCGACATTACCTATGACGATCTCAAGGACAATCATGATGTTTACCTCAACGATCTGAGAAAAGACGAGGTCATCGAATCTATGCCTACTTCAAAGGTCCTTTCAAATGCAGTGAATACAAACAACTGCTTTGTAGTGCCTAAGGTCGTAGAGTAAATTTAACAGGAAGGTAGTGTGAAATTTGGACGTTTCTTCAATGAAAATCCGTGATATGCGTAAGGCTCTTGACAGTAAGGAAATTTCCGCTAAAGAGCTTGCACAGACATATTTTGATAGAATAAAGAAATATGACGATAAGGTAAAGAGCTTTATCACTGTTACTGAGGAAAAGGCTCTGGAGCAGGCTGAAAAGGCTCAGGCTGTTATCGATAAGGGCGAGGCAAAGGCTCTCACAGGAATACCTGTGGCAGTAAAGGACAATATTTGTACAGAGGGCGTAAAGACCACCTGTGCATCAAAAATGCTTGAAAACTTTGTTCCGCCTTATAATGCGACCGTTATGGAAAAGCTCGACGCTGAGAATATCGTAATGCTCGGCAAGACTTCCATGGACGAGTTCGCAATGGGAGGCTCTACACAGACCTCCGCTTTTGCAAAGACAAAGAATCCTTATGATCTTGACCGTGTACCTGGCGGCTCATCAGGCGGATCTGCTGCGGCAGTTGCTGCGGGACTTGCACCTGTTGCTCTTGGTACTGATACAGGTGGATCTATCAGACAGCCTGCTGCTTTCTGCGGCGTAACAGGTATCAAGCCAACATACAGCAGAGTTTCAAGATTCGGTCTTGTGGCTTTCGCTTCTTCTCTTGACCAGATAGGCTCTATCGGTCTTGACGCTCATGACTGTGCTATACTCCTTAACGAGATATGCGGCTATGACTTCCATGACGGCACAAGCTCAAAGCTTGAAGTGCCTGACTTCACCGCAAAGATAGGCGAGTCAATGAAGGGCATGAAGATAGCACTCCCTAAGGAGTTCTATGCAGAGGGCATAAATGAGGTAAAGGCTGCCGTTTTAAAGGCTGCTGAGGAATATAAGGCAATGGGCGCTGAGCTTATCGAGTGTTCAATGCCGTCGCTTAAGTATGCTGTTCCTTGTTATTATCTTCTTGCTTGTGCTGAGGCGGCTTCAAACCTGTCAAGATATGACGGTATCAAGTATGGTCACAGAACGCTTACAGCCGACAGCTATGAGGAGCTTATAATCAAGTCACGTTCAGAGGGCTTCGGCGAGGAAGTAAAGAGAAGAATACTTCTTGGAAACTATTGCCTGTCAAGCGGATATTATGACGCTTACTATAGAAAGGCAATGGCTCTCAGACAGCTTATAAGAAAAGAATACAACGATATATTCGAGAAGTGCGACGTTATTCTTACGCCGACAACTCCTGCTGTTGCATACAGCCCTGAGATGACTTCCGACCCTGTTCAGATGTATCAGGCTGATATATGCACAGTTACAGTAAATATCGCAGGTCTGCCTGCAATATCAACTCCTTGCGGCTATGACAGCAAGGGTATGCCTATCGGTATGTCTGTTATAGGCAGAAAGTTCGACGAGGCAACTATCATCAAGACTGCCGACGCATACGAAAAGGGCTTCAAGCCTGTTGCGCCAAAGCTTTAAGGGAGGTAAGACAAATGGAAAAATGGAGAACGGTCATCGGCCTTGAGATCCACGCCGAGCTGCTTACCAAAACTAAGATCTTTTGTAACTGCTCCGCTGAGTTCGGAGGTGCGCCAAATACAAGATGCTGCCCTGTATGTACAGGTATGCCTGGTACTCTGCCTATCATCAATCAGCAGGCTGTAGAGTATGCTGTAAAGGCAGGATATGCGCTCAACTGCGGCATCAACAAGTTTTCAGTATTCGACAGAAAGAACTACTTCTATCCTGACCTGCCAAAGGCATATCAGATATCACAGCTTTACAGACCTATCGTAGGTCCTGGCTATGTGCCTATCGAGGTGAACGGTCAGAAAAAGAATATCAGAATAAACCATATCCACCTTGAGGAAGACGCTGGTAAGCTCGTTCATGACGCTTTCAACGGAATCTCAATGGCTGACTATAACAGATGCGGTATCCCGCTTATCGAGATAGTTACTGAGCCTGATATAGCGTCGGCAGAAGAAGCAATGGCTTTCGTTGAGCAGATATCTCTGCTTTTGCAGTATGCAGGCGTTTGCGACTGTAAAATGGAGCAAGGCTCACTGAGATGTGACGTTAATATCTCTCTTATGCGTCCAGACGCAACTGAGTTCGGTACTCGTGCGGAGATAAAGAACATCAACTCTATCAAGTCTGTTGGCAGAGCTATCAAGTATGAGGAAAAAAGACAGGCGCTTCTTCTTGAAGCTGGCAAAAAGGTCGTTCAGGAAACAAGACGTTACAACGCAAACAGAGATAAGACAACTTCAATGCGTACAAAGGAAAACGCTAATGATTATCGTTATTTCCCAGAGCCTGATATTCTTCAGGTAAACCTTACAGACGCTCAGCTTGATGAGATAAAGGCTAAGCTGCCTGAAATGCCAAGCAGCAGATTCAAGAGATACACTGAGGAATACGGTATTTCTGAGATAGACGCAAAAACACTTATCCAAACAAAGATAATCTCAGATTTCTTTGAGAATGCACTTAAGAGATATAACAATCCTAAGAGCGTGGCTGTGTTTATTCTCGGCGAGTTTATGAGAAGAGTAAATCTGGGCGAGATAGATATAAACAATATCAGCTTCACACCTGAGGAGTTTGCAGAGCTTGTTGAAATGGCTGATACAGAGAAGGTATCAAAGAACGACGCTAAGACCGTGTTCAGAGCAATGGTAGAAGAGGGCGGCAAGCCTATGGACATTGCAAAGAGTAAGGGTATGATAATCACTGTGGATACTGCAAAGGTTGAGGCAGGCGTTGACGAGATACTCGCCGCAAATGCCGCACAGGTAGAGCAGTATAAGAACGGTGAAACAAAGGTATTCGGCTTTATCATGGGTCAGTGTACAAAGGCTCTCAAGGGCGTTGCAACACCTAAGATAATCAAGGAAATTCTTGAAAGCAAGCTGAAAGCTGCCGCTGCAAGCGCTGCTTCTGACGCAGAGAAGAAAGAGGACGTAAAGGACAACGTTATCGACACTTCAAAGCTCACAAAGTATGAGAACGCTGATAAGTATGTACCTGAAAATGACGGCAAAATGCTTATGATAGATACGGCTGACGTCAAGAAAGAGTTTATGCTTGCTGATGCTAAGGCTAATATGGGCAAGGAAGTTGAGTTTTCAGGCTGTGTTCACAGAATAAAGAACATGGGAAGCATTGCATTTATCGTTGTAAGAACCTCAAGAGATGTTATACAGACAGTTTACTCTGCCGACAACTGCAAGGATTCTATCGAGGGTCTGAGAGAAGGCTTCTTTGTAAATGTAAAGGGTATCGTTAAGGAAAACCCTAAGGATTTCAATGGTCTTGAAATAGAGCTTAATTCTATCAAGCTTATCTCCACAAACGCCGCTGAGCTTCCTTTGAAGATATCACAGGGCAGACTTAACTGCACAATAGAAGTAAATCTTGACAACCGTGCGGCTTCACTGAGAAACCCTTATGAGAGGGCTATATTCAAGCTCCAGGAGGGTCTTGTTCAGGGTATGCACAAGTTCATGCAGGCAAACAACTTCACTGAGATACACTCGCCAAAGATTGTTGCTCAGGGTGCTGAGGGCGGCGCTAACATCTTCCGTCTTGACTACTTCGGCAAGTCTGCGTTCCTTAACCAGTCACCGCAGTTCTATAAGCAAATGGCTGTGGCATTCTTTGACAGAGTTTATGAGATAGCACCTGTATACAGAGCTGAAAAGCACGCTACTTCACGTCATATCAACGAGTATATCGGTCTTGACTTTGAAATGGGCTATATCGACAGTATGTATGACGTTATGAAAATGGAGATTGCAATGCTCAAGTCCATTTTCGAGTATATCAAGGAAAACTATCAGAACGAGTTGAAGATACTTGAGGCTGACGTTCCTGAGATAAAGGAAGTTCCGTCTATCAAGTTCGCTGACGCTATCGAACTGCTGAGAGGCGGCGAGGGAAGCGGCAAGAAGTTCGATCTTGACCCGGAGGACGAGGTAAACCTCGGCAAGTATGCCAAGGAAAAGTACGATTCAGACTTTATCTTTGTTACACACTTCCCGTCATCAAAGCCTCCGTTCTATGCAATGAACTCCAGAGAAGACCCAAGAGAAGCATACAAGTTCGATCTGTTGTTCAGAGGACTTGAAATTACTTCGGGCGGTCAGAGAATACACGATTATAACGAGCAGGTAGAGAAGATGAAGGCTCAGGGACTTGACCCTGATGATTTCAAGAACTATCTTGAGGCTCACAAGTATGGTCTGCCACCTCACGGCGGACTTGGTATCGGTCTTGAAAGACTTCTCATGAAGCTTCTTAACAAGAACAACATCAGGGAAACATCACTGTTCCCAAGAGATATCAACAGACTTCTTCCATAGTCTACAAATATGTTTATCAAAGAACGGGCAGGTCTGTCCGTTCTTTTTTTGTATGGGCGACCTGAGGTCGTCGGCATATCGAATGTTCGTTTTATGTGATTTTGCGATAAGGCAAAAGTCGGTACGTCGGGGCTGTATAAAATCAGAATATTTGTCCAATAAGAATAGTATAATTCATTGATGACTTATTCGGAGGATTGATATTCTTGAAAAAAATTCTTATTTTACTTATTTGTTTTTTGACCCTTTGCTCCTGCGGAGGTGAGGTAAATTCCCAGAGGGACAGGCTTGTGACTATGGAAAAAGCATCGGTGATACCTGTGTGCGGAGAGAAAAACTACACTGATGCGGAAACGTCACACAAGCTTAATTATACTGTGCCAAAAGCTATATGGATATCCTATATTGACCTTGCTGATATGCTCACCGGGAAAAGTACCGAGGAGTTTCGTGAGAACTTTTCGCAGGCGTGCGACAACGCTTTGAGCATAGGTTGTAATACGCTGTATGTTCACGTCAGACCTTTCGGGGACGCTATATATGATTCGGAACTTTATCCTGCATCAAGATATATAACAGGCGTGGCAGGTGAGCAGAGTGACTTCGACCCGCTTGATATAATGATACAGACTGCACATGATAAGGGGCTTTCTTTTCACGCATGGATAAACCCTCTCAGGTGTGAGAATGAGGAATGTTTTCAGAATTATGACGATAGCTTTCTTCTGAAAAAGTGGTATGACGAGGGCGACGGCTGCCTAGAACAGGTTGAGGGCGACAGCCATTTGTGGCTCGATCCTGCTTATGATGAGGTAAGACAGCTTATCGCAGAGGGTGCGGCGGAACTTGCGGAGAATTATGATATTGACGGCTTGCACTTTGACGATTATTTTTATCCCACAACGGCTGAGGACTTTGACGCTCAGTGCTTTTCTGCCCAGACGGAGTTTGATGATCTAGCAAAATGGCGGCTGAACAATATCTCCCTTATGGTGGGGGAGATATACAGTGCGGTAAAAGCAGTGGATAAGGATATTCTGGTGGGAGTTTCGCCTCAGGGAAATATGGAAAATAACTATGAGTATATGTACGCTGATGTGAAAAAGTGGTGCAGCGAGGAGGGGTATATAGACTACATTTGTCCGCAGATATACTTTGGTTATAAAAATTCTGTCAAGCCTTATGAGGACACCATACAGCAGTGGGCTGATATCTGCACAACTGATGTTACGCTGGTGGCAGGTCTGGGAGTATATAAGATAGACAGCGAGAGTGAATTTTCTGAAAATATCGGCATTATCGGCAGGCAGATAAATGACGCTGTGGTTAGTTATAACTACGCAGGAGCGGCGGTATACGGCTATGCAAGCTTGTTTGGTGGCAGTGATAGAGGTGTTCAGGAGCAGGAGTGTATCGAAATTGCTTTTGATAAACTTGATACATCTGTAAAATGATATGTGATATATAAATTATGGTATGTTAAATGTAAACAAATTGTGATATATTATTATAAAATTTATGGAAGTAAACAAAAAACTATTGAAATTTCTTTTTAAATATAGTATAATGTTATATGCTGTAAGGCGATAATAGAAAATGTTTTTGTATTATTTGCCTAAAACAATATTATTTTGCTAATTATTCAGGGAGGGATTTTAGTGTACAAAATCGTAACAAGAAGACAGCTCAACGACGCTGTTGTTCTTATGGAGATCGACGCACCTTACATTGCCGCTAAGGCTGAGGCTGGTCAGTTCATCATCTACAGAGTTGATGAGAAGGGCGAGCGTGTTCCGCTCACTATCGCTGACTATGACAGAGAAAAGGGCACGATCACAATTATTTTCCAGGTAGTAGGTGCATCTACAACTGAGCTTGCAAGACTTAATGAGGGCGACTATATCCATGACGTTGTTGGTCCTCTCGGCGTTGCTACAGAGTATGACGAGGGTATCAAGAGAGTTGCAGTAGTAGGCGGAGGCGTTGGCTGTGCTATCGCTTATCCACAGGCTAAGAAACTCCACAGCATGGGCGTTGAAGTTGATCTTATCGCAGGCTTCAGAAGCAAGGATATCGTTATCCTCGAGGACGAAATGGGCAAGGCATCTTCACATCTTCACATCTGTACAGACGACGGTTCATACGGCTATCACGGATTTGTTACAAACAAGCTTCAGGAACTTATTGACGGTGGTGCTAAGTTTGACGAAGTTATCGCTATCGGACCAGTTCCAATGATGAAGTTCGTTTCAAAGGTTACTGAACCTTATAATATTAAGACTTTAGTTTCACTTAACCCTATTATGATTGATGGTACAGGTATGTGTGGCGGATGTCGTGTAACTGTTGACGGCAAGATCAAGTATGCTTGCGTTGACGGCCCTGACTTTGACGGTCAGAAGGTAGATTTCGACGAGCTTATGAGAAGGAACTCAACTTATAAGGAGCAGGAAAAGGCTCACTTGTGCAGACTTACTGGAGGTGTAAGATAATGGCTAATATGAGTTTGACAAAGACTCCTATCGCAGAGCAGGAGCCAAAGGTAAGAGCTAGAAACTTCAAGGAAGTTACTTTGGGTTACACCCCTGAGCAGGCTATAGAAGAAGCTCAGAGATGTCTTAACTGCAAGCACAAGCCTTGTATGACAGGATGTCCTGTAAGCGTTAGAATACCTGAGTTTATCGCAAAGGTAGCAGAGGGCAAGTTTGAAGAGGCTTATGCTATCATCAAGACAACAAACGCTCTGCCGGCTGTTTGCGGACGTGTATGTCCACAGGAGCATCAGTGTGAGGGCAAGTGTGTAAGAGGTATCAAGGGTGAGCCTGTTGGTATAGGCAGACTTGAGAGATTCTGTGCAGACTATATGATGGACAAGGCAGTTGCCGTAGAAAAGGCTGAACCAAACGGTCACAAGGTAGCTGTTGTCGGCGGCGGTCCTTCAAGCCTTACAGTTGCAGGCGACCTTGCTAAGCTTGGTTATGACGTAACTATCTATGAGGCATTCCATACAGCAGGCGGCGTTCTTATGTATGGTATCCCTGAGTTCAGACTTCCAAAGGCTATCGTTCAGCACGAGATAGACAATCTGACAAACATGGGCGTACATATCATGACAAACATGGTTATCGGCAGAGTTCTTTCTATTGACGAGCTTATGGGCATGGGTTATGAGGCTGTATTTGTAGGTTCAGGCGCAGGTCTTCCAAGATTCATGGGTATCGAGGGCGAAGGTCTTGTAGGCGTTTACTCTGCTAACGAGTACCTTACAAGAATCAACCTTATGAAGGCATACAAGGACGATTATGAGACTCCTATCATGAAGTCTAAGAACGTAGCTGTAGTAGGTGGTGGTAACGTTGCTATGGACGCTGCTCGTTCTGCAATGAGACTTGGCGCTGAGCACGTTTATATCGTATACAGACGTTCAATGGACGAGCTTCCTGCAAGAAAGGAAGAAGTTCATCACGCTCAGGAAGAGGGCATCGAGTTCCTCGTTCTTAACAACCCTGTTAAGATAGTTGGCGACGAGAACGGTCATGTAAACGGCATGGAGTGCATCAAAATGGAGCTGGGCGAGCCTGACGCAAGCGGCAGAAGACGTCCTATCCCTATCGAGGGTTCAAACTTCATTCTTGACGTTGATACAGCTATCATGTCTATCGGTACATCACCTAACCCACTTATCAGAAGTACAACTCCTGGTCTTGAAACAAACGATCACGGCTGCCTTATCGTTGACGAGAACGAGTCAACAACTAAGGAAGGTGTTTACGCAGGCGGTGACGCTGTTACAGGCGCTGCTACTGTTATCCTCGCTATGGGTGCGGGCAAAAAGGCTGCCGCTGCTATCGACGAGTATATCAAGAACAAGAAATAATTTCTTGTAAATGAAAATTATTTGTTAAAAGGCTTGAAGTTTGTGCAAATATCTGATATACTAATATAGTATTATTAGATTTGGAGGTCTTTTGATGAATTTGTCAGCAATTATTTCAGTTTTGGCAGCTGAGCAGAGTTCACCTGCATCACTTGCCATGACTTTTATCCCACTGGTACTCATAATCGTGTTCTTCTATTTCTTTATTATCCGTCCGCAGAAAAAGCAGGATAAGAAAGACGCTGAGATGAGAGATAACCTTGAGATAGGTGACGAGGTCGTTACAAACGGCGGAATCGTTGGTATCGTGTTCTCTATCAAGGACGACACTGTTGTTATCGAAACAGGCGGCGACAGAAGCAAGATCCGTGTTAAAAAGTGGGCTATCGCTAAGAACGAAACAATTCATGACGGTGACGTAAAGTAAATATCGCTTTTGAGGGACGGGTAGTTTTATCCGTCCCTTTTTGTGTTCTTATTGTCCGTGGCTTTGAATATAATTTCTTTAGGATATTCAGAGCGGGGGTGCGGATATGAAAAACAACAGACTATTTGGGGGCAGAAAGCTTTCTGTGCTGTCGTCAACGGTGTTGTCTGCCTGCGTGGGGTGCGGTGCGATATTTGTTGCTGTGCTTGCTTTTGCGTATGTTATCACTAAGATAGATGCCACCGATCTTATGCTGTCGGTGATGTCAACAGCGGAACTT
>ERZ827498.972-NODE-972-length-34348-cov-4.932348_pt1 | contig 34348 bp, 28 predicted proteins | sample MGYA00519865_ERZ827498 | MGnify/ENA primary metagenome ERZ827498 (study PRJEB31778, sample SAMEA3449328) | human gut metagenome | biome: human gut; feature: human-associated habitat; material: faeces | place: United Kingdom | collected 2010/2012 ...
TAGTACTGGTGGTTTTCCGCCACATTGGGTGAGGGGATGAGCACCGAGGCGCGCCCCGCCGCCGCCAGCTCACTGATGGTGATGGCGCCGCTGCGGCTGATGACCAGGTCCGCCGCGGCCAGCATCTCCGGCATGTTGTCGATGTACTCCCGGATGATGAACTTCGGGCTGTGGTCGATGCCCAGCCGCGCGGCAAGGGCTGCAAAATCCGCTTTTTCAATGCTGCCCGTCGCATGCACATGAAGGAAATCACGCTGCGCGATCTCCCATTTTGCCAAATCGGCCACGCGTTCGCCCAGCACCTGCGCGCCCAGGCTGCCGCCGAAGGAGATGATGACGGCCTGCCCCTCCTTCGCGCCCAGCGCGCGGCGTGCGGCGGGACGGTCCTGCCGGAACATCTCCTCCCGCACCGGGTTGCCCGTAACGACCGTCTTGTCCGGCGCGCCCAGACGCTGCACGGCGTCGGGCATGGCCGCGAACACCAGGTCCACCTGCTTTGCCAGGATCTTGTTGGTCACGCCGGGGAAAGCGTTCTGCTCGTGAATGGCCGTGCGGATGCCCCTGCGGGCCGCGGCCTGCACCACCGGCCCGCTGACGTACCCGCCCGCGCCGATGACAAGGTCCGGCTTTACCTCCCGCAGGATGGCGCCGGCGCGCGGGCCGCTCAGCGCCAGGTGCCAAAGGGCAACCAGGTTCCGCGCGATGTTCTTCGGCGTCAGGCGGCGCTGGATGCCGTTCACCTCGATGGGATGGAACGCATAACCCGCCTTGGAGACAAGGCCGTACTCCATTCCCTTCTGCCGTCCGGCGAAGTGTATCTCCGCGTCCGGATGGCGTTTTTTCAGCGCGCCCGCAATGGCGAGCGCCGGGTTGATGTGTCCGGCTGTGCCGCCGGCGGCGATCAATACACGCATAGGTACCTCCTGCTTTCGCGCAATACCGCACGGTTCCAGGCGCCGGGCCGCGCCGGAAAACTTTTCACCGGCGGTCTGCCCCCGCTCAAAAAATAAAAATGCAGACGCGCGGCCCTGCCGCGCGCCGCTATACCTTCTCCGCGCCGCCCTGGCGGGAGACCGAAAGCACAACGCCCATCTCGCCCAGCAGCATCAGCAGGGACGTGCCTCCGTAGGAAAAAAACGGCAGGCTGATGCCCGTGTTCGGAATGGTCTTCGTCACCACGGCGATATTCAGCACCGCCTGCAGCGTCACCTGCACGATAACGCCCACCACCAGCATGGAGCCGAATTTGTCTTTTGCGTGCCACGCCACATAAATGCCCCGCAGCAAAAGCGCCACAAAAAGGAAAATCACCAGCAGCGCGCCGATAAAGCCCAGCTCTTCACAGATGACGGAGAAAATAAAGTCGTTCTGCGGCTCGGGCAGGTACAGGTGTTTCTGCTTGGAGTTGCCGATGCCAAGGCCCGTCAGCCCGCCCGAGCCGATGGCCAGCAGGGACTGCACCAGGTGATAGCCCGTGTCGGTGGGATCGGCGAACGGATCCAGAAAGGCCAGCAGGCGGCGCAGGCGGTAAGGCTCGAGGATGGCCAGGGCCATGGCGCCGGCGCAGGCCAGGATCATGGCGAAGAACAGATAGATGAAACGCGTGCCCCCGGCCAGACACATGAAGAACAAGATGCTGGCCACCACCACGGCGCTGCCGAAGTCGGGCTGCAACAGCAGCAGGCCGCAGAACAGGCCCGTCACGGCAAAGGGCGGGATGACTCCCCGGCTGAAGGTCTTGACCAGTGCCTGCTTGGAACTCATGAAATAGGCCAGGTACAGGGCCAGGGAGATCTTGACGAACTCCATGGGCTGCAGATTCACGGGCCCCAGAGGGATCCAGCGCTTGGCGCCGTTGATGGACGGCGTCAGGGGCGACAGGGTCAGCAGGAGCAGGAACAGGGAGAGGAAGATGGCCGGATACTGCAATTTGTAGAGCCAGCTGCGGGGCATGAGGGCCGCGCCCCAGAGCACGAGGCCCCCGCCGCAGGCAAAGATCAGCTGGCGCTTGAAAAAGTAGTATTTGTCACCGTTGACCTGCTCGGCCACGATGCCGCTGGCCGACAGTACCATGATGAGGCCGATGGCCAGGATGATGAGCATCAGGGTGAACAGCCACCAGTCGAAGCCCTCAAAACTCACCTTGCCCAGAGCGCGCGAGATGCCTCCGCCCTGGGGAGCGGCTTCTTCCTTTTTCTTTTCCTTCCTGCTCAGGAACATGTTCTTCATGCCAGGCTTCCCACGATGCGCTTGAAGTCGTTGCCGCGTTCCACATAATTGTGGTACTGGTCAAAACTGGAAGTTGCCGGTGACAGCAGGACCACATCGCCCTCCTCCACCTTGTCCTGCAGGGCCAGGACAGCGTCTTCCATGCGCTCGTGCCAGCACAGGGGCACCACGCCCTGCCAGGCAGCCTCGAAGATCTCGCGGCTGGCCCCGTACAGGTTCACGCTCTTGGCCTTGCGGCGCAGCAGATCCTTCATGCCGTCCAGATCCCCGCCCTTGAACTTGCCGCCGCACAGCAGGTGCACGGGATGGTCCATGGCTTCCAGCGCCACTTCCAGAGCGGCCACCGTGGTGCATTTGGAGTCGTTCACATAAAGCACGCCGTGCACGCGGGCCACGGATTCCAGCCGGTTGGGCAGGGGCTTGAAGGCAGCCACCGCGCGGGCGGCATTCTCCAGCGTCACGCCGAAGGGGCGGCAGGCCTGCCAGGCGGCTTCGGCATTGAACTGGTTGTGCTGCCCGAGCAGGGGGCAGTCCGGGAAGCGGCCTTCGGGCCGGATCCACACCTTGCGGGCCCTGAGGCCGAAGCGGGCGGCGGTCTCTTCCAGCCCGGGCCCCAAAACCGCCAGGTCCTCTTCCGTCTGGCAGCGGAACAGACGGAACTTGGCCTCGATGTATTCTTCCATGTCCTTGTGGTAATCCAGATGGTTGGGCGAGATGTTCAGCACCACGGCCACCCGGGGATGGAAGGTGGAACAGCACTGGAGCTGGAAGCTCGAGGTCTCCAGCACCAGCACGTCGGCCTTTTCGCCGGAAAGCAGATATTCCGAAAGGGGCGTGCCGATATTGCCGCCCAGAAAAACACGCAGGCCCTGCTCCCGCAGCATGGCCGCCGCCAGACTGACCGTGGTGGTCTTGCCGCTGGTGCCGGTCACCGCCAGCACGGGCTCGCCGTCAAGGGCGCGCCAGGCCAGCTCCATCTCGGCCAGGATCTCGGTACCTTCCGCATCGGCATGGGGGCCCATCATCTCGCGCAGGCGCACCACGGGCAGGCCGGGGCTGGGCACCACCATCTTCGCACCGGCAAAGTGGTCCGGCCCCTGCTCCCCCAGCACCAGTTCGATGCCTTCCGCGCGCAGGGCCGCGGCCTGAGCTTCGTCCAGAGCCTGGGGATTGCTCTCCAGCAGGCGCACCCGGGCGCCCTGCCGCAACAGAAGACGGGCCGCTGCCTTGCCGGAACGCCCGGCGCCCACCACTACAGCCAGTTCACCGGCCTTGATGCACCGGCCACGATCTTCATTCTGAGCCATGTCACATTCCTCGCGGATAAGATATTGCCGCGCACTGCACCGACAGGCACGGCGGACAGGATAAAAAACGGCGAGCGGGCCCCGGCCTCATGCAGCCGGAGCCCTCGCCATCAGCGCAGTTTCAGTACCGACAGGGCCACCAGCCCCAGCAGTGCGGACGTGATCCAGAACCGGATGATGATCTTCGATTCCGGGATGCCCTTCAGTTCAAAGTGATGATGCAGGGGCGCCATGCGGAACAGGCGTTTGCCGCCTGTCCAGCGGAAGTAGCTCACCTGCATGATGACCGACAGGGTCTCGGCCACGAACAGACCGCCCACCACGGCCAGGATGAGTTCCTGCTTGCAGAGCAGGGCCAGATAGCCGAGCACGCCGCCCAGGGCCAGCGAGCCCACGTCGCCCATGAAGACCTGGGCCGGATAGGCGTTGAACCACAAAAAGCCCAGCCCCGCGCCTACCAGGGCCGCACAGAACACCGTGACCTCACCGACGCCCGGCGTATAGGGCAGCAGCAGATAATTGGCGAAGCGGGCATGGCCCGTCACATAGATGAAGATGGCGAAAACAATACCGGCCACGATGCAGGGCCCGATGGCCAGACCGTCCAGACCGTCGGTCAGGTTGACGGCATTGGACGAGGCCACCATCACGAAGACCCCGAACGGCAGATACAGGGGACCAAGGTCAGGAGCCCAGTCCTTGACGAAGGGGATGCTCAGCTGGCTGGAATAGCCGGGATCCATGACCAGGAAGAGCATGGCCACCACGGCCACCACCAGCTGGCCCGCCAGCTTGGCCCGGCCGCTGATGCCGCGGTTCTCGGCATGGCGCAGCTTGGTCATGTCGTCCCAGAAGCCCACGGCCGCAAAGCCCCAGAACACCAGCAGGGTCTGCCAGATGTAGAAATTGCCCAGATCCGCCCACAGCAGCAGGCTGACCGTGAGGCTGAAGAGCATCAGCAGACCGCCCATGGTGGGCGTGCCTTCCTTGCAGGCATGGGCCGTCACTTCATGCAGGATGTGCTGGCCGCATTTGAGGCGGCGCAGCCAGGCGATGAACCGGGGACCCAGCAGGATGGAGAGCACCAGGGCCGTGATGAGCGCGGCCATGGAACGGAAGGTGATGTACCGGAAAACATTGAGCGCCGTCCATTCGGACGCCCACGGTACCAGCAGGTTATACAGCATCTACAGACTCTCCGTACGGCTGCCGGGCAGCCAGTCGCTCTGCTCCAGAGCTTCAAGCAATTCTTCCAGATGGTTGCCGCGCGATCCCTTGAAGAGCATGAGGCCCCCCTGCTCTCCCGTCTCGGCGGGAAGATGTTCACGCAGGGCCTGCACGAAGGCCTCGCCGGAATCCACGGGCAGGAACTTGCCCGTGTACAGCCCGTGCTCCAGGCCGTCCCGCACGGCATCGGCATGGCCGCCGCGCCAGAAGACCAGCACAGGACGCAGCTGGGCCAGATGCCTGCCCAGACGTTCATGCTCCCTGTCCGCCACGCTGCCCAGTTCGCGCATCTCGCCCAGCACCACCACGAAAGGCCGTTTCTGGGCGCTTTCCGCCGCGGCGTCAAGCATGCGGGCCATGGAAAGCGGGTTGGCATTGTAGGTATCGTCCACGATGTCCCAGTTGCCGCGACGGCTGCGGGCAAAGCGCTGCGGCGGCAGCTGCGCGTCGGCGAAACCGGCGGCGATCTCCTCGGCGGTCAGGCCCAGCATGTGGGCGGCGGCCGCCACGGCGATGCAGTTCTCGGTACCGTAATCGCCGCGGAAAGGCGCGATAACGTCACAGGGACGGCCGTCCAGCCACAGGCGGTACTGCCCGTGCACCCCATCGCTACACCCGGCATAGGCCGCACGATAGGAGAGCGGACGCCCGCTGGCCGTGAAGAAGAGCACGTCGCCGAACACGGCCCGCGCCTCGCGGACAAGGTCGTCATAGTCGGCGCTCGCGAGGGCCTGGCCTTCGGGGGCCAGATGGGCCAGAAGACGGGACTTGTGCCAGGCCACGCCGCGTTCGCCCAGCCCCTCGGTATGGGCGGCGCCCACGTTGAGGATCAGGGCCAGATCGGGCTGGAGGATGGCGCCCAGCTCGTCCATGTCGCCCTCGTGGCTGATACCGGCTTCGAAGACCCAGAAGTCCTCGTCCCCGTCGGTCTTGAGCATGCACAGGGGCATGCCCACCTGATTGTTGAGGTTGAGGGCATTGCAGGCGGTCTTGCCGCGCCGCGACAGCACATGGGCCAGCAGTTCCTTGACCGTGGTCTTGCCCGCGGAGCCGGTGATGCCCACCACCCGGGCAGAGGACTTGCCGCGCCAGAGGGCGGCCACGGCGCCCAGGGCGCGCACCGTATCCTGGACCAGCAGGACAGGCACGGACAGGCCTTCCAGCGGGCGGGAAGCCAGCACGGCCACAGCGCCCTGTTCCACGGCACGGGCGGCAAAGTCATGGCCGTCCACGCGCTCGCCGGCGATGCAGACGAACAGGCTGCCGGCCACGGCCTCGCGGCTGTCCGTGACGACCGAGGTGACCGTCACGCTGCCGTCGGTCACCTTCACATCCCGGGCACAGCCCAGACAACGAACGATTTCAGCAAGATCTAGGCGCACCCCAACAGCTCCCGCACCACTTCCTGATCACTGTAGTGATGTTTGGTGCCCTGAATGATCTGATAATCCTCATGGCCCTTGCCGGCGATCAGCAGGGCATCATCGGGACCGAGCATTTCCACGGCCTTGGCCGTTGCCTTGCGGCGGTCCACTTCCACGACGACTTCCCTGGCTTCGCGCAGGCCGGGCAGCACATCCTTGAGGATGGCTTCCGGGTCCTCGAAACGGGGATTGTCCGAGGTCAGCACGGCCACGTCGGAATAGCGGGCCACGGCTTCGCCCATGATGGGGCGCTTGGTGCGGTCACGGTTGCCGCCGCAGCCGAAGACCGTAACGATGCGCTTGAAACCGGCGCCGCGCAGGGCCTTCAGGACGTTGACCAGCGCGTCCGGCGTGTGGGCATAGTCCACGAAGACGTGCAGCTTACGGGCATTGGGAACCCGTTCCAGACGGCCGCATACACCGTGGAAGTCTTCCAGATGGCGCAGATCGTCCGGCATCAGGCCCAGCTCCAGGGCCAGGGCCTGCACGGAGAGCAGGTTGGAGGCATTGAAGGCCCCCACCAGCGGCGAGCGCAGTTCCCACTGCTGGCCGTCCAGATGCATGCGCAGATGGCAGCCGTCCGTACCGGCGGACAACAGCTCGCCCCACAGATGACGCTGCTGCGGGAGCGCCTTCTGCAGGCCGAAGGACAGGGCCCGCGGGCACAGCTCCAGCAGGCGGCGGCCCCAGGGATCATCGCCGTTGATGGCCATGACCTTGTCGGCGCGGGGCAGTTCCAGGAACAGACGGGACTTGGCCCGGAAATAGCTTTCCATGTCCTGGTGGAAATCCAGATGGTCCTGGGTCAGGTTGCTGAAGGAGGCCCCGGCAAAGGGCACCCCGCAGACGCGCTGCTGTTCCAGGGCGTGGGAAGAGACCTCCATGACGGCGATGTCCACCCCGGCCTGCGCCATGGCCGCCAGCATGGCGTGCACGCGCAGGGGATCGGGCGTGGTCAGGGGCGCGGCCTCGCAATGACCGGGCCAGCGGTAACTCACCGTGCCCAGCACGCCCACCTTGTGTCCGGTGGCCGTGAACAGATGCTCCAGCAAATAGGCGCTGGTGGTCTTGCCGTTGGTGCCGGTGACGCCCAGCACGCGCAGCGGCAGGCTGCCGGTATGCCAGCGGGCCTCGGCCAGACGCCACAAGGCCTCGCGGGGATCGTCATGATGGACCACCGTGCAGCCCGCGGCACGGGCGGCCTCGGCTTCGGCCCCTCCGGGCAGGCAGACGATGGTGGACGCACCGGCCTCCACGGCCGGCGGGATGAAACGGGCGCCGTCAGCATTGACCCCGGGGACAGCCACAAAGATGTCCCCCTTGCCGACCTCACGCGAGTCGGAGCGGATCTCCCCTCCCTCACGGCGCACCTTGTCGAGCAATTGTTCGAATTCGCGATTCACGGTTACCTCTCCGAGAGCCACAGAATGTAAGTGACGTTTTCTCCTTCCTTGGGCCAGGCCGTGCCCGGCGGCGGGCTCTGCCTGACCACGCGCGTGCCGGTCCCCTTGAGCTCCGGCACGATCCCGGCGCGGGCAAAAAGTTCCACGGCGTTGCGCACCGTCTTGCCCTTGACGTCGGGGACCCGGCTGGAGGCCTTGGCCAGATGGCCGGGCTGCTGCATGGACGGCGGACGGCTGGTCTGGACGTCTTCCTTGGCCAGGAAGGGCACATCCAGACGCGAAAGCTTGAGGCCGCGCTGACGGCCCTTGTCCTTGTCCGGCTTGTCGTCCTTTTCCGCCTGACTGGTGGCATCAGGCACGATGGCGCCGCTGTAGGTGATGGCGCGCGAGGCGATCTCGCGGAACACGGGCGCGGCCACCACGCCCCCGTACTGGTTCTTGGTGGGTTCGTCCACCAGCACCACGATCAGATAGCGGGGATTGTCGGCGGGCAAAAAGCCCACGAAGGAGGCCAGACGCTTGGCGCCGTAGGAACCCGCCTTGTGGTCGGCCTTCTGGGCGGTGCCGGTCTTGCCGGCCACTTCCACCCCTTCGATGCGGGCCCGCTTGCCGGTACCGTCCTTTTCTTCCACCACGTCGCGCATCATGCCCATGACCTCACGGCAGACGCGCTCCGAAAAGATGCGCTCGTAACGCTGTTCCACATTGACCTGCTCGCGCAGCAGGCGCAGCGGCTTGTAGACACCATTGTTGAGCAGGGTCAAGTAGCCCTGCGCCATCTGCAGGGCCGTGACGGACACGCTCTGCCCGAAGGAGGCGGACATGAGGTCGGCCTCGCTCCAGGAGCGGGGCTGGCGCAGGATGCCCCGGCTGTCGGCCACGGGCACGCAGGTGCTCTCCCCGAAGCCGAGAGCGCGCAGGTACTTGTAGAGCGTGGGCGAGCCCAGCTCCAGACCGATCTTGGCCATGCCGATGTTGGAGGAATAGCGCAGCACCTTGTGCGCGGGCAGCACGCCCTGCCGCGAGGTGTCGCGGATGGTCACCTTCTTGATCTCCCACTTGCCGTTCTCGCAGTCGATGGCCGTATTGCGGTTGATCTTGCGCTCCTGCAGGGCCGAGGCCATGACGAAGGGCTTGAAGGTGGAACCGGGTTCCAGGGCGTCGGAGGCCAGCCGGTTGCGGTAGATCATGGGGCTGGACTGCCGGTAGGTATTGGGATTGAAGAAGGGATACTGCGCCCAGGCCAGGATGTCGCCGCTGGGCACATCCACCACCAGGGCCCCGCTCCAGCGGGCATCGAAGTCCCGGGCGGCACGGGCCACGGCTTCTTCGGCGATGAACTGCAGCTGCACGTCCAGCGTCAGCATCAAGTCCTCGCCACGGAGCTCGTCCTTGCCTTCTTCATGCAGGTAAAAACGGCGCCCCATGGCGTCGCGCTGCACCACCATGCGGGTGGGCGTGCCCGCAAGACGGTCGTCCAGCGAGCGTTCCAGGCCTTCCAGGCCTTTGTCGTCCACGCCCACGAAGCCGAGCAGCTGCCCGGCAAGATGCTTGAAGGGATAGACGCGGTCGTATTCCTTGGAAAGGCCGATGCCGGGCAGGCCCGCCTTGCGCACGGCCTCGGCGGTGTAATCGTCAACTTTGCGGCGCACCCAGACGAAACGGCGCTTGGTCTTGGAAAGCTCGTCATAGAGCTTTTGCGGTTCGATGCCGAGGATGGGCCCCAGGGTGTTGGCCATGGTCAGGAAATCCTGGATCTCCTGCGGCCGGGCATAGACGGAACGGGCCTCCACGCTGCGGGCCAGCACCTGCCCGTTGCGGTCCATGATCATGCCGCGCTTGCCGGTGACCAGTTCCGTGGCCATATGCTGGCGGCGGGCCTTGTCGGCCAGGCGCGGGCCCTCGATCATCTGCAGATACCAGGCACGGCCCCACAGGCCCAGCCACAGGACGCAGAAAATGGCCACGACAGCGGCGATGCGGGCCTTGCCCCAGTCCACCCTGTCGACCCAGCTCAGGCCCCTGTTCTTGGGCGCAACAGAAACACGCCGGGCCCCACCGCTGCGTACGGTACGCGATGCGGTACGGCCCGGACGACGTTTCTTGTCTCCGGTATCGGATGAGAATTTGAACATGCGTCCCCCGCTTGTGATGCTTGCCGGCTAGTGCGCTTCCATACGCCGGACCTGCCCCGGCTTCGGCTCCTTCATGCCGATCTCCTCCGCCTTGCGGCGCAGCTCGTACGGGGAAAGAAGGCGCTCCCGCTCCACTTCCAGCTTGGCGCGCAGGGCCTTGCGTTCCTGCAACTTGTTCTGGGCGATATTGATGAAGTAGGTGGTATCGATGCGCTCGATATTGCTCCAGACCAGGATCAGGCACATGGTCATGCAGGCCAGCAGTCCCAGCGCCAGCAGGAGCAGCCAGCTTTTGGTCTGGACCTTGCCCTGTCCGCGGAACGGCAGCCCGACCGACAGCTTCTTCATGAAACCGCCTCGGCTATTTTCTCCACGGCCCGCAGTTTGGCGCTGCTGGCACGCGGATTGACGGCCAGCTCGTCATCGTCGGCCTGCACGGGCTTTTTGTACAGGATCTCGACTTCCGGCACATGGTGGCACACGCACACCGGCACATGCCGGGGGCAACGGCAGCCTTCGGCCCAGTAGCGCATGGTCTGCTTGACCATGCGGTCTTCCAGGGAATGGAAGGAAATGACCGCCAGACGGCCGCCCAGGGACAGACGGCCCAGGATGGCATCAAGGAAGCGGCGCAGCTCGCCCAGCTCGTCATTGACGGCCATGCGCAGGGCCTGGAAGGTGCGCGTGGCGGGATGGCGGCGGGCCTTGGCACGCCACGCGGGCGGATAGGCCTTCTCCACCAGGGCCGCCAGCTGGGCGGTGGTATCGATGGGGCTCTTCTGGCGGGCATCCACGATGGCCCGGGCTATGCGCCCGGCCTGCGGCTCCTCGCCCAGGGTGGCGATGCATTCTTTGAGGCGGTCGAAACTTTCGCGATTGACCCAGTGCCAGGCCGAAGGCGCGCCGGAATGCTGGTCCATGCGCATGTCCAGGGGCCCGTCCCCGTAAAAGCTGAAGCCGCGCTCCGCCTCGTCCAGCTGCAGGGAGGAGACGCCGATATCCAGCAGCACGGCGTCGACCTTGTCCCAGCCCAGGCCGTCGAGGGCCTCCTCGAACTGGCTGTAGCGGCAATGGTAGGTATGGACGCGCCCACCAAAAGGCTCCAGCCGGCGCCGGGCCAGTTCCAGGGCTTCCTCGTCCCGGTCCAGGGCGCAGAGTTCCGCCTGGGGGGCCGCCTGCAACATGGCAGAGCTGTGCCCGGCCATGCCGAGCGTGCCGTCCAGGATGCGCACGGGGCGATCCCTTCCGGCATCCAGCACGGGTTGCAGGGCCGCAAGGGTTTCCTTCATCAGGACAGGGATATGCAGATCAGCCGCATTTCGTTCCTGTCCCTGCTGCTGCATGGTCATGCTTACCTCTAAAGAGCTATATCAAGATGACAGGCCGCCACTTCATCGCTGACGTCTTCCACCAGCAGGGCATCGAAGCAGGCCTGATCCCAGATTTCGAACTTGTCCGCCATGCCCACCAGTACCACGTCCTTTTGCAGACCGGCGGCACGCATCAGGGGCTGCGGGATACGTATGCGGCCCTGCGCATCGGGGACCATCCTCTGCGCAAGACCGAGCAACTTCGTTTTGACGTGGGAAAGCTTCATGGAAGGGAGGGGGACGCTGTTCAGCTTTTCGACGATGGCTTCCCAATCCGCAGGCATGTAGGCCTTGAGGCCTCCGTACAGACCTATGGTCAGCCAGAAGGAACCATCCCCGGCGGCCAGCAGGGCATCCCTGTACTCTGGCGGCAGCAGCAGACGGCCCTTGGCGTCAAGATTGCGATATGCGCTCTGGATAAACAGATTTGCCACCGATCCACCACCTGTCGCCCACTATTTACCACGTTTTCCCACTTATGCCCCACCCTTTCCCCCGCTGTCAAGCGAACATGACGGGACGGTGACAATCATGTGATTTTGTTTGTCAATTATTCCAATGGGCTGCCTTGGACTCGGGGTGGGGGCGTCCCTGCCCGCCCGCACGCTTCCTGCCGCTTGACAAGCCGCAGGAAAGCCCGGATAGTTTTTTCTGGACATACAGCTTTATGAGAGAACATCCGTGCCCCCGCACGGGTATGAAAGGAATAAAGATATGAGAACCAAGATCGTCGCCACCATCGGCCCGGCTTCCAATTCCAAGGAAAAGCTGCGTCAGCTCGTCGAAGCGGGCGTCAGCGTCTTCCGCCTGAACTTCTCCCACGGTTCGGCCGCGGATTTCGTCCGTATCATCAATGATATCCGTGAAGTGGAAAAGGAGCTGGACAAGCCCATCACCATCATGCAGGACCTGTCCGGCCCCAAGATCCGTCTGGGTGTCGTGCAGGAAAAGACCATCCAGGTCACCAAGGGCATGCAGCTGCTGCTGGGCCTTTCCGACCAGCGTACCGATGAGATGCCCTTCCTGCCCTTCGACCATCCCGAGATCCTGGAGACCCTGGAGCCCGGCGACCGCATGGTGCTGGCCGACGGCGGTCTGCAATTCACCGTGCAGCAGAGCCGCCCCGACGGCCTGGTGCTGCTGGAAGCCAACAACAGCGGCATTGTGACCTCGCGCAAGGGCCTGGCCCTGCCCGGCAAGGCCACCAAGGTGCGCGCCCTGACCGAAAAGGACAAAAAGGACCTGAGCGACGGCCTGGCCCTGGGCGTGGACGCCGTGGCCATCTCTTATGTACAGACGGCTGACGACGTGCGCGAAGCCAAACAGCTCATCGCCGCCTCGGGCCGCCGCGTGCCCGTGGTGGTCAAGCTGGAGCGCCAGAACGCCGTGGACAACCTGGACGAGATCCTGAAGGAGACCGACGTCATCATGGTGGCGCGCGGCGACCTGGGCGTGGAATGCCCCCTGCCCCTGCTGCCCGCCCTGCAGAAGCGCATCATCCGCGCCTGCAACGCCATCTCCAAGCCGGTCATCGTGGCCACGCAGATGCTGCTCTCCATGGTCAACAGCCCCGCCCCCACCCGCGCCGAGACCACGGACGTGGCCAACGCCGTGCTGGACGGCGCCGACTGCGTGATGCTCTCCGAAGAGACCGCCATGGGCAATTTCCCGGTGGAGACCGTGCAGTACATGCGCAAGATCACCGACGAGGCCGAGAAGCTGCTGGTCAATGACCGCAAGCTGGAAGAACCGGCCGCGGACAAGGGCATCCCCGAGTTCCTGGCCTACTCCGCCTGCCTGCTGGCCGAGAAGGCCCACGCCAAGGCCATCGTCTCCCACAGCCTCAGCGGTGCGTCGGCCCGTCAGGTCTCCTGCCGCCGTCCTCCCCAGGACATCTACGCCCTGACCCCCGACCCGGTGACCATCAAGGCCCTGAACTTCGTCTGGGGCGTGCATCCCGTGTTCGTCGCCGATCCGGCCAGCGATCCCAGCCACCTGAGCCGCGCCGAGAACTTCATCCACAACTGCCCGGACTTCCTGCCCAACGAATGCGCCGTCATCACCGCCGGCCAGCTCAAGGGCTCCACGGCCACCCCGCGCGGTACCAACCTGGTCAAACTCTACTGGAAGTAAGGCTGCCGTAACGGCATCACCTGCCATCCCCAAGGCCGTCCCCATCGGGACGGCTTTTTTTTACACCCAAAAGACACATATCAACATGCTAAAATAATTTATCTTTTTATTTTTCTCAAAAAAAATATCCACTTTTTTCATTTTTTTGTTTGACAAGAGGGCCGGTTTTGCGTAGGTTCTATTTTCGCGATGGGCTGTCGTTCAATTGGCAGGACGGCGGATTCTGGCTCCGCTAATCAAGGTTCGAGTCCTTGCAGCCCAGCCATCACAACTTCATAGTGCGTCCCCATCGTCTAGCCGGCCCAGGACAACGGCCTTTCACGCCGTCGACAGGGGTTCAAATCCCCTTGGGGACGCCAAAGAAATCAAGCCCTTACGAGAAATCGTGAGGGCTTTTTCGTTGTGGGGCAAATCTGTCCCACCAGATGCCCCACAAATTTTGGAAAAAGTTTTCCGGCTCGGATAACCCTCGGAGAAATTCGCACATTTGAAAAAGGAACTCGCCAACAGGTTAGCGCATTTTACCTTTGAAAAAGGCCAGATGAGAAACGACAGGCTGTATGGTGTGAAGCGCAAAGCGTTTCAAATTTCTGCGGCCTGCCGTGCCGCAAGGCAGGATATGGCCAGCTGTCGGGCGCGTTCTTCGGACAGACCTTCAAGCGGCAGCTCGCAGATGCGATGCCAGTCCCTGTGGGCCTGTGCGCTGACAGCCTGGCGCGAGTCCGCGTCTACGACCTGCCAAAAGCCCGAGGCGCAGGGGGACGCGGCAACTTCCCGCAGCAGATCGTAACGGGTGGCTGCCCGCAGTTCGCTATAGCGTCCGGCCTTCATGTGCAGGCGGGCCGTCATGCAGCCTGCCTGCCGCCATGCCGGCGGCAGTTGAAGTTGCGCGGCCCATACGGCGGCGAGACGGACGCCCCGCAGCTCATGCCCGTAGTGATGGGGCCACAGCGCGGCGGGCGTCGTGAGCTTGCCGGCATCGTGGGCAAGAGCCATCCAGACGGCCGGCGGATTGCCTGCCACGGCATTCATACAGCGGGCCAGATGATCCAGCACGGAACCGGCATGATATGGGAGCGGCCCCGCCGGAATACGGGGCGCGTCCGCCAGAAAATTGAGGCGAGGCCCCTGCCCCGCAAGCAGCAGACGGCGCAGCAGATCGCCGGGCTGAGCCGCGCACAGCAGGCGAAAGAACAGCGGATTTACGGTCGTTTTCAAAGCAGCAGGCTTTTCCAGTTCAGGACGGGGAAATGTGGCAAATCGTCCTGATGCAGACCCAGCATGGTCAGCGTTATGTCCATAAGTTTACGGCAGGCTTCCGCGCTGACAGGCGTGTAACCGTGCGCCAGCAGCGAACCGTTGCGGGCTTCCAGCGTTTTCAGCAGTACCGTTTCATGGCGGCTGTAGACCTGCCCCAGCGGATCGTCGAGGGCGGCCAGAAGCTGAAAGGATTTTTGCAGTCCGATGCGGATGATGCCATCCGCTCCCTGCTGGGACAGCAGAGCCTGCCGCAATTCCTGCGGCACGTGTTCCGGAAGCTGCTCCGGCAGAAGGCGACTGTTGTCCAGTCCGTGGGCTGTCATGAGGCGGATTTTTGCGCTTTTTTCAATGGCGCTGTAAAGGCGGGCCACGGCGTCATCGTAGCGCCCTGCTCCGGCGCGGCGCGCGGCATTGGCCAGCAGATCGCACAGATACGCCCCGCCGCAGTCGGCGGGCGGTGTCTCTGTTGAGGATCGCAGGAAACGGGCGTCCTGTACGATCTGTTCCAGCCGGGTCTGCTGGTTCCGGAAGTCCGTCAGCAGCTCAAGAAGCGGCGCATGTCCGAGCGCAAAGGCCTCCAGCCTGCCGAGGACCTGCCGCAGTTTGGAGAGAGCTTTGCCGTGATCGAAGGCATCCCACAGAGCGCAGCCCTCCAGCAGTTCCGCAATTCCGCCATAAAATTTTTCCTTGCCGGAAACTTTTACGGCAAGTTCCCGGGCGATAGTCAGGGCCGCGGTAAAGTCCCCGGCATTGAAGAAGCGGGCCAGAGAGCGGACTTCGCGCAGGGCCATGACTTCCCAGGGATTGTCCTGTTTCATGAAGGTTTCGTGCCCGGATTCCACCACGCCGAGGCCGTTCTTGCTGCGGGTGTCCCCGCCCACATAGGCAAAACGGCTGCGATACTCCATCATCACCAGCGTCAGAGCGGAGGACATGACCTTGGTGCCGCCGGTGATGTCCGCTATCAGCAGGCTGTCTTCCGGCAGGCCCATGCCGCGCAGGCCGTCGGCAATACCGGCGCGCATATCGCGGACGCAGGCCAGCAGGTCCTGATAGTCGGAAAGCGTGACGGTGTGACTGTCTTCGATGCCGTGCCAGTCCAGCGTGCTTTCTATGCCCTGTCGTATGGTCTTCCGGGACTCGGCGGACGCAATATAGATGATATAGCGCGGCCGCTGCTGATTGATGCTTTTGCGAATGGGTTCCGGGGAACCGCCCACGGAACAGACCAGCACAAAATCCTGAATTTCTTCCATGCGGTCTCCTGCGACGGGCCTACGAACGGGAAGCCCAGCGGGTAAAAACTTCGTCCAGTTGCAACAGCTCCCTGCCGCTTGCCACCCGTATGCCGATATCCCGCGCCCGTTTCTGTTCGCGGCTTTCCAGCGGCAGCACCGAACAGATCATGGACTGCGCAAAGACGCCGCCCAGTCTGTCCTGCAGGGAGTCCGCCTTGTACAGCATGGAGCTTACTTTATTGCGATCTTCGTCGGTTTTTCTGTCGGTATGCATGCCTGCGGTCTTGCATTCCACAATGAACAGACGGTTACGAACACAGAAGAGCGCGTCCAGTTCGTTGGGCACGCCTGCCTTTTCCACCTGCACCGACGCGCCCCAGTCCCGAATCCGGCCCTCACACTGCATCTTGTACAGAATCATCCGCACATACTCCTCAAACCAGAGGCCGTTGCACCATGTGCGCGCCTCTTCCGAGGGGAAGCACAGCCAGCCGTTGGCGTAATGCAGCATGCCCGCCCGCTGGCAGATGTCCAGCAGGCGGCTCCATGTGCCGGTGGGCGTGGCCCTGTCTTCCGCCATGCGATCTGCCTGATGCGCGGCCATCCGGGCGCAGGCATTGAGGCTTTGCAGGGCCGGAGCAGCATCCGGGGCGGTGCAGAGCAATTCCAGCAGCTCCCGGAGCTGGTTGCGGCGTTCTCCCGGTACGGCGGTCTGTTCAAGGCTTTTGACCTTGTAACCTCCGGCAGCCAGCAGCCCGCGAACATCCAGCACGTCCGGCAGCGGCAGATATTCCCACTGCCGACCCGGCAGAACTATCGTATCCGCGCCCGTATCCACATAGAAGGTCGGCACCTCGCAGGCCCAGGCCCATTCCGCGGCGGCAAGCGCCATCAATTTGGTGCCGCCGGTGAGATTGAGGCCGAGACTCTCCCCTGCGCAGGACTCGCGCACGGCATCCAGCAGATCGAAAATACCCTGCTGGCCGCTGTCCCACAGTTCATGCTCCTGATAGCGCCGCCCCCGGCTTTCCAGCGCCTCTCTGAGAATGCGCCCGTACGCCTTCATTCCCGGCGTTACAATGCCATGTACGCAGGCAGGTTCCGCGCCGGGCAGGCCTGCCGCCAGCACCGTTGGAAACAACTGACCGGAAACAAAGGAAATCTGATGTCTGTAACAGGGAAAGGGCATACGGGCCTCCTGTATCTGTAAAGGATGGAACGGGAGCGCTTTCTCTACGATAATATATTTACAGATTACTCTTGTCGCTAAGGAGCAACGTCTTAATCCCTTTGAGAATCAGGTCTATTTCTACTACCCCATCATTCGCAATACCGTAACCGTCGGCACCTATTGTCTTAATCCCTTTGAGAATCAGGTCTATTTCTACGCCGAAAAGGAGCGCATCGCCGCAGAACGAGCAGAACAGTCTTAATCCCTTTGAGAATCAGGTCTATTTCTACACTACTGGCCGGACAACCATTGGCAGACTGTTTATGCGTCTTAATCCCTTTGAGAATCAGGTCTATTTCTACAGGCCGTAAAGGCAGGCAAAACGACGTGGCGCAAGCTGCGTGTCTTAATCCCTTTGAGAATCAGGTCTATTTCTACGCTGCCCTCCTGAAACCGCGCCGGGCGCGGGTTTGCGGGCCTGTTTGCGCGAACCTCGGCGCTGTGAACCCGTTTTGAGTGAAACAAAGATTGTCATTGCTGGTATCCTATTAAAATTTAAGGGAATATGTTCTGCGCGACCTTTTTATGAGCGGATTTTGAATGTGTAGTTATTTCAGCTTGTTGGAGATTTGCTCTTTTCCTCCGCGAGACTCGCGCAAAGCGTGGACGTGCCGCGCGCAGTCTGATGATACCCGCTTGTTACAGGAGAATCCAGCCGGGATCGCCGTCGGGAAAGCGGACGGCCCCCAGCCCCTGTTTTCCGGCCTGACAGGAGGCGCACAGCGGAAAGATTTTTATGCCGTCCTCCTGTTCCCTGATAACCGCACGTAGGCGTTGTTCCATTTCCAGACGGGCCGCGTCGGAAAGGCGCAGCTCGAAGACGGACTTCTGCACGCGGAAGCCGTAGTCCTCCAGAATGGCGGCTACCCTGTGCAGGCGTTTGCCGTCGGCAATATCGTAGATGGCAAGATAGTCTTTTTCCATTCAGATGATAATCCAGTCTGTCCGTTCAAGGCGGAGCCCCTGCCCGAGGATACGTCCCTTTCGGGCGCAGCGGGCGCACAGCGGGTAGAGGATAATGGAATCCCGATCTCCCAGTTCCTGCCGCCGCAGAAAGCGCAGAGCGGATCGCAGGGTTGCCGGGTCCATATCGCATTCAAAAACGGACTTTTGCGAGTGCAGTCCCTTTTCTTTCAGAAAGGCAAAGATTTTTCCCCGCAATCTGTTGTCGCTGATATCGTAGGCAACAAGAACGTGCATGGAGCCTCCGGGCCGGTCAGCGCAGCATGAGCGGGCTGTATTCCTCTACTTCGCCTTCGATCAGGCGACGATAGAGACGGGCCTGAAAAATAAGGGCGTCGCCATAGGTCATCTGTCGTTCCGCCACGGGATGGAAAAATTCGGTTTCCATTTTCCGATGGAAGGCCGTAAGCACCTTGCGGAAGGCCTCCTTGCACAGCAGTACCGGACGCGCTCCCGGCGCGGGCGCATCGGGCGGGGGCGTGTTCAGCTGTTCCCCCGGCAGATCGCTGACATCCGGCACGGCGTTATCCGGCGACATGAGGCCGACGGGATCTCGCAGGAGCGCGTCCATTTCGTCAGCATCTCCGCCTTCCGCTTCCGCATCCTGCGGCGGAGGCGTTTCAAACTCCTCCCTGCGCAGCATACGCATGTTGAACAGGGAAATTGTCAGAGTGTCGGCCACCATAGGACGGAACTCCTCCACCAGATCGAGCGGCAGGGACTGGCGGCCGTAGGCCGCGGCATGCAGACAGGCCGGAGCGGGGTCCAGACCGGCAATGCGCACGGCGGCACAGCAGCGATTGATCAGCAGCGTATACAGCAGAGACAGAACGGCATTGACAGGGTCCGTAGGCGGACGACGCACACGGCGGGAAAAGCCCCAGTCCCTGCTGAAGGCCAGCGGCAGATGGCGGAAATAGCAGGCCGCGCCGCTGCCCTCCAGACCGCGCAGGCTGTCCACGTCGGTTGCGTCTTCCGCTTTGCGGGCGAGGCGGCGCAGCTCGTGCGCACCCTCTCCCGCCGCTTCCTGCCCGCGACTGCGCCTGATGCGCGCCAGCACGGTTGCCTGATTGAGGAGTTTGCCCTGCACCATGCGACGGGCTGCGCGGGTGCAGAAGGCGCTGTCATCCGCAAGGGCAAACTGCCTTTTACGCAGAAACACATTGGCCGGTTCCCTGCACGACAGCCGCCCCATGTAGCGCCCGTCGCGGCGTAGAAAGACCGTATCCACATCTTCGCGCAGAAGCAGGAAAAGCGCCGGGGGCGTCAGTTGCACATTGCCGAACAGCAGCAGCTGTTCCAGCCGTTCCACAAAAATCGTGCGCGTGACTTCCGGCGTAGTCACGATCAGCCGACGGCCTTCGCGGCTGATTCTGGCCCCCTGCTCGCAAATACAGGCAATCATGACTTTCCCGGTTTACTTTTTTACGGGAACGGGCCTACCCGTGGCGGGAGCGCCGATGCACTGAAATTCCGCAACGGCGTTCATCTGCGCGCAATAGGGGCCGATCCACGGGTCATAGACCATCTGGCCGCAATTCTCCATGACGCTGCCGAATTCTTCGGCATGGTCGTAGCCCCACGCCCGGCACTTCTGTGTTGCCAGCTCCAACGCCTGCTGATGGTCGAGCTGCGGCACTTCAATTTTCGGATTGTAGGTGTAACCCAGCCGGATGGTGGCGTCGCTGCGGCTGCCGCCCACGGCTATCCAGTCCTTTTCAACCGGCTTTGCGGCGCATCCAGCCAGACAGACGAGAGAGACAATAACCGGCAGCCATTTTGTTTTTTTCATGCTTTCTATTCTCCTGTTTATTTTGCGCGTTTTGCAATGCTGTTTCCCTGTGCGCGGACAGCCGTTTCCGCTGTCTGTCTCGTCGTCATCCCTTTCTACAGGTCTGTTTGCACGAGGTTGCGGCTTGCCCGCGTGTCACTAAGCCCGTCGGCAAATCATAATCCCTTTATGAATCAGGTCTATTTCTACGCCGCGCCGCTCTATGGAGTATAAAGGGAGGCCCCCTCGTCTTAATCCCTTTATGAATCAGGTCTATTTCTACCTGTTCAAGAAATTTGACAATTAAACCAAAAACACAACCTCGTCTTAATCCCTTTATGAATCAGGTCTATTTCTACGTGACTGTGATTTCGGACAATGCAAAGACTACTATCACGTCGTCTTAATCCCTTTATGAATCAGGTCTATTTCTACATTCAACGTCGGCGACAAAGTGACTTATGTGAATGAGTCTTAATCCCTTTATGAATCAGGTCTATTTCTACAGCGCGCCGGGGAGCGCGGATATACGGAGCTGCAGAACGCGGTCTTAATCCCTTTATGAATCAGGTCTATTTCTACGGTAGCCGATGATAAGGGCAATCCGATGATTGCCCGGTCGTCTTAATCCCTTTATGAATCAGGTCTATTTCTACGGGCAAGTTTGGCATACCTTAATGCCGCCTACGCGGCATTTGTCTTAATCCCTTTATGAATCAGGTCTATTTCTACACAGAAGGCGTCCTCATCGGATTCGACGATGCTGGCGTCTTAATCCCTTTATGAATCAGGTCTATTTCTACGCCCAAAGGAGACCAAAAATGGCTACTCTTAATCAGGGTCTTAATCCCTTTATGAATCAGGTCTATTTCTACCCGTGTGAGTGACGACTTTTAGCAATCATTCCCAGTTCCGTCTTAATCCCTTTATGAATCAGGTCTATTTCTACTTCGTGAACCTGTTCCGTGAAATGAAGGCGGCGTAGCGTCATGGGTCTTAATCCCTTTATGAATCAGGTCTATTTCTACTAGCCCATGCCTCTCCGCATATCATCAGGGTCATCATCCTGTCTTAATCCCTTTATGAATCAGGTCTATTTCTACCGTCGCTGCTTATTAACCAGCAGCTTGCCCGCCAAGAGTCTTAATCCCTTTATGAATCAGGTCTATTTCTACGGCTGCGCTAGCCAAGGGCAATATATACAAGGCCGGACAAGTCTTAATCCCTTTATGAATCAGGTCTATTTCTACCAGGCGGTCAAACTGGTACGTACCGGCGGCAATGCTGCTAGTCTTAATCCCTTTATGAATCAGGTCTATTTCTACAGCAGAACGGCGGGGATGCCTTCGCTTGGGCCATTGAAGTCTTAATCCCTTTATGAATCAGGTCTATTTCTACGCCGCCTTTTTTGGCGGAATATAGGGATGCTGTTAACGACGGGTCTTAATCCCTTTATGAATCAGGTCTATTTCTACCTACTTCCGTCCGGCTGAATATCAAGAAAAATCATGTAGTGTCTTAATCCCTTTATGAATCAGGTCTATTTCTACCAAAAGATATGGCTAGTGCAATACTCGACCAATATATTGCCGTCTTAATCCCTTTATGAATCAGGTCTATTTCTACTACGGAACAGCATCTTAAAGACGCACAAGCCAAGCTGTCTTAATCCCTTTATGAATCAGGTCTATTTCTACTCAAGCCAATGACGATACTTTTGAGCTTTTTGACATCTTAGTCTTAATCCCTTTATGAATCAGGTCTATTTCTACAAGGATGCATCGCCCTGAAAAAGGGCGACCATTACGAAGCGTCTTAATCCCTTTATGAATCAGGTCTATTTCTACAAGGAGCTAACGCCATGCATATCACAGTCGATTCTTCCATGGTCTTAATCCCTTTATGAATCAGGTCTATTTCTACCTGCTATGGATTTTGGCCGTGTGGAGAGGATGATAGCACGGTCTTAATCCCTTTATGAATCAGGTCTATTTCTACACTTTGGCGGGTGCTGGATAACGGGCATGTGCCTTACGTCTTAATCCCTTTATGAATCAGGTCTATTTCTACTATGGCACCTTAAGGAGCTTGTACAGTCCGCGGATAGCAAGTCTTAATCCCTTTATGAATCAGGTCTATTTCTACATCCTTTGCCGTAACAATGCCCGCGCTACGCACATCGTGTCTTAATCCCTTTATGAATCAGGTCTATTTCTACCTCAAAAGCAAAAAAGGACAAATGCCATGCACGCCCTAAGTCTTAATCCCTTTATGAATCAGGTCTATTTCTACTCGTCTTTATCGAGGGACTGTTTATGAGGTAATCCCAGACTGTCTTAATCCCTTTATGAATCAGGTCTATTTCTACAGCGCTGGGCTTGTGACAAATGACGGCCAGACTACTGTGTCTTAATCCCTTTATGAATCAGGTCTATTTCTACTGTGATAGCTTGGAATCATCGATCGATAATGTAAATAAGTCTTAATCCCTTTATGAATCAGGTCTATTTCTACTCCTATGATTGCCCGGTCAAAGTCTCTCCTGCGTGTTACAGGTCTTAATCCCTTTATGAATCAGGTCTATTTCTACCTGCCAATGGCTATACCCGCAATGACAACTTCTTCAGCGAAGTCTTAATCCCTTTATGAATCAGGTCTATTTCTATCCCGAGCCCGCGCCCAAGCCATTGCCCACAGTTGAGGAGCGTCTTAATCCCTTTATGAATCAGGTCTATTTCTACATGTGGCCGCCCCATAACCAAAAGAGAGACAAAACATGCCTGTCTTAATCCCTTTATGAATCAGGTCTATTTCTACGGTATCACACGGAAGGGGGAAAGGGTATAGGAGACAGACGTCTTAATCCCTTTATGAATCAGGTCTATTTCTACCAGACTACCCGGTTACTGTATGCACAATCCAAGAAGCGGCTGTCTTAATCCCTTTATGAATCAGGTCTATTTCTACCTGGGATGTGCTGGAGCAAGAGGAACTGGCCTTTGCCGCCGTCTTAATCCCTTTATGAATCAGGTCTATTTCTACGCGCAAGAACGTAAGAACAACGGCGGGGATGCCTATACTGTCTTAATCCCTTTATGAATCAGGTCTATTTCTACCTTGCGCGCCAAGAAGGCACTAGCGTTGCCGACCTACTGGGTCTTAATCCCTTTATGAATCAGGTCTATTTCTACAAGCCCGCCCCTCGCTGCCATTCCCTTTCGGGCTACGGAAAGTCTTAATCCCTTTATGAATCAGGTCTATTTCTACGCGCGGGAGCGCAAGCAAAATGGCGGAGACGCCTTTGTCTTAATCCCTTTATGAATCAGGTCTATTTCTACTTAACGGCTTCGGAACGCGAACTTGCGGCGCTGCTCAATTGTCTTAATCCCTTTATGAATCAGGTCTATTTCTACGCGGTTAAGGCCCTCTTCAAGGAATTCAACGAAGAATAAAGTCTTAATCCCTTTATGAATCAGGTCTATTTCTACGCTTGGTTGCGATGGCGCGTTTGAAAACTGTTTCCGCGAGTCTTAATCCCTTTATGAATCAGGTCTATTTCTACTGGCGTGCGCGTCGTATATCGTGCGGGTGCCGTGGCTCGTCTTAATCCCTTTATGAATCAGGTCTATTTCTACTCAACGAAAACAACGGATGAATAAAATGTTTTTTGAATACCGTCTTAATCCCTTTATGAATCAGGTCTATTTCTACCGCTAGGCGTGCTTGGCGGCTTGGCCTCTGATGACAAGGGTCTTAATCCCTTTATGAATCAGGTCTATTTCTACACGCAATCCGCACCGTGAAGGCACTCTTCACGGAATTTAGTCTTAATCCCTTTATGAATCAGGTCTATTTCTACTGCTGACTGCGTGGCGCAAGCTGCACGAAGGAGACTAGGGTCTTAATCCCTTTATGAATCAGGTCTATTTCTACCCATAGAGCTGACGGACTATCAAGCCTGGCGTGCGGACAAGGTCTTAATCCCTTTATGAATCAGGTCTATTTCTACACGCGCATGTCGTCGCAAAGATGGATGGCGTGCGCGTCATGTCTTAATCCCTTTATGAATCAGGTCTATTTCTACCCACACGGAAGAGGGAAGGGGTAAAGGAGATATATACCGTCTTAATCCCTTTATGAATCAGGTCTATTTCTACCATTCAGGAGAAAACAATGAAATTGTCTGACATTCGCAGTCTTAATCCCTTTATGAATCAGGTCTATTTCTACTAGCACGGAGCAGCGGCATATCCGCTTTAAAGGCGACATCGTCTTAATCCCTTTATGAATCAGGTCTATTTCTACGTGGAACGATTGGCGGAGCTAATGCAAAAGTGCTCTAGTCTTAATCCCTTTATGAATCAGGTCTATTTCTACGTTCCTGCTGGGAGGGCTCTTGCGCGGAGATTTTTTCGTCTTAATCCCTTTATGAATCAGGTCTATTTCTACCATTATGGGGGCGCGTATAGGCGCTATCGAGAACTTGTCTTAATCCCTTTATGAATCAGGTCTATTTCTACCATGCGCACAGCGGACCTTATTCCCTGCTTCTTGGCCTTTTTGTCTTAATCCCTTTATGAATCAGGTCTATTTCTACCCGAAAAGGCGCGTACAATTGCACAATTGCCTGTAATGTCTTAATCCCTTTATGAATCAGGTCTATTTCTACTACAAGGCGCGCTCAAGATAGTGAAGACCATATTCAGTCTTAATCCCTTTATGAATCAGGTCTATTTCTACAATTATGCTCATCGTAAACGGCCACAAATTTGCTGAAAAGTCTTAATCCCTTTATGAATCAGGTCTATTTCTACATGGCCGCCCGCCGTACCGTTGCTGACCACAAAGTCGTGACGTCTTAATCCCTTTATGAATCAGGTCTATTTCTACCGATACACCTAAGACCTCTATCATCCCCAACGCCAAGGTGTCTTAATCCCTTTATGAATCAGGTCTATTTCTACGCACAGGAGAGAAAGCAGAACGGAGGCGATGCCTTTGCGTCTTAATCCCTTTATGAATCAGGTCTATTTCTACATTACCCCGTTACTGTATGCACACAAGCTCAAGCGGCGTCTTAATCCCTTTATGAATCAGGTCTATTTCTACCAACTGGGCACGCCGTAACAATAAGCCCGCCACCAGCAAGGTCTTAATCCCTTTATGAATCAGGTCTATTTCTACCACCAACGTTGTGCCCACGGCAAAGGTCTTTGCAACGTCTTAATCCCTTTATGAATCAGGTCTATTTCTACCACGCAGGCCAAAGAAGCAATGATGGTTCACCGCGGAGCGTCTTAATCCCTTTATGAATCAGGTCTATTTCTACGTCAACGAAGGCGACGAAATGGAGCAGGGCTTCTATTTGTCTTAATCCCTTTATGAATCAGGTCTATTTCTACGCTGCAGAACGCGCTCCGTACAGTGAAGGCCATGTTTGAAGTCTTAATCCCTTTATGAATCAGGTCTATTTCTACTGTTGGTCTCTTGAATTTAACAAAGGATTCTGTAATGAGTCTTAATCCCTTTATGAATCAGGTCTATTTCTACCGCTGCCCTCCCGAAGCCGCGCCGGGCGCGGGTTTGCGGGCCTGTTTGCGCGAACTCCGGCCGCATGGCGGCAAAAAAGTGGAAACAGGGCTGCTTGTCCTCCTGTAACCTGTGGAAATGTCAGAGAAAAACGGCATGCGCGACCTTTGCTGCGGGCATTTTAAGAAAGTGTATATTTTCAGTGCGTTATAAAAACGGGCCGCAAAGGGGTGCAAGGTCGCGCATGGATTACTCTCCCAGAAGGCTGCGTATGCGCGCCACCTTTTCCTTCTGCTTCTTGGAGAGCTGTTTTCCCTGCCATTTGCCGGATGCCTGCCAGAAGGCTTTCAGTGCTTCCGCGGCCTGCCGTTGCAGAGGCGCTTCCAGTGCGTCGAGCTGCTGGAAAAGCGTCTGCGCTGTCTGATCGTCGGCATCGGGAAGGGACAGGGCGGCAATGGCCCGTTCCTGCGGGGAAAGACCGGCAAGCCGGGCTTCCCGCGCGGCGGCCTCCTGTTCCCGGCGCAGACGTTCCTCCTCGGCTGCGGCCCGCATGCGCGCGGCGGCTTCCTGCTGCAGACGCTGCTGTTGCAGCGCGTCGCGCAGAGTCTCCTCCTGGGCGCGTCGCCGCTGTTCCCGTGTATGCTGTGCCGTTGCAGCGGCTTCCCGCACGGCCCGCGTGCCTGCTTCGTACTCTTCCGTCTGGCAGAAATGGAGAATGACCCAGCCGAAGGGCAGCGTATCGTCCGCCAGCGTGCGCGTCTTGCCGTAGCCCTTTTTGTGTTCCGGCGCGTTGCGGCTGACGGTCATGCACTCCAGATGCGAATAGCGGCCCACGCGCACCAGCCATTCCCGCGCCGGATCGAGCCGTTCCAGGCGCGCGCGAATTGGTTGCAGGGCCTGCCGCACCCGTTCCAGATGCGGCAGGGCATAGAATGTCTGCCATTCTCGCAGAAAGCGCATACCGTAGAAGGCGTTGCACAGCTGGCCGATTCGCTGCCACGGCAGCACTTCGCCGCCGGGCAGTTCCACGGCGGGCTGTCCGCTGCGGCAGTCCAGATGCAGGCTGCCGTAAGGGAGCAGGCTGCCGTCGGCAAGAGGAAGCAGAGCCTCGCAGGGCGGCTTGGGCGTGCCGGGTTTGTTCGGATCGGCAGCGCGCCGGACTTCCCGTGCCGCCACAATGCCGGTTGCCTGTGGCGCAAGGGGAATATCCGCTACCTTGAGGGCCTGCATGGCGTGATTGCCGATGTCGCCGAACATTTTTTTCAGGGCTTCCGTATAGCCGGAGCGGAAGGCCGCTGTTGCCGAACGCAGATCGCCCTGCCCTGCCGTACGCCGATTGTCCAGATGATCAATCAGCGGCGTGAGCAGCGCCCCCTTGAGGGAGGAGCCGGGCAGAAAGGCGCAGCCGCTGACGGCGCTGCGCGGCAGGGGGAGAATTTCGGCCTTGCTGTTGCTGCGGGGATCGGTAATGCGCTTTTGCAGCTCCTGCGCCGTAGCCGGCAGGGTGAAGGGCAGGCGGGCCTGTCCGTAGAGCTTTTCGTCGAGCTGTTCCGTCAGCAGACGACGCAGACGCAGCATGTCGCCTTCGGCAAGGGCCGCGCCGATTGCCGGATCGGCGGCATGCGCCTGCAACCAGCCCGCGCAATCCGCCAGATACAGAACATGTTCCCGGCCCTCCTTGCGGATTACATAGTCCAGCGGAGAGAGTTCTTCGCCCGTACCCACAAAGACCGGCGTGAGAACCTCCAGCCGGAAGGGCAGAAAGCCTGCGGCATTCCAGCGGCGGGGGCGGTTTTCTCCCGTTTGCGGCGCGTGTTTCGGACAGGCCATGTCAGACCTCCTCGGCCATGCGGCAGGGCAGGGTCAGCGGATGCGTTATCTGCACGATGCGGGCATGGGGATGAATATGTTGCAGCACGAACGGCCCTTCCGGCAGGCGGTGCAGCAGACTGCCCTCGCTCAGGAGCAGCAGCGGATTCTTGAAGGGGCTGCCGCCGCCCCAGACTTTGCCGCGTTTTATTTCCGTAGCGTACCAGCCTTGCAGGGCCGCCATGTCCGGGGCCGCGCAGACCGAAAGCAGCAGGGAGGAGGGGCCGTCGTTGTCCAGCGTTCCGGCGCGGAAGTCCGTATCCGCCTGTACGGCAAAGCGTCCCTTGCCCAGCGCCGCATCCTTGCCGAAACCTAGCTCCCCGGCTTCCGCCAGCAGGGAAAGCAGCGTTTCCGGGCTGTCGGTACGGGCATAAAGATGCAGGCGGGCATCCTGCCGGAACCAGCGCAGGCGGTTGAAGTACAGGCCGCCTTCCAGCGCGCCGCCGCTGCGCCGATCAATGCTGACGTGCGGTTCCACGCTGCCGTCTGGGGCGCTGCTGTGCTGCTCCGGGGCGCTGCGGGAGCAGAAGGCGGCAAACAGGCGGCGCACGGAAAGCGCTCCCGCCAGTTTCTGCCAGTCGGCAAGCGGCAGATGGGTTTGCTTACGAAAGCGTTTGAAGGCCTGAAGGGCCGCCATGAGCGCCAGAGGCACGCCCGCCGCATCGACAATCGCGCCTTCTTCCACCCATTGCCGGAAGCGGGCGCGGGGCACGGGCGGCAGACGCGGGGCAAAGACGCTGCCTTCCGGCAGGGCCGACGACAGCACAAAGGGCGGCTTTCCCTCAAGAAAAGCCGTAATGGCATGGCGGCAGGCTTCGTCCCCCTGTCGTTCGGCAATGCGCCAGAGCAGCAGTCCGTACAGGGTGTCGCTGCGCAGGGGCGTTGCCCACGGGGCAAGGGGACGGAGCAGGAATCGGTGCAGCCTCATGCGGCGAACCTCCGCTGAAAATGCTCCAGAGCTTTTCAGCTTTGAAAAAGGTGAAACGCGAGACGGCGGCACAGCGCCGCCCGGCCTGAACTAGGCGGAAAAGCACGTTTTTTCCGCTAAATGACAGGCCGTATTGTTTGAAATGCGAAGTTCTTCAAACTGAAAATGTTTTAAAAGGTACTGAAGGCGGACATATCCACAGGCGAGCCGTTCAGGGCCATGTCCTCAAAGGCCACCTGTCCGCAACCGCGCGAGGAGCAGCCGCCGAGGGCGTCCAGCTCCACAAGGCGCAGGCCCCGGAATATCCAGTCCGCCAGATTCGGCGCGTCGTTTTCATAGACCTTGAGGGCTATGTTGAGATCAAAGCAGACCCCGGCGGGCACGCGCTCCAGCGGGCGCGGATGGTCGGCCACGCCCTTGACGCGATGGATGATGTTTTCGTTTTTGATTTCCATGGGCAGCCTGCCTTCGCGGAACAGGCGCGCATATTCCGGCGTTAGGCAGGCGTCCCGCACCAGCATGCGCGTGGGGCCGAGCTGCGGATCGCATTCCGTGGGGGGCTTGTGTGATCCGAACAGCGTGCAGACAGGGCAGGACGGCAGGCCGCAGTCACAGGGCTTGCCGCTGGTAACGGCGTTACGCGTTGCCTCGTTTTTCCCCATGAAGACAGCCGTTTCCAGCAGAGAACGCATCTTGCCCTTGAGGGACGAGCCGGGAATATAGGGTTCGCCGTTCAGCGGATTTTTGACGATGGGCTGATCCAGCCCGCCGATTTCCACCGTATCCTTGCCCGCGCCGATGTGCAGGCCGGAGCGCAGACAGATTCGGCCCGTAATGGAATGAATGGCACACAGTTTCATGCGCGTTTTCCTCCTTTCCGCATCAGTTGTAATTGGCAGGCGCGCACCCGTAGCTGAAACCGACCACGGCCTCGAAGTGCAGGGCAAAGGCCCGGAAATCGCGGGCGGAATTGACGCTGTCCACATGCTCGCAGAGCCAGTTGCGGAAGGCGTCGGGAACTACGTTTCGCTTGCAGGCATAATTGGCCTTGGCCTTGAGCAGCTTGATCAGCGGCAGCACGGCGGGAAAGGCGGCGTCATCGCCGCCGCTGTTCAGCCATTGCCGCTCCAGCGTCTTGACGTCGCCGTAGAATTTGCGCAGCTGCGAGGCTGCGAGCTTCTTGCCGCCGTTGAAAAAGGATTCCGCCGCTGCCTGCGCCTTTTTGTCCATCCATGCGGGATCAATGGCGCTGTCGTTCAGATAGTAGTTGACCATGCTCTTGCTCCTCATGAGGAAATGCGGGTGCGGTACAGCGCCCAGACAATGCCCGGCTCGGCCCGGGGGAATTTGCGCGAGTCCTGCCCGAGGGCCTTCAGACGTTGCAAGTCGTCGGCCGTGTCCGACGAGTTTTTAAAGTTGCGGGCCAGATCGTAGGCCATGTGCGACAGATACAAGCCCTTGCGGATGGCGCCGCCGGCGGCAAAGTCCCGGCAGTCCCGCGCATAGCCCAGCAGACGGCGCAGCAGCCCCTGCGTCAGTACGCCGCGCAGGCACAGGTCTTCCAGCCAGCGTCCGTCGTCCAGCAGACTTTGGAACAGCGGCCAGGGGGCGGAAACGCCGAACAGCGTGGCCGCATTCTTGCCCGGCTCTTCCTTGGACTGCTCCAGCGCCGCTTCCGCCGCCTCCCGCAGGGCGCGCAGGGGCAGACGCGGCTTGACCACCGGCAGCCCGGCGGACAGAGTTACCGCGGGGTTGCCGCCTGAGAAGGCGGTAAAATCCGCCTGCAGGCGCAGGGCAAAGTCCACGACTTCCGACCACGGCCCCAGCACAAAGAGATCGTCCCCTCCGGCAAAGATGACGTAAATATCGGGGAACTCCCGTTCTATGACCCGCATGAGATGCGCCCCGAAGAAATGGTTCATCATCCGGGAGAGCATGGCAAAGCGAGAGATGGAAAAGCGGCTGTCCCCGCCCGTGCCGAAGCCCATGCCGAAAATCAGCCCCAGATTGTCCACGTCCGCCTTGCAGGCCGCAAGGCAGGCGACGGAGCGCCATGCCTGGCCCTCCTTCTGCGGGGGAATGCGGGCCTCCTCGGCCAGCATGGCAAAGGTTCTGGGCTCGCCCGCACGGCATTCTTCCCCGGCAAGAAACAGGGCGTCGCTCTCCCGCCGCAGACGGCCCTCCTTCTGCCAGCGTTGCAGATCGTCTTCCCGCACCGTGGGAATAAAGCCCGCTATGGGCATGGCGGAAAAGGCCGTGCGATCCCGGATGGATACGATATCCAGAGCTTCGCCCGTATCGGGCGCGTGTTCCTCCAGCCGCAGATACAGCCCGCCGAACAGCGGCAGTCCGCCCGGACGGCGATTCAGTACCAGATAGCGCGCCTGGGGCAGACGCCGCCCCACCTGTCGCACCAGATGACGGCACTGGGCGCACATGGGCGCTTCCTCTTCCTCCTGCGGGGCCGTTACCGGACGCCTGCGGCACAGTTCGCATTCGCCGAACTGCCGGTAGGCTTCATGGTCCACCGGCAGCACCGGGGACACGTGTTCCCCGAAAAGGCCGGAAAAGGGGCGCAGTTTGGCCTGTTCCAGTGCGTCGTTGAACTGCTCAAAGCACATCACGAAGCGTTCCCGCAGCAGATCGTCCGGCTCCAGCGGCAGACGCGCAAAGGTCATGCGCACACTGCCCTGAAAACTGTCCAGTAGCCAGCGTTCCGCCTCGCGTTCCAGTCTGTCGAGTTCGGTCCGCGTTGTCGGCGTGTCCGGCAGCAGCAGCACGAAGCGTCCACCCGCATCCATGATACGGGCCGCATGGGACAGTTCCATACGTTCCAGCAGCACCAGCCAGACGGAACGCGTCAGCGCCTGCAACAGAAAGGAGCGCGCCCGCAGCAGCTTTCCCGCTCCCTTGTCGCCGCCGTCCGCATGGGAGGCCTCGCCGAAGATGAATTTCTGGATGCCGCCCAGGTCCGCGCCAAAGAGCAGAAAACGTTCCTGCCCTTCAGGACAGGCCAGCAGGGCCTGCGTAATAGCCGCCGTGGTGGCCGCGTGATCATGGAGCGAAATGTCCGCGCGGGTACCGTAGGTGGATGAAGGAATGCACCAGGTAAAGCGCTCCAGCACGGTTGTCAGCGAGTGCAGATAGTGCCGGAAGCCCAATTTTACCGGCAGGGCAGCCAGCGCCTTGCAGAAGTCCGCATACAGATCGGCATAGGCTCCCCTGTCGTCCGTTGCCGCGCAGGGGAAAAGGGGATTGCTCTCCTCGTCATCCAGCGGCAGCAGACGGTAGCGCAGGGGCGCGGCGTCCTTTTCAGGCCCGCTATCTCCCAGGCGGATGCTGTGAAAGACGGATTCCAGACGGGCTGTACGGTAGTTGCCGCCTGCATCCCCTTCCCGACGATCCCCGCCGGACGAGAGCCTGTCGGCCCGTTGCAGAGCGGTTTCCTCGCGGGAGGCGCTGTCCGGGCGGTGATGCGCGGCGGCCATGCGGGCCAGCCCGCCGCGCAGTCCCTCCATTTCCGGCGGCAGGGGAAGCACGTTTTCGATAAAATAGTCCGTATACAGGACATGACGGTGCGTTTCTCCCTGCGGACAGATTTCCTGCTCCAGGCCCGCGGATGCCGGAGCGCCTGCCCGCTGGGCAAACTTGCCGATATCGTGCAGCCATGCCGCAAGCACGGCGAGTTCATGCTTCATGCGCTTTCTCCTTCTGTGCCGGAGTTGGTTCGGGGCGGTCATGCCGGAACAAGAGCATTTTCAGTTTGCAATGCTTCGCATTACAAACCATACGGCCTGTCGTTTCGCGGAAAAAGCGCAGCTTTTCCGCTCACTCTGGGCCGGGCGGCGTTGCGCCGCCTCGCGTTTTACCTTTTTCCAAAGCTAAAACGCTCAAGACGTGCGACGCATTTTCACTGCTGTCTGTAGCATGATGCCACGCGGAATGTACAGGGCGGAGGGGCATTGGTAACGTTACCGTCAGCCCTGTTCCACAATAATCCGGGAGCGGGGCAGACGGAGCCCGTAGCGGACGTGGGGGCGCGCGCCCAGCGAGGCAATTTCCGCGCAGGGGGCGTCCATCCCCAGAGCGCGTCGCAGATACCGATGGAGCTTTGCCTTGTAGGTTCTGAAATTTTCCGCGGAAAGATTCAGAATGCCTGTTGTGCTGCTCGCAGCCGCTGAAATGCGAATATGGCGATAGAGCTCCGCAAGGCTGTCACTCTCGGCAAAGAATGTTTGCAGTTCCATAAAACACTCATTGCCGCAGTCTTGGCAGCTTCCGGAACAGGGAAAATTCCGTTTACGCAGAGCAAAATAAAGCAATATGGAGAATTCCACTGGCGGCAGAATACAGTTTTTTCCCTGTACCGAGACGCAACGCTGCTTTGTGTTCAGGCGCAGCACAGGCATCTGTGCCATATCGAGGCTGGCAAGCAGGCTTTCCGGCGCTTGCGGCTGTTGCAGAAGGTGCGGCGGAAGCCAGGGGCGCAGGCGCGCAAAGGGCAGCACTGCCAGCGTGACGTGGGCGTCCCGCGTATCCAGCGGCGGACGGGGAGCCGGACGCGGCAGGAGGACACCGCCGGGCGGCGGATAGAAAAAGTCCGGCTGTGATTCAAATGCGGGGGACACCAGCACATGAAAGAGCCTGTCTTCGGCTCCCGCATAACACTGCGCCGCCAGAGCCAGACTTGCGCCCATTGTCTTGCGCCCTCCGGCAATGGAAAAGTCCACGGTTACGTCTGGTTCTCCGGCGAGCAGACGGGTCTGTTCCATACAGAGCGTCTGAAAAGCCTCGCTTTCTTCCAGCGTGGCAATATCATCCGCCGGGGGCGCGGGCGTCAGGATGTCTTCCCTGCCGAATCGACAGGCAGACGGGGCAATGCCGTAGTCGTCAAAAAAGCGGTGCAGCATGCCCGGCCCGTCAAAGAGCGTATTCAGACAGCGTTCCCGACCGGCGCGCGTCGTCAGCACGACAACCCGCTGCGGCAGACGGCCTTCGCAATGCAGAGCGTACAGAGTTTCCGTGATGATTTGCGGCGTCAGACCGCAGACGGCCAGCAGGACGCGCTTCATGACAGATTGTTCAGTACGAGCGCGCCAAGGCCAAAGCTGCTCTGTTTGCCTATATGTACCCGGCTGGCAAAGTCGAGATAGCGCGCAAAGACCGTGACGGGCCCCTGATAGACAATATGGCCGGTCAGGCCTCCCAGCTGCATGACGGTCTGCTGTCGGCCGGAGTAGCGGTTCCAGTCTTCCCAGCGCAGAGCGTTTTCCTCGACGCGCACGGAAGATGCCATACGGATCAGGGCTGTAAAGTCCTTTGGTGGAAGGCGGAAAGCTACATCGTCCAACGCGCAGAGACTCTTGATGCGTCGGATAATCAGGCGCATGAGGGTTGCAAAGTCCAGCGTGGTCGACAGGCGGTTTGCCGCTTTGAATCGCAGGGGCGTTACAAATCGGCATATCACCTGCCCTTCAGGGCCAGCCGGGCACGGCTCGGGAAGCGGCAGTTCCTGTGCCGCGACATCATGGAGCCGTTCTTCCCGGGCGTCGTAGACGGACGTTTCGCTCTGAAGCACGTCCTCAATACAGAATTTGCCCTGTCCCTGCTCCGTGCCCCGGCCCATGCCGTGCTGCCCGGCCAGCGTGAAGGCATGAATGAAATAGGGCAGATAGTCCGTGGCGTAGGAAAAGAGTTTCAGAGCAAAGGAAAAACTGTCGCCCGCCGCATATTCCGTCTGTCTGTCCCGGGAAGGCTCGATGCAGAAGGGCGGCGGCAGCTGCGGGGCGGTGTCGCTACCTTTGGGCGCGGATGCCGCAGTGAAAAGACGGGGAAAGATGCACGTTCCGCACAGCATGCAGCGGCAGCATTCGGTTTTTTGCGTCATACAGACAGCGCGGCGCAGACTGGCCCCCAGCGAGCCGCGTAGCATGGAGCCCTTGTAGGCAGAAAAACTGCCTCTGGTCTGCATGCGGCAGACAAAGCGGACGGAGATGTATTTCATGCACTATCCTTTTCCCCCTTGATAGGGAGTCAGTTCATGAGGCTGACGTGTTGAGACGTATCGATTTCAGCATAGAGAAAAGATTTTTCCCGGACAACAAAAAAACGCTTTTTGCTCCGGGAAGGCCCTTTCAAGGAACAGCCTTCCCGGAGCGTCTGTCAGCGCCCGCGCGTATGGTATCGCGGGCGGGGCATTACTATTTGCCGTGCAAGGCGCTGTTCAAGCGCGTCAGCGCAGGCAACAAGCTCTCGTGTACGGCGCTCAAACGCTGTAAGTGCCGCATCAATGTCTGCTGTCCCTCCCGTAGCTGGAGGACCTCCCGGCGCA
>ERZ827498.986-NODE-986-length-34043-cov-24.072055_pt1 | contig 34043 bp, 32 predicted proteins | sample MGYA00519865_ERZ827498 | MGnify/ENA primary metagenome ERZ827498 (study PRJEB31778, sample SAMEA3449328) | human gut metagenome | biome: human gut; feature: human-associated habitat; material: faeces | place: United Kingdom | collected 2010/2012 ...
ACACGCTGTATGCGTCTGCCGCTTCCGTTCCTTTCCGTTCCGGCTCTGCCGTTTCTTCCCTCAAAGGAGAGGGGTTAGGGGAAAGGATAGGAATGGAATGGTTACTTGATAAATCCGTATTTGATTTTTCTTTTTTTGGTAAGTCAGTCTTTTGTATATCTTTATTTAATTGCATTGGATTTTCCAACGTAGGTTTTTCCTGCGTAGGATTTTCCAATGTTGGATTTCCCAATGTTGGATTTTCCAATGTAGGTAAATCCAAGTTAGGCGGCTGCTCATAGATGATGTAATCAGTTCCCCGCAAGCGTCCTTTCTCGTCGCGCTCCCTTGAACGCTGAATATATCCGGCTCTTTCAAGCTCCCGGACAGCTTCGCGGATAGCGTCGATTTTTTCCCGGTTGATATAGGACAGTCCCGCAAGGGTATAGTCCCAATCCTCCGGCAAGGACAGCATTTGCGATAACAGCCCTTTTGCCTTTAGGGAAAGTTCTTTGTTGCGTAAATGGTGGTTGCTCATAACCGTATATCCTGTGTTTCTCTCCACGCGGAAAACTGCCATAGCTTCATCAACTCCTTTGCTGCATATTTGTTACGCGGTAGAACAGCGATTTTAAGGGTTTAGGTATCAATCCCTTACCCTGTGAAAACCGTACCCGCAAAGCCTTGTGTAGCAAGACTCTTTTTGCCCCTACTGCGTAACATGAGGGTAAAAAAATAGCGGCGTTCCTTGTTTCCCGGTTGGGATAAGGTAACGCCGCCAGTGCGGTGCTATATGAAATTGTGTGATTGCCGACGTGCCGCGCCGCCAGTGCGTCGCGTTTGTATTGGGTTGTTTCATGCTCGCAAGATGTTCCGGCATATCAAGGCGCAATCCGTTAAAAGTAGTAAATTGGTAGTAAAATCAATCTGAAATCCTGCGAATGTGCTTGTATTTCAAGGGTTTTTCGGGATAATCAAAATTTTTAATAAATATACGGATCTTGCCGTTGGGGTGTCTGAGTCTGAACCAAAGCTTTTGGTAGGGCAGATCAAGTACCGCCCCGTTTTCGGTGCTGCGGACATATTTTAACGGGTCAAAGCCCTTTACGCGGTTAAGACCCGCGGCGGTGCTTTCGGCGTTGTAAACAACGGCGCTGTTGTCTGATTTCATTTGATTTTTTCTCCTTTCAGAATTAAAGACGGGAATAAGTAAGCTTTTTCTTCAGCTTATCCCGCTTTTTTCATTTTAATGTCGTATACCTTTTTGTAATTTCCTATACGTTCGGCTAAAGCCGTGTTGCGGTTTCCGGTTTCGTTACGGTGAATAGCCATGCAAAGCATACCGGGCTGTCCCACAAGGATAACGCGGTGCTTTGCTCGGGTAATTCCCGTATAAACGAGGTTCCTGTTCAGCATATTGTAGTGGCTTTTTATAATCGGCATTATAACAATGTCGTACTCCGAACCCATTGCCTTATGAACGGTTGTAGCGTAGGCTAATTCAATATTTTTCATATCCTCAAGCGTGTATTCGGCTTTGCGGTCGGCGGAAAACTCAATCGTAATAACGGCTTTGTTGTCCTTATCCGTGCCTATATCGCGTATAAAGCCTATATCTCCGTTGGAAGCCTTGCTGTTGTTCTTGTTTTGCATAACCTTATCTCCTACGCGGAAATAATCAGCGCCTATTCTAAGGTCGGGCAAGCCGCCTTTATACGGATTAACAATCTCGCGAATGGCAAGATTCAATTCGTTTGCCGCGGCCGCACCCTTTTTACGGTATGGAGAAAGTATCTGGACATTCTCTATACCGTATTTTTCCGTAAGGTTGCAAAAGGCTCTTTTAATAATATCCGCCGCCTGATCCTGCGTTTGGCATTTGTAAAAACAAAAGTCGTCTCCGTAGGATAATTTGGTTTGGTCGTTATTTATAGCCCTTGCGTTAAGCGCTATTCTGCTGCCGTCCTTTTGGCGGAATATTTTATCCAGCACGGTAACGGGAATAAGCCCGCTGTTTATAAGCTGACGGAATACATCGCCAGCGCCCACGCTTTGCAGCTGATCGGGGTCGCCTACAAGAACAATCTTTGTATTATTACCGATTCTCATAAAAAACTGCCGTGCAAGCCACATATCTATCATGGAGCTTTCGTCCACAATAATAAGTCCGGCGCCGATAGGTTCAAATTCCTTATCCTTTTTAAAATATCCGTCCTCGTTTTGAAGTCCCAGCATACTGTGAAGCGTTGAGGCGTCGGTTTCGCCGGTGCTTTCCGCCATTCGTCTGCTCGCTCTGCCCGTAGGCGCGGCAAGCTTGATTTTTTCCTTTGGGTAAAGCGCCTTATATACCTCGATAATGGCTTTTAAAACGGTAGTCTTACCTGTACCCGGAGAACCCGTGATAATTGAAAGATTACTGCTGAACGCCATATATACCGCCTCGCTTTGCTTATCTGAGAGCGCTATGCCGAGGTTTTTCCGCACATGCTCAAGAATAGCCGAAATATCTATTTTTTTAGGAGGCATAGCTAAAAGCCTTCCTATTCTTTCGGCTGTCTCGTTTTCCAAAACAAAGCTTTTGGTGCTGTATATCCGCCCCTCGTTCGATACTATATCGCCCTTTAAAATCATATTGTCAATAACCGAATCAATTTCGGCAGTCTTGACAAGCAGATCTGTTGAGGGCAGCGCCTCGTTCAGCATTTCGGCGGTTGTCTGCACTAAGGTTCTTTCGTCAATAAAAAGGTGACCGTTATCCTGCTTTTGCGTTTCCAGTGCGGTAATAACCGCGCCGCGTATACGCATAGGAGAATTAAGCGGCGTATCACTCTTTTTAACTATTGCGTCAACACGCTTAAAGCCGAAGCCCGGAATATTGCAAAGCTCATACGGGTTATCTGTCAGAATATCTATGCTTTTCGCTCCGAAATAATCGTAGATATGCGTTGCCGCCGTGACGCTAATATTAAAAGGGGAGAGCAGCATCATAAGACTTCTTACCGAATAGCTCTCGTTAAAGGTTCTTTTTATATCCTCCAGCTTCTGCTCGGATATTCCCTTTATTTCAAGCAGCCTTTCGGGGCTGTTTTCAATAATGTTAAGGGTATCCGCACCGAAAAGCTTTATAATATCGTCGGCGGTTTTTTCTCCTATACCTTTTACAAGGCAGGAGGATAGGTAGCCTTTCAAGCCCTCGTCCGTGTACGGTACTATTTCTTCACAGTCTTCAACATTGAGTTGCGTGCCGTATTTGCCTGTCTGCCATTCGCCCTCTAAAATCATTGAGATTTTATCTGTTTGCGGCAGGTTATACCCTTTAGCGATAAAGCGGATAAAATCGTCCCTGCCGTTTGTGGCTTTTCGCGCTTTGTCGGGTACGGTTTTATCCCGCGTTCTTACGCGTATTACCGAGTGCTTGTCTGCGGGGTTATAAAAAAGGGTGCTTTCATATACGCAGGAGTAGCTCACGCTTTATAACCTCCCGCTCACGTTTTCTTTTCATAACAAAACTCCTTTATAAAAAAATCAAGCCGCAGTATTCTGCGACCTTTTAACATAAAACCTGCGAGTTTCGGACAGGGTTACAAACTTATCATAGATATTCGGGTACTGCTCTTTCAGTCTGAACAGGTTATCCTTGTCTATGGTAGGCTTGAAGGTTGAATTGTATTCCACGGTGTAGTCGGTGTCCCCCACGGTACAGCCCGCGTTACGGTTCTTTCCCATAACATCGAGAATACAGCCCCTTATCCTTTTAAGCTCGCTGTCGATTCTGTTTTCCTCTGATTTTACTTTTTTCTTTTCCTCCTGCAATTCAAGGTATCTCTGCACATCCGCCGAGATTTTAATACCGAGTAATGATTCGGGTATTGCCGCGTGGGACATTCCGGGATGTTTTTTTATGCTTTCAAGTACCAAATCCCCGTCCTCACTGTAGAGCGGCGGTACTTTTTTCAGCACATTGTTCACCCAGAAATCTTCCTCAAACGCGATTATCAGTTCCTCGTAGTTTAAATCCCGTTCGATACTGCGAATAATAACTTCATCCTCGGTATTACCGTAAAGGCAGCAAAAATACACTTTGTCGATATTGGTAACAGCCATATAATGCCGCCCCTGTATTTCATAATTCACCGGAACGCTTTCCTTGCCGTCAAGCCACCAGTTATCCTTTGCGTTGTAATTGGTGGTTTTAATTTCAAGAATAGCGGTTTTGTTTTCCGGCAGGCTTACGAAATAATCCACATCGGCTAACATATATGGGTGATTCGGGTGGTAAAACATTTTCTTTACCTGATAAACAGGGAAGCCGGTCTTTTTACTGAATATTTCAGCGACCAAATCCTCAAGCAAATGCCCTATTTTCTTTTGCACCCAGTTATCCTCGTTGTCGCCGGCTGTTACTATATTCAGCTTTTCGTAATAAAGGTCTCTTGCCGTTGAGTAGGGTGATACCCCTATTACAGCCGCCGCATCGCTGCCGCCGATTCCTTTTCGCCGCCAGTCGAGCCATTCATCCCTTGTAAGGTTACTTGTATCTACAAGAACTGACGGGGTGTAATTTCCGTTCGGCATATTTTAAGCCCCTTTACATCGGCAGCGCAAAACAGGTGCACGCCGGTAATATATTATTTTTCGGTGCTTTGCACGCTTTCGTGCCTCCTTTCTTTTCATTTGCTCTCTAATCCTTGCAGGGCGTGTGTGCCTGCGGTTAGAACGCATACGGTTTCTTTTGCTCATTGGTTTTCCGCCTTTCAATTTATTCCAATCACCTTGCGGTGTTTTGGGTAAAATAAAAAAAGCGGGAATGACCGCCGTATATATATAATACAGTCAAATGCCATTCCCGCATAGGAAAAAATCCTTTTTTACTTAAAAAAAGACAGCAATAAACCGCATAAAGCGATAATACCACTGTCATTTAATACAAACTCAACATAGGTGTGCGATGTGATATAAAATATATCCCTTGCCCGCAGGGGCGTGCACAAAAATCAATTACAAACAGATTATATCACTATATATTGTATTTGTCAATAGTTATAATCAACATATAGCGTATTATTCGTTTTTTACTTCCTCATACCCTAAAAAGCAATCTGCCGATTGCAGCAGCTCCGTGATGTCTTTGCCGAAGCAGGTTTTCTGCGTTGCCTTGAAATAAAATCTGTACTCTTTCCCGACGGATATTTTTGAGCGCCTGTCTAATATAAAATACCGTTCGTCCCCGTCCTCGGTCGCAATTTTTATTTTCTTTTGCTTACGGATGAGAACGGAGGATATTTCGGTACATCTGCCCTCGACAATTTCGTACTTATTCCCGGATACGGTTTTGTATAGAGATACCGCCCGTATAAGGTTAAATACGCAAAGCAAAAGGCTTAATATAAGCATTATTATATCCTTAAATACGACGGCGGCAACGCTTCCTGCAAAGAGTATAAACGCCGCGATAAATATAACAGTTATCAGCTTTTCCTTTAAAGGTACGGGAAAATTCTTAAAAGCCGCCATACCGTCACATCCTTTCAAACAATATCTGCCGCCGCAAATACAAATTGGAAACCGCGGTTAAAACCGTGCGGACGGATGAAAGTCCGCGAACGCTCTCGGCTATATTTTCGCTTGTTGTGAATTTATCGTCATACAAAAATTCCATAACATCGTCCTCGTTTAAAATGAAATCAATGTTTTTATCAATACATTTCACTATTTCGGCGGTGGACATAGGTGCTGAAAAGGCAAGCTTCATTATCCGCCTTTCGTTTTTATTTTTCTTATCCCGCTCAAACAGCACTTTCGCTTTTTCATACGGCAATTTGAAAATAAACACCATTCTTAAAAACGAAATTATGCGAATAAGCGGGCTTTGGTAAAGCGGAATAATGTAGAGTCCGGATATAAGATCATATAAGGCTTCCTCACCGTTTTCACCGCGTCCGCTTGCCACAAGCCCGCGTACAATAAGCCTGTTTAATGTATCGGTATAGCTGCGGCTGAACACAACGCCGGACTTTTTTTCCTGCTCGGAATAATATGTATGTAATTGTTTTTCGTCTGTAATTCTCCAATTAAGCGCCGACCAGATCATCATTTCCTGAACATCCAGTCTGCACTCCTTACCCGACAGAATAACGGTGGGATAAACATTGTTTTTCCCTTGATTTTTAAGCTTAAAAATTCCTACGGCAGTATAAAGTTCTTTCATATTAAGACACCTTTCTTTCGTTAAAATCATCCATATATGAATTAAATACGGAATTTTGTTTTAATTTCTTCAATGCGCGTGAGATCCATGCGCCCACAAGATTTGTTTTTACCCCGTAAAGCCGTGCTATTTCACCGCCCGACAAGCCTTTGACTTTGAGCGACAGCGCCTCAATTCCGAGCCTTACCGTGCCCGAATATTGCGTTTTAATATTGTCTAAAAAGTCGATTATATTTGTTTCCACCATCCTTTCGTATGGCGTGCTGTTTTGCAGTGAAAAGCTTTCCGGCTGTCTTTTAAGGCTCTCTATATATTCGGCGCGGTTTTTCCTGTTGTTTTCAACCTTTTTGCAGTATGAAATCAAACCGTTAAGAATAACTATGTAGGCAAAAGACCAAAAACTGCTGCCCCGGATTTCATTATACATAAGCGCCGCATTGCACAGCAGCAGACACCCCTCTTGATAGAGGTCGTCGTATTCCATGCCGAATATGTTTTTATCTATTATTATCCTTGAACAAATCACCGTTTTAATAACCGAAATATTATCCTCTACCAAGGCTATTTGTTTCTCATTCAGCGGTATTATCCTTTTCATAAAACCTCCCCTTATGTAACTGCACGCATATTTCTGTATGCTCGGTTACATTCATAAATTATCCGGTTGCAGTAATACTCGTTAAGTTTACCTATGTGCATTACATTTGCCGGCATATCTAATTTTGCCTGCAGCCAGATATATACCTGCTCCTTTGTCATATATCCGTTTTCCCATATTCTGTCGAGCGCTTTGTGAGCTGCGATTCTTTTGTTTCTGAGCGTTTTGTTTGCCGGAGTTCCCATAGGCAAGCCGCTTTTTGTATGCGCCGCAACATAGGAATCACAAGCGGGATACCTATCGCAGACATAGAGGAATGTATCCGGCTTTGCGTTTTTGCCGTAAACATAGCTTGCTGCCCGCTTTGTAACGAGAGAACCGCAATACGGACAATGAATTTTTATTCTTTTTATTTTAATCACCGCCTTTAATATAATTTAAAATTCGTTCAGTAAATAATATCTGCTCTGTTAGCTGCCGCCTGACATATGCTGCAAATTGACCTATCCGAAACATTCCAAAAAAGCCATCTGTCGTATACCGTTTCAAATGTTTCCCGGCTGATTACGGCGGCACACTCGGTTTTATCTATAACCACATCAGCCTTTTCTTCGAACAGGCTGACAGGGTAAAGCATCGGCACGCCCTCGGCATCTGTCGTCATAAGCCAGCCTGCACATTCTTTACTGCATTTGTTTTTACATTCTATAAATATAGCGTTACGCCAACTGCCTCTTGCTAAACTTAAAAAGAGATAAAAAGCGTTTTGCTGTGTTTTCATTTTGACCCCTCTATTTTCATTAGACTACATTTTTCCTTAAATCCAATATGTAGTAGTTAAAGTGATTTTTTAAAGGCAAAAACCACAATTTTAAAATTACGATCTTTCCTTACTTTCATAACAACAAAAAACGGCAGACACATCGCTGTGCCCGCCGCCGTAAAATTATTCTTTACCGGATTTTTTCCTTAAAAAAATTAACGAAACTGCCGATACAAAAAGCGCCGAAAGCCCGATTATAATAAATACAAGCGGATTGGAAATATCCCCCGTTTTAGGTGAAGATGGCACCTCCGGTACCGGTATAGGCTCGTTTACAAAACCCACGCCTTTTTCATTTTCCACGGTAACGGTCTCACCGTCTTTCTTTATTTGGAAATAAAAATACCTGCCGTCCTTTTTATATCCGTCCGGCGCTTTGTTTTCATAGAGAAAATATCCGCCGAATTTAAGCTTTGAGAGACTGTATATTCCGTTTTCGGTTTCTTCAAGTCTGCCGATATAACTATCCGTTTCCGGGTCAAATACGCCGTTGTTATCTGTGTCGGAATAAATATAGAATTCTGCGCCGTGCAGTTTTCGGGATATATCCGCCTTGCTTAGCTTTATAACCCTTACCGTTCCCGTGACGGTCTTATTCTGAATACCGAACGACAGTACCTCGCCGTCCTCGGTTATATTCACCTCATACAGCTTGTCCGACAGTACATAACGGTCGGGGCAGGACAGCTCTTTAATTATCCATTTACCGTAGGGAATGCCCGTAAAGCTGAATGCGCCGTTTTCGCCCGATTCCGTAACTGCCAGCGCTGTACTTTCGGTAAATACCGTTTCATCGGGCTTAAATAAACCGAACACAGCTTTTCCTATCGGGTTTAAGTCTTCGTCCGTCTTAATGCCGTCTATTCTGCCGCGGATAATACGGTTTTCAATAACCTTGCCGTCGTTTATAATCAACTGCACCGAGGATATATCCTGCCCGCCGTATGTAAATTCCACGGGATATTTTTTATCGGATAAAATGTAATGACCGTCCGTTGCCGTTTCTTTAACATATAGCTTTGCGCCCACGGGTATATCGGCGGTGAATATTCCATTTCCGTTTTCATCAACCGAAATTACTTCAAGCAGTCCGTCTGCGGGTATTTCACTGCCGTCTGCCGCGGTAAGCCTTTCGGCGGCAAAAAGCCCGAATTTAATGTTTGTATATTCGCTTGTATTGCCAAGGTTAAATATTTCGTCTCTTTCAAGAGATTTCAGCAGACGGATAACCGCCTTTTGTCTTTTATTATTTACGGAAACTGCCGTGCTTGTTATCTTTACCTCCTGTCCGGCATATTTAAGCTCGGCATATACAGGCTCGTTTGTTAATACATAGCCGTTCGGCGCTTTGGTTTCCCGAATTTCGTATTTTCCCAAAAACAGCGGCTTGGTGGTGGCTTTTCCGTCCTCTACCGTAATAATACTGTCTGCCTTTTCTCCCTTTGCGCAGCGCAAAGTGCCGTCCGGCGTATAAATATCCTCTGCTGCAAAAACCGAAAACTCTGCGCTTTTAAGCCCCGCAGTTTCATACTTCGGTATATACAGCCCGTCCTTTTCGTATACGGATGAAAATATTTCGCCCTCTTTTGTAACTGTCAGAGTTCCCATTTGCGGATAGTTAAGCTTTTCAACCGTTACGGCATCCTGCGTTCCGTCCACCGTAAACTTAACCGGCTCAGAATCCAGTATATAACCCTCCGCCGTGCATTGCTCGATAATCGCATAATCTCCATAGCTTAATTTTTCGGGCAGGCGCAATCTGCCGTTTGAGTCTGTGTAAAACACATCAATATCCATAGGCGTGGGATAATTTACATGCTGTACCAAAAACTTACCCGTCGCAAGATTTTTAACCTTGAACCCGACCCCGGCAGCGGGAATTACCTTGCCGGTCGCAGCGTCCCTTTTTACTATATCAATAAAGGCTTTAAAGGCGGCGTTGTTTATAATATAGCGGTAAGCCTCGCCGTCCGCGTTCATGAATACATCAAACGGCTTTATAAGCTCCGCACCCGCCGTGCCGGACACCTGTTTTACTGTATAAACTCCGTAGGGCAGCGGTTTTGTCTCGGCAAATCCGTATTTATCTGTTTTTATCTTGTCCCGCTCCGATTCCTTTGAAGAAGCGTATGAGCCTGCCGATTTTAAAAACACTTCAAATTCCGCGTCCGCCTCGGGGGTTTCTATCTTTGTAGATCCGTCGTCGCTGTGCTTTATAATGTTTATTCTGCCTTTAATAACCTGCTCGAAAACATTTATATATTCGGTGTTTCTGATAGCGGTGTATTTTCCCGGTCGGCAATCTATCTTATACACCGTATCGTCAAGCAAATACCCGGTGGACGGGTGTATTTCCCGTATAGTCCAGTCGTCCGCACAAACATAATAATCCGTAACAAAGCGTCCGTTTTCATCGGTTATATATGTAGCCGTCAGTTGTCCGTCTTTATATAAGCCGTACACCGCGCCTTTTAAGCTCGCGTTTCCCTGCGGCACGCCCTCTTTATTCAATTCGCCGTCGAATTTGCAAACATCGGCACGCCATTTTTTAAGCGTATTATTTACCGAAATATCGGTTACCTTATTCCACTCTATTAAAGCGGTTTGCGCTTCGGGGACAACATATCTTGCGGGAGTATTTATTTCTTCAAGTACATAATCCGTGCCTATAAGCACATTTTCAAAAACCGCCTCGCCGTCATTGTTCGTTACGGCATATTCGTTGACGGGTAAGCCGGAGTACGAGGTACCTGTAAGTCTGAATGTGAAATTTTCCTTAAATCCGTCCTCGGCTGTTTTTATGACCTTTAAACTGCCCTTTTTCAAAACATTGCTGAAGGTCACAACCGCGGTTTCACCCGTCACTACGGTTACTGCTTTGCTTTCCTGCGGTATGTATTTATCCTCTGTATCCTCGGTTACGGTATATCTGCCGGGTTTAAGAGACGAAAATACTAACTCTCCGTTTTCGTTTGTCTTCGCGGTTTCATCAGTGCCGTTTCCGGTTATTCTAAAGCTCACACCTGCAATCACACCGTCTTCGGACGCCTTTATTATCCTGCAAGCGCCCGGAACAATTTCGTTTACCGCGTTTATCGTAAACTTTGCGCCGCCGCTGTTTAATGTGACAGTCCAGCTGTCTTTATCATATTTTCTGTAATTCTGAGGAAATTTTGTTTCCACTACCGTGTATGTACCGAGCGTAATTTCGGCAGATCTTGCGTAGCCGTTTACGGTAGGACCTATTTTAGTAACATAAGTGCCGCTGCTGTTATATACCGAAAACTCCGCGCCGTCAAGCGGATTGCCGTCCGTATCCTTTTTGTATACTTCAATATATCCCTTTTCAAGCAGCTTCGGCGTTTCTCCGTAAAAACAGATTATTTCCTGCTCTTTAGATGTGCTGCCGGATGTAAGCTGAACAAATCCGTACAAATTCTGCGTGTTTCCGCTGTACTGCGGGTCGGATATATATTTGCGTATATTCGCGAGTATATTTTTATATGCCGTTTCAGCAGGAGTGCCGGCTATTTTGGCTCTGTAACGCCTGTCCGCAATTTGTTCGTCGGGCGCTGTTCTTAATCCCTGCTGATACTCCCAGATAATAAACTGCGTTGCGGTATATGCGTCGTCTGCCGACGGAACGCCGAGCGCCGAATATGATTGCGCGGGATAGCCGAAAGCCGCGGCAAGCGCTATGCCTTCCCGTGCTTTTTCGGTAAGTTTTTTCCAATACGCGCTGTTAGCGAGGGTTTGCGCCTTATACAATGTTCTTGTAAATCTCGCGCCCTTTTCAATACAGTAAACCGGATTTTGGTCGTAGGCTTTGAGTTTCAGAAAATCCATTGTATCTCCGGTGTCAGATAAATAGTTTTTTCCTGTGGCGCTGTTTATAGCGTCTATATGTGTGTTTATATACAGACTGTCGCCTTCAAGCGGACCCGCCGCAGATATAGGCAGCGCCACCGCGCAGACAAGTATTAAGGCTAATACCAATGAAATTATGCTTTTAATCTTTCTCATTTTTTTGCTCCTCACAATTTTGTATTTGAATTTTCAGTTTGTTTTTACCCGTAATTTTCCGCCGAGGAATTTATGCTGCAATACCATTTGCCGTTTAATATTACAATTCCTATGCCCTCATAGTAATTGTCTTCGCTCATTAAAGAGTTCCAATGCCCCGGGCTGCTTTTAAACGCATCAACAATGCTTTTTGCAAGCGCGTTTGAATCGAAAATATTAACAGATCCTGTGCCGCAATTTTCTCCGCCGCCGTAGGAATACCGTTCAATTATTTTACCGGTTTCTATAACCTTACCGCTTGCAAAATCATAACGCGTTTCTTTTTCGGTAATAAGCTTACCGTATTTCAAGGCTGTTGCCGCATAATCCGCGCCGTCAACCGTGTTGCCGTTTTCGTCCGTCCAAGAGTGTGAAAACTGAGCGGTCAGTTGATCGGCACGGAATTTTGCAAGGGAAGCAAGCCCTGTAAGTTCTGCTCTTTCATGAATACCGAGCTTTGTTCTTTCATCATTCAAAAGCTTTAACACAAGGCTTGAGGCTTTGGCGGTTATATCCTTGTTTTCCGTCTTTTCGGGTTCTGAATTATTAGGCTTGGAGCTTATATCGCTTACCTTGCTGTTATCCGAAACCGATGACGGGGAATTATTTGGCTTTGGCGTTTCCGATGAGGTGTTTTTATAATTGCTTACAGAGCTTACGCTTTCAGCGCTTTGCTCAATCTGTAAGACGCTTTCCGAACTGACATCCACGGTATTTTCACTGTTTTCCGTAATAGCAATTTCCGATTTATATTCGGAGCTTACCTCTGCCGTATTATTGCGGCAGGCGGCGCACAAAAGCAAAATGATTAAAGCTAAAGCAAAATATATTTTTCTGAACATCTTTATACCTCCTGTTCTCCTTAACTTTAATACGCATTGGCGCCGCATTATTTCAACAACTATAAATTCTGCTTGATTATACGGGTAATAATTCCGAGCGCAACACCCCTTTCTTCTTCAATTGCGGTAACAACAAAGGAAACGTCATCCTTTTTGCCCGGCATACGCCTGTCAAGGCAGGAGTGGGCTATGGCGTTTACGCCGTTGTTAAGCCGTATATACACAACGCCCTTATGAGTATCCGTAACCCTGCCGGCGTATTTGCCCTGTATTTTGCACGAGCTTAAATTATCCGTTCGGTTATCCGTAACGCTCCGTGCGTCCGCCCGAACATAAATATCCTTAATGCTTTCCCGCTCAACCTCTTTTATTCTGACGAGTATTTTATCCCCTATGGAGAAACGCTCGCCCGCGTCGCCTAACCAATCCCACGAAAGGTCTTTAACGGGCATTGCGCAGTCCACCCCGAATATTTCAACCCTTATTGCTTTTTCGGCAACGGCGGTGACCCGCGCCTGCACTATGCGGTCCTCATAAATACGGAACATTCCGTTTTCGTCCGTTTCCATATAAAAGGTCTGGCGCTTTTTATACATCGCCTCTTTCCGCGAGGCTACAACGCTGCGAGCTTTTGAATCTATGCCCCTTACCACGAAATCTATTTCCGCGCCGAGCATTGAGTTCATCAGCTTGTTGTACCGCATAACCGCCTCTTTGTATTCGTCGCCGTGCAGATTTGTGGGGAAATCGAAAAACATTTCCTTCAGCGGAATTACGATTCTGAAACCGTTATAATCCGCTATCGCGTAATGATGTCCCGCGTCGTTGCACTCAACGCCGCTTAAAGTGCCGGTCATTATCCTATGCGTTATATACGCGTTTTGTATTTCGTGCCAGATAATATCCGCTCTTGTCTGCTCGGTATATACTTCCGTCTTGGCTTCAACTGTAAGTATTCTGCTTTTTGGCTTTACGGGTTCTGCCGCAGCTTCTTCGTCAGCTTTTTCTTCCGTTTGAGGCTCGACCGTTTCATTAACGGGCTGCTCCTCGGTTTCGGTAATTTCCGTCTTCTTTTTGCGGGTTCGCTTGGGCTTTTCGGTTGGTTCTTCGGCAGCAGGCGAGGCGGTATTCTGTTCTTCGGTTTCATTTTGCGCCTCCATGATGCTGTCGGTTATTTCTTCGGTTTTCTTTTTTGTCGGCATAATTTTTCGTCCTGTTATTTTGTCATTATTATGTCTTTATCTATTGGTATCGTCTTATTGGGAACGGGCGTCTTTTTTCTGCCGTTCTTCTTTCTTTGCGTAGGTATTTCTCCACCGTATGTTTTAGGCGGCAGCGCCGACCAATCAGGGGTATGCGCCGACGCTTTGCAGGGAACAAGGTTTTTATACTCCGGGTGCTTGGTGTAATCAAATTTATCCGCCTTTAAGAGCTTTTTGCCGCGGATTATAATAAGCTCCTTTTCGGTCGGAAGTCTTAAAACCTCATCCATTGTAAGCAGCTTTCTTCTGCCTACGCCGTCTGTTTCCCTGTATTGCGGGGTGTAATTTGAAATTCTCATACTGCTAAGCTGCTTCGCCCTGCTTTGCACATTAACGCTCACTTCACCCGAACGGTCGCTTATATATTTCGCCGTAAGCTCGTCAACGCAGCCTAAAAAGAGTTGAATATCGCTGTTGCCGAGTATTTCCTGCCACTGGTTTTGCGGATAGCGGTTTTGAAGTCCCGCAAGGTTCTGAAACACACAGCTCATACTTATATTCCTTGACCGTATAACGCTTATCTTCCGGCTTAAATCCGGAATAACTCCGCAGGCGGTAAGCTCCTCCCCGAGAATATGCACCGGCGTAGGGAGCTTTCCGCCCTCGCAGTTTTTATCCGCGTAGCGCACCAGTTTAATAAAGCAAAAGGACAGAAAAAGCGAAGAAAGGAAATCAAAGGCGCTGTCCTGATCGCTTGTTATGCAGTAATAGGCACAGGGCTGCTTTCCCGGCAGCTCAAGGTCAATTTCGTCAAACGCCGTCATATTACATATTTTCTTCATCTGAAAAACCTGCAGCCGTGAGCCGAGGCCTATAATAACGCCCGTGCGCACGGTGTCGGACGCTTGGCGGTAGATTGAATAGGGCGCCTTTGCCGGATGTGACGGCGGCAGCATATCGAAAAGGCTATTAAGCTCCTTATCCGAGCTTAATGTCAGCAGCTTATATACTTCGCCCATATTTTTTCGCTCTGCCGGATAGCCCTGCTCAACATAAAGCACCAACGCTTTCAGTAAATTCATTTCACTTGAATCCCAAAAGTGATCGCCGCGTTCAGACCCCGTGTTTTTAATTATTACATCACAGAAAAGCTGCGCCATAAGCTCGTCGCCCTGTATTTCTTCAAGGCAGTTCCACGAATCCGAATTTTCGGGGCTTACAAGATTAAATACTCTGACGGTGTAATTTTTTCTTCGCAGATATTCGCTTGTTTTTTCATAAAGCTCGGATTTCGGGTCGCAGATAATAAGGGATTCTCCGCCCTGTACCGCCTGCAATATCCTGTTTATGCAAAACGCCCTTGTTTTCATAGAGCCGGACGCTCCGTAAACCGCAATATTTTTATTGAGTCTGCCGTTTTGCGGTACGCATATGTATTTACCGTCATACAGCCCCAAAACAGTGCCGCTGCAGTTTTTTAAATCATGGGTCAAATTAAACACCGTTTTCATTTCCTTTTCGCTCATAAAGCCGGATGTGCCGTAGGTGCCTTTATTTGAATAAACAAAGTTTCTTTCCTTATCCGGCACGCCGCCGTCGCTCCTGCCCATTCTGAAAAGGCAGAACACAAGCAGCAAAACGGCTGCAATGCAAATTCCGCAACCAATTATTCCGTAGGGAAATGAAAAGGCCGCTTTAAAGCAGGCAAGGGCGTTTAAAGACGGCTTTACAGGTGATGAGCTGCCGGGCGTTCCTCCGGCGCTCGTCCATATTTTGTAATTCTTAATAAACTGCGCCGCATATCCGCCGCCGTATAATACAGCAAAGGATATTAACGGAACGGCAAGGCACAGGCATATGTTTCTTTTATTCTTCAAAAAAGCTCATCTCCCATTTGTTAAAATCAATGGTTTTAAATGTTATGTATTCACAGCAGTATTTTTCGAGCGCGGGTCTTTGGAAATCAAAGCAGATAATAACGCCTCTTTTCTCTCTTAACGACAGCGCCGTATCAAATCTCTTTATACGCGGTAAATCGCAGTAAAAGCCGAACAGTACGGGTGTGCCGTCCTGCTCGGACGCGTCGTTTTCTATTATTTGTCCGCTGTCCCTTTCTTTAAGGTCGGACATTAAAATTGCCCGAAGCCTGTTATCTAAAGCCGCATTGCAAAGCACCGAAAGTATTCTTTCGCCCTTATAATCGTTTGTAAGATAATAAAAGCTGTCGTAATTTCCGTCTAATAAAAAATGCTGCTTGCCGCCTGTTTCCGCAAGTATATCCGCGCACAGCTCCATACTGTCGGCTAAGATAAGCCCCTTGATATCTTCACCAGAATAGCAGGGCAAGCGTTCTCTGCACAGCACGGTTTTCATAAGCGCCTTTGTGCGCATTTCGGATCTGTAATCCCATTTCATTAAAGCGTTTCCTATGTTATACACAACGAGAATATCCCGCAGCGTTAAAAGCACACCCACCGAGCGAGCGCCCTTTATCTTTACAAACACCGTGCCTATCTCCTTTATCTCGCGGGAATTGTAAAAGGCGGGAGCAATAGGTTCGGTAAGCATATTACCGTAAGGTACAGGGGAAAATATATCCGACTTTTCGTCTTTGAAAACCGCTATACCCGCGTTCAGCATTGTAACCATAGCGCCTGCTATTCGGTGCAGCCGTTCACGGCGGGGCAGGTCGCTTTTAATATGGTTTGTGTCTGTTTTGCCCGTAAGCAGCGTTTTAAATCTTTCGGGGCTGTTTTGAACAAGCAGTTTTTTGGCGCGGCAGGTAAGTCTTAATCCCCGCAGCGAATCGCGGTAATATGTTTTTATAAGTCCTTCGCGTTTAAGCGTTCCCACCACGCTTTCCTTATAGCTTTTGCCGCCCGCTATGCGGTATAGATCCTTTTGAGGAAACTCGCCCGAAATTGCTATAAGCTCCAATAAATTTCGACTCAATGTGTCCTTTGAGCATATCGTATTTTCTTTATCCATAAATCATTTTTAATGTGAAAAACTACCGTAGTTACATTGACCACGGTAGTTTTCGGCGTGTTTATATTCTCTTAAAGCCTTTATTTATAACGGTTTGAGGGTGTTTTTTATATATCGGGAAATTTTTTCGGAAAACTCTTAAAAATCCGATATGTTTTTTAAGTGTTTTTCGTGCTCTTTTATCCAGTCTGAAAAGCGTCTTTTTTCCATTACCGAGATTTCGGTGCAGTCTGTTTTTCCTGTCTCGGTAGTGTTATATGCGTCAATCAAAAGTCCGCTGTCGTCCTCCATTAAAAAGGCGGCTATAACATCAAGTATCTGCTTTAATTCAAGATTATCATAGTCCCGTATGTAGCGCTTTGAATCGTCGGAGTATATATGCGAAAAGCAGACTACGCAATGGCTGTATCTTTTAAGCGGATTGCCGTCCGAATAGCGGCTTAAAGTAAAATACAGCGGGTCGGTGATAAATTCCGTGTTTTCTTTTCTTTTGCGTTTCGGTAAAAGGCAGGGCAGCGTTATTTTTAAAACTCCGTTTTCTTCCCTTATGTCTATGCCCTGAACCACACCTGCACTTGCAAGGTACTCCGGCTTTTTGGTATCGGTGCTTTGAAATACCAAACGCCGCATACGGCAGGCTATAAGCTCTGACCGTAAAGCGGCGTCGGTGGCTAACATATTGTAATTTTCGGGGTATCTTGCAATATCCGTATTCTCTATTGCGGCCAGCGTGCTTTTAAGCTTTTCAATATCGCAGGCAAGCCTGTTTATCCGTTTTGTTATAACTGTTCTGTCCAAATTATTCTCCTGTTCTGAAATATTTTACTTCGCCCGTGCTGTCGTTCACCGTGCAGTAAGCGGCAACATCTGGAATTTTTATATTCGGTATCTGCTCGGTGCTTTCAAGCACTATTATCCTTTTGCCGTCCGGCTCCTGCGTCTTAAAAGCCTGCTCGAACACCGCCTCTTTGTTTTCGGGTATAAAGGATAATTCATATAGCTCGCCCTCGGCAAAGAATACCGCGTTTACGGGAAAGTCGCTGCTCGAATGGTACTCGGTTTTATCTATAAAATCGCATATGACCCAAAGGCAATAAATCGTTTCAAAATCCGTGCTGCCGTCACTGTTGTCGTATATTATGTCGGTGGCTTTATCGTGGTAAATGCGGCGGTTATTCTGTAAATGGAATATTATTTTTTCGCACACCTCCGGGTTTATATTCGGGTGCAGCTTTATAACCTGCGCCTTTCTTATGTTGTGGTACAGCGTTATATTCCGCAATATTTCCGCGCATTCTTTTCCGTATATTTCTTTTCTTGTTTTCATATTTTCACCCTTTCAGAGCATAAAGAAAAGCGCCCGAAAATCGAACGCTTTTTGATTCTATGCGGTTATTACGGCATTTCGTGATTTGAGATAAATGTCAATATCGTTGTTAATATATTGATAACCGGTTGTATGCAAAATATCGTAAAAATCTTTAAGATAGTCAAATACACCGTATTTACAAAATAATTCCATAGCTTGTTTTCCGGTCAACGATTTATAAACCTTATAATTTTCAAGACAAAATACCAAAAAGGCTGTTTCCTTGCTCATTTTATATCCCCCTTATACATCCGGAAAAACTATATTACCGGTTTGTTCTTCCTGTTCAAAAAGCGAATAGAGCATATCCGTGCTGTAATGCCAAACTTTTGTGCTCTCATCTTCAAGAGCCGAATACAGCTTTGAATTATACAGTTTTAAAACTGCGTCTTCTTCGGATATGTTATTTTTTCGTGCTATTAAACCTACCAAATCGGCGCTGATATACGGCATAATCGCAGTAAATTCTTCTTTGCTCATATTTATTCCTCCGTTCTGACTTCTTTTGATCCGACAAACCTGACGAATGTGAGTATTTTTTCTGTATGGAAAGTCCATTGATCCTGCAGCACCTCTGTTTTCAGGCGCTTTACCGTTTCGTCCGCGTCCAATACTCCGGTTTCAAAAAGTCGGATGGAGCGGTAAACATTATCGTCTGCTACCGGTCCTATGTGCATATCGCACGGTGTATCCTGTATTTCACCGTTACGATTTTTAACTACAAATTGCAGCCATTCAATATCTGCTGCGTGAAAACGGCGTATTTTTGCCTGTTTGAGTGCAGTTTCAAAATCAAACTCGTAAATTGAAACATATCCGATCGCCTCGTTTTCTCTCCGCATTTTAATTTTAGCCCAGCGTTCGGCTTGCTCCGCAGAGGTTGTTGTATAAAAACCGGGTCCGAAATCGAGAAAGGTATCGCCTTTACGAATTTCCGGTATTTTTACAAGCTGCGTACTTCCGTGATAGATAATCATTTCAATCCCTCCAGTATTTTATGAATAGCCTTCTGCTCCTTTTGCAATGCAAGCAGCATTTCTGTATAATGCTTACGAAGAATAAGTTTCTCACGGATTTTATTTACTTTCCCGGTATCCTTGCCGATGTATTTATCATAAATTTTACCGTTTTCTCTGTACCTTAAATAGTAATATCCGTTTTTGCGGCAGGTGACAGATCCCTTTGGAAGTTTTGTCAGCAAAGATTCGTATTCACATATCATCTTTTGATTGCGAACAGCTTCATTTTTCAAAACAGAACCGATAAGCAACTTTCCCACCTCAATTAAAATATACCACACAAAATTGTAATTATCAATAAAAATGTGTGGTATGACTTTAAAAATATTTAAGACAGGTAAACTGCGCTTTTCTAAATCTAACCCTTATGTGTATTATATCAGTATTCCGTATGCCGATAAAACAATAAATCTGCTTCTGCGGCGTTTACGCCGCATTTCCGTTTTTCCGCTGACATGCGCGGCGGAAAAACACCTTGTAAGCGAAAAATAGCCTTTAAAGCTATTTTTCAAGAGCACTGGGGTGGTATTGGCGGGGATAGAGTGCAGTCAAAAATCTATGATTTTTGCGAACGGCATTCCCGTCCAAGAGCGTGGAGATTTTTTCGACACGCTCAATGCGTATTATATCCGCATTATTTACGCGCAAAAATTATAATACGCATTATTTCCGTATTAACTCCGCATATCCGCTTTTTCACCGTCAAGTATCTGCTTTAATTCCCTACGGTCGGTGGTTATAAGCCGCTTTTCAAGCTCGCTGCACTTAAACTCAACCGTTATATTATTGTTGTTTGTGCTTATAAGCCCGCTGCCGCGCTCAAAGTGGGTTATTTCCATAATCTCTGCCTCGGAGAGCTTGAAAATATCCTTTACTCTTTCGGCTTCGTCGTCTTCAAGGTTAAGTATTATTTTAGTCTTGCAGTTATTTATAATCCCTTTTCCGTATTTGCCGCCGTCAAGCGCAAAAAAATCGTTTAAGTCCTGCGTGGCGCATATTGCCGAACCGCCGTAGCCCCGTATAATCTTAAACATTTCAAGCACAAATCCCGCCGCCACCTGATTTCCGCCGCTGCCTATAAGCTGCCACATTTCGTCAACATAAATTGCTTTTTCGGCGGTGCGGTCTTCCTTTGCCTTATCCCACACATAGTCAAGCACCGTAAACATACCCACAGGCAGCAAATCGCCCGAAAGCTCGGAAATATCGAACACGGTGTATTTGTTATCGAGATTTACATTTGTCTGCTGATTAAATGTTCCTGCGCTGCCGTGTACCAAACGGTTAAGTATATGACCGAGTCGCTCGGTCGAGGCGTCGGAAATAAGGATATTATATAAGTCACCGAGTACCGGCATTTCCTTGTATTTATTGGGGTCGGCTTTATCTGCAAGCGTTTTATTATCGTGCGTTATGCCTTTTAATGCGTAAGTTTTTACAAGCGCTTCGTCAAGTAACTGCTTTTCCTCGTGGGTCATATCCGGAATAAGCAGACTGAAAAAGATATGCAGACTTTGGATTTTCTTCGCCAGCTCGGATTTTTCAATATGCCCGCCGTCTATTATTTCGTCGGCGCTTTTATCCGTTTTCCTTATTTCCATAATGTTAATGCAGCTTTTTGAGGCAGGAGAGATCTGTATAAACTCACCGCCTATATTTTTGCAGGCCCTTAAAAATTCGTGGCCCTTTAATGGGGCTATTATAAACACCTGTATACCTTTTCTTCGCATACGCAAAGCCATAAGCTGCATTGTAAAGGTTTTTCCCGCTCCGCTCGTTCCCACTATTGCAATATTGGCGTTGCGGTATACTGCGGAATTGAAAATATCCACTATAACAAGCGAATTGTTGTATTTATTGACCCCTAAAAGTATTCCGTTGTCGTCACTCAATTCATATGCGGTAAATGGATAACAGCTTGCGGCGCCCGTTGTCAGCACATTGCGCCGCGCCCGATTATATAAATGCTTTTCAAGAGATACCAGCGGCAGTGACGAAAGAAAAGCCGCTTCTTCTCGGAATGTGCAGGCGGATATGCTTATATCCTGCGAAATAAGCATTTTCTTTAATTCCCGTTCCTGCCATTCAAGTTCTTCCGGTGTATAGGCGGTTACGGTTATAAGTATGCTCATATAATAAAAATCTTCGTTGTTTGCAAGCCCATCTTTTAAAAAATATCCGCTGTTTATTGCGCTGTCAAGGTCGTCAAAATCGGTGTTTGTATCGCTTGCCTCGCGTATTTTCGAGCGGTTTATTCTTAACTGCTGACCGAGCCTGCGCACCGCCTGCTCTTTGGGCTGACGGAACAGGAATAAATCGGTATCTATACCGTCGCCCGCGTTTATAAGCAGACTCAACCACCCGGCAGGTACCTGCGTTTTGTATCCGCCCGACGGAATAATATAATACGCGCGGTAAAGAGCGCCTGTTTTAATATATCTGCCGTGCGTAAGGTCCGTGCTTTCGGGAGATAAAAATTCGGTAACCGGAATATTATCCGTGCTTTTACCCTCTGCAATATACCTTGCCGCAGTTTCCGCAACCTTTTCGGCAAGCGGCTTTTTAAAGCTCTCATCACGGCATATAATGCCGTACAGAATATCCGCGGTAAATTCGTCTTCGTTATCCGGGATTATTACCTTATTCCCGCATTGCTTTAAATAATTTACCGCTGTTCTCGCGGCGGTCTGGAGTGCGGCTACCGCCTCGCTTTCCTCGTTCTTTACCCTCCGCCCGCTGTTCTCATATTCAGAGGCTATAAAGAAACGGCGGGTAGTGGCTTCCTTAGAGCCTATACGGTTTATTAGCTTTAAATAATCCCTTTGTAGCTTACGGCAGCTTTCGTCCGTTTCCTTTTCCATTTCTTTAAGGACTATAGCGCGGTGCTTTTTGGTATCCGCCTTTTTGGTTATGATTTTAAACTGCATTTTCACAGGGCTTATTTTAAGGTAAGAAACAAAGGAATAAATAATACTTCTTTGCTCTCTTGCACTCCTTAACAGAAAGTTTATGGGTAAAACCTCTATTACCTTTATGTAACGTTTGTCCTTGGTATATATTATCCCGTTTTCTATTTTCTCTATCGGCAGATATTCGGAAACGGAGTTTTTCCTATCGTCCCCGATTTTTAAAACCCGTCTGTTTTTAAGGAACTTTAAAAAGGCGAAAATAAAGGACGAAAGGCTTTCGCCGTTAATGCCTATAAGCCCCAAAACACCGAGCGGCAGGGCGGTAATGCAGAGAATAATTATCTTAGCCGTAAGCCCTATATGCAACTTTAAAACGGGAAAGCCCGCCAAAAAAGCTAAAACCGCCGCCTCAAGCGCATTTCGCAATTTAACGAGTCCGCCGAATAGAGTGCCGCTCTGAATAAAGTCAGGCGGAATAATATATACCTTGTTTTCATTCCTTTCGCTCATTTGTTTTCCTTTCTGCACCTCTGCCGCGGTTTATCTGAAAAAGGCACATTGCCGCAACACCGATAAACCCGCCCATCCACAGTGAAACCAAAGATACAATTAACAACTTCATTTTAAATACCTCCGCTTAAATATAACATTAAATTTTCAAGGTAATTATCTGCAAGCGTCCTTTGTTCTTCGTTCAGATTAAAAACGCTCTCCGCAAAATAATCTTCCCCGTTATAAAATACGGTATACACCGTCACTTTTTCTTCAGCCGTAATAATATTTTCCGTTTCTTCACCCGTTTCGGCGTTTACCACGGTTACTGCCGTTTCTACCGTTCTTGTTTCTTCCGTCTTTTCATAGCGGTAAATATTATCTGCGGTTTTTACTGCTCTTTCAAAATCCGGCAGGGATATATCCTTGTAATCCTTTTCCTTTGCCGCGCAATATTGTGAGATAATAAGCGCCGCGGTATATTCCGTTTCCGGCGATTCGGGGTAAATTATTTCCGAATTTATACCCTCCGTTTTATCCTTTTCTATTTCTTCAGATATTTTTTTAAGGTTTTCCCCGAACACCGTATTTATAACGCCGGTCGCTGCCTGTATATTTTCCGTAACCGCCGCGGGATTATTGAGGTCGGGGCTGTCCGTACCGCCGAATATTAAGGACGGCAGCATACTTATTATAACGGCAGGCAAAAGCAGAATCACCGTAAGTCCTATTATTACCGCCGCAATAAGTCTGCGGTTTTCAAAGGCGAATGCCGCAGCCGCACCGACAGCTCCGCCCACTGCGCCGCCTTTGGCAGCGGCGGCAATGGCTTTTCCTGTTTTAACAGCGCCTCTTACAGCGTTGGCGGCGCTGAGAGCATTGCCGAGCGCATTATTTCCGTTTTCTGCCATTACTGCCTGTCCTTTCTTTTAGGGGCTTTGGGTATTCGTTTTTCCACCGTATCTCCGCGGTTTACATATCCGTCGGAATGAATGAACGGCTTTTGAACTATGGTGTTTTCGGCGTATTGCTTATACCAAGCCGTACCGTCCGCGGCGGTGACGGTTGAATAGTTGTCCTCTGGTGCGGAGTATTTATCCGCGCTGTACATAGCGAATTTTATGCCCTGCGGATAACTGTCGGATATTTCCGTGCCGGTTATCCGCCCGCCGCCTATCTCCACATTATTAAAAGACGGTACATCCTCCGCATTTTCTCCAAGCGCCGTAAATCCTAAGTACGACATAAGCGCGGCGCCCGCATTTTCACCGGATATTGTACCGACCGTCCCAATCTCTCCGTTAGCGATATTTCCTATTACCCTGTTTGCAAAGCCGCCGCCCTTTGCAAGCGATGAATCGAATATTTTTCCGCCGATACCGCCGTTTTTTGTACCGTTTGCGTTTTTAACCGCATTGCCTGTTATACCTCTGCCGACCATACCCGAAAGCCCGCCTTTAAATGCGGCGGTATTGACCGATGTACCGTTGGATCTTCCTGTCGAGACACTCTTACCGCCGCCCCTAAATGTGCTGCCGATGCTTTTAGCTGTAATAAGCGCCTCGGCTAACATAGACCCGCCCGTATGCCCGACATTTATTCCGAGCGAGGACATAAAGCTGTCAATCTTCTGTGATACCTTTAGGAATGCAACCGCGCAGAGAAACCAGACAAAAATGTTTCCCGTAACGCCCTCTCTGCCTATGCGGGAGACTTCATTCTGTACCTCGTTTTCGGTAAGGGCAAAGACCGATACGGAGAATATACCGACAAGAACCGCCGCAGATATTATAAACCTAAAATACTTTTTCATATAGCCCCTCCGTCACACAGCCAGCGGGTTTGCGAGAAACGCGCCGACCATACTTGTAAATACTCTTAAACACCATGCGTTCATAATAAGCAAAAACACCTGTCCGCCGAGCATACGGCACCAAGCGGCGAAAATATTACCCGTAGCTTTGGATGCGCCCATAGCGAAAGCCACGGGTGCCGTGAACACAAGCACTCCGAGCAGTACATATCTTTCAGCCGCCTCAAAGAGCAGCTTTATATAGTTCCAGGCGAGTATAAGCAGAATAACAAGACCTATAACGGTTACCGCTCCGTTGCAGCACACGCCGAGAATGGTAAGCAGCACCGAATTGAAGTTTTCAAAATTAAGCGGCGGCAGCTCGGAATTAAGTATCCATTTATACGGCGTACCGCCGATTTTAAGTATAAGGTCAACTATTTCATCCGCGAAATATACAAGCAGAATAAAGACCGCCGAGCGCAAGGTAAGTTTAAGCGGATCTTCCGCCTCAGTACCGAGCGGCGCGCCGAAGTTTTTAAAAAGCTGACATACAAGGTTTAACAGAATAAGACCTATGCCGAGAGCCACAAACACCTTATACATAGTCTCGGCAGCAGGGAAATATCTTTTAAAGGTTGACATATTGCAGCCCAGCGCTCCGAGTACCGACGAGTTTATTAAATCAAGAAATTTCATTACCTGTTCTGCAAACCATTCAACAATTCCGTCCAATATTCCCATATGTCACCCGCTTATCCGTTCCAGCGGCCGTCTGCAAAAAACGGCGTGATATATGCCATAATAAAGCCGAGGCCGTTTAGTATTACCCAAGTTACAATAATTCTTTTAAGCCACGCCCGCGATTCCGTTACGGTTCTGTCCGATTTTGAAAAGTTGAGCATAAGCAGCGCGATAGCCGCCGTGACAATTCCCGCTATTGTTGAGATGGCGAGTATATGGTTATATACATCTTTCATTATTTCCTCTGCCTTTTGCCATACCGTAACGCCCGCGGCGCACGCGTTAAGCGAGAAACACGCCGTAAGCGTTACACATAAAAATGACAGAAAAAGTAATCGCCCGACATTGATGTGCTTACATCTGCCGGGCATATCCTTACATATTCTTTTTTTCACTTAATTACCTCCGTTTTTCCGCAACAAAAAAGCACCATCCGTAAAGATGATGCCGTTGCTGTTTTCTCGTGATACTTTTTTGAGCATACTCATTTTAACATATGGCTTTTTACATTTCAATAGCAATTCAGTGCCAATGTTGTGCCAATTATTCTGGATATAAAATAATCTCGTCATTAGTGCGTAATTTTTCATTTAAATATTTTTTCGAATACCAATACCTTTATTTCAAAGGAACAGAAAAAAATCTACTATCAACAATGTTGAAGTCTTGATTGGCCTCACTGAAAACGGCTATTACCATTCAGAGTTTATGTATAACGGTGTTGATTTCCTTGTTGATGCAGAAGGCGTAACAGAAGATGAGTTTATCGCAATTATTATGTCGATTATAAAGTAAATAGCACACAGAAAGGTGTCGCAAAAATGCGGCGCCTTTTGTATAGTAAAATACCGATAAGAGGTTGAAAATTGAAACGAAAAATGGTATAATTATGTAAAAGATATCGAGGTGTGGGTTTTATGAATTCAATCAAAGATTATCGTAACAAAGAGCTAACAGCATACATCATTGCCAATGCGTTGGGGTTGCTGATTTTTTTGAATATATTGGATTTAAAAGAAACTTTAGTGGCTTCAGAAAATATTTCTAGGATAATCAACTCTTTTTTGATAACTTCGTGCCTTTCAGTATTTGCTTATTTAGGCGATTCTATTCTTTCGGGTGATATCAAGGATAAATTGGTAGACTTATGGCGTCGGCGTCCAGGAGGAGTGGTTTTTACAAAAATAAAAGATAATAATAAAGATATACGGTTTACTACTGAGCAAGCCTTGGAAAAATATAAAGACATATATTCAAATTTTCCGACAACATTAAAGGAAAGGTATAAATACGAGAATTCAAAATGGTATGGCATATACCACAAATATCAAAATGTTGAAAAGATTTATAATTCTAATAGAGATTACCTTTTGTGTAGGGATATGCATATTGCAACATATGTAATGACGGTTTTATATATTGTTATGGGTGCATTTAGTGTGGTAGTAAATCTAACTTTGCCGTGTGTTTTTTATGAAGTAGGTCTTCTCATTATAACAAATGTAGCGGCACGACAAAAGGCTAAACGCTTAGTTTATAATGTTATTGCATACGATTTGCAACAAAAGTCAATGCCAAAAAATTACTTTTTTGATAAGGAGGAAGAAATGGATGCTGAGTAGTCCACTAAAGTATTACTGCGACAAAAATGCTTTTCGCTTTCACGTGTTAGAAGTAGGCGAAGGACTGATGATATTAATTATTTTTCCAGATAACAAAGTCATGTTGTTTGATTGTAATGTTACAGAGGATAATTCTGAATGTATACTCAAATATTTAGAGGAGAATATTCCTTATAGTTACGATGATGAAGCAGAAGAGATTGCAAAGATAATACACGTTTTTGTTAATTCACATCGTGACGAAGATCACTATAGAGGGTTAAAAAAAGTAAACGAGAAATTTAAAATAAAATCCATTTGGGATTCAGGTCAGTCCGGCGCAACAACTCAGAGTAGTGATTATGAGTACTATATGCGCTTGAGACGTAAATTGAAGGAGGCAAATACTGATAACTTAAAGGTTTTGGTGCCAACACAAAGCCCTATTATAAATATTGGTGGAGCAAATGTCTACTGCTTTTCAGGCAAGGAAGATTATCAAGAAGATTATGATAACTCTATAAGAATATGCGAGGCTTTTGCAAAAGTTCAACATACTAACTCTATAGTCTTAAAAATAGAATATGGTGGAACTTCATTGCTATTGACAGGCGACTCCGATTGGAAAGCTTGGAAAGAAAAAATAATACCTAATTTTCTTGGCAAAGTTAAGAGTGAAATTTTAATTGCAAGTCATCATGGCTCCCGTTCTTTTTTTACTGATGAAGAAGAAAATGAAACCATAGATGTAGAAAATAACCCTGATAGCACTTATATTGATTCAATAGACTATATTGATCCAGATATTGTTTTAATTTCTTGTGGTGATTATAATACATATCACCATCCGAATAAAGAAGCATTTGAAATATATGGCAATAAAAGTGAAAATTGTCAAGTGTACACTACAAAAAGCTGTGGTAGCTTTGCAGGATATATTGATCAATATGGCAATTATACGGTTGTGCCAACAAGATTTAAAGAGTGTCGCACTGCCTCTTATACATGTAATATAACAATAAATTGCAAATATTATTATAATAATACATTTTATGATGTTAAGAGCGGATCAAACTTGAAAGTTGGAGGAACACTTAAGTTCTCAGTTAATACAAGTGGAGGTATACTGGAACCGTTCGATAAGGTGAGTGTATGGTGGGAAGTCTCAAACGGCGGCAAGTGGGAAAATAAAAACCATCAAGAGATATATTCCAAAGGCAGCAATGAGGATGATGGCCCGTTATCGTTTAAAAGAGAATTGTTATATAAAGGCACTCATTTATTAAAATGCCAATTTAGCAATCGTAACAAAGGAAGCATTACCAAAATATTTAGCGTAACTGGAATATAAGTCTAATATGTATTGTATTTTTTGTTACAACTTATGCTAATGGTAATGTTTTCTTGAAACGCAAAAAAACAATTGATTCTGAATATGCAATTAAATATATTTACACACACAACGGAACAATCTATAGTTAATATCCGCCATATATTATTATGGAATATGCTGACGGCGGTACATTAGTCGATATTATTAAAAAGCATCATATTTAGCTTTAATGATAAAATATTATTTGTTAAACATTTGTCTTTCAAGAATACACTCGGTAACACGGTCTGTAATCAGTCCTCTGTCGCGCTCGGCGTAAAATTCAAGCATCGGTTTAAGCTCTGCCGTAATTTCCTTCCCGGTAAACTGCGGGATTTTAAGCTGTTTACCGAAAAGCACTCTCGCAATATTCATCTGACGGTTAAATGTGATACCCAACGGACGGGCAATTACTGACTTTATAAGTTCCTTGGGTTCAATATCCATAGGCGAAAGCTGCGTGTTAGAAAGCAACCCCGCGCCGTTATCAAATATCGGGCAATAATCAAATCTCCCGTTTTTTTCAAGCACGGCAATATTGTTAAGGTGTCGGTCATCGTTAAGAAACAGTGCGTCCACTTCAAATAAAATGGTTAAATATTCGGGAAACTTTTTAAGACCCGTAAACTCCGCCGTTGCTGTTGCCAAGTATTCTATCCGCTTTTTATCGCTCGTCAGTTTCGTCAATTTATCTTTAAGGGAAATCCCGAGTTGTCTTGAAAAAAGATGACTCAGCGTGATGATTGATTGACCGCTTTTTAAAAAGCTTTCACTTGAGCAGCCTGTTCTGTCCCTGCCATGAACATTCAGTCTTTCCATTTGATATTTTGCAAAAGAAAACGGCGTGTCACTGCTTATATTGCTTTTTTCAAGCAGCCTTGAAATTAAGGTTTCGGCAAGCGCCTCGTAACCGAATTGATCTAATTTATACCACTTATTTGTTTCTTTATCAAACCATTTTTCCTGATTGCCCTTTGAGGAGGTTTCCGCAATTTTTTCATTGCTTACAAGCTTTACGGTCATTTTATTTCCTCTGTTTTTATCCATTGCTCATCCTCCGCCATTCTGCCGCCTGTTTTCTTAATTATTTCAAGCGGGTCGTACCTATCAAGTCCCAATGCTTCCAGATACTCTCTTATACCGCTGCGGCTCTCAGGAACGCAACGCTCCTCTAAAAAGCCTTCAAAATCCTTCCAATCGGGAAATAAATTATTGCCGAATGCCGTTTTTACTATATTATCGGTATAATTCTTTACGGAAAGAGTTTTATCGTTTTGATCTGCACATATTTCCGTACACAGTACATTTTTGTCATAAAATTCCATATGCAAAAGCTTATGACCCTTTGCTTTTTTATCGGCGTAAAATTCCTCAAACGAAAGGCGCGGCAGAATTACGATTTTTTCTCCATCATAACAAAGCTCCGCTCCTTTATCCGCAAGCCTTAATTCCGTCACCCATCTCGTAGGCAACGAGATTTTATATGTTTTGGAATTTCCTCCGGCTGTACCGCCGGCAGCTCCGACAATAATGTTCGCATTCCGTTTTTCCATAATACTATCACCACAAACATCTTACCATATTCGTAACGAATAGTCAATATTTTAAAATCGGTTTATTATCAGTGAATTTGCGCCTTATTTTCCTTTTTCAAAGTGTGCTTTAACCTTTTCTGTGAGCATCTATAAGAATTTTTTGATATTTATTATCAAAAAATAAGAGCACTTGTAATTTTCCTTGACATTATGTTATCAAATACGATAACATAATATACAGAATTGAAATATATATGAGGAGGGATATTTTGTGAATGATAATAATATATTGCGCTCAAGGCAGCAAATAATTTCAAAGCTTGCCGAGGCAAGGCTCGAAAAGCAAATGTCACAGGCGGAATTGGCAAGCTTAATCGGAACACAACGTTCCAATATATGCCGAATAGAAAGCGGCTCACAAAACTTATCCCTTGATATGCTTATAAAAATATCCGAGGCTCTCGGCAAAGATGTCAATATACTTTTAGAGGAAAGGAAAACGGAAATGAACAACTGCTATTCGCTTCGATTGTATGATGATGAAATACTGACATTTACACTTGAAGAAAAGGGATTAGAAGGTTTAAAAGCTCATATTTTATCTGTAAATACCGATATGAAAAACCTTTTTCCTTTGGATTTAGAGGTAACTGACGACGGTGTTATTAAATGGCTGGAGCGCAGAGTCATTCCGAAAAACCGTGCATTTGTTGATGAAATATTAAAAACGCTCGGCCTCAGCCTTAATAATACAAAGGGAATTATTGATGTATGTAAAGGTCTTTCATTGAACGACAGCTATTGGGTTGTACCGTCCGATTTTAGCGGCACCTTCAAAGAATACAACCTTTACGAAAACCGCTTTTCAGAGGTTTTGTCATTGGTGGCTTATACCGGCGTCGGCACGGCAAATCAGGCTTTCACAACTTCGCCCGAGCTTACCACACAGGGTATGCTCCGTAAAGCATGGCGATTCATTGAAAACGACGGAATTTATCTTTACAAGGGCGGAACCGAGGGCTTTGCCAATTCGGGTAAAGAGCCGTATTCCGAATATTACGCCTGTCAGATTGCAAAGGCAATGGGCTTAAATGCGGTTGAATATGATTTGGAAAACTGGAAGGGCATATTAGCGTCCAAATGTAAAATATTCACCGATATTGACACTTCTTTTGTATCTATCGGAAGGATTGTAAAAACGGGCGGCATTAAGGCTTGCCTTGATTACTACCAAACGCTCGGCAACAATTTTTCCGAAAGTCTTAAAAGTATGCTTGTATTTGACGCGGTGATCTACAACGAAGACCGACATTTCGGAAACTTCGGTATACTAAGGGACAATCATACGGGTAAAATTATTTCGCCCGCCCCTATATTTGATAACGGTTTATCCCTTTTCAATTATGCCTTAGATGGCGATATTAAGAATTTAGACGCATATGCCAAAACCCGTTCTAATCCTTACGGCGTTTCATACGAGAGCATTTGTGCCGAGGTTATGGGAATCAAACAGAAAAATCAACTTCGCAAGCTTATAGATTTTAAATTCACCCGTCATCCGAGCATTAACCTTCCCGAAGAACGCTTAACGGCGATTGAAAAGCACTTACAAAAAAGAGTCAGGAACTTACTTGCGCTCCCTACATCCTGCAAATGATTAAATCACGGTATAGCCTAAGCGGTTATACCGTGATTTTTCGATAATTTGACCGATTTTCCTTCCTTCTGCCATTTGACTTGCTTATTTTCTTGCTTATTTTCTTGCTTATTTTCTTACAATAAAGCAAAAGATTTATCAACACATTTATATTTCTCACAAATCAATATTTTCTGCTATAAATCTTTCATATTGCCATTCGGGTCCGTCAAACAGTATTTGCAGCACCAGTTGTTCCAATTCTGATTTTTTCAGTTTATGCAGATAATCAATTACATTGTATTCCAGTTCCTCCTGCCGTTGTTCTTCCTCCTCTCGGTATTTAATGACGTCATTGTAATATTTCTCTGCCTCTTTTGGAAAAGTTGAAAAATACAAGGCTATCATATGCTTGCAAATAATTCTTTTTCCGTCGGCATGCGGACAATTACATTGGGATTTTCTTGGATGCTCCAAATCTATAAAAACATTATAATGCTTTTGCCCGCTGCCACGGACGATACCTCTGATTTTTGTTTCGCTTTCTTTTGTACGGTTTATCACATAATTATCCGTAAAATATTCATATCCGCGCCAAACCGATTTATAGCTTGCCAAATTTAGTAATCCCATATTTGTTCTCCCATAATCCGCCGTTTTTCCGAAATATACTTATTTACTTGTAATGTTTTTAATACAAAAATTGACTGTTTCCGTAAACTCATCGCTGAAATCTTTTAAATCATCTATAGTTATAACTGCATTTGCCAATAAAGAAACAACTATTTGAAACATATTATTTCTTGAAATTCTTGCTGAAACTCCAAAGCTTCTTTTATCGTTTCTTATTAGAGATGTTCAAATAATCAGCCAACTTTTCTTGGGTAACATCCTGTGACTTTCTTAATTCTTTAATCTTTTCGCCGATTTTTAGCATTACAGTTCACCTCATTTTTTTATTTAAAAGCGCTTTCTGATTCTATTATAAAACTTTGTCTTTAAAATAAGTATAACATATCCGTTTACAGCAATGCAACCGCAGGTTGAGTAAGCGGTTTTAAAAATGCCGCCCACGAATATGGGCGGCAAGAGAAGAAATGACACACTGTCCGTCGAAATAAAAAAGTGGTGGGTGTTGTTTAATTAGAGAATATAATCAGTGATGCAATCGTACCAGTGAACATAGGTCTTACCGTTTACAGTAAGTCTATCGTTCTCGGGAAGTTGTTCACTCCACGGTATCTTATAGCGGTCGATAGCCCAGTCATCACGGTTGAATCTGCGCCAAAGAATCGTCTTTCCGTTCTTATCCAGGAACTGCTCGGATACTACACCGCAATCATAGGTTTCAATGTCCATAACACAGACAGTATCATAGCTCTTTCCGCCGATTGTAACAGTGTAGCGGCCTACGATATCCAACAGAAAATCTTTGTTGGCACTTGTAACAATTGAGCCCGTTCTCTGAATATCCCCCCTTGGTGCTAAGTTGGTTTCATTTCCGCAATTATCTTCGCCAAATCCCCAGTTAAGCAGAAATTCATCGCCATCGAGGAATGTAATATAATTACGAATATCTCCGTCGTTTCTAAGCGTTGCAAGATAACGGCAATGAGTGTCGGTAAGCTGCGCAATAAATGTACGATTTATTACTTCATTTTTATCAGAGCAAGATATTTCTCGGGCAGTCAATTCCACGCCTTCAATACCATGAACCTTAGCTTTGCCGGTAACTTCCATATTGTATATATGGCTGCACTTTCGGGATGGGATATCGTACATACCCCAAGACATCTTTTCGCCGAGCTTAGGTACCAAGAACCATCCCATAAGTTCTTCCCATTTTACTGCAAAGGGGGCTTCGGTATTTGACTCGATTTTATATTCGGAAATAAATTCAGGCAGTTTTTTCATATATAGTTCTCCTTTCGATACATCGGTGTAATATGGATATTTGCTTTTGAAATTCCGTTTTGCGGTATGCAATCTGCTTTTTACAGTCCCGATAGGGATGTTCAGTTGTTTTGCAATTTCTGATTGCGGCGTCTCTTTCCAGAAGTAAAGGTAAAGGATTTGCTTATCCTTATCACCGAGCAAGTTCAGCGTTGATCCAACAGTATTAGTTACAGAAATACCGAGTCTGCCGTCAGATAGTTCTTTTTCTGTCAGCACATCAATCGGAATTTCGTACTGAGTAGCTTTCTTTCTGAAATAATCATTGCATTTGTTTCTTGCGATGCTAATGATCCATGCTTTGAATGAGTCCTTATTCTTCAGTTGAGGAAACTTCTGATATGCTGTAAGGAATATCTCCTGTAGCACATCGTCTGCATCCTCTTTAGCGCTTATTCGAAATCTCACAAACCGTGCCACAGAAACACGCTCTGCTTCCAACAAGTTCTCAAACTCATCCACAACATCTCCTCCTTTTATTTATGAGTGATTGAAACCGATTTCACTTATATAGACGGATGCCGGTGTCAAAAGGTTCATTTTTATGATTTTTTTATTAGAAAGCGCTTTCTGATTCTATTATAAAGCCTTGTCTTTGATATGAGTATAACATATCCGTTTACAGCAATGCAACTGCAGGTTGAGTAAGCGGCTTTGAAAATGCCGCCCACGGATATGGGCGGCAAAATGTTATTTTTGAATTATCGGCATCCAAATTTCAATAAACCGTTTTTCTTTTTCATTTTTCGGAAACCAGTGATAAACCGAAATTTCGGGTGCGTCTGCAATTTCAAAATTGTTTGCGGGCAGCCACTCTGATACAATTCGTTTCCTTATATCAAAATAGTCCTCAACGGGATACGACTGATTTTCGGTTGTAAATACGGCATAGGTCTGTTTTGGAACCGTTATGTTTTCA
>ERZ827498.987-NODE-987-length-33971-cov-23.227297_pt1 | contig 33971 bp, 30 predicted proteins | sample MGYA00519865_ERZ827498 | MGnify/ENA primary metagenome ERZ827498 (study PRJEB31778, sample SAMEA3449328) | human gut metagenome | biome: human gut; feature: human-associated habitat; material: faeces | place: United Kingdom | collected 2010/2012 ...
TGAGGCAATGTATTATGCAAAATTTTGTTTCGTAGGCGCGACAGGTTCGAGTCCTGTCACACTACGGGAATGCCGCTCGCTCTGAAATCACAGATTTTCGGATTGCGCTCCCTACTGTTGCGGAACACACAGAAAATAATCGCCTGGAGCGCGAATTTTCTTTGACCGCGTTGCCATAACGCCCTCCTTTTATCCGCCGCACAGGCACGGGAAAAACGAAAATTGCGGCGTCACCGCCGCAAATACAAATTTAAAGTTTTATCTAAATACGAAAATGTAATCCCCACGGCGCATTAAAAAAAGCTGCACTGTGAGGATTATAATTTATTTTATTCAAGATTAAGCCTTTTTGAAAGGAAGTGCCGCGTTATGAAAAAATATGCGGCGGCAAGAATAAGGCTGTAAACCGTGAGCAGAGCTATGAATATCTGAAAAAAGCCGACGGTAAAGGTTGCGGCCTCCATTATATCCTGAAGAAAAAACACCGCAATTATCATAATAAATGTGTTTATAACCTGAACTGCGGCGTAAAGGCCGATGTATGCCACAACCGCACCGCCTATTCTGTTTTTAAACTGCTGACCTATCGCGATAGCGGCGTAAAACATTAGAAGCGATTGGAACATACCTATAACAGCAGCGATAATAAGCTCCGCCGATATACTTATAAGCTGACCCGCAGTAAGCATCTGCCCGGCAGCCTCAAGCCCGGTGCACAGCGCTTCAATAATCTCTCGAAGCGTATCGGTTCCCGCCACCATTATAAGCAATGATGCAATGACCGATATAAAATCGATAATTATAACCAAAACCCCGCAAAGCAGCTTGCAAACGATATGCTGCGTGGCACTGAACGGAAGAGTAAAGGTCAAATATCCCTCACCCGACAAAAGGTTTTTATAAAACCGCATTACCACAACGACCATGCCCACAACAAAAACCGCGACTATTGAAAAAAAGTAGATTGTGGTGCTGATTCGCGAGGGGATTTGCAGCAGCACATTATCAGTTTTAATAAGAAGCGACAATCTGCTTAACAACGCAAAGCCCAAAACCGCCGCATACACGGGCAGAAGATTCCTGAAAAGTGAATACAACTCATATTTATACAGCTTTTTTAACATCTGAATACCTCCCTGAACAACTCATCTACACTCTTGCCCTCACGCATACGGATGTTATCCACCGTATCGCAAAGCACAATATCCCCGCGGTTTATAAAAATAACATCGCTCAATATCTGCTCAACATCGGCGATCAAATGGGTGGATATTATGATCGTCGCATTTTCATTGTAGTTGCTTATTATCGTACGCAGAATATAATCTCTGGTAGCGGGATCTACGCCGGCTATCGGCTCGTCAAGCATATAAAGCTCCGCTTCCCTGCTCATCACCAAGATTAACGCAACCTTCTCCTGCGTTCCTTTTGAAAGAGTTTTTATCTTGCGCTTTCTGTCAATTCCCAGGCTTTCAAGCATTGCGTCCGCCCGCTCACGCCTGAAATCGGAGTAAAAATCGGCGAAATAATTTATCATTCCGTCAACCGTCATCCACTGCGCCAAAAAATTTCTGTCCGGCAAATATGATACAAGCTTTTTCGTCTCAACCCCAATAGGTTTGCCGTCTATCAGCATTTCGCCCCGCGTAGGAGTCAGCAGACCGTTAGCTATTTTAATAAGCGTTGTCTTGCCGCTGCCGTTAGGGCCCAAAAGCCCCACTATTCTGCCCTTCGCCACCTGCAGATTGACAGAAGACAGCGCTATTGCGTTTTTATAAATCTTTGAAAGACCTTTGCATTCGAGAATATTCTCCATCAATTTATTCCTCCCCATTCAGTACACTGTTTAAAGCTGCGGAAATTTCACCGCCGTCAAGCCCCAGAGATTTCATGCGCGACGCAAATTCCCGAGTCTGCTTTAATACATATTCGGTTCTGTACGCCGCTATTTTCTCCGTATCCTCGGTAACATAGCGGCCTTCCCCGCGCCTGACATAAATTATTCCGCCGTCCTCCGCAGTCGTAAGCGCGCGCTGCATTGTGTTCGGATTTACTCCCGCCTCAAGCGCCAAATCACGCACCGCATTCAACCTGTAGCCCGGCGGATATTCCCCGCTTATTATCTTCAGAACAATTATATCGGCAATCTGCTGAAAAATCGGCCTGTCTGTCGAAAAGCTCCAAGCCATCCTATCACCTCATTGTATTATTACGCTAACACAATAATACAACATGCATTTCAAAATGTCAAGAAAATTATCGGGAAAAATTAAAAAATGTATGTGTCAAAATGATGCAACCCGATAAAAAGAGAAGTTAACCTCCGAATATGGTATAATGAATTCACCCCAAAACCAAATACCGAAATGAAGTAACTTCTCATGAATATAGTAACCGGACCGATGTCAATAAAGCAGACAGCAAAAAATCAAACAGGCATAAACAACACCTTCTTTCGGTTAGGAGAAGGATCGTTATTGTGTGATTTCGTCTCGCACTCACAAAAATAAGCCTGCACCCGCCGCGGCGGGTGCAGGCTTATTGTATACGGAGCTATTTTATGAGGGCGTTTATGGAATTTACAAGATCCTTATTCCGTGTAGCGGAAATGTTATTCAGGAAAAGAAGGTCCTTTGCCTTAACATCGATACAGAGCTGCGGAATCGAATTATAGGTCTTGCCGCCGAATACCGTACCGGAGAAATATCTGTAGTCGACAATATAAACCGTCTGATAATTCGGAACCAGCAACGGTGCAAACGCATTTCCGAACGATTCCTTCACAAGCACGCAAACAGAGCCGTCGTTCTTTGCGGGGTTATTTATAATGCTGAACGGACGGTCGCCCTTTATAAATGTGAGATATTTGGATGAAACATTGGTCATATCCGAAATTATAGGCTCCGTCTTTGCAGGACCGCCTACCGAGAAATAGATCTGCATGGAGTTGGTTTCCTTCGGCTGATAAGCAAACACCGTATCGGGATTTGCCGCCAATTGCGGCAGCTTTTTGCTCGAGGTATAGAACGAACCGAGATAATTCGGGAACTGATGAACGATAAAGCTGTCAAGCGCCGCCGGCGTACCGCCGGTTGCCTTTATAAAGTCGCAGTAGGCATAGTATGCGCCGAGTGCCGTCCAGTGGTGGTCGGTGCGGAAGAAGATATACTCATTGCGGCGGGCTTTAAGCGTATCGTAAATTGAAACGGTCTTAACGCCGCTCTTCCCCATACCTGAGTACATATAATTTATTGCCTTTTTCTGATCGGAGGTGTTTATGGTGGCAACTACATTATCGGGTGCGGTAATGCCCATGCTTGTAGGTACTATCATATCGTATACATTTGTTTTTCCCGCAAGCAGCGTGCCGGCGCGGTTTATCGCGCTTGTATAAAGATCCGCAGTGCCGCGCACGAAATTATAATACTCATACGCCGTGTCGCCGTTTATAAGCAGCGCGCCGAGTGTCTGCGTTGTTTGGGTTTGAGCCGGAGTCTGCGGCTTCGGAGCCTCGCTTGGTGCAGAGGAGGAAGCGGAGGATGTGCCATCTGCTTTTGACGGCTCGCTGCTTTCCGCAGAGGAAGCAGCTGATGATGTATCGGACGCTGTACCCGATGAATCATCCGGGTGGCTTTCGGGAATATCGTCTCCCGTTTCAACATCACCCTGAATTCTGACATCGGACTTACCGTACAAACCCGTGAAAAACGCATTGATATCGGTCAGCTTTTCTCTTAAGGGAAATGTGTCGGAATACCAGCTGTTTATTCCGTCAAAATACTTGCCCGAAACCAACGCCGTGAAGGTGAATTTCGGGAATTTTGCAAGCTCCCGCTTCTCGCTTTCCGAATATTTCGGGCGCAGCGGTATTATGAGCGATAAAATAAAGCAGGAAAAAAGCAAAACGAAGAAAAAGCGCACAAACCATATGCTCATTATTCTGAATTTCCGCATATTTACCGGAGGAAGGCGCACTTCTTCCGTGCTTGAAGCGTTATTGTTTTGTTCAGCCATGGAAATGCCTCCTTCTTAAAATCTGAAATATAAAAACGGATTGTAGCTGTTGCCTACAAGCGCCGCGGCGGAAAGTATGAGCAATGCCGCCGGAATCACGAACTGCAGCACGGAATAAACCGCCAGCGCGCCGTTATTTCTGAGCGCGCGGTACTTAAACGCGGCGGACAGGCGCTTTGTAATCGGTGTAGACGCGAAGACAGCGATTAAAAGTATTATAATATGGCTCTTCACAGCCGTCCATGTTTCAAAATCGGAGAATGCATTGCCGTTGGCTCCGAACATCCCTTTAAGCACGCACCATATATCTCCTACGCTTTCAAACTTGAAAAGTATCCAGCCGAAGAAGACGATAAGTAATAAATATATGTGAGCCAAAGCGGGCTGCTTTTCAAGATATTTTGAAAGGAACAGCTTTTCAAGCGCAATAAAAATAAAGAAATAAAGTCCCCAAAGCACAAAATTCCAGGAGGCGCCGTGCCACAGCCCGGTGAGCGCCCACACAATAAAGAGGTTGAGCACCGTTCTGAGCTTGCCGCGGCGGCTGCCGCCGAGCGGGATATAAAGATAATCCCTGAAAAAGCTGCCGAGGGTGATATGCCAACGCCGCCAGAACTCGCTGACCGACGAGGAAATGTATGGGTAATCGAAATTTTCGGTATAGTGAATTCCTATCATTTTACCCATGCCTATAGCCATATCCGAATATGCCGAAAAATCAATGTAGATCTGCAGGGTGAAGGCAAGCACGCCTACCCAAAGCGAAAGCGCGCTCTTTGAAGCAAGAAGCGAGAAATCCCCGCCGTCCGGTACAAGCAGAGTATCCGCAAGCGCCGCACAGGTGTTGGCGATTATCGCTTTTTTTGCAAGCCCCACGGTAAAGCGGTTAATGCCCTCGGCAATATCTATCTGTGTGGCTCTGCGATTCTCCAGCTCGGCGCAGACATCCTTATATCGGACAATAGGACCCGCTATGCACTGGTGGAAAAGGCTGACATAAAGCAACAGCGTTTTAAAGCTGCGCTGCGGCAGAGCGTCGCCCCTGTAGACATCAACGCAATAGGTTATAAGCTGAAAGGTATAAAACGATATGCCTATAGGCAGCATTACAGACGGCACATTTGCGGGAAAGCCGGTGAAAAACTTCAAATTTGAAAGAATAAAGCTGCCGTATTTGAAAATGCCGAGCAGTATAAGATCGATGCCGACCGTAAGCCCCAAAAAAAGCTTTGCCTTGACAGAGCCTTTTTTATACTGTGACATAATAAGGGTAAGATACCAGTCCGCAAAAGCCATACCTACAAGCAGAAGAATATAAAGCGGCTCGCCCCACGCATAAAAAATAAGCGAAAAGATAAGCATTACGGTATTTTTTTGCTTTATATCCTTGGCAAAAAAATAAACCAGCAAATTAAGCGGCAGAAAAAGGAATATAAAGGGTAAGCTTGAGAAGACCATCTGAACACATCCAACAAATTAAATCTGTATATATTATATCCTTTTTGAATAGAAAGTACAGTAACATTACGGTTACAAATTATAACACAATTAAAACGAAAAGGCAACAAAATTACAAAACGGTTTCGGCGGAATATTTTTCCGTCGAAACCGTTTTGTAATGCGCCCCTAAACGATAATTTCGGGGGCAGGCTTATTTCATTCCCAAAGCCTTGAGCGGCTCGGTTATATGACCGTCCTTATATATTTCAAAATGCAAATGGCTTTGATCGGCGCATTCACCCGGTATTGAGGCTGTCGCTCCGATAATATCTCCCGCGGCAACCTTATCGCCCGCCTTTACCTTAATGTCCTTTAAGGCGGCGTACTTGGCGGTAATGCCGCTGCCGTGGTCGACGGTTACTACCGTTCCTAAAAATGCGGTGTCCTCGACCGATAATACCTTTCCGTCCGAGCAGGCGCTGACCGCCGTGCCGTCCGCACAGGCAATATCAAGCCCCGTGTGTATCCGCATATCTCCGTAGGTTGCCGAAAACTGCAGCTCCTTATCGCTGTACTTTTTTATGATGTCGCCCTGAACGGGAATCGTGAAAACCTTTTTTGGGAGCTTGCTTTCGGTTTTCGGCTCGGCGGCATCGGATTTTGAAGAGTATGGCTCATCGGACACGCTTTTCCCGACATTCTCGGAAACAGTGGCCTGCGGCTCGGAAATACTCTCGGCGGCGCTTGACTGCGGCAGATCCGGAATCTGCGAGGGAGAGTTATTGCCGTCGCTGCTTCTGCGGCTTATTTTCGACGCCGCAAACCAGGAAGCACCGCCAAGCGCCAGCAGACAGCAGGCAATTACGGTATAAAAGGCGGCACTGCCTTTAAATTTCGGTTTTGAAGTGTATTCAGAATATTTCATATTTTCATTTTCCTTTCAAACGGGCGTTTTCTGAAAATATTATTGACTGAAATACATATTATATTCCTTAAAAATTTAAAAACAGTTCACAAAAATGAAAAAATTATAGTTTATTATATGCTTGTACCGAAAAGGGAGCCGCACCCGTTTTGGTATAATTTCTCTCAAAAAGAGAAGTTCTCTCCTCAAACCCCTTAAAAGTGGAAAAGAGCCGTTTTACGGCTCTTTTTCACTTTGTGCTGATAAAATAAGAATTAATGCCAATAATAAATTCAGCTTTAATTTCGGAGGGATGAGCGCGCTTTATGATAATTATATTCGCGGACAAAAAGACAAAATGCGGCACGGAAATTTCCGATATTTTATACCGATGTATTCCGAAAAGACAAACGGATTTTGATATCGTCACGGAATATTCGGAAAATATCGATTTTCCGCCCGGCAGCATCGGCGTTTGTGAAGACTCAAATTCCGAAGCTCTCAAATCACTTATGAAAAACTGCGTTCCGGTCATCAGCTGCGGAATGAACGGAAAAAATACCGTTACGCTTTCAAGCGTCGGCGGCAGCGCCGCCTTGGTTTCGCTGCAAAGAACGGTCACGGATATTTACGGGCGCGACAGAGAGCCTGCGGAATTCCGTATAAGGCTGACGCACAGCCGCAGTCCGTTTGCGGTTGCGGCGGCTGCTGCGGTTCTTCTGCTTCTCGGAATTACCCCCGATGAATTTTAAGCTGTGTGCGGTATACGGCACGGCAGACGGGAACGGATTTCCGCCTGCCTACTCATAATCCTCTATTGCCTGCACAGCCTCGTCTCTGGTCGGAAATGCGATTCCGTTCCGCAAAATCCGCACATCCTCCTCAGGCAGCTCGTTAAGGCTTATTTCTCCGAACACATCGCTTATTTTCCCGTCGTTATAAAGCGCAACGGAATTTCCGTATGCCTTAAGTACCCAGGAGGCAGGCTCGTAATCGCGGTTTTCCGCCGCCAGACCTATAACGGTGAGTATTATCACCGCCGCGGCAGTGAGTACCGATGCCGCGATTAATATATTTCGGCGCATTTTATTTTCCATAATCCACCTTCTTTTATAAGTATTTTTGCCCATACTTTTCCTTTATATTCATTTTCGGGAGTGCAGCCTTTAATGCCTGTGATTTTAACAATAATTCTTTTGATTCCGGCGGCAGCAGCAGCCTCGTATTTTTGCTATCGGCTTGCGTTTTCCGTCCCGAAGCAAAGCAGAGAAGCCCTTTTTGAAATGCCCGATACCGAGCAATACGCACCCTACAGCGCCGAGGCGAGGCAAATGATAAGCGATGCGCTCGAAATTCCGTATAAGGAAGCCGTTGTCACATCATATGACGGACTTCGTCTTTTCGGGAAATGCTATATTGCAAGTGCCGACGCTCCGTGGCTTATAATGCTCCACGGATACAGAAGCGGTGCGGAAAGAGATTTTTGCGGCGGGCTTAAATTCGGAATCGATTCGGGCTTTAATGTTCTGCTTGTCGATCAGCGCGCTCACGGCAAAAGCGAGGGGAAGTGCCTTACCTTCGGAATAAAGGAGCGGTACGACTGCCTGACCTGGACAAATTATGTTATATCGCAGGCGGGCGGCAGCTGTAAGATCGCGCTTTACGGAATGTCCATGGGTGCTGCCACCGTGCTTATGGCGGCAGGCTCAGGGCTTCCGAAAAATGTTGCCTGCATAGTGGCAGACTGCGGCTATACATCCCCAAAAGCAATCATTAAAAAGGTGATACGCGAAATGCATTATCCCGTTTTCCCGACCTATGCGCTTGTAAGACTGGGAGGAATGCTGTTCGGCGGATTTGATATCGAAGAATATTCTGCGGTGCAGGCGATGGAGAAATGCGATATCCCGGTTTTGTTTATCCACGGCGCTGACGACCGCTTCGTGCCGTGCGATATGGGCAGGGAAAATCACAGGCACTGCCGCGCAGAGGGTAAAAAGCTTTTGATAGTCCCGAACGCCGGGCACGGAATGAGCTATATGTCCGATAAAAGGGCTTACCTCGGCACGGTCTCCGAATTTTTGAAGAGCGCCCTTGAGACCTGAAGGTCAATATAAATATAAACCGTATAATGCATAAGTTAACATAAAAAAGTGGATAACTCGGTGGAAAAGTGGATTAAGTCGGTATAAATCGGGCAAAGTTATCCACCGCGGTTGCAAATATAAGGTCTTATGTTAATTTAGACATTAGATTTTAGACGGCAGACATTAGATGTGCAAAATCGCAGCTTTTGCACAAACCCCGGCTCTTTAGCCTATGGTTTGCTATACAACATAATAATTATATAAAACTGGGGCCGTCTTAACTCGACAGCCCCATTTCAATGTTTGACATTTATATGCCGCCGTGATATAATTTAACAGATAACTAACGGCTGTGTTCGGGTGATATATAAGTGTATAATAATTTTTTTAAAAGAGTCCTCGATATTGTGCTTTCGTTTATAGGTATTGTTTTTGCCGCAATACCTATGCTTATCGTTGCGGTAATTATAAAGCTTGATTCACCCGGACCGGTGTTTTTCAGGCAAAAGCGGGTGGGAAAGAATAAAAAATATTTCACAATAATAAAATTCCGCTCAATGCCGATAACCGCGCCGCATGATATGGCGACACATCAGCTTGAAAATCCCGAGAGTATGTTAAGCGGCTTTCAGCGCTTTGAAAGAAGAATGTCGATTGACGAGCTGCCGCAGCTATTCAATATACTTATAGGTGACATGAGCATTATAGGACCGCGCCCTGCGCTTTGGAATCAGGAGGATCTGATTGCCGAGCGCGATAAATACGGTGCAAACGGAGTCCGCCCCGGGCTTACGGGTCTGGCACAGATAAGCGGACGGGATGAAATTGCAATTCCCGTTAAGGCAAGGCTCGACGGCGAGTACATAGAAAAAATGAACTTCGGGTTTGACTGCAAATGCTTTTTCGGAACCGTTGTCGCGGTTTTAAAGCACGAAGGCGTGGTAGAGGGCGGAACCGGAGAGCTTGAAAGAGAAAAAGAAAAAATCGCAATAAAATAAAGCTGTTTATCAATTAAAACGCACTGCAAGGTGCGTTTTAATATTTTAGAGGAATAAAGCGGAATTTTTTTAAAATATACTTTACATTAAATGAAGAAATGCTTATAATTAATGGCATACGGAGGAATGCAAAATGAAATATCTTGTTGTACTTTGCGACGGAATGGCGGACACGCCGAACGCCGCTTTGGGTGGTAAAACGCCTATGGAATGCGCCCATAAGCCGAATATGGACGCACTGGCGAAAAATGCCGAGGTCGGTATGTGCCGCACGGTAGCTGCGGGGCTGAAGCCGGGCAGTGATGTAGCCAATCTTTCGGTTATGGGCTATGACCCCGCGGTTTGCTATACGGGCAGATCGCCGCTGGAGGCAGCGTCTATCGGGGTTGATTTAAAGCCGACCGACGTTGCGCTGCGCTGTAATACCGTAACGCTGTCGGGTGAAGAAAGCTATGAAGACAAAACAATGGTTGATTACTGCGCGGGCGATATTTCAACCGAAGAGGCGCACCAAATAATAGAAACGGTTGAAAAAGAGCTCGGCAACGATATTTATAAATTTTATGGCGGCGTAAGCTACCGCCACTGCCTGGTAGTAGATAACGGAACTACGGACCTTGGCAATATGACCCCGCCGCATGATATAAGCGGGCGGGTAATAGGCGAGTATTTAAGCAAAAGCGAAAACGCCGCGCCGCTTATAGACCTTATGAAAAGAAGCTATGAAATACTTAAAAATCACCCCGTGAACATAGAGCGCCGCAAAAAGGGCTTGCATGAGGCAAACTCCATTTGGCTCTGGGGCGAAGGCAGACGCCCGCAGCTTGAAAACTTCAAGGAGAAAAACGGCGTTTCGGGCTGCGTTGTAAGCGCGGTTGACCTGCTTAAGGGCATAGGAATATGCGCGGGTATGGAGACCCCCGAGGTTGAGGGCGCAACAGGCTATATCGATACGAATTTTGAGGGCAAGACCCAGGCAGGAATTGACGCGTTCAAGCGCGGAACAGACCTTGTTTACCTGCACTTTGAGGCGCCCGACGAGTGCGGTCACCGGGGCGAAGCGCAAAACAAGGTAAAGGCGATTGAAATGATAGACAGCAGAGTGCTTACAAAAATGCTCGACTACCTAAACGGCTGCGGAGACGATTACCGCATACTTATAATGCCCGACCACCCGACCCCGCTTGAAACAATGACTCATTCATCTGCACCCGTGCCGTTTTTGATATACGACAGCCGCAAAAAGGAAAACGGCGTTTCCTCATTTACCGAGAAAAACGCCGCCGAAACGGGAGAATTTGTTGAGCACGGACCCGATATTATGAGCATGCTACTTGAAAAATAAATCCGGAATATTGCGGCGGGAAAGGTAAAGCACCGTGCCGCCTGTTAAGCCGCCGCAGAAAAGCGAGGCTATAAGCATAAAGGGCAGGTAATAAACCACTCCCCCGCCGAAAATAAAGGCTGCGACGGTTATTTGAACGATGTTATGCACGGCGGCGCCGCCTATGCCATAGCCTACCGCCGTTACCGCTTTAAAGCGCGAGAGCGCAAACGCCGCAAGGGTTGAAATAATCCCTGCCGAAAGCGAGAAAAGCAGGGCGAACGGTGTGGAAAAAAGCAGAGCGGATAAAATTATGCGTGTAATGTTTACAAGCAGCGCGCCGCGAATATCTCCGCTTGCTATAAGCAAAAGGCAAATGCAGTTTGCAAGCCCTAATTTTATGCCGGGGGCTATAAAGGAAAGCGAAAACAGGCTTTCTATATACCCGAAAATAAGGGCAAGGCATGTAAAAATCCCGTAAAGCGTTATTCTTTTTGCCATTTTCACTCCACCTCTGCTAAAACCTTATTCGGCAAGCATATTATGCTTTCTCCCTTTTTGCTTATAGGCTTATGGTTTACGCATATCTGATTTTTGCAGTCGGCAGAAGAAACCCGCACCTTGCCGTTTTTAATTTCCACGGTATTGCCGGCAAGCTTAATCGTTTTATTTTCGTAAAGCGAGCCGGAATATACCGTTTTGTTATTTTCCTTAACCGTCACGGTTTTGCCGCTTTTTTGGGAAAAAGCAAGGACAGATGATATCAAAGCCAAAAGCAAAACCGACAGAATTATAATAAAATCGCCCTTTTTCAGCATTTTTTCAACCTGCGTTCATAGAATATTTTCATATTTGATTTTAACATATCTTTACAAAAAAAGAAAGTTATTGTATAATAATTTTTATGAGTAAAAATATCACGCTTCCTATGCTGCTGCTTTTACTGTTGCTTTGCGGCTGCTCACAGGATGAAAACAAGGCTTTAAACTCCGAAACACGCTTTTTACTTGACACCGCCTGCACCGTTTCCGCCGATTGCGACGATGAAACGCTGAGCGGTGCTTTCGCCGTGTGTGAGGAGCTTGAAAGACTGCTCAGCCGAACGGTAAAAGGCAGTGATGTGTACAGGCTTAACGAAACCAACGGGTTTGTTTCGGTATCGGACGATACTTTGCGCCTGCTTGAAAAATCGGTTTATTACGGAAACCTGACCGACGGGAAGTTTGATATTACCGTCTGCCCGGTATCGGAGCTGTGGGATTTTAAAAACCAAATTGTACCGAGCCGCAGCGAAATAGCCGAGGCACTAAAGAACGTTGATTACCACAGCATTGAAATAAAGGAAAATACCGCAAATTTAAATGGGAAGAAAATCGATCTCGGCGGTATTGCAAAGGGGTATATTACCGATAAGGTGATTTCCTACTTTGAAAGTAAGGGCGTAAAAAAAGCGCTTGTAAACTTAGGCGGCAATATCGGTATGACGGGTAAGTTTAACATAGGCATACGCAAGCCCTTTACCGAGGAAATTTTGCTTAATATGCCGCTTGAAAACCAAAGCGCCGCGACTTCGGGAATATACGAAAGGTATATTGAAAAAGGCGGGGAGATTTACCACCACGTGTTAGACCCCGCTACAGGCTGCGGCGTTAAAAACGAGCTTTCATCGGTTACGGTAATAGGCGATAATTCGGCGGATTGCGACGCGCTTTCAACCGTTTGCCTGTTGCTCGGCACCGAAAAGGGAAAAGCAATAATTGAAAACACGGCGGGCACCGAGGCGGTTTTTATAAGCCGCGATGGCGATATAACGCTGACCGCGGGGCTCTACCGTGAAAACGATAAAATATTATTTAAGAGGTAATAACAATGGGTTTATTAAAGGCACTGTTCGGAAATTACAGTGAAAAGGAAATTAAGCGCATAAAGCCTATGCAGGAAAAGGTTTTGGCGCTGGACGAAGAATACCAAAAGCTCACCGACGATGAGCTGCGGCACAAGACCGATGAATTTAAGGAGCGCTTATCGGCCGGCGAAACGCTCGACGATATTCTGCCCGAGGCTTTTGCCGCCTGCAGAGAGGCTGCAAGCCGCGTGCTCGGTATGAAGCACTTCCCTGTGCAGGTAATAGGCGGTATTATACTGCATCAGGGCAGAATCGCCGAAATGAAAACAGGTGAAGGTAAAACCTTGGTTGCAACCCTGCCTGCTTACTTAAACGCTCTTTCGGGCAAGGGCGTGCATATTGTAACGGTAAACGATTACCTTGCAAAGCGCGACTCCGAGTGGATGGGTAAATTATACCGCTTTATGGGGCTTACCGTGGGGCTTATTATTCACGGAATGGATCAGGATGAGAAAAAAGCCGCGTATAATGCAGACATTACCTACTGCACCAATAACGAGCTGGGGTTTGACTACCTGCGCGATAATATGGTGATCTACAAGGAGCAAAAGGTTCAGCGCGGGCACAACTTCGCAATTGTGGACGAGGTTGACTCAATACTCATAGACGAGGCGAGAACCCCGCTTATAATATCGGGTCAGAGCGATAAATCCACCGATTTGTATACACAGGCAAACCGCTTTGCCTTGACCCTTAAAATGGTAAAGGTTAAGGAAATGGACGATAAGGCGAGCGACGAAGAAACCAACTACGACGGCGATTACGTTGTGGACGAAAAGGCACACACTGCAACCCTTACCCCCTCGGGCGTTAAAAAAGCCGAGCAGTATTTCGGCATTGAAAACCTTAACGATACCGAAAATATCGCCATTGCCCACCATATAAATCAGGCAATACGCGCCCACGGCGTTATGAAACGCGATGTTGACTATGTTGTGAAGGACGGCGAGGTTATAATCGTTGATGAATTCACGGGCCGCCTTATGTACGGCAGACGTTACAACGAGGGTCTGCACCAGGCTATTGAGGCTAAAGAGGGCGTTAAGGTTGCGCGCGAGTCAAAAACTCTTGCAACCATTACTTTCCAGAACTTCTTCCGCCTTTATAACAAGCTTTCGGGTATGACGGGTACCGCCATGACCGAAGAAGCAGAGTTCCAGGAAATATACAAGCTGGACGTTATTGAAATACCCACAAACAAGCCGATTGCGCGTGTAGACGAAAACGACGTGGTCTATAAAACCGAAAAGGCTAAATTCAACGCGGTAATCGATAATATAATCGCCTGCCATGAAAAGGAGCAGCCTGTGCTGGTTGGTACGGTTACGATTGAAAAATCGGAGCTGCTCTCCGGTATGCTAAAGCGCCGCGGCGTAAAGCACAATGTGCTAAACGCCAAGCACCACGAAAAAGAAGCTGAAATTATAGCACAGGCGGGTATGCCCGGTGCGGTAACAATAGCTACCAATATGGCAGGTCGCGGTACCGATATTATGCTCGGCGGTAACGCAGAGTACCTTGCGAAAGCGGCGCTGCGCCATGACGGTTTAAGCGAAGAAATGATTGCCGAGGCAACGGGCTTTGCCGAAACCGATGATGCGGATATAATTTCCGCTCGCGAGCAATACAAGGAATATTACGATAAATTCAAGGCGGAAATCGCTCCCGAGGCTGACAGGGTAAGGCAGGCGGGCGGACTTTGCATTATAGGCACCGAGCGCCACGATTCAAGACGAATTGATAACCAGCTGCGCGGACGTGCAGGTCGTCAGGGCGACCCGGGTACCACAAGATTCTACGTTTCGCTTGAAGATGACCTTATGCGCCTGTTCGGCGGCGAACGCATTTCCAATATGATGGAGACCTTAAAGGTTGACGACGATACCCCGCTTGAAAGCTCCATGCTCTCCCGCACGATTGAAAGCGCACAGAAGAAGAAAGAGGGCATGAACTTCGCAACCCGTAAGAATGTTTTACAGTACGACGATGTAATGAACAAGCAGCGCGAGCTTATTTACAGCCAGCGCAACAAGGTGCTTGACGGCGAAGACCTTAAGGATACCGTACTGAAAATGATAGACGAAACGATTGAGGAATATTCAAAAATATACCTTGCCGACGAGGCGGTTCACGATAACTGGGATCTTAACGGTATGCGCGAATATTTCCTCGGTTGGGTAACTACGCCGGATGATTTGCACTTTACACCTGAGGAACTCGGAAACACAACAAGAGAAGAGGTCGCCGAAAACCTCAAGGAAAAGGCACATGCGCGCTATGAGCAGCGCGAAGAAGAATTCGGCAGCGATATTATGCGTGAAATCGAGCGCGTAATGCTGCTCAGATGCGTTGATACCAACTGGATGGACCATATTGACGCTATGGATCAGCTGCGCCAGGGCATAGGTCTTCGCGCCTACGGTCAGCATGACCCGGTTGTGGAATACCGCAACGACAGCTACGATATGTTTGAGGCTATGACCAACGCAATACGCGAGCAGACCGCTAAACTTGTGCTTACCGTTCGCGTTCGCCGCAATGAGGAAGTAAAGCGCGAAAAGGTTGCAGAGGAAACAAACGCGGGCGATAAGCCCCTTACCGTAAAGGGTAAGGGCGTAGTGAGCAAAAACGCGCTTTGCCCATGCGGCAGCGGTAAAAAATACAAGCGCTGCTGCGGCAAGGACCTTGACGATTAAATTTTAAACGGAGTGACAAAAAATGCTTGAAAATGTTGAGCCTTTGCGCGTGTTTCATTATTTTGAAAATATATGCGCCATTCCGCACGGCTCGGGAAATACCGACGGAATAAGCGAATTTTGCGTGAATTTTGCAAAGGAGCACGGTCTTGAATTTAAAAAGGACGCGCTTAACAATGTTATAATTAAAAAGGCGGCGACCGCGGGGTATGAAAACCACCCGACCGTAATTTTGCAGGGGCACCTTGATATGGTGTGCGAAAAAACCGCCGACTGCGATATTGATTTTAAAAAGGACGGCTTGCGCCTTGTGCTCACAGGCGATATGCTCTCGGCTGACGGCACTACTTTAGGCGCTGACGACGGCATAGCCGTTGCCATGATATTGGCGGTTTTGGAGGACGAAACCGCCGCGCACCCGCCGCTTGAAGCGCTGTTTACCACCGATGAGGAAACGGGAATGTACGGCGCCGAGGGGGTTGATGTATCGGCGCTTTCGGGCAGCACGCTTATAAACCTCGATTCGGGCGAGGAGGGCGTTTTAACAGTAGGCTGCGCGGGCGGCGCAAAGGCTGATTTTAAAATACCCGTACAGCTTTGCGAAAATACAGATCCCTGCGTTAAAATTACCGTTTCGGGGCTTTTGGGCGGTCACTCGGGAATTGATATTAACAAGGGCAGGCTTAACGCCGATACCCTTATGGGGCGGCTGCTTGGCGGCTTGAACCCCGAATTTCACATAGTATCGCTTTGCGGCGGGTTTAAGGATAATGTTATTCCCAACGCCTGCGAGTGCGTTATAGCGACAAGCAGCAAAATAAGCGATTATTTAGCCGAGTTTACAAAAAGCAATGTGCTCGACAGTGATAAGGGGCTTAAAATCACCGCCGAAAAAGCGGAAAAGGCAGATAAGTGCTTAAATGACAAATCAACCGCCGATGTGGTGAAATTTTTATCGGGCTTTAAATCGGGCGTTATGGCTATGAGCCAAAATATACCGAGCTTAGTGGAAAGCTCGCAGAACCTCGGCATTGCAAATATTTCTGACGGGTATTTTAACGCCGTTATGTCGGTGCGCAGCAGCGTAAAACCCGAAAAGCAGCGCCTGCTTGACGGAATACGGGAATTGGCGGCGGCTTACGGCGCAGAGCTTAAGATTCACGGCGATTACCCCGCGTGGGAGTACAGAGAAAATTCGCGCCTGCGGGATAAAATGACCGAGGTATATGGAAAAATGTACGGCAGAAAGCCTACCGTGGAAACCGTTCACGCAGGGCTTGAGTGCGGGCTTTTGGGCGAGAAGATAGCAGGGTTTGACGCGGTGTCGTTAGGACCCGATATGTGGGATATTCACACCGCTAACGAGCACCTTTCGGTGTCGTCTGCCGGGAGAGTATACGAATTTTTGCGCAATGTTTTAAAGGAGCTTTGAAAATGAGAAACGCAACAGTTAAAAAATTGCAAAACGAGCTTGAAAACGGGTGCGCGCTGCTTATTGCAAGCGTGCCGAACAGATTTTATGTTACCGGCCTTGAAACAAGCGACGGCTATGTTCTAATAACCGACAGTAAGGCGTATTTTCTTATTGATTTCCGCTATGTTGAAAAGGCAAAGGAAATTGTGAGCAGCTGCGAGGTTCGTTTGTCTTCCGCACCGTTTAAGGAAATTAAGGAATTGTGCGAGGAAAACGGCATAAAGCGCCTTTATGTTGAAAACGAGTATGTTTCAATGAGTCTTTTACGTCAGCTTTCCGAGGGCGTTCAGGTGGAAATACCCGAGTGCGACCGCTTTGATATTTTACTTCGCGATATGCGCGCGGTAAAGAACGAAAAGGAGCTTTCTTTAATGAAAGAGGCTCAAAGGCTGACCGATGAGACCTTTAAATACATAACCGCCCGCATTGAAGAGGGCAGAACCGAGCGCGAAATTATGCTCGATATGGAGTTTTATATGCGCAGGCTCGGCAGCGAGGGTGTCTCCTTTGATTTTATTGTGGTTTCGGGCAAAAACTCGTCGCTTCCGCACGGCGTGCCGACCGATAAGAAGGTTGAACGCGGCGACTTCATAACAATGGATTTCGGCGCGGTGGTCGGCGGCTACCGCTCGGATATGACAAGAACGGTAGCATTGGGCAGTATTGACGACGAGCAGAAAAAGGTATATGATACCGTACTTAAGGCGCAGCTTGCCGGCATCAAAGCCGTAAAGTCGGGCGTAGTGTGCAGGGATGTTGATAAGATTTCCCGCGATATTATTTATTCTGCCGGATATGAGGGCTGCTTCGGTCACGGGCTCGGTCACAGCGTTGGTATTGAAATTCACGAAAGACCGCTTTTCAACATGCGCTGCGATACAGTGCTTAAAGCAGGCACGGTCATGACGGTCGAGCCGGGAATTTACATTGAAAATAAATACGGCGTTCGTATTGAGGATATGGTATATGTTACCGAAAACGGCTGCATAGATTTAACAAACAGCCCCAAAGAGCTTATCTGCCTGTAATTTTTTCTTGCAATTTCGGCTTTAATGTGCTAAACTGTTTCTTATATAGTATACTTTTTTTACTCAGCGGAAAGTAATCCGCGGCGGGTAAAAGGTATTATGTTTAAAAAATCAGGGAGTTGAAATCGGTTGGGTAAATACATTATAAAGCGTGTTGCGATGGGAGTTCTCAGCATATTTATAGTTGCAACGCTCACGTTTTTTCTTATGAACCTTGTTCCCGGCGGCCCGTTTGTGGCGGAAAAATCAATAAGTAAGGAGGCGCAGGCGGCGCTTGAGGCTAAATACGGTCTTGATAAACCGCTGCTTGAAAGATACGCCACCTATATGACTGACTTTGTTAAGGGCGATATGGGGCTTAGTCTTCGTCAGCGCGGGCGTACCGTGTCGGATATTATCTTTTCAAAATTCCCTGTTTCGGCAAGGCTTGCAGGCTTTGCGGTAGCTGTGGCGGTGCTTGTGGGTATTCCTTTGGGATGTCTTTCTGCATACAACCGGGGGAAATTCGGTGATAACATTATAATAGTTTTCGCAACCTGCGGCATAGCAATACCAAGCTTTATAAGCAGCGTTGTTTTGCTATATACCTTCGGCAGTAAGCTGAATATATTGCCGACTGTCGGGCTTAACACAATGTCTTCATATATAATGCCCGTAACCGCGCTTGCAATTTACCCCACGGCGTATATAACCCGTCTTATGCGTTCAAGCCTTTTGGACGTTATGGGGCAGGATTATATAAGAACCGCAAAGGCAAAGGGCCTTTCAAACTTTAAAATACTGTTCAAACACGCGCTCCGTAACGCGGTTCTGCCGGTAGTAACCTATGTGGGACCTATGCTTGCAAGCCTTATGACGGGCTCGTTCGTAGTTGAAAAAATATTCACCGTTCCGGGGCTCGGCAGAGACTTTGTAAGCGCCATAAACCAGCGCGACTACACCCTTATAATGGGTACTACAATAGTGCTTGCAACGCTTATTATTACCGCGAACGTTATAGTTGATATTCTTTATAAGATAATCGACCCGCGCATTAACCTAAAGTAAGGAGCGACGAGAAGTTAAAATGAACAAGAAGTTTCCGAGTCTTCAGCTCAACCCCGAAGATTTTCTTCCCGCCACGCCTGACGAAAAAGAAAGTCTTGTAATAATGCGCGAAAGCGTAAACTTTTGGAAGGACGGTCTGCGCCGCCTTCGCAAGAATAAAATTGCAATGGTAAGCCTTATTTTTGTTTTGCTTATAATGATATTCGCCTATGTTCTGCCCGCCTTTTGGCCCTACAGCTATGAGGAGCAGATCAAGTACAGCGAAAATTTAGCCCCCTTTGAATACGGAAAGGTGGAGCAGGAAAAAATCGACGCGGGTGAAAGGGTTTTCCCTCACATCTGCGGCACCGATAAATTAGGCCGCGACTTTGCCGTGCGCCTTATGATGGGCACCAGAGTCAGCGTTACGGTAGGTCTTATCTGCGCGGCACTCGTTCTGCTTGTGGGCGCTACCTACGGCGCGATAGCCGGCTTTTTGGGCGGCTGGGTAGATAATATTATGATGCGTATAACCGATATTCTCTACACAATACCCGATGTTTTGCTTATAATTGTGCTTTCAATGGTTTTAAGACCTCGACTTGAGCAGCTTGCCAATGTTGCCGGATTTAACTGGATTCAGCTTATAGGGCCTAACCTTATAGCCATGTTTATAGTTTTCGTTCTGCTTTACTGGGTAGGTATGGCGCGCATTACGCGTTCGCAGGTTTTGGTTTTAAAGGAATCGGAATATGTTACCGCCGCAAGGGCGCTCGGCGCTAACGGCTCAAGGATTATAAGAAAGCACCTGCTTACAAACTGCATAGGTACGCTTATTGTTACCACCACCTTGCAGATTCCGTCCGCTATATTTACCGAAAGCTATTTAAGCTTTTTAGGTCTCGGCGTTGCGGCGCCTATGCCGTCGCTGGGTTCTTTGGCGACTGACGCAGTCAAGGGTATGAACACATACCCGCACCTGCTGTTTTTGCCGGCGGTTATCATCAGTGTTACCATCCTTGCGTTCAATCTTTTGGGCGACGGTCTGCGCGACGCGTTTGACCCCAAGCTTAAAAATTAAGGGAGGGTGAGAGCATTGAGCGAAAAACTTTTGGAAATAAAGGACGAAAGACTCTCGTTCTTCACCCCCGCAGGTGAGGTTAAGGCGCTTAACGGTGTTTCCTTCTCAATGGAGGAAGGCGAGGTTCTCGGAATAGTGGGCGAGTCGGGCTCGGGCAAATCCGTAACGGCTTACTCAATAATGGGGCTTACCGCATACCCCGGTAAATTGGTCGGCGGTACGGTTCACTTTAACGGGCATGAAATTGAAAAAATGACCGAAAAGGAGTTCCGCAAAATCCGCGGAAACGAGGTTTCCATTATATTCCAAGACCCTATGACAAGCCTTAACCCCGTTTATACAATAGGAAATCAGATTGTGGAAGTTATACTTCTGCACACAAATAAAACCAAAAAAGAGGCTTACGAAAGGGCGAGGGAGCTTTTGGAGCTTGTGGGAATAAACGAGCCCTCAAAGCGCCTTAAGCAGTACCCGCATGAGCTTTCGGGCGGTATGCGCCAGCGCGTTATGATTGCCATTGCGCTTGCCTGCGAACCTAAGCTGCTTATAGCCGACGAGCCTACAACCGCGCTTGACGTTACCATACAGGCGCAGATATTGGAGCTTATGCAGGAGCTGCGCAAAAAGCTCGGTATGAGCATTATTATGATTACTCATGACCTCGGCGTGGTTGCGAGCATGTGCGAAAAAATTGCCGTTATGTACGCCGGTCATATTGTTGAGTACGGCACGGCGGATGAAATTTTCTACAACCCGAGCCACGAATACACAAAGGGTCTTATTAAATCAATTCCGAAATTAAACGCGGAAAAAATAGAAAGGCTCGTTCCCATTGAGGGTCAGCCGGTTGATTTGCTTAATCCCCCTGCGGGATGTCCCTTTGCGCCGCGCTGCTCTGAATGTATGAAAATCTGCCTTAATAAAATGCCCCCGAAAACCGAACTCAGCGATACTCATTACAGCTATTGCTGGCTTTTGCAGAAAGAGGCGCTGAAAGGAGAGGAAAACTGTGAGTGAGAAAGAAAAACTGGTTGAAGTACAGCACTTGCAGCAGTACTTTCCCGCAAGAAGCGGCGGCAAAAAGCAGGTCGTTCAGGCGGTAGACGATGTTTCGTTCTATATCTGCCGCGGCGAGACCTTGGGTCTTGTGGGCGAATCGGGCTGCGGCAAAACCACGGTCGGAAGAACGCTTTTACGCCTGTATGAGCCGACGGACGGTAAAATTATTTACGACGGCAAGGTTATTTTCGATAAGGAAAAGAAAATAAAGGCTGATATGCTGCCCTACCGCCGCAAAATGCAGATGGTGTTCCAAGACCCATATGCGAGTCTTGACCCCAGAATGACCATCGGCGATATAGTTGGCGAGTCAATTGATATTCATAAGCTTGCCGCCAATAAGCAGGAGCGGCGCGACCGCATTATTTCCCTGCTTGAGCGCGTGGGGCTTAACAGCGAGCACGCAAACCGCTACCCGCACGAGTTTTCGGGCGGCCAGCGCCAGAGAGTCGGCATTGCCCGCGCACTGGCTGTAAACCCCGAGTTTATAGTTTGCGACGAGCCTGTTTCCGCGCTTGACGTTTCAATTCAGGCTCAGGTGGTAAATATGTTTGAGGACCTGCAAAAGGACTTAAACCTTACCTACCTGTTCATAGCGCACGATCTAAGCGTTGTAAGGCATATTTCAAACCGCATAGGCGTTATGTATCTCGGTAAACTGGTTGAGCTGGCGGAAGCTTACGAACTTATTTCCCACAGCGTTCACCCCTATACCAAGAGCCTTATTTCCGCTATACCCGAGGCTGACCCAATTGCTGCGCGCGCCTCAAAGCGTATTCCCTTGCAGGGTGATGTTCCGTCGCCCCTTAACCCGCCGAGCGGCTGCCGCTTCAGAACGCGCTGCCCCTATGCGGATGAAAAGTGCGCCGAAGTCTGCCCCGAATTTAAAGAGGTAAGCCCGGGGCATTACGCTGCCTGCCACCACCTTGATAAGGTGAATTAACACGGTATTTATTGCGCTCAGGCGCAATGGATATAATAAAGCGGCTAAAGCCGTAAAATTTAAGAAAGAGGAGATCAAAAATGAAATTCAAGAAAATGCTGGCTATTTTCTTGTCTGCCGCTCTTTTTGTAACAGCCTTTGCCGGCTGCGGTAAGAAGAAGGCAGATGGCATCACTGTTCAGATCGGCCCGAACCCCGAAACGCTCGACCCGGCTCTTAACAGTGCTGTTGACGGCGGTAATATGCTTATTACCCTGTTTGAAACCCTGCTCATTATTGATCAGGACAACAAAGTTCAGCCCGGACAGGCTGAAAAGTACGAGGTTAGCCCCGACGGTCTTACCTGGACCTTCACTATGCGTGACGGCCTTAAATGGTCAGACGGTACCGAGCTTAACGCTAAGGACTTTGAGTACACCTTTAAGCGTATAGCCGATACCAATGTTGCGGCTCCGTATGCCGAAACCGTTATCGGTATGATCGAAGGCTACAAAGACGCTATTGACAGCAAGAACCCCGAAAAGCTCAATGTTAAGGCGAGCGACGACGGTAAGACCCTTACAATTAAGCTTGCTTACCCCTGCTCTTATTTTGATAAGATCGTTGCTTTCGGTACAATGAGCCCCGTTCAGAAGGCTACCGTTGAAAAGAACGGTGACTCCTGGGCTACAAAACCCGAAACCTATGTCTGCAACGGCCCGTACACCATTACCGAGTGGACGCCCAGCGAGAAGATCGTTTGCAAGAAGAATGAGAATTACAAGGGCGGCTGGGATTCAAGCAAGATTGTAAACGATAAGCTTACATTCTTATTGCTTGAAGATTCAAGCGCTTCCTATACTGCCTACACCGGCGGTACCGCACAGCTTATAAAGGATGTTCCGACCGAGGAAATCCCGACCCTTAAGAAGGATAAGAAGGATGAATTCAATGTTGATCCTATTCTCGGTACCTATTACCTGAGCATGAACCTCAACAAGGCTCCCTTCAACAACAAGAACGTTCGTAAGGCTTTAAGCCTTGCTATCGACCGTGACTATGTTGCCAACACTGTAATGCAGGGCACATATACACCGGCTTACAACTATGTAGGTACCGGTGTTGACGATGTTGATCCCGGTAAGTTCCTTGAGAACTCAAAGGCAGCAAACGGCGGCAAGACCTATATCAGTGAGGATTACAAGGCTAACCTTGAAGAAGCTAAAAAGGCTCTTGCAGAGGCAGGCTATCCCGAGGGCAAGGGCTTCCCGACCATCACCTATTCTACCAACGATATAGGCTACCATAAGGCTGTTGCTGAGTATTTGCAGCAGGTTTATAAGGATCTCGGCATTACTATGAATATTGACATTGTTGACTGGTCGTCCTTCACACCCAAGCGCCGCGCCGGTGAGTACGAAATGGCTCGTAACGGTTGGGTTATGGACTACAACGACGCTTCTAACATGATAGAGCTGTTTACGTCCACCAACGGCAACAACGACGGTAAGTACAACAATCCGGCGTTTGATAAGGCTATGAACGACTCTAAGGTTGCCGATAAGACTGCTCACTTTGCCGCTCTCCACGAGGCAGAGAAGATCGTAAGCGAAGATTACGGATTTATCCCGGTTGCTTACTACAACGACTTCTGGCTCCAGAGCACCAGCCTCAAGGGCACATGGCACAGCCCGTACGGCTACTGGTACCTCCAGTACGCTTACCTTGCGGACTAATATAACAGACAAAAACCTCTTGCCTCGTGCAAGAGGTTTTTTGTTGTGTTATGAAAACACTCGCCGATTTAGGCCTTGGATTTTAGACGGTAGATATTAGATGTGCAAAACCGTAGCTCCTGTACAAACCATCGGCCGACAGGAGCCGCTGCAGAAAAATTTATTTTTTAAGCCTGAAAGTTGTTGCAATTTATTCTTGTCTGCGATAAAATAAAGCGGATGTAAACGGTTTTGCGGAGGAATTGTAAATGTACTCATTTTTACTGGCTCTTATCTATTTGGCATTCATAAGCCTCGGACTGCCCGATTCGCTGCTCGGCGCGAGCTGGCCGGTCATGCATACAGAACTCGGCGTGTCCGTTTCGTTTATGGGTATTATTTCCATGGTGATATCCGGCGGAACTATAGTTTCAAGCCTTTTATCGGATAAGCTGACGCATAAATTCGGCACGCGCGCCGTAACGGTCACAAGTGTGTTTTTAACGGTTGCAGCGCTGTTCGGCTTTTCGTTTTCGGGCAGCTTTTCGATGCTCATCATATTTGCCGTGCCTTACGGACTGGGTGCGGGCGCGATTGACGCGGCACTTAATAATTATGTGGCGCTGCATTACAAGGCGAAGCATATGAGCTGTCTGCACTGCTTTTGGGGCGTGGGTGCGATTATAAGCCCGTTTATTATGAGCTTTGCGCTTAAAAATCTTAATTGGAACAGCGGTTACCGAATTGTGGGTTTTATTCAGCTTGCCATTGCCCTTTTGCTGCTTGTGACTTTGCCGGTATGGAAGATAAATAAAACGGAAAGCACTGCAGATACAAAGCGTGTCGGATTAACAGCTGCGCTTAAAATTAAAGGTGTACCCTTCCTGCTTATCGGCTTTTTCGCTTATTGCGCGGCGGAAGCGACCGCAATGTATTGGGCAAGCACATATTTTACCGAGGTTAAAGGTATTTCGGGCGACCGCGCCGCGTCCTTTGCAGCCCTGTTTTATATAGGCATAACGCTGGGAAGATTTGCAAGCGGCTTCATTACCGAAAGGCTCGGTGACCGCAGAATGATTCTTCTCGGAACGGGGATCCTGGCTTGCGGAATAATGATACTTCTCATTCCCGTGCAATCGTATATGACAGCGTTCGCAGCCTTTCTTGTGATAGGCTTCGGCTGCGCTCCGATTTATCCCTGCATAATACATTCGACTCCGGCTAATTTCGGCGCGGAAAATTCGGGCGCAATCATCGGCATTCAAATGGCAAGCGCCTATGTCGGCTCAACATTTATTCCCCCTCTTTTCGGTCTGTTCGGTAACGCCGTCGGCTTTTCGGTCATGCCGGTGTATCTGCTCGCGTTTTTCGCGCTTATGATAATAATGACTGAAGCCACCTTCCGAATCACGGGGAAACCGGGCGGCAAAAATTGAAAAAATCGGTATTCCGTCCCGCAGAGGTGATTGCACCCCTGCGGGATTTTTTATATTTGTGCTGTTTAACACGGATTTAACATTACTTTGATTACAGACTTAACATAGGGACATTATAATAAGGGCAGAAAGTTGAAAAGGAGATAAAAAGAAATGAAAAAGATCTTGAGTTTAGGTCTTGCAGCCCTTATGACGATATTCGCGCTTACAGGCTGCGGCGCAGACAAAGGAACAGACAGTAAAAACAGCGGAGCAGGTACAGGCACAGATACTATATCGGTACTGACCCGCGAGGAAGGCTCGGGCACGCGCGGCGCGTTTATTGAGCTTTTGGGAATAGAAGAAAAGAACGCCGACGGCAAAAAGGTTGATAAAACAATTGATACCGCAGAAACCACCAACTCCACCTCGGTTATGATTACAACGGTTCAGGGCAATAAGGCGGCTATCGGTTATATTTCGCTCGGCTCGCTTGATAAAAGCAAGGTCAAGGCGTTAAAGGTTGACGGCGCTGAAGCTGCCGCCGATAACGTAAAGAGCGGCGAATACAAGGTTGCGCGTCCGTTCAATATTGCCACAAAGGGCGACGCCACGGGAGTTGCGAGCGACTTTATCAAGTTTATCCTCAGCGCAGACGGTCAGGCGGTAGTTGAAAAGAACGGCTATATAAGCGAAGGCAACACAGGCGCTTACAAAGCCTCCGGTCAGAAAGGCAAGATTACCATAGGCGGTTCTTCCTCTGTAACACCGGTAATGGAAAAGCTTAAAGAGGCTTATGTGAAGCTCAATCCCGATGTTACGGTAGATGTTCAGCAGAACGACTCTTCCTCGGGTATGAAGGGTGCGATTGACGGTATATACGATATAGGTATGGCATCACGCGATGTTAAGGACAGCGAAAAGGAAGCGGGACTTAACTCCATTAAGATTGCGCTGGACGGAATTGCGGTAATAGTAAACAAGGATAACGCCCTTGACGCGATTACAAGCGAGCAGATCAAAAACATCTACACCGGCTCACTTACAAAGTGGAGCGAAATAAAATAAAGGATCACCTCTTTCCGGCGAGCCCTCAATAACGAGGGCTTTGCCGCATAACAGGAGTATTTATGAACACAACAATTTCAAAAATAAAAGAAACGGCAATGCGCATTGTGTTTATGCTCTGCGCCTGCGTTTCCATTATATCGGTAATTTTAATATGCGTGTTTCTCTTTTCAAACGGAATACCCACAATGGGCAAAATAGGCTTTGCCGATTTTCTTCTCGGCAAGCGCTGGAAGCCTCTTGAAGACCTTTACGGCATACTGCCGATGATAATAGGCAGCATTTATGTTACGGCGGGCGCTATAATTATCGGCGTGCCGATAGGCGTTTTATGCGCGGTGTTTTTGGCGCGCTTTTGCCCAAAAGGGCTTTACAAAATTTTCAAGCCCGCAGTTGACCTGCTTGCCGGAATACCTTCTATTGTGTACGGCTTTTTCGGGCTGGTGGTAATTGTGCCGGCAATGCAGAATTTGTTCGGCGGCTCGGGTAAAAGCGTGCTTACCGCATCTGTAATGTTAGGAATTATGATTTTGCCCACCATTATAAGCGTTTCCGAGGCGGCAATACGCGCCGTGCCCGAAAGCTACTACGAGGGCGCTCTGGCACTGGGCGCCACGCACGAGCGCAGCATTTACAGAACGGTGCTGCCCGCGGCGAAATCGGGCATTACGGCAGGCGTTATTTTGGGAATAGGCAGAGCAATAGGCGAGGCTATGGCGGTTAATATGGTTGCGGGCAACCAGGCTATAATACCCACAAGCATTTTCAGCGGCGTGCGCACCTTAACCTCAAACATAGTGCTCGAAATGGGTTACGCCGCCGATTTACACAGAGAGGCGCTTATAGCAACCTCGGTTGTGCTGTTTGTGTTTATTCTTATAATAAACCTCTTGTTTTCACTTGTTAAAAAGGAGAAAAAGTAAATGGACACTGTAAATAAAATCTCCTTAAAGCAAAAATTCTTAAATTACAAAAATCACCCCGGCTCGCTTATTATGCTGCTTATAACCTGGCTTGCGGCATTGCTTACGGCGGCGGTTGTGGTTTTTCTTGTGGCGTATATACTTATTAAGGGCGTACCGAACATTAAGCCATCGCTTTTTGCATGGCAGTACAACAGCGAAAATGTTTCAATGATGCCCGCAATAATAAACACGGTTATAATGACGGCTCTGTCCCTTTTACTGGCAGCGCCGATAGGCATTTTCTCGGCGGTTTATTTAACCGAGTACGCAAAGCGCGGCAACAAGCTTGTAAAGGTGGTAAGGGTCACAACCGAAACCCTTGCGGGAATACCGTCAATCGTTTACGGGCTTTTCGGGTATTTAATATTCGTTATTGCCTGCCATTTTCATCAATCAATGCTTTCGGGCGCACTGACGCTGGCTATTATGATACTGCCCACTATGATGCGCACCACGGAAGAAGCGCTGCTCGGCGTGCCCGACGCATACAGAGAGGGCAGCTTCGGGCTGGGCGCGGGGAGATTACGCACGGTCTTCAAGGTGGTGCTGCCCTCCGCCGTACCGGGAATACTCTCGGGCGTTATACTGTCGGTCGGCAGAATTGTGGGCGAAACGGCGGCGCTTATATACACCTCGGGCACGGTTGCGGGAATACCGAAGGACTTAATGCACTCGGGCAGAACGCTTTCTGTTCATATGTACGCGCTTTTAAGCGAGGGACTTTATATGAACGAGGCATATGCCACGGCGGTGGTGCTGCTGATACTGGTGCTTATAATAAATATGCTGTCGGGTCTTATTGCTAAAAGAATTACGGCAAAGGGGAAATAAAAACTATGGAAAAATTTACTGTAAAAAATCTTGATTTATGGTATAATGACTTTAAGGCGCTTAAAAATATAAATCTCGGTATGCAGGAAAACAGCATAACCGCCTTTATAGGCCCCTCGGGCTGCGGTAAATCAACATTACTTAAATCCCTTAACCGTATGAACGATTTGGTTGAGGGCTGCCGCATTACGGGCGAGGTGCTGCTGGACGGCGAGGATATTTACGGCAATATGGACGTGAATCTGCTGCGTAAGCGCGTTGGTATGGTTTTCCAAAAGCCTAACCCGTTTCCTATGTCGATATACGATAACATAGCCTTCGGTCCCCGCACCCACGGCATACGCTCAAAGGCAAGGCTTGATGAAATTGTGGAGGAATCGCTGCGCGATGCCGCTATATGGGACGAAACCAAGGACGTGCTTAAAAAGAGCGCTCTTGCAATGTCGGGCGGGCAGCAGCAGCGCCTTTGCATTGCGCGCGCGCTGGCTGTAAAGCCCGAGGTGCTTTTAATGGATGAGCCTACAAGTGCGCTCGACCCTATCTCCACCTCCAAAATAGAAGACCTTGCGCTTGAGCTTAAAAAGAAATATACCATAATAATGGTTACGCACAATATGCAGCAGGCGGTAAGAATTTCCGATTACACGGCGTTTTTCCTTTTGGGTGAGGTAATAGAATACTCCGAGACCGAGAAAATGTTCTCAACCCCGCAGGATAAACGCACTGAGGATTATATTACGGGAAGGTTCGGTTGATTATGAGAAATAAATTTGACAGTCAGCTTGAAAAGCTGAATTTAGAGCTTATAACAATGGGCGCGCTCTGCGAGGACGCCATAAGCGCCTCGGTAAAGGGCTTTTTGGATGACGACGACGCACTCTGCCGAAAAGCGGTTGAAGCAGAGGACGAAATTAACCGCAAGGAGCGGGATATTGAGTCTATTTGTATGAAATTACTGCTTGAGCAGCAGCCCGTGGCGCGCGATTTAAGGGTTATATCCTCCGCGCTTAAAATGATTTCGGATATGGAGCGCATAGGCGACCAGGCATATGACATTGCCGAAATAGCGAAATTCATTAAAAACAGCAATGTTAAAAGTAAAATCCACATTAAGGATATGGCTGCCGCCGCCACCAAAATGGTCACCGACAGCGTCGAGTCCTTTGTTAAAAAGGATGTGGAATTGGCGCGCTCGGTCATGGTATACGACGATAAGGTGGATAATCTTTTCGATTGTGTAAAGGATGAGCTTGTGCAGCTTATAACCGAGGATAAGGCAAACGGCGAATTTTGCATAGATCTTTTAATGATTGCAAAATATCTTGAGCGCATAGGCGACCACGCGGTGAATATAGCCGAATGGGTGGAATACTCAATTACCGGCACGCACAGATAAAATAAAAAAGGGACGTGGGAAAATGGTATATCTGCTTGAAGACGACGAGAGCATACGTCGGTTTGTAATTTATGCGTTAAAGCAGACCGGAATGGAGGCGGAAGGCTTTCCGCTGCCGTCGCTTTTTAAAGAGGCGGTTGCGCATAAAAAGCCCGATATTGCCCTGCTTGATATAATGCTGCCCGAGGAGGACGGAATTTCCGTTTTGAAGTGGCTGCGTTCCCGCCCCGACACAAAGCAGCTGCCCGTTATTATGTTAACCGCTAAATCCACTGAATACGATAAAGTAGTGGGGCTTGACAGCGGCGCTGACGACTATATAGCCAAGCCTTTCGGCACAATGGAGCTTATATCCCGCATAAAGGCGCTGCTGCGCAGAACCGCGGCGGCAGACGTTGAATACACCGTAGGCAAGCTTTATGTAAACAAGACAAAGCATATTGTAACGGTGGACGGTAAGGAAACCGAGCTTACCTTAAAGGAATTTGAGCTTTTGTGCCTGCTGCTTAAAAACCGCGGCGCGGTGTTTACGAGAGATCAGCTTTTAAACGATATATGGGGCTACGATTACGACGGCGAAAACCGCACGGTGGACGTGCACATAAGAAGCCTGCGCTCAAAGCTCGGGGAAAGCGGAGATATTATAGGAACAGTACGCGGAGTCGGCTATAAAATAGTTTGACAAAAGGGGTATTATTATGACCGGAAAAATTTACAGAGGAATACTTATTTCAACCGTTATAACAATGCTTGCCTGCCTTATTTTCACGGTGGGAGTGCAGTATCAGATATACGATGAAAAATCCTACAAGGAGCTGCGCAATAAGGCGGAAATAATAGGCGTTGCGGCAGAGCAAAACAGCCTTTCCGAATATTCGGATATAAGCGAGAGAATAACCCTTATAGACCACTCGGGCAAGGTGCTTTACGATAATAAGAGCAACCCCGACGCCATGGAAAACCACTCGAACCGCCGCGAGGTAAAAGAGGCGAAAGCCGACGGCGAGGGGTATGATACGCGGCGCTCGGAAACCTTAGGACAAAAGACCTGCTATTACGCAAAAAAGCTTAAAAACGGCAGCATTTTGCGCATTGCGGGCGCGTCGCTTACTGTTTGGGCGGTGGTGCTGGAGCTTTTACCGCCTATTTGCGCCATTGCGATTATGGTGTTTGTGCTTGCCAATATTTTAGCGTCGGTTATAGCTAAAAAAATAGTAAAGCCGATAAACGAAATTGACCTTGACAGACCCGTTGCCGACTCGGCATACAGTGAGCTTTCGCCGCTTATTTCAAAAATAAACGCGCAAAACCGCAAAATTGACCGCCAAATAGCAAAGCTCATGCGCAGCCGCCGCGAATTTGAGGCTATTGCCGAGAATATGAGCGAGGGGCTGGTGCTTACCGATATTAACGGCAATATTTTAACCCACAACAAGGGTACCGAAAGGTTCTTCGGAACGCAGGACGATATAAACGGCAACAATATTTTAACCCTCAACCGCAGCGAGGTTTTCAGAAAAATATTTGACGATATTAAGGAAAAGCGCTCGGGCGACGATATTCTGCCGCTGGACGGAAAATACTTCAACATAACCGCAAACCCGGTTTACGATGAAAACGGCGAGCCCTGCGGCGCGGTCATACTGCTGGTGGATATAACCGAAAAGGAAAAGCGAGAAAAGCTGCGCCGCGAATTTACGGCGAATGTATCGCACGAGCTTAAAACCCCGCTCACCTCAATTTGCGGAATATCCGACATGCTTATGAACGGCATTGTAAAGCCGGAGGACGTTAAGGGCTTCGGTGGGGATATTAACCGCGAGGCGGCGCGTCTGCTTGCCCTTGTGAACGATATTATAAGGCTTTCAGAGCTGGACGAGGGTGCCGAGGATACCGACAAGGCGGAAATAACCGATATACTGGAGGTCGCAAACGATGCTGTAAAGAGCATATCGGGCGTAGCGAAAAAGGCGGGAATAACCGTAACGGCAGAGGGCGAGAGCGCCCTTGTAAACGGCGGAAAATCGCTTATTTTTGAAATGATTTACAACCTTTGCGATAACGCGGTAAAATACAACCGCGAGAACGGCAGCGTTAAGGTGACCGTAGGCTCTGCGGGCGGCAGCGCCTTTATTCGGGTGAGCGACACGGGCATAGGCATAGCGCCCGAGCATATAGACCGCATTTTCGAGCGTTTTTACCGTGTGGATAAAAGCCGTTCAAAGCAAAGCGGCGGCACGGGGCTCGGGCTTTCAATAGTAAAGCATATAGCGCTCAGTCTCGGCGGTAAAATATCGACTGAAAGCAAACCGGGCTATGGTACGGAGATAACCGTCAGCCTACCGATTGCCGAAAAGTAACATTATATTTTCAGCTCCCTGTGCTCCTTATCCGCGCCGGAAGCTGTCGGTCTTATTTTTTTGATATAACCCCTTGTTTTTTTACTCGGCGTTTGATATAATAAGAGCATACTTGTGTGGATTTAAAAGTCCCGCACGAAAGGAGTACATATATGATTTATTCAAAGGAAGTAGAAAATATGTGTCCTGTCGCCAAGGGCCCGCACCACGGCCCCGCTCCGATTCCGGAGGAAGGCAAGTGGATACAGGCGAAAGAGATTAAGGACATTTCCGCTTACACCCACGGCGTGGGCTGGTGCGCACCGCAGCAGGGCGCATGCAAGCTGTCGCTTAATGTTAAGGACGGCATAATTGAAGAAGCTCTGGTTGAAACCGTAGGATGTTCGGGTATGACCCACTCCGCCGCCATGGCTGCCGAAATTCTTCCCGGCAAGACCGTTTTAGAGGCTCTTAACACCGACCTCGTTTGCGACGCTATAAACACCGCTATGCGCGAGCTGTTTTTACAGATAGTTTACGGCCGCAGCCAATCCGCTTTTTCAGAGGGCGGCCTTGTAATCGGCGCAGGAATGGAAGACCTCGGTAAGGGCGCGCGCTCAATGGTAGGTACCATGTACGGTACCAAGTCAAAGGGTGTAAGATACCTTGAAATGACCGAGGGCTACTGCACAAGAATGGCTCTTGATGAAAACGACGAGGTTATAGGCTATGAGTTTGTCTCCCTCGGCAAAATGACCGACCTTATTAAAAAGGGTATGGAGCCGAACGAGGCTTACAAGCAGTCCATGGGTCACTACGGACGCTTCAATAAAGAAGACGGTGCGGTCAAATACATTGACCCGCGTGAAGAATAAGGAGGTACGGTATAATGGCACAGTTTGAAGGTTATGAGAGACGCGAGGCAAAGATTCTCGGCGTTCTTAAAAATTACGGTATCTCTTCTATTGATGAGTGCAAGGATATATGCGCAAAATACGGCGTTGACCCCTACACCACCGTTCAGGAAACACAACCTATCTGCTTTGAAAACGCAAAGTGGGCTTACACCGTAGGCTCGGCCATCGCTTTCAAAGAGGCTGAGCGCACAGGCGATAAATCCGCCGCTACCGCTGCCGCAAATATCGGTATCGGTCTTCAGTCCTTCTGTATTCCCGGCTCCGTTGCCGAAAACCGCAAGGTCGGTCTCGGTCACGGCAACCTCGGTAAAATGCTCCTTTCGGAAGAAACCGAGTGCTTCTGCTTCTTAGCAGGTCACGAATCCTTCGCGGCGGCTGAGGGCGCTATTAAAATTGCTCTTAATGCAAATAAGGTAAGAGTTAAGCCCCTGCGCGTTATTCTTAACGGTCTCGGCAAGGACGCGGCTTATATAATCTCCCGCATTAACGGCTTCACCTATGTTGAAACCGAGTTTGACCCCTACGCAGAAGAGGTCAAGGTTGTTTATGAAAAGCCGTTCTCAAAGGGCGCGCGCGCAGCCGTTAAGTGCTACGGTGCGGATAACGTTCCCGAGGGCGTTGCTATAATGAAGCTTGAAAAGGTAGGCGTTTCCATTACCGGCAACTCCACCAACCCGACCCGCTTCCAGCATCCGGTTGCAGGCACTTATAAGAAATGGTGCGTTGAAAACGGCGTGAACTATTTCTCCGTTGCCTCCGGCGGCGGTACAGGCCGTACCCTCCACCCGGATAATATGGCGGCCGGCCCCTCTTCCTACGGTATGACCGATACTATGGGCCGTATGCACTCCGACGCTCAGTTTGCCGGTTCTTCTTCCGTTCCGGCTCATGTTGAGATGATGGGTCTTATAGGCGCGGGCAACAACCCGATGGTAGGTATGACCGTTGCGTGCGCGGTTGCCGTTCAGCAGGCGCTTAATAAGTAAGAAACACTTTAAAAAGATAAAGATAAAGTCAGACGCATTATTTTGAACTACTCACTTTGATGTGTCTGATTTTTTTAATCTGCAAATAATAATTTCGAAGGTTAGTTTTATTATGTATACTAATCGTCCGTAAAAAATATTATTGTTGAGGCGCGGTATGGCGAGTAAATTAAGCAAATATATATCTATAGTTTTATCTATAGTGATTTTATTTTCAAGCAATTGTTTTAAAATATCAGCTTCGGCAACCAGGATCGGATATGTTAACGCGACGGGCGTACGAATGCGTGCGGACGCGGGAACGCAGAGCGAAATACTTATGAGCGGCATATCATATGCCACGGTAACCGTAAACGGCGAAAAGCGCGACCCCGACGGCG
>ERZ827498.989-NODE-989-length-33959-cov-5.446083_pt1 | contig 33959 bp, 25 predicted proteins | sample MGYA00519865_ERZ827498 | MGnify/ENA primary metagenome ERZ827498 (study PRJEB31778, sample SAMEA3449328) | human gut metagenome | biome: human gut; feature: human-associated habitat; material: faeces | place: United Kingdom | collected 2010/2012 ...
GAGCCGCTCTCGATGTGGATGATGTCGATCTGCCAGGGGGCGCCGCCGGGGCGTTGCCAGATGCCATGCCATTCCAGACAGCGTTCTTCTGTTGCGCTGCCGTCCACGAAGTGCAGGCTGTTCAGATAGGGGGAACTGGCCAGGGCCGCCATGACACGGAAGCTGAGGTCGCGGTCCAGAGTCGGCGTGTAGACATGGAAGTCTATGTCCCTGTGCCGGACCAGCAGGCCCGTCCTGAACGAGCCCACGGCATGGACCACGGCGCCTGCCCGGCGCCAGTGTCCTTCTATGTCCAGTTCCGCCACGATATCCCGGGCTTCTGCCTGCGTGGCGCGGGCCATCGCTTGCCAGGGGGATGCGTTGTCCATGCGGGTCTCCTTGTGTGGTGCCGGTCTGTCGTCAAGAAAAGAAAGCCTTTCTCTTTGACATGTTGGGCACCTTTTTTTATGGAAAAAAACGACAAAATTTTCCACTCCAAAGCTGGAAAAAAGGCTCATGCCGGAGTGTGGCGGACAAAGGCGTGCCGTCCCGGCCCGGGCATGATGTGATATCGCGGAGAGACTTATGGATATTCGTCACACGGCGACAACCTGCCCGTATTGCGGCTGCGGTTGCGGCCTGACCCTGGAAACTGCGGAAGGCCGCATTCAGCGTTCCGTGCCCACGCCCGACAGCCCGGTCAACCGGGGCAAGCTGTGCGTCAAGGGCTGGAACGTGCATGAATTCATACAGCACCCTGACCGTCTGAAAACGCCCCTGCTGCGGACGGAGCAGGGCTGGCAGTCCCTGGACTGGGAAAGCGCCCTCGATCATGCCGCCGGGGAGCTGGCCCGCATCCGTGACCAGTACGGCCCTGACAGCATCGGCGTGCTGACCTCCGCCCGCTGCACCAACGAAGAGAACTATCTGCTGCAAAAGCTCACCCGTTGCGCGCTGGGGACCAACAATATCGATCACTGCGCCCGTCTCTGACACGGCCCCACTGTGGCAGGTCTTGCCACTTCGTTCGGCAGCGGCGCCATGACCAACTCTTTCGACGAGCTGGAGCAGGCGAGCTGTCTGTTTGTGATCGGTTCCAATACCACGGTCGCCCATCCCATGGTGGGCATGCGGCTCATGCATTGCCATCGTGAGGGCGGCAAACTCATCGTGGCCGACCCCCGTCGGACGGACCTTGCCCGCCTGGCGGATGTGCACCTGCGCCTGCGTCCGGGAACGGACGTGCCGCTGGTCAACGGCCTGATGCACATCATTTATGAAAATGGCTGGCACGATGCGGCCTTCATCGCGGAACGCACGGAGAACTTCGACGAGTTGCGCGAGAGCCTGCGTGAATGGACGCCCGAGCGGACCGAGGAAGTCACCGGCGTGCCGCGTGAGCTCCTGTTCCGTGCGGCGGAGCTCTATGCCCGCTCGGAGACCAGCGCCATCGTCTATTGCCTGGGCATCACCCAGCACCGCTGCGGCGTGAACAATGTCCGTTCCCTGGCCAACCTGTCCATGCTCTGCGGTCAGATCGGTCGTCCCTGTACCGGTGTGAACCCGCTGCGCGGCCAGAACAACGTGCAGGGCGCCTGCGATATGGGCGGATTGCCCAACTATTATCCCGACTACCAGTTCGTGGATGACGAGAAGGCCCGCCTGAAGTTCGAGGCGGCCTGGGGACGCTCCCTGTCGCCTTTCCGCGGCCTGACGGCCATGGAGATGATGCACGGCCTGCAGGAGGGCAAGCTCAAGGCCATGATCATTATGGGCGAGAATCCCGTGGTCAGCGACCCGGATTCCGGCCATGTGGTGAAGGCCCTGTCGTCGGCGGAGTTCCTGCTCTGCCTCGACATCTTCCCCACGCCGACCACGGAACTGGCGCACATGGTCCTGCCCGGTGCGTCGTTCGCGGAGACCGACGGTACTTTCACCAACTCCGAGCGCCGCGTGCAGCGCGTGCGCCAGGCCATCCCGCCCATGGCGGGGCGGACCAACGGCCAGATCATCCAGGCTTTGTCCCGGCGGCTGGGCTATGACATGCATTACGCCTCGGCGTCGGAGGTCTTTGACGAGATCTGCTCCCTGGCCCCCAACATGGGCGGCATGAGCTATGCCCGTCTGGAAGGGAAGGGCTTGTGCTGGCCTTGTCCCACGCCTGACCATCCCGGCACGCCCATCCTGCATCAGGGGCGTTTCACCCGCGGCAAGGGGCTTTTTGCCGCCATCCCGCATGTGCCTCCGGCGGAACTGCCGGACGAGGAGTATCCCTTCCTGCTCAGCACCGGCATGCGCCATGCCCATTATCTGACCGGGACCATGACGCGCCGTTGTGCCATGCTGGAGCGTGAGCTGCCCGAGCTGGTGACGGACATCAATCCCGCTGACGCCAAAAAGCTGGAGATCCGTGAAGGCGCCCGCCTGCGCATGGTCAGCCGTCGTGGAGCTGTGGTCTCGCGCATGCATATCACGGACGATGTGCCCGAGGGCGTGGTCTTCGCTCCCCTGCATTTTGCCGAAGCCATGGTCAACCTGCTGACCTGCACCGCTCTGGATCCGGTCAGCAAAACCCCTGAATACAAAATCAGCGCCGTCAGGCTGGAGAGGGTCTAAGCCATGTCCGCATACTATACCATGAATCCGGCGGACCTGCCCGCCCTGCTGACCGCCTGGCAGTCAGGCTCCCGTGTGCTGTGCCCCTGCAAGGAACAGGACGGGACCACGCGTCTGGAGAGCTTTGTCCCGGCAAAGGGCCTGTGCCTCGACTATACCAACCTTGCCATGCCGCCGGTGGACGTCTTGAACGGCTATCAAGATGTGCTGTTCCGCTGGGAAGGCAACGAACGTACGTATGTGGCCGAGCCCGGTGCGGAAGCCATGGCCCCGACGGTCATCTTCGGCATGCGCCCCTGTGATGTGTCCGCTCTGGAATATCTGGATGATTTCTACCTGGGCGAATACCGGGACATCAATTATTCCATGCGGCGCGAGGCCGTCACCATCGTGGGCATGAACTGCCGTACGCCCGGGAAAAGCTGCTTTTGCGCGGCCACGGGCACAGGCCCCTTTGCCCGCAGCGGCTTTGACCTGATGCTGACGCTGGACGGCGATCTGTGCTGGGTGGAATGCGCCACGGACAAGGGCGAGAGCCTTGTGGGGCAGGCCATGGTCTTTTTCCGTCCCGTGACCGAAGCCGCTCTGCGTGCCCGGCTGGGCGAGCTGGAAAAGGATTGCCGGGACTCTTTCCAGAAGCTGCCCGACCTTTCCCAGATCCGTACGGCCTTGCTGCAGGGCTTCGACCATCCGGTGTGGGAAGAGATCACGCCCACCTGCATCCGCTGCACGGGCTGCACGGCCGTTTGCCCGACCTGCACCTGTTTCCAGTTCAACGAGGAACGTCTGGATGCCCAGTCGGGCCGCCGCGTCCGCGTCAAGGACTCCTGCCAGACGGCTGGCTTTACGCGTAATGCCGGCTGGCACAATCCGCGCAGCAAGGCTGCCGCCGTGCGCCACCGCATCATGGACAAACTGGTCTACATCCAGGACCGCTTCGGTAAAAAAGGCTGCGTGGGCTGCGGGCGCTGCATCGACGTCTGCCCCGCAGGTATCGACATCCGCAAGATAGCCGATACCGTGGTGAAGGACTGCCCGCCCGAGGGACAGCGCAAGCCCATGCCGGTCTCCATCCCGGAACGGGCGTCCACCCGCATCGACCCCCAGCTGTTCACGCCCTATCCCGCGCGCATCGTGGCCATCCATGACGAGACCCCGGACATCCGTCGCTATGTGGTCCGTTACATGGATGAACGCCTTGCCGAGACCTTCCGTCTGACGGGCCAGTTCTTCATGGTCACGGTCTTCGGCGTGGGGGAAGTGGCCCTGTCCATCCCCTTCGGCGATCAGCACGACGGCCAGTTCGAGTTCTGCGTCAAGAAAGTGGGCAAGGTGACGTCGGCCCTGGCCAAGCTTGGCGTGGGGGATGTTATCGGCCTGCGCGGACCTTACGGCAAGGGCTTCCCCTACCGTTCCTTTGCCGGACGGGACGTGCTGGTGGTGGGGTCCGGCGTGGGCCTTGCCCCTGTGCGGACCATCATCGTGCGCTTGCTCCAGGAGCGGGAACGCTACGGCCGCATCGCCATCATCGCCAGCGCCACGCGCTATGAGGGCCTGGTCTACAAGCAGGATCTGAAGGACTGGAGCAAGATCCCCGGTGTGACCGTGCAGTATGCCCTGGCCAAGCCGACGGATGCCGTCCAGGCCCATGTGGGCTATATCAACGACCTGCTGCCGGAACTGGATTTCGACTGGGCCAATGCCCGGGCCATCCTGTGTGCCTCGCCGCGCCGCATCAAGCTGGTGGCCCGCGACCTGCTGGGCCTCGGCATGAACGGCAAGGACATCTTCACCTCGCTGGAGACCCACATGCGCTGCGGTGTGGGCAAGTGTGGCCACTGCAAGGTGGGTGCGCACTATATGTGCCTGGACGGGCCCGTGTTCACCTATGAGGAAATGCTGCAGTTGCCGGAAGAGTTCTAGGATCTGCCAATACGTATGAAAAGGGCGGGGACGCGATGTGTCCCCGCCCTTTTTTTATGGGCGTTAGCCTGCTGGTACGCAGATGTTCCCCCCGTTATGCCGGGGCCTGATCGGAGAGTCGGTAGAGGAAGAAGGCAGTGCCCTCTGGCAAAGGACGCCCGTAGAGAGGCACGTCCGGGAAAAGACGAGGCCTTATGAGCCATCAGGTGAGGAAGGGATGCCGGTGGGGGAAGTACGTTGTCCTGTCGATGGCCGAAAAGGCTGCTTCCCCGTATGGGCGGCGTTGCGTTATTGCTTTTTAATGGTCAGTGTGGAGCCGATGGACGCACTGATGATGGCCGAGAGGGCTGCCCACTGGGCAAGGCTCAGCTGTTCGCCCAGAAAGAGGAATCCGGAAAGGGCTGCAAGCGCAGGCTCCAGGCTCATGAGGATGCTGAACGTGCGCGAAGGCAGGTTTTTCAGTGCGATGATCTCGACACCGTAGGGCAGGGCAGAGGAAAAAATACCCAGGATCAGGGCCAGGGGCAGGATCTCGGGCCTGAACAGATCCATGCCGGAGGAGGCCAGGCCTACAGGGAAAATGGCGCAGCTGCCCACGAGCATGGCCAGGGCCACGCAGGACTTGTCCAGACTGCTGCCTGCCTTTTTGCCGAAGATGATGTAGAGCGCCCAGCAGACTCCGGAACAGAGGGCAAGCACCGCACCCAGCGGATCGATGTTGTCCGCGCTCTGGCGCAGGGGCAGCAGGATGGCGAGGCCGGCTGCGGCCAGGATGACCCATATGAAGTCCACCAGACGACGGGAAGAGAGCATGGCTACCGTCAGGGGCCCGGTGAATTCCAGACCGACGGCGACCCCCAGCGGGATACGGCTCAGGGCTTCGTAAAAGCAGAGGTTCATGCTTGCCGTGGCCAGTCCGAAAACGGCGATGACCTTCCAGGCACTGCGGGGGATGGCTTTTTTCCAGGGGCGCATCACCACAAGCAGGATGGCGGAGGCCACCAGCAGGCGCAAGGCTGTGGTGCCGGCCGGGCCCACCAGGGGAAAGATGGTTTTGGCAAGCGAGGCGCTGGCCTGGATGGAAGACATGGAGACCAGCAGGAGCAGGACAGAAACGAGAGGTGACGTGGCTGAGATGTTCATGAAAGCTGTCCGGCCGCCCTGTGGCAGGTGAGGGGAAAGGGATGAGGAGCGCATCCCACCGCAAGGGGAGTCTCTGTCAGTCCTCCCCTTGCAGGCGTCAGCTCCGTGCGGTGCTAGCTTTGCTGTCCCTTGTCCGCATCGAGAAGCAGGGCAGCTTCCCACATTTCCTGATAATACATGCAGGTACCGGGATTCCAGGCCGTAGCCGTGGCATGGTCGTAGCTTTCCGTAATGGGCCAGTCGGTATGGGGACGCAGGGCTTCCTCAAAGGAAGAGGCTTCCACGATGCCGTCATACTCCAGGTTCAGGGTATAGTTGGGGCCCTTAAGGTAACGCAGATGATAACGCGGCATGATACTTGTCCTTTGTACGCAAGAGCCGGGAAGGGCGCAGGCCCTTCCCGGCATCCTTATTACGTGTTTAGCAGCCCGAGGTCTAGTGGGTGGTCATCACGAACTTGCTGATGAGGAACAGCACCACCAGCAGACCCACGCCCAGGCCCCAGCTCCAGTGGATGAGCTTCATTTCAGTCTCATCCAGGGGCTCGTATTCCATCTTCTGGACTTCTTCGTGGAATTTGACTTCTTTGTCTTCCATCATTGTTCTCCTTTAAACTAGGCGCCAACCACCGGCGGGGTCATGCCATGGAAGAAGGCGTAGGAAATGAACAGACCGACCCAGATAATGAAGCCGAACAGGCAGACGATGTACACGATGGCCAGGCGGCCGATGCCTTCTTCCATCAGCTTGCGGAAGTTGGAAACCATACCGATGCTGAAGAAGGTCATCAGGAAGAAGATGACGCGGAAGCCGTTCATGGCGCCGGACATGGCCTTGCCGACCTTGTGCAGTTCAGGCGTGCTCAGGCAGACGATGAGCAGGACCAGGAAGGTACCCAGGTAACCCAGCACGAAGCGGGGGAAGCGGTCCATGACGTCGCCCCAGGTCATGGTGCGGTCGCCACGGGTCTTGTCGAACTTGGCCGTCCAGATGTAGGCCAGGACCAGAGCCCAGATACCGATGAACATGTCGATGAAGATCTTGACGGTGGTGGTCACCATCACGATCCAGCCGGGTTCCCATTCAGTGCCCAGACCGGCCATCTTGGCCAGGATCAGGGATTCGGTGATGGCACCGGAAGCGATAGCACCACCGTCGGACTTCACGGCCAGGCCCATCCAGCCGCCGGCCACCATGGGCTCGGTGTACAGGAAGGTCTGAGCGATGAAGGGCAGGATCAGCATTTCAATGCAGGTGAACACAACGACCAGGGAAGAAACCATGATCGGGACCACCGGCCGGGCGCGGATGGCGCCACCAGTGGCGATAGCGGCGGACACACCGCAGATGGAGATACCGGAAGCCAGAGGAGCGGCCCATTCCTTGTTGAACTTGAAGTACTTACGGGCAACGTAGTAAACCACGGCCCAGTACAGCAGGTAAGCTTCAACAATGGCGCACAGGCCTCGGAAGATGATGTGGCCAGCAAAACCGGCGGCATCAGCGGCCTTCACGCCCAGTTCGGCACCCAGAACCACGATGGCGATCTTAACGAACAGCTCGGGGCGGCAGGCATCGCGCAGAGAGTCAGCAACGCTGGGGGCAAAGTTACTGATCAGGATGCCCATGACCAGAGCGGCGATCAGGCCGGCTTCGGTGCTCAGGCCCAGAGCCCACGGAATACCCTGCTTAGCCAGCTGAGTGGGGTTAGCAGCGATGTAGGCGTTGGCGCCGGCGGTGTAGCAGGCGATGGCGATGAAGAAGATCACGGTGAAGGAGCCCACGAAGCGGCCCACGTTGCCCTTCATCAGTTTGACGCCGATAGCCAGCAGACCGGTCACAAACACATAGGTAGCCAGCAGGGACTGCCAGCCGGCCATCATGCCCTTGGTAGCGGGCTTCCAGGCATCGACGGGGCTATCGACCCACATGCCGATTTTTACCACCCAGCCAAGGAGATCCAGTCCAGCGAACTTGCCAAGGCCCAAGATGAAGATAATGCAGCCAAGCAGCAGGGCTACTTTGTCTTCATTAAAGGCTGATTTGGTTGTCATATCCAACCTCCTGATTACAGGTTTCTCAACCTGGTGAAAAAATCCCTTCCGTGTGACATACTATGAAATAATATGTGACACAAGTAGAGGAAACCGGAAAATCCAGCCAGCATCCTGACCCCCCAGGCTGCGCGGCCATCTGTCTTCTACACAGGAAATTTTTTTTGTCAATGCAGGTGAATGCTTGGTTTTTATGAAAAATATTCTGGCAAAAGAAGAAAAAAACAAGCTCCGTGGAGTTCCATCAGGCAAAAAGGCATTTGAAAGTTAATGGAAATCAATAAGTTGGCAATGTGTCCGGATGTTTATAAGGGCTGAGAAATGCTTCACAATGTAACGAAAACGGCAGAAATTGCCCTAAAATTTCACAAAAGCAAAAAATTTTTTTCTCAAAAGAATTTTATGTTGACAAAGAGGCTGGTCGAGCGTACTTTTTTTCTCGCGTCGGGATGTAGCGCAGTCTGGGAGCGCACTTGAATGGGGTTCAAGGGGTCGAAGGTTCAAATCCTTTCATCCCGACCAGAAAGCAGAAACCCCAAGGGATCTACGGAAACGTAGATCCCTTTTCTGTTTTCAGGGGGTAAGATCTGCTGTTGCAGGCTCTCTGTCCGGATCCGAACCTCTGCGCGACAGGGCTTTTGCTCCGTCGTGGATGCGGTTAACATGCTTGCGGCGGACGTATGGCTCCGGTCTGCCAAGCGCTCTGGAGGAACCATGAAAATCCTGCTGATAGTTGTTGCCATCATTGCTGTGGCTGTTTTTGTTTTCTTTATGGGGGGACAACCTCCTTTGCGGGGAGCGGGCCAGCTGGCCGCGTCAGACCAGACGGTCATCGTTTCCCGTGCCCGTCCCCCGCTGACCTTTGCTCCTGCTGCGGACATGCAGCTGAAAAGCCTGGGGAACCGGACCTTGCGTCCCAAAACCCGGCACTCTGTAGATGGCGATGCCCGTATCTGGTTCGCTGTCTACGGTAACGGTACCGGCACTCTGGTGACGGCCGTGGCGGACACGGAAGGGACCTGGGAGTGGGAGGCCGCGCATCATCCGGCGTTCCCGGCCATCCGGGCGCAGCAGTATGCCTATAAGGGAGAGACCCTTTACGAAAGCCTTATGCAGCTGGACGGCGCCAGCGATCCGTTTTGCACGGATCATGCCGCCTGTCTTGCGTACAGGGCAAAGCTGCTGCTGAACTTCCGCAAGACCCAGGTCATCATGGAATATCATGAACCTGTCCCGGAAGCCCAGGTAAGGGACATCGCCTTTGACGGTGCCGCCCTCAATGCCTTTCAGCAGCGGGCCCGCAAGGCCTGCGAGATCCTGATGACGGACAAGGCCTGGCTGGAGGCCAACATCAAGGGATTCAAAAAGCTGGATGGAGCCGAAGACCGCTATTCCCGCACGCGCCTTTCCCGCTGGGTAGGCGAAGTGGAACGCGAGGGCCGTCCCTAGAAGTTTTTGTTCCTGTAGACAGAGGGACAGCGGAGTTGCCGAAAGCATGGCGGCTGTTTGCCGGTCCCGGATTTTTTGCACATACGAAAAACGCCACGGAGGATACCTTCGTGGCGTTTTTCGTATGTGGACAATGGATTTGTCTGCTGTCTGCCGGGTCGGCCAGGGCCGATACCATCCCCATGATTCGGGGAACGGCGGGGAAAGTTTGTCCCGTATGGTCCGGCTTGGCGAAATGACCGGCAAGCCGGAACACCGGAAAGAGGGAAAGGGCAGATCCCAAAAACAGAAAAGGGATCCACGTTTCCGTAGATCCCTTGGGGTTTCTGCTTTCTGGTCGGGATGAAAGGATTTGAACCTTCGACCCCTTGAACCCCATTCAAGTGCGCTCCCAGACTGCGCTACATCCCGACACAAGAAAAGTCTTCTACGCGCCTTCCCTGATGATGTCAACAAAAAACATCAGCTGCCCCCAAAAAATATGCCGGAGCTCCCGAATCTGCTTTGTCGGCAGCAGGACGATCAGGCCGGGCTCGTTCCTCCTTCCTAAAACTGCGCATGTCCGCTGTTTCAGGGAAGTCATGGGGAAAAGCGGAAACAGGGGAAGGCAGGCCTTCCCCCGCGTATCCTCTGCAATCGTCTAGGCGTGGGCCCGCCACTGTTTGCCGGAGAGCTCGGCAAGCACCTGCAGCAGGACCTGCGTCCCGTCCTTGCCGTGGCCCTTGGCCTGGGCCATGCGGTAGATCTGTTCGGAGAGCGCAAGGCCGGGCAGTACCAGGCCCATGCGCTTGCATTCTTCCAGGCAGAGACCCAGGTCCTTGACGAAATGGTCCACGAAGAAACCGGGGGCGTAGTCACATCCCAGCAGGCGGCGGCCCAGGGTCCCCATGGCCACACTGCCCGCACCGCCGGGAACCACCAGCTCCAGCCACTGCTTCACGTCCAGACCGGCTTCCTGCGCAAAGAGCATGGATTCGCAAACACTGAACATGACCCCGGCGATGGCTACCTGATTGGCCAGCTTGGCCTTTTGGCCGCTGCCGGAATCACCGCAGTGCAGGATGGTCTTGCCCATGACTTCGAAGCAGGGACGCACGCGCTCGAAGGCTTCCTTGTCGCCGCCCACAAAGATGGACAGGCGTGCTTCACGCGCACCGATGTCACCGCCCGTGACAGGCGCATCCAGACTGATGCAGCCCTTGGCGGCAGCGGCTTCGGCGATGCGCCGGGCCAGTTCGGGGCTGGAGGTGGTCATATCGCAAAGGATGCCGCCCTCGGCCAGGCCGGACAGCGCGCCCTGCTCGCCTAGCATCACTTCTTCCACGTCACGCGGATAGCCCACGATGGAGAAGACGACATCGGAATTCCGGGCCACTTCCTGGGGCGTGTCGGCCCAGCGGGCACCGCAGGCCAGCAGCCCTTCAGCGCGGGCTTTGGTGCGGTTGTAAACAGTCAGCGGATAGCCGGAAGCCAGCAGATGCCCGGCCATGGCGTGACCCATGACACCGGTGCCGATCCAGCCGAGGCGCAATTTGTCGTTCATTGGCTCATCTCCTCTGTTGCTTGCCGCGATGGCGGCGTGAATGTGACCAGGCACAGTGCCTGGGCTTATTTGCCGGTGCGTGCCTGCAGGATCTCCTGCAGCATGGCTTTGTCTGCGGGGAGCCTGCCCGCCCGTGCACTCTGGACATGACGGCGCAGCAGTTCCGCATTGCGGCGCATGTTCTCGTTGAACAGGTCTTCCCCCGCGTAATCCTTGAGCAGGCTGGCAAGCGCCCGCTCGAAATCGTTCTTGTCCAGGCGGGCGGCCTCTTCCACACGGGTCCGGTAGAAGGACAGGGAGCGGTCGATGCCTGTCTGGAACTGCTCCAGCCCCTGTTCGGCCGTTTTCATGATCCGGCGCAGGGCGGCAAGGGTCTCGCCCTTGGCGGTCCGGCTGTCCCGCTTCATGCTGTCGTACTGGCTTTGCAGGGAATTGCGGCGGCTGGCGTAGTTGCGGATGGTCTCCAGCATGTAGACGGCCGTGCGCAGGGTGGACTGCATCTCCAGCTGTTGCTGCTGTTCCTGCAGGATGTTGTTTTCCTTGATGGCCTCGCGCAGGGTCAGCAGGTTTTTGCGGCTGTTGTCGTCAGGTGCGGCGGCAAGGAGCCTGTCCAGTTCTTCCAGGGGATTGCGGCTGGCATCACGGGCCAGGGGATTGCTCTGGCCCGCGGCGTTCCAGGCCTGTTGCAGGGCCGAAGGCCGGTCGCCGCCCGGGGTGTTGATGCCGGAAATGACCGGGCGGAAGCCCAGGTCACGGGCGTGTGCGGGGCCATCCGCCAGGAAGAAGGCGCTTTCCTCACGGCGGCCGGGCATGATCTCCGCCTCGCCGGAAAGGAAGGAGCCGCCCTTGCGGACAAAACCGCCGGCGGAGCCGTGCAGGCGGCCGCCCACGGAAAAGCGGAACATGTCCAGCGCCATCTCGGCCGCATTGCCCGCCGTATCATACAGACCAAGCGGGTTGGCTTTGCGCGAGCCGATACGGGCACAGTCTTCGGCGATACGGGCCGCGCCTTCGGGACGGTAGACCGCATAATCGGCCAGAGGAGCGCCCGCAGGCAGGGCAAAGAAATCCTTTTCCATCAGTTGCTCGGGCCCGGCCGTCTGGCCGCCGCGGGCCGCGTATTCCCATTCGGTCTCGGTGGGCAGGCGCACAAAGCCCACGTTACGGCTGTCCCCGGCGTAATGGGGCAGGGCATCGGCGGCATTCTGCAGCAGCCATTCCGTGTAGCGGCGGGTGAACTCCACGGCCTCATACCAGCTGATGTCCGTCACAGGCCGGGCCGCATCCGCCACAGGCTCTCCCGTACCGTTGCCCATGATGCTCTGCCATTGCAGGCGGCTCACTTCATATTTGGCCGCCAGATAGAAAAAGTAGTCGCCTGCAGGGGCCTGGGCACGCCACTGGGCGGGCAGGTCGGCCCGGGAGAAGGGCGCGGAGAGGAAGGCCCGGTAGCGGCGGTCGTAAAAGGCACGGTCGCTGTTGGCGGCATCATCGCGGCCGGGCCGGGCGGACATGTCCCAGAGCAGGCCTTTGCTGGGAACGGCTACCAGGCGGAAGGCCATGCTCAGCCCGCCGGGCATGGGCAGGACGATATCGTCCTTGTCCGGGTGCGGGTTGCAGGCATCGGCCGTGGAGACCTCACCGCCCCGTTTGGCCAGGGCGGCGTCGGCGGGCGCTGCCGGCAGGGCCGCCAGCAGCAGGAGGAAGAGGAGCGAAGAGAACAGCCTAGATCTCACGGATGACCTCCGAAGGTTCGGTACGCGCACCGCGCAGGGACGGCAGCAGGGCTGCCAGCAGGGAGAGCAGGCAGACCAGTACCAGGGTCACGACGGCATGTTCCGGCAACAGGCGGCAGACATGCTCCATATCGTCGAGACCGGCGGCAAAGATGCGGTTGACCGCGCCCTGGGCAGCCGCGTAGAGGCCCAGCGCCAGCCCCGTGCCCAGCACGGCCGTGAGCAGGGCCTGCAACAGGGGGAACAGCAGGAGCTCCAGCGTGGAAAAACCTCCCAGACGGAGCAGGCCGAGGAGCCGCTGCTTGCGCCGGACGGCGGCCAGGGTGCTGCTGGTCGTGGAGGCCGTGAAGCCCGCGGCAGCGGCGCCGCCGATGAGCAGGAAGATGATGTCCAGGGACGTGGAAAGGCGCCTGACCTGATCGATGGCCTCGGCCTCGGTATGGACGGTGATGCCCTGCTGCTGGAAAAAGTCGCGCAGGGGCGCCACGTCATCCAGACTGCGGGCGTACAGGCGGAAGCCCGCATACAGGCGTTCGGCAGGCGGCTGGTCGCCGTCTGCGGCATGTTCCGGGCCAAACAGGGGCACGGCGCGCCCGTCGCGGTAATCTTCCGCCGCTTCCAGGAAGGGCAGGGGAACATAGGCCACATTTTTTTGCTGGGCGGCCAGGGGCAGTACGCCGATGACCTTGAGCGGCAGGCGCACTGCCTGCACCTTGCCGTTGCGGGTGCGTTCGAGCCTGCCCGTCAACTGGTCGCCCGCCCGCAGGCCCAGTCGTTCGGCCACGGGCGCGGAAAGCACGACACCGCTGGCAGCGGCCCGGGTACGCAGGCGGCCCGGGCGGTCGGGATCATCCTCGCTGTCCAGCAGCAGGGCCGGTACCGGCAGGGCATGGCGGGCCAGCAGGGGATCCTCATGGCCGGTGGGCTCCATGGAGACATGCAGGGGCGTGCCCCGCTCCGGCAACAGCTCCACCGTGGCGGCCAGGGTACGGGTACGGGGCATGACGAAGGTCACCCGGCCATCGTCGCGCCACCGGGCCATATCGGCGGCGGAAAAGTGTCCGCTGCCCACGGGGGAGATCTCCAGCGTGGCGGGGTCGCTGCGCAGGCGTTCGGTCAGGGTCTCCACCACACCGAACTTGACGCCGAAAAGGATCAGCAGCGGCGCCAGGACGGCCGCCAGCCCTAGGACGGCACAGGCGGAGAGCAGACGCTCGTGCAGGTAATCCCGCAGGGAAAGGTGGCAGATCTGTACAAGGGTATGCATGGCGTTACCGTTGGGGATGGTCGATGACGGAAAGGGGGCCCTCCTCCGTAGTGGAGCAGGCCAGGGGCACCAGCGTGAACCCGGCCTCCCGGGCCATCTGCGGATCGTGGGAGACCATGATCACCGTGGTCCCCTGCTGTCGGGCCAGATCGGCAAAGATGCCCAGGACCTTGCGGGACTGGTCCGGATCCAGCGCGGCCGTGGGTTCGTCCGCCAGTACGATGGCGGGCCCGTGGGCCAGGGCGCGGGCGATGGCCACGCGCTGGCGTTCGCCCACGGAAAGGCTGGCGGGCATCTGCAGCAGCAGTCGGTCTATGCCCAGGGCCGTGGCCATGTTCCAGACCGCCTCCAGACGGCGCCCCATGTTCCCCAGACAGCGGCAGGGGAGCAGGATGTTGTCGCGGGCCGAAAGGAAGGGCAGCAGGCCGCCTGTCTGGAGCACATAGCCCAGATGTTTGCCGCGCAGACGGGCCAGGGCATCGAGACGGCCCGCCCGCCACAGGGCCAGCATGTCCGTCTCGCCATCGGCGGTGTGCAGCAGGAAGCGGGAGCCGTCGCCGCTATCTGGCCGCAGGATGCCGGCCAGCACGTCCAGGGCCGTACTTTTGCCGCAGCCGCTGGGGCCCGTCAGGGCCAGCAGCTGTCCCTGACGCACGTCCAGGCTGCGGACATGCAGACGGAACGCGCCCGCGCCCGGGCGGACGACATGCAGATCGCGCAGGGAGAAGACCGTATTTTCCATGCTTCCCCCGGCTTACGGCAACATGGACAGCGGCACGCGGTAGACCCAGTCCCCGGCGTTGCTCTGTCCGAAACTTTCCCAGTTTTCCCGGTCGCGGTCGTATTCTTCGTAGCGGGCCAGCCGGGACTTGAGGCGGTTGATGAAGGCCGTCTGCTCGCCGATGCTCATGCGGTACCAGTCTTCTTCACGCAGCAGCATGATGTCGCTCTTGTAGGGCAGGCCGTCCAGGAATTCGGCCAGCACGCCCAGCTCGGCAAGGCTCTTGCCCTGAGTGGGCATGTTGGGATCGCGGGCCATACGGGCCGAGGCGGACAGGATGCCCTGGAAGAAGTCGCGCGAATCGGTCTTCTTGGTCCGTTCGGCGTTGTCGATGATGTTCTTCAGCTGGGTGCTGAGGTCGCTGAGCTGGTTCTTGGTCAGCAGCACGGCCACTTCCACACTGGGCACCTGACGGCCCTGGGCCAGACGCTTGAGGTCCATGTCCGCGATCCAGAAATCCACTACGGACGGGGCGCGGTTCTCGTTCTTGCGGCCCAGATAGTCCAGCTGCATGGCGTAGCCCAGCCGTTCCGCCAGCTGGCGGGCCTGGGCTTCCTCGGTGGCGGGCACGGCCTCGTCCTTGGGACGGGTCATGATCTTGCCGCTGGCCGTGTTCTTGACCATGTCCACCATGGAGGTGGTCAGGATCTTCGTCACGATGCCGAACTGGCGGGCGGCCTCCTTGTGGCTGGAGGCGTTGACGGCCTGATAGTTGGCCTGATCGCCGGAAAGGCGGCTCAGGGCCCGGTAGGCCTGCTCGGCATAGGCGTGGTTTTTGCTGCCGCCGGGCGTCTTGACGTGCATGGTGGTGATCCAGATGCCTTTCTGACGGGCAAGGTCGTTCATCTCCGCAGCGCCGAGACGCTGCGAGGCGTACGGGTCATCACCGCGCAAGGGCCCGGCATCCGTGACCAGCAGGATCAGGCGGGTGGAATAGGGGCCCCAGTTGAGGGAGTCGATGGCCGTATAGATCCCGGCCAGCGAGTCCTCGTTGAAGTCATGGCTGGAGACGGTCGCCTGTTCCACTTTGGCCAGGCGGCTTTCCAGAGCCTTGCGGTCCTTGGCCGTGGCAAAATCGCTGATGACCTGCGAGGTGTAGCCCAGCTTGGGGGTCTTTTCCGTACTGCTGCGGAAGGCCACCACGGCAAAGCCCACATTGTCGGTCATCTTGTCCTTTTCCAGACGGTCATAGAGCTGGCGGATGATGTCGCGGCTCTGGTCGATATAGGGCTTCATGGAGATGGACGTGTCCATGACCAAGGCGATGCCGGTCTTGGGCGGCCCGGCCACTGCGCCGGACTGGCTGCTGCCGGGATCGATGGAGGCCACCTGCAGCAGGTTCACGCCTTCAAAGGCCCGGTTCATGCCAAGAATGGGCATGAGGTAGAAGCGCTTCTGAGCCACGGCCCCTTTCTGCTCCGCCGGTTCCGAAGCCAGGATGGGCAGGCCGGCCGTATCCTTGCCGCCGGCTGCGGCCGCCACAAGGCTGTCCAGCTGGTTTTCCATGTCGGCAGCTTCGCACAGGCCTTTCAGATCTTTTTCCGTCTTGAAGAAGAGTACGGGATCACGGCCGGTACGCGGGGTGAACAGCAGGGTCAGGGACTGGTTCCAGTCCGTGGCCTGATCCTTTTTCAGCCAGCCCAGCGGCGCGCGGGTATCAAGGCCCACCTGCAGCCAGTCGCCCTGACGGGCGTAGACATAGAGCACGGTAAAGGGCACCAGGGCCTCACGCGCGGCCGGAGCGCCGTCGTGGGCTTCTTTCAGGGGCATGGCGCCGGGGTGGGAGACCACGCGCTGGTACAGGGTCTTCTTGCCTTCCTGCAACAAGGGGGCCGCCTGCAGGGCAGGCACGGCCACCAGCAGGAGCAGCAGGAGCGCAAAAAAGCGGATGCAGGTTCTGGGCATGATCTTCTCCTTATTTCCACTCGCGCAGCAGGAGCGAGGCCTCGGCGTTGCCCTTGGCGGCCTCGCCTTCCACATGACGGCGCAGGGCCGCCAGCGCCTTGTCCGCTTCCGCATAGCCCTTGCTCCTGGCATTGTCATACCAGTGTTTCGCCTGGCTCATGTCCGCGGGGATGCTGCCGCGCGGCAGCTTCGACTGCGGATCATAGAACTGGCCCACCAAAAACATGGCTTCGGCATTGCCTTTCTGGGCAGCGTCTTCCAGCAGCAGGAAGGCCGCGTCGCTCTCATCGTTGCCGGCCTTGGGCGTACGCAGGGGGCGGGCCAGCTCCAGGCTGGTGGCGGGATCAGCCGTGCCGCGCAGATGCTCGCGGGCCTGTTGCAACGGCGCCACCGCGGCAGGAGCCGCCGGAGCTTTCTCCGTCCCGGCCGGTGCCGTCTGCTGGGGCGCTGCCGCCTCCTGCCGGGTCGCCGGAGTTTGTGGCGCCATGGGCGGAGGCGGCGGGGGCGTGGCCCGCAGGAAGAACCACCAGACCGCGGCAGCGGCCAGGGCCAGCAGGACGAGGCCCAGGATGATCCAGAGCAGACTGCCGGAGGATTTTTTTTCTTTCGCCGTCTCCGCGGCGGGCTGATCCATCTCCAGCGGCGCTCCGGCCAGCAGCGGCGAAGGCTCCGCTTCCGGTTCGGGATCGGGGGCCGGTGCTGGCATGGGGGCCGGTTCCGGCTCTGGATCGGGGAGCAGCACGGGCTGCGGCGCGGGCGCGGCTGCAGGGGAAGCCGCATGTCCCATGCCGTCCCCGCCCTGCATGCGGGAATAGACGAGATCCTTGATCTGGAGGACGCACTTCTGGTCACCGGCCATGAACAGATAGCGTTCCAGCTTGTCCAGATTGTCCACTACGGCGGCACCTACCTGCAGGCGGAGGCAGCCGCTGTCATCATCATGGGCGTCCACGGGCAGGGAGACGCGGCTTTCCTGCCAGCCGGAAGCGGACAGGTATTTGCCGTCGCCCGAATAGATGGCCACATCGGCCGGGCCCGCACCGGGGGCATCGTACACGCAGATGACGGCCACGCCGGGCGTGCGCGCGGCATCGGGGGCAATGATGGCTTTCATCGTTATCCTTTGAATGCCTGCAGGATGTCATACAGGCGTTTGTTCTGTTGGGGGTTGCGGATCTGCTGGCCGTCGAAGTCCACGTTGGCGGTGATGCCGTGCATCAGGGCGCGCAGCCAGTCGGTATACCACTGCCGGTCGTAGGGCGCTTCCACCTCACCGATGAGCGGTTCGCCCACGGGATCGCTGACGGCCGGGAAAAGGAGCACGGGCTTGTCCCGGAAGATGATGGTGCGTTCCTGCTCGCTGTGATGGCGCGGGTCGAAGCCCAGCCAGTCCACGAAGGCGTTGATGGCGTCGGCGGCCAGACTGGCCTGTTTCCAGAGCAGACGCTCCCGTTCTAGGTTGCTGTAGGCGGAGCAGGCACGCAGATCTTCTTCCATCTGCTGGCGCACCCGGCAGCGCTGGGCCGAGAGCAGCAGCTCGTGGCAGAACTGGTCCAGCTCGCGCGCGGGCATGGTAAAGAAGGTGCGCGTCTCCGCGTCGGCCGCGAACTGGCGGACCTGTTCCACCCAGGCATCGAACACGGCTTCGGCCAGTTCGGCCGCGCTGTCCTTGCCTGTGACGGGTGCTGTGCCGGGCATCTCGGTGGCCACAGGGGCTTCATCACCGAAAAGGTCGTCCAAAATGTCCTGTTGCGAGACGCGCACACCGATGGAGGCAGGCGCGGCCCCGCCGTTTTCCGCTTCAGGCATGGCGGAGGTGACCTGCGCACACAGGGCGTACAGATCGTGATCGCTGACCTGCAAGCGGTGGAGCATCTCGCCAAAAGTCTGGCTTTGGGCCACGCGGGCCAGCAAAACGGCCAGATTGCGGGCCAGGGTCTCTTTCTGGCGGCGCAGCTCCTCGCGGTCGTCGCTCTGGTAGTAGACGCCCAGCGCCGTCAGGACGCGTTCGGCCTGTTCGTCCAGCCCCACACCGATCTGATGCCGCTTGAGCTCGGGATTACAGAGGGGGCGCAGACGCTGGCGCAGCAGGCTGATGCCGCCGTCATTGAGCGTCATGGCCGCTTGCCAGACGGCTTCGGGGTCGTCCACATGGCGACGCACCAGCGGCGAATCCACAAAAGCCCGGCGCACTTCTTCCACATAGGCGATCTGGTCGGGACGGACACCGCTCTCGTTGCCCTGGGCATCGAAGGTGAAGATGGCCTCGCAACGGAAATTGGGGTTGCGCAGCAGGAAGATGTTGCGGAAGGGATGCGCGCCGTCCCAGTTGGTGGGCCAGTCATGCTGCTTGCCGAAAAAGTCCAGCAGGGAGGACTGAAGGCGCGTGTTCCAGCGCTGTTCCACGGAAGGCGAGCCGGCTTTTTTCTCGAACTCCATGTCCATCTTGGTGAGCACGAAGAACAGGGAAGGGGCCTTGCCGGCACGATGGGTCGGGTTCTCGCCGTGGGTGGAGCAGATCCAGTCGTACACGGCGCGGGGCAGATCCTGCACCTCCTGGTTGCCGGGGCCGATGCAGAGCAGCATGCTGGTCAGCTCGTGCTCTTCGCAATAGCGCTCGAAAAGATAGGCTACCTTGCCGCGCAGGAAAAGGTTCTGCAGCGCGCCTTCGCGTTCCAGCTCCTTGTCCAGGTCCAGGATCTTGAGGCGGGAGCGATAGCCCGGAAAGTCCAGCAGGTCCGTGTAGGAGAAAAAGTCGTCCGGCTGTTCCCGCATGAAGATGGTGATCTCCGCCGTCAGGGCCGTGACCACGGCACGGGGCAGGGCGGCCTTGCGTCCGTCCTTGCCCAGCAGGGTCAGGCGGTCTTCCGCACTGTTGGTCCCCAGCCAGGCCAGCAGGGCCACGTCGATGATGCTGGTCTGGCGCGGCAGCAGGGCCTCCAGCGGGCAGTCGGCCTCGGCCGGATTGCCCAGGGCCTCCAGCGCCTGGCAAAGCTCGAGGAAGAGCTGCTGGAATTTGGGCTGGTTGTTCCAGATGATGCCGAAAAGTTCCGCCCGATAGCTCAGGGGCAGCAGGGGGGCCAGGCTGACGGCCTGTGCCCAGTAACCCTGTTGCAGCATCTGGACGCGCGGCTTGGAGAGAAAGTTGCGGTTGAGGTATTCGCGCAGGTCTTCCACGTCATCGGCAGTGACGCTGCTGGCGCCGGGCGAAGACTGACGGGCCGTCTGGGTCAGGCGTTCGAGGGCGGACCGCATGGCGTCGGCATCGGGCATCTGCTTGTGTTCGCAGTCGGCATAATAGGTATTGGCCAGCACGCGGACCACGTCCATCTCGGAGAGCAGGCGCAGCCGGATGGGGAAGTCCGGCGTCAGCCCCTGGGGCGGCGTGGTGGTGAAGCGGGTCACCAGCCCGGTGGATTCCTTGCCGCCTTCGGGATTGATCTCGGTGATGAAATCCGACGTCCGGCCGCAGAAGTCCGCCAGCAGGTCGCCGCGGCTGTCGCGGGCCAGCGCCGAGATGAGGTAGGATTTGCCGGACTGGCTGGGGCCGAAGACGCCCACACACATCTTGCGGCGGGCGGCCTGTTCGCACTTGCCGAAAAAGCGGGCGGCCCGGCGCATCTCTTTTTGCAGCGTGGTGCATTCGCTGCCCACGGTCTCGCGATTGTCGGCCAGCCAGGTGGCGGCATGACGCGACTGTTCCGCCAGACGGGCACAGCGCGCTGCCAGCTGAATGTCTTGTTCCTGCATGATGATGCTCCTGTCTGTCCGTCGCTAGTTGGCGGCGTTCACGACGCCGGTATCCAGCCAGTAGCCTTCGTCCGTGGGCAGGGTCTGCAGACGGATCTCCAGATCCCGGGGCGAGACGAAGTTGCCGGCATTGTCCGTGATGGCGGTGATGCTGAATTCCCCTTCGCTGCGTTCTTCCCGCTCGCCGTTGCTGACGGGCATGTCCTCATCGTCCAGCATCTCGGCCACGTTGAGGGTGACGTCCACCTTGTAGGGCAGACGGCCCGAGGCGCGGGCGCGGGCGTCTTCACTGGCGAAGGTCAGCAGGTGGTAGCGGGTGGCGGGCCAGCGTTCGGCCCCCAGCTGGCGGTAGCCGATGCCGAGCTGGCCGTTGAAGGCCACGGTGCGGTTCAGCTCCACACCGCTTTTGGCGTCCACATCCACCTTGAACCAGACTTTGGGGGCGCGCAACTGGGTATTGATGTCCAGCTCGCCGATATAGCGGGCGGTGGAGGTCAGACGCAGCGCGTTGGAATCGAAGGAGAAGCCTTCGATATGCCCTTCGGCCAGAGCGCAGAGGATGGCGCCCACGACCACGGTGGTCTTGGGGTCCTGGATGCGGCCCAGCGTATCGGGGAAAGGATACCAGCTGCCCACATGATAGCGGCGCATGGGGATGATGCGGTCCGGCGGCACGGGCAGCTTGGCCATGACCGTGGAGGCGACCACCTTCCAGGCGCTGGGGCGGCCCGTCAGCAGCAGCATGTCGGTATCGTACAGGTGCACCAGCTCGCAGAGGGCCGAGAGCGTGGGGGCCAGGGTCCGCTGGATGGTGGCCTGGAGTTTTTGCGGGCTGACCGTGATGGGCACATCCATGATGGAAAAGTCATCCAGGCCGGGCACCGTGTCGCGCACCAGGGCCGTCACGGCATCCAGGGTGGACTGCTGCGGGCGCAGGGCCAGGATGGCAGGGCGGAACGTGCCGCTCTCCGCCGGGGCCTCTTCTTCCCCGGTCCGGCCGTTTGCCGGGGCATCGCCCACGGCAGGCTCGAAAAAATCCCCCAGGGTGCAGGTCTGGTCCAGATGGACGTCGCTGTCCTGCTCGCACACGCGCAGCAAACCCAGGGCCACAGGCAGGGCCACCTGCCGTACCAGGCGGATACGGGTGTTGCGCTGCTCCTGCGACATGCCGATGGTATCGCGGCCGAAAAGCTGGGCCAGCAGCAGGCGCGGCTCCTGGACGCCCCGGGCCTGCAGGGCATCGGAAACGGCCGGGATGACGTGCTGGAGCACCACTTCGCGAGCCACTTCGTCACCGGCGATGTTGAAGCCGTCGCGGAACTCGGTATGCGGCACGATGCGGGCCGTGTCGCCCTCGCCGCTGGCCAGTTCGTAGGTGGTGATGGACAGGTCCGTGGTGCCGCCGCCGATGTCGATGGACGCGATGCGCACGCAGGGATGATCGCTGTAGCGGGCGCGCTTTTTGCCCATCAGGCGGAACAGGTGGTGGGCGTCCCCGTGCTGTTTGACGGTGAGCTCGTTGTAGAGCAGCACCAGCTGGGAGCAGCTGGCCTCATCCCAGTCACAGCGCACCAGCGGGCTGGTGCGGTAATCCCCGGACCGGATCCTGTTCTGCTGCTGCGGCGGCACATACCACTCCGACCAGCCGAGGCCTTCCCAGATGACCTTGACGGCCCAGAGCACCCACCGCCGGAAGATGCGTTTTTCCGCCACGGGCATGGCCGTGGGCACGGTGAAGATGAGGCGGCGCAGACGCCGGGGCAGGTTGGGCAGCCGTCCCCGGGCACGGGTGGCGGGCGAATTGATGGTGATGAGCGTCTGGGTGAGGATCTCGCCCAGCATGAACATCATCAGCGAGGAGCGCGTGAACAGGGACTCGAACACAGGTTCGGGCTGCTGCTTCTTCAGGGAAGGGCTACGGCGGAACAGGGGATCGTCAAAGCAGGAGAGCGGCGTGCCCTGCGGATTGAGCTGGCGGGCGAACAGGCCGCGGTTGACCATGGGCTCGGTGTTGCCGCTGGTGTTGTAGCGCCAGGTCTGCTGCCACGGACGCTCGTCCCACAGGTAGCGCTTGGGGCTGGACATGCCGGTGGTGCCTTCCGCGCAGACGGCCTGCGTGGCCAGCCGGGCCGCCTCGGGACCGATGCGCACGGCCGAGGGCCAGGCAAAGGCCGGGGTCTGGCGGCCGGAGCGGCGGCTCAGGGTATCGTTGCCGAAGGTGGCGTCCACGAATTCCACCCGGGTCTCGAACGGATCGGCGTATTCCAGATCGGGCTGGCTCAAATCGCGCAGGCGCAGCACATAGCTCTGGTTGAGGTCGGTGCTGCACTGGGGCGGTGTCTCCACCAGGATGCCCGTGGTTCGGGAATTGCCGATGTCCAGGATCAGGTCCACGTCCACCGGCGTGTCCCGGGCAGGATTGATGACCTGCACGGCCACGTCCTTGACGGCCAGACGCACGATGTCCAGCCAGGTGAGATAGCTGGCCAGATGCTTGAGCACATAGGGGTCTTCCTCGCCCCAGGCCGCGCCGCGGCGCTTGCCCTGGTTGCGTGCCGTGTACAGTTCCAGCAGCCACTGGTCCACCCAGGCCTCGTTGAGGAACCAGGAATTGTCCCGCACATGGTGGGCCAGCATGAAGTGCCCGTGGGCGCTGACATCTTGGGGGGACAGGGCGTGATAACGGTCCTCGCCGGCGGGGCGCTCTTCCACGGTGGTGTCGAAGATGATGACCACGCGCAGCATGTTCGGGTCCTTGCTGGAAGGCATGACCCGGGCCCGGGCCCAGTTGGAGGGGCCGCATTCGAAGCATTTGCCGCCGTCGGGCCAGCACTGTTCCAGCGTGCGCAGGAAGGGCACGGGCAGCCACTGGCCGTCCCAGGTCTTGAGCTCTTTGGCGGCCTGCATGGAATAGGTGTCGCCCGTGTATTCCTTGCCGGTCAGCTGGTCGGTGAAGACGTTGTCGCGGTTCTCCAGACAATGGAGGAAATGCGTATAGCGGCCGCCGCTGCCTTCTCCCTTGAGCTCTTCATAGAAATAGCGGACGTGCTTGCCCAGGGCTTCCAGCGGCAGGGCAAAGTCCAGGAACTGGGGACATCCGCCGGGGATGATGCTCACGGGCGAAAGGTAGTGGGGAATGGCATCCATGCTTATTTCCTCTTGAAGTCAGCTTTCCAGCGCAGGTTGCGCTTGCTCTGTTCCACGCCCTGGCAGCGGGTGCTCTTGTCGTTGCCGGTGCACTGCACCTGCTGGGGCACATACTGGTTGCCCTTGGGGCAGGGGGCCGACCCGGCCCGCCAAACAAGGCGGTTGCCCTCGAACTTGGCCGTGGCCGGGCCGCTGCAGACCTGGCCGTTCTCTTCGCGCACGAAGCGCCGTCCCTGGCCCTTCTTGTCGAAGCAGTACTCGGCGATGATGGGCGTATTGGACGGATGCGAGAACAGGCCCGTATCGCTCTGCCAGCAGCCTTCCAGGAAGCTCAGGTCGTTCTTTTTGGCCGCATCGGCGGGGATGTTCAGGTCCTCGTTCTTGCGGGGCTTGGGCTTCGGTTCGGGCTTGGGTTCCGGTTTGGGCTCAGGCTTGGGCTTCGGTTCCGGCTTGGGCTCGGGCGCAGGCTCGATGGGGTTGTCAGGCACCAGCTGGGGCGTGACCACTTCAGGATCGGGCTTTGGCGGCTCCGGCTTGGGCTGCGGCGGTTTGCAGAGCAGGGCTTTTTCCCGCAGCTGGCGCAGCAGCTCTTCCAGCTCGTTACGCTGCTTTTCCGCTGCCTGGGTGGCCTGATCGAGACGGGGATCGACCGCCGGTTTGAGGCAGGATGCGGGCAGGGGAGAGGGCAGGATGCCCAGGGCCGCCAGCAGCAGCCAGAGCAGGAGCAGGGCCAGCAGGAGCGGCAGCAGCCAGCCAAGGCAGCCGCTGCCGGCAGCGGCCACAGGCACGGCAGCCGCAGCCACGGGGGCCGCCGCGGCTGCCACGGGGATGGCGCCGCCCATACGGCTGAGATCCTGCGGCATGGCGCCGACGGCTCCCGGAGCAAAGCCCCAGTTCACCAGAACGGGCTGGCCGTCCACGGACCAGAGATCGTCTTCATGGGGGTGTTGCAGGACCAGGGCGAGCATCTGGCCGGCAAGGGCCTCGCGGCTTTGGGCGTCCTTTCCCCATTGTTCCGACAGCTGCAGGATGTCCCGGGCCAGTTCACCGGCGCGGGCCCGCAGGCGCTCCGCCTCTTCGGCAGGGAGCGCGCTCACCGGGGTGGCGGTCCCGTTCACGCCGGCGTACCAGTCGATGCGCTGTTGGCCGGGATCGTGCTGGGGCTCGGCGATGAGGGCCGCATGGGCCGGGCTCAGGTGCTGGGCGATGATGCTGCAGACCTGGGCGTGGCAGTCTGTGGCGAAGATGCCCTGGCTGGCCAGGGCGCGCATGGCGTTGCGCTGGCTGGTAAGCAGGAAAACGCTCATGGTCTCACCCCTTTCTGGCCATCGGCCTTTTCGTCTTGTGCCTGAGCGGCGGCAGGCGTTGCCGCGGCCTGGGAGAATCCGATGCCGATCTCCCGCAAATAGGCGGTGATGCTGCTGCCCACGATGGCGATGCTGGACTGGCGGTAGGAGGCATCATCGAGTTTGATGAAGGTATTGATGCCCACCACCTGGCCCTGTTCATTGACCAGAGGGCCGCCGCTGTTGCCTTGCGAGACCGTGGCCGTATGCACGACCAGCGGCGGTGTGCGTTCCAGGATGACGCTGACCACGCCTGCCGTATACACCACCTCGGGCACGGCGGAATCGTTGCCCTGCAGCAGGGCCATGAATTTGGGATCGTCGTTGGTCACGGCGCCGGGGAAGCCCCAGGCGCTGACACGCTGGGTACGTTCCACACCGGGGGCGAATTCCAGCGGCGTGATGGCCGCATCGGCAGGCAGCTCCAGCAGGGCGAAGTCCCGGCCGCCATCCGCGCTGCGATGTCGCACGGTGGCCTGCAGGACACCACCTGTGGCCTTGTTGATGAGGAAGGCCTGGCCGGCATTGCCCACCACATGGGCATTGCTCAGCACATGGCGGCGGGAGATGAAGAAGCCGGATCCCATGGACAGGCCCTGCGGCTGCCGGGCCAGCACGAGGACAGTGCCCTGTTCCAGCAGCCGGGCCATGCTGCCGGGACGGGCAGGGGCCTTTTGCGGCGTGACCGGCGTGCTTTGGGGCGCCACATCGGACGGGATCTGCAGGGGCTCGCCGGAGCGGCCGCCGGGCACAACGCCGGGGACGGCGTCAGGAGGGGGCGGCAGCTGCGCCAGTTTTTCCTTGATGACGCAGGGCTCTTCCTTGAGCAGGGCCCGCAGCTGGGCCAGATAGGCGTCCATCTCGGCATTTTTGGCCAGCTGGGCGTTCAGGGCGGCTTCTTGGGCCTGTTTTTCCGCTTCGGCGGCCTGCCATTGCTTCCAGAACAGCCAGCCGAGCAGGGCCAGGACCAGCAGGAACAGCACGATGCCCCAGAACAGGGGACGGCGGTACCAGGGAACAGGGACCGGGGCGCCCCGGGGGGCGTCCGGATTGCCGGAGGGATCTCCACCGCCGGCGGTGTGTGCGGTGTCGGCGGTATCGGGACGGGGGACATCAGCGGTGTTTTTGCCGGGATCGTCAGCCATGGGGGTATGCTCCGAAAAAAGGGCGCACTTCTCGTGGGAAAGAAGCGCGCCCTGCTGTTACAGCATCAGATTGTTGACGGTCTGCTCGTACGTGGCCAGACGCATGTCCACGTCCTGGCGGGTACTTTCCAGCTCGCGGCGGGAATTGTTCCAGGCCTTCTTTTCCTTGCGGGGGGCCTGCTGGCGTTGGGAGACCTGCCCCTTGGCCTGAGCCTGGGCCAGGGTCTTCTGGTATTCGGCATCACGCTCGATGACATGGTCGGAGGTGAGCTTCAGGATGCGGGACGTTTCTTCGAGACCGCTGCGGATCTCCATGTAGCGGTCCTGGAAATCCTGCCGGGTGATGGCCCCGGCCTTGTACTGGGCCGCGGCCTTCTTGAACTGTTCGTCATAGCAGCGGGCCGAAAGACGGGCGGCGGCAGTGGCGCGATCCATGCCTGCGCTGTCCTCGCCCAGTTGGGCGGCATAGCTGGCCAGCAGCCTGCGGTCGTTCTCCCGCTGCTGGGACTTGCCGTAGATGTTCCCGCCCACGGCGCCCGCCGCACCACCGGCCACGGCACCGGCCAGGGCGCCTTCCACCTTGCCGGTGACCAGGCCGCCGATGAGGGCACCCAGCAGGGCGCCGCCCGCGGCGCCTCCCGCCGTGCTGTTGGTGACCCTGTCTTCATCGGCCCGCAGCTGGGCCACAGGGGAGTAGCACTGGGGATAATAGTTGACTTGTGTCGTCTGCGCGCCGTATTTGCTGGCGCAGCCGCCGAGCAGGGCGATGCACGCCACTGTCACGACCAGAAGTCTGAGATGACGCTTGACCATGTGGATCTCCTTGGCTGGATGCATGGTGTCTCGCTCTTTTCATAATACGCCTTTGCCGGGGAGCAAGTCAAATAGCGAGCCCTGACGGAAGGTACGGGGCACGGCTAATTTGCCCTTTTTGCATATTTGGTGTATACTCAATGCTGGTAGTGAGAACGCCATTTTAGTGGATGCGTTCTGTAACCTCTTTTCGGGAGAAGCCTTATGAAAAAAGTTCTCAGTCTTGTCCTGGCCGCTGGTCTGCTGCTGGCCGCCTCGCTGGCCAATGCCGACACCAAACGCCTGACCCTGGCCACCGGCGGGACCTCCGGGGTGTACTTCCCCCTGGGCGGTGCCATTGCCCAGGTGATCACCAACAAGAGCGGCGGCGCCATCTCCGTGACGGCCCAGGCTACCGGTGCTTCCGGTGAGAACATGCGTCTGGTCCAGGCTGGTGACGTGGACTTCGCCATGGTGCAGAACGACGTCGCCGACTCCGCCTTCAACGGCCTGGCTCCCTTCCGCAGCAAGCTGGACAACGTGCGCGTCATCGGCCGCCTGTATCCTGAATACCTGCATGTGGTGGCCAGCAAGGACAGCGGCGTGAAGGCTCTCGAAGATTTCAAGGGCAAGAAGGTCTCCGTGGGTGCCCGCGGCAGCGGCAACGAAGTGAACTGCCGCCAGATCTTCGGCTTCTACGGCCTGGATTACAAGAACATCGAGCCCATCTTCCTGCCCTACGGTGAAACTGCCGACCAGTTCAAGGACCGTCAGGTGGACGGCTTCGTGTTCACCATCGGTACGCCCAACCCCGCCATCCAGGACATCACCACCGCTCAGGAAGTGGTCTTCGTGCCCCTGGCCGGCCAGAAGGTCGACGAGATCGTCAAGAAGTTCCCCTACCTGGTGAAGGACTCCATCCCGGCCGGTACCTACCTGGGCCAGAAGGACGCCGTGCCCACCCTGTCCGTGCAGTGCATCCTGGTGGCCAACAAGAGCATGCCTGACGACGTGGCCTACACCCTGACCAAGACCCTGTATGACAACCTGCCCGACGTGGCCAAGGCTCATAACAAGGGTGCCGAGATCTCTCTGGAACACGCCGCTGACGGTGTGACCATCCCCTTCCATCCTGGTGCTATCAAGTACTTCAAGGAAAAGGGCCTGGACATCAAGTAGGCTGAGTTCTCAGGCAACAATCAGTTGATTCGGGACTTATGATGATGCGGCGCAATACCATTGCTTTTTTGCTGGTCATGCTGGTCTGTATGACAGGCGTGCTGTGGGTTGCGCCGCATCTTTTTTCCAGTGTGCAGGCGCAGGACGTGCAACGCCTGGTGCTGCGCGACAGCAGCGGCAGGGAACTTTTCAGCCGGCCCGCACCGGACGGCAGCGAGTTTGCCATTCGTTACAGGCATTCCGTCGCTCTGAGTCCGGTGGAGGACTGGTTCAGTATCAGCGGGGGCTGCATTTATCTGGAAAAAACGGTTTATCAGGATTTCGGGGCCGGACTGCCGCATCAGCCGGGCCCGGGACAGCGGATGTATACGGAAAACGGAAAAGTTGTCATCAGCGGCTATCATATGGCCCTGCCTTCCTTTGATGTGCGCGTGGGACGTGTGGCGAACCACACCCTGCTGCTGCCTGAAGAGGGCGGGGGACAAAAGGAGATCCCGCTGAATTCCCTGCTGGAACCGGGACAAGCCATTACCCTTACAGTCGTTTTACCCTGATAATTTTTGGACATTGACTTGGCGTGAAAGGACACGCCCGCATACTTACACAGGACATGAGAGGATGAGCCACGAAAAAAGAATGCATATGATCGATGAACAAGGGGCAGGGGGATTTGCCCTGGAAGAAGGCCACAAACTGGATTCCAGTGCTGTGGAGAAGATCCAGGAGACCGTGGACGTCTCCGAGATCGTTGCCAAGTACGACAAGGAATCCGTTTACCGCTCCTTCAAGGGGTGGCTCGATATTTTTATCAAGATCCTTTGTATCGCCTTTTCCGCTTTTCATCTGTACACGGCCGCCACGACGCCCTTTGCGCCCCAGATCCAGCGCGCGGTGCATCTGGGCTTTGTGCTGACCTTGATCTATCTGCTGTATCCTGCCCGCGCCACGGGCAACATGAACAAGCTGGCCTGGTATGACGCCATCCTGGCCATCGCCGGGGCCGTGGTCTGCGGCTACATCGTCTGGCAGTATGACATCATCGTGCTGGATGCCGGTCCGGCCACCGAGCTGGACTTCATCATGGGCTGTGCGTCCATCCTGCTGGTGCTGGAGGCGACCCGCCGTATCGTGGGCATCCCCATCACCCTGGTGGCCGTGGTCTTCCTGCTGTACGCCAAGTTCGGCAACCTGATCCCCGGCATGCTGGGGCATCCCGGTTTCTCCGTGCAGCGTATCGTCTCGCACATGTATCTGACCACGGAAGGCCTGTTCGGCATGCCTCTGGGCGTGTCGGCCTCCTTCGTCTTCCTGTTCATCCTGTTCGGTGCCTTCCTGCACAGCACCGGTCTGGGCAAGTTCTTCATCGACCTGGCCCTGGCCGCTGCCGGCCGCTACGTGGGCGGCCCCGCCAAGGTGGCCGTGCTGGCCAGTGGTTTCTTCGGTACCATTTCCGGTTCTTCCGTGGCCAATACGGTGTCCACGGGTACCTTCACCATCCCGCTCATGAAGAGCGTGGGCTATCGCGGTGCCTTTGCCGGCGCCGTGGAAGCCGCCTCGTCCACCGGTGGCCAGATCATGCCGCCCATCATGGGGGCTGCGGCCTTCATCATGGCCCAGTTCCTGGGCGTCGGTTACGTGGAGATCGCCAAGGCGGCCCTGGTGCCCGCCCTGCTGTATTACCTGGCCGTGGGCTTCATGGTGCATATGGAAGCCAAGCGCCTGGGCCTCAAGGGCATCCCCAAGGAACGCCTGCCCCGCACCTGGGTGGTGCTGCGTCAGGGCGGTTACCTGCTGATCCCCATCATCGTGCTGATCTACATGCTGATGCAGGGCTACACGCCGCTCAAGGCCGCCTACTACTGCATCGTGACCACCGTGGTCATCTCCCTGGTGGCGGAAAACTGGAAGACCTGGCATGGTGCCCGTTACAGCAATGAAAATGTGATGAGCGCTCTGGCCCAGACCAACTTCCTGTCCCTCAAGGGCGTCCTGCAGGCCATGGAAAACGGTGGTCGTCTGGCCCTGGGTGTGGCTGCCGCCTGCGCCTGCACCGGCTTCGTCATCGGCGTGGTGACCCTGACCGGTCTTGGCCTGAAGCTGGCCAACGCCATTCTGACCATCTCGGCCGACAGCTTTGCCCTGACCCTGCTGCTGACCATGCTGGCCTCCATCGTTCTGGGCATGGGCCTGCCCACCACGGCCAAGTACATCGTGCTGGCCACCATCGCGGCCCCGGCCATCATGCACTTTGGCGTGCCTGCCATGGCGGCGCATCTCTTCATCCTGTACTTCGGCATCCTGGCCGACCTGACGCCCCCTGTGGCACTGGCCGCCTACGCCGCGGCAGGGATCGCGCGATCAGAGCCGAACGCCACAGGCTTCATGGCGGTCAAGCTGGCTTTGGCCGGCTTCCTGATCCCCTACATCTTCTGTTACAACCCCGGCCTGCTGATGATCGGCGCCTCCGGTTGGGAAGTGCTCTTCTACGCTTCCACCGCGGCGCTGGGCATCGCCAGTCTGTCCTTTGCCAGCGTGGGTTACTGGCTGCGTAACCTCTACTGGTGGGAGCGCCTGATCCTGCTGGCGGGCGCCATCACCCTGATCACTCCTGGTGCCATTACCGACGCCATCGGTTGCGGCCTGCTGGTCGTGATCTACATCAGCCAGAAGATGCTGACCTCGGGCCCTGTGAGCAAGACTGCTGGATAAGGGCTGCGATAAAGCAGACAACAAAAAAGGCCGGTTCATCCGGCCTTTTTTGTTGTCGTCTGCTGATATCGTGTTGAGGTAAGGAAAGGACAGTTACGGCTGCCATGCGCTATGACTCAGACAGCCATGAAGGAAGCACAAGGCCGGTACGGTGCGTCTGGAATGGCGGAGCGGCCGAGAGGGAGCTCCTTTTCAATGCCTGTCGTCTTGTCTTTTTTCTTTTGGATTCCGTCCTGGTATCAGGCACCAGACGGCGAGGCCCCCCAGGGCGAACAAGGTCAGGTCCCGGTGAGGGAAGGCTGCCAGCGCCAGAAGTATCAGGATGCCCAGCAGGCATAACCGGCAGGCGCCGCGCACCGCCATGCGCAGGAGCAGGAGGAGGGCGGTTATGCCCAGCAGGGGCGGCAGCCAGTCCAGCTCTGGAGGCAGCGGAGGAAGATGGAAGATATGGGGAAGGTGCATGGGCCACGATAGGAAAAAAGCAGGTTCTCGACAATGGGGCCATTGTCAGAGTAAAAATCATGCTCATATATAAGGAGGCATGACTGCCGGAAAAAATCGTCGGACCGCCTGCACAGGCTGGCCGGCTGGAAAATAGAGCGTCGAAGGACGCGCAGGAGATGCAATGAGCACACTCACCCCGCGTGAAATCGTGGCAGAACTGGATAAATTTGTGGTGGGACAGGAACAGGCCAAGCGCATGGTCGCTGTTGCTGTCCGTAACCGCTGGCGTCGTCAGCATCTTCCTGAGGAGCTGCGTGATGAGGTCGCTCCCAAGAACATCATCATGATGGGCCCCACCGGTGTGGGCAAAACCGAGATAGCCCGCCGTCTGGCAAAGCTGAGCGGAGCTCCCTTCATCAAGGTCGAGGCCACCAAGTTCACGGAAGTGGGCTATGTGGGCCGCGATGTGGAATCCATGGTGCGCGATCTTATGGAGATCGGCATCAACCTTGTGCGGGAAGAGGAAAATGCCCGGGTCCGGGCCGCTGCCGAAGCTGCCGCCGAGTCCCGTCTGCTGGATCTGCTGCTGCCCAATTCCTTTGGCGGGGACCGCAACGATACCCGCGAAAAACTGCGCCAGCAGTTCCGCCTTGGCTTCATGGACGACCGCGAAGTGGAAGTCGAAGTGACCGAGCAGCCTGCCCAGGGCATGGACATGTTCGCCATCCCCGGCATGGAACAGATGGGCAACCAGGTGCGGGACATGTTCAGCAAGGCCTTCCCGCCGCGCCGTAACCGTCGCAAGATGAAGGTCCGTGAGGCCTATAACGTGCTGATCCAGGAAGAATCCGGCAAACTGGTGGATCAGGAAGCTCTGGTGGACAAGGCTCGCGAGCGCGTGGAGCAGATGGGCATCATCTTCATCGACGAGATCGACAAGATCGCCAGCTCTTCCCAGAATCGCACGTCCGACATCTCGCGCGAAGGCGTGCAGCGTGACCTGCTGCCCATCGTGGAAGGCTCGGCGGTCAACACCAAGTACGGCATGGTGCGTACGGATCATATCCTGTTCATCGCGGCCGGGGCTTTCCATTTCAGCAAGCCTTCCGACATGATCCCCGAGCTGCAGGGACGTTTCCCCCTGCGAGTGGAACTCAATGCCCTGGGCAAGGATGAATTCCTGCGCATCCTGACGGAACCCCATAATGCCCTGGCGCGGCAGTATGCGGCCCTGCTGGGGACAGAGCAGATCCGTCTGCAGTTCTCGGAAGACGGCATCGAAGAGATCGCCGCTTTTGCGGAAGAGATCAATGCCACCAGCGAGAACATCGGTGCCCGCCGCCTGTACACCATCATGGAAAAGATCCTGGCGGACATCTCTTTTGACGCGCCGGACATGCCCGGTGCGCAGATCGTGGTCAACCGGGCCTATGTGCAGGAACACCTGCGCGATGTCCGGGAAGATCAGGATCTGAGCCAGTATATCTTGTAACTATCTGATCCCGTTGCCCCGCAGGGGCAGGACAGGGAAGGGCCCGTCGTTCGCGATGGGCCCTTTTTTATTGATATTTTGCCGGGGTCTTTTTTTACGAGGAGGGTGTCTTGAAAAATAGATATAGATAATCTTATATAACCTCAAAAAACTGTCTGCAGATTTCACCTTCTGGAAGGGAAGTGCCCCATAGGCAGGCCATATACGGACATTTTGCGAGGTATCGCCATGAAGAGGATCGTGTGGTTGCTGTGGGCATTGCTGCTGGTACTGCCTGCTCAGGGCAGGGCAGCGGGCAATATGCAAAACGAGAGTTTTGCCAAAGCCAAACGGCTGCTGGAGCAGAAAGTTTACTATGATCACCGTCAGACGCTCTATTGCGGGGCTGCTTTCGATGAGCACAAGCAGATCCGGCTGCCGCGGGGATTCACGGCAGACAAGCACCGGAAGCGCTCCTCACGGGTAGAATGGGAGCACGTTGTCTCCGCCGAAAATTTCGGCAGGGCATTCCCGGAGTGGCGGGAAGGTCATGCCCTTTGCGTGGATCGTAAGGGCAAAGCCTTCAAGGGACGTGCGTGCGCGGAAAAGGTCAATGCCGATTACCGTCGCATGCAGGCCGACATGTATAACCTGTACCCTGCCATAGGTTCGGTCAATGCGGTACGCTCCAACAAAAATTTCCAGATGTTGGGGCCTGATGTCCCTTCGGCCTTTGGTTCCTGCCCCATGAAGATCAGCGGCAACAAGGTGGAGCCGCCGGAGCGGGCACGCGGACAGATCGCACGCTCCAGCCTGTATATGGCTGACAGTTATGGCGAGCATTATCGTCTGAGCCGTCAGCAACAGCAGCTCATGCAGGCCTGGGCGCGACAATATCCCGTGGATGCCTGGGAGTGCCGGCGGGCAAGCCGCATCGAGCGCCTGCAGGGCAATGAGAACAGGTTCGTCAAGGAGCCCTGCTTGTCTGCGGGCCTTTGGCCGGAGCAGGAGACCGCGTTTTTTCTGGAAGACGCTGAAGGCATTTTTTGAAGAAATGCAGGCAACAGGACGCAAAAAACTTGACGAAGACACCTATCACCTGTAATCTTTAAAAGCTTTGTGGGCTTCTGGCCTGCGGCTATGCCGGGATGGTGGAATTGGTAAACGCAACGGACTCAAAATCCGTCGGTGGCAACACCTTGCGAGTTCGAGTCTCGCTCCCGGTACCATAAAAAAAATCAAGGGTTTACGGTTCGTCCGTGAACCCTTTTTTGTGCCAAAATTCCAGGCCTAAGTCCGTCGCATACATTTGCGGGAATGGATGGGCCGGGCACCCTGCGGCGCACGGAGTGCAAGATGAAGGAGACGTTCAACCAGACCTCCTTCCGTCTGGGTGGTTTTGACCTCTCGCCCAGCCTGTCACCTGCAAAAGCGGCTTCAGGTAGGCCCAAGCTCGTATCAGACGCAAAAAAGCCCCCGTTCCGTAGTGGAGCGGGGGCTTTTGTATGCCGCTTGTAAACTCCAGCTTAGAGAATGTCCGGCATACACCTTGCTATACCAGTTTTCTCCAAAGGATACAG
>ERZ827498.991-NODE-991-length-33885-cov-3.347236_pt1 | contig 33885 bp, 17 predicted proteins | sample MGYA00519865_ERZ827498 | MGnify/ENA primary metagenome ERZ827498 (study PRJEB31778, sample SAMEA3449328) | human gut metagenome | biome: human gut; feature: human-associated habitat; material: faeces | place: United Kingdom | collected 2010/2012 ...
TAAATCCTATGGGCATGAGTTATATTGAACATACTTCTTCACACTATGTGGAGATGAACCAGAATACGGTAGATCTTTATTTGATGAAGAATGGCAAGCCGATTTTGGCTGACGGATCGGGCTACCATGGAAATAAGGACATGTATGCGGTATTTCGTGACCGTGACCCGCGTTTGTATCACACGGTTATACCTCCTTATAAAGTAAAATCTGGAAAAGGCGACTATCCTACCTGGTCGTATACAGACAATCCGGCAGACCGTGAATATATTGATATTATGGGAGCAAATGAAAGTTGCAGTAACCCGGGTGTTGGTATGAAACGTTTGCCTGGGCAGAACTGGAGTGCATCACTTGTACCTGAAATACCAAGATTAGGTACTGGAGCATTTGTGACTTGCCGTTCAGGCTACTATGTATGGAAGAATTGGGATAACTGGGAAACCAGCTTTAATAATGGTAATTTGAATACAGCTGACAAACCTATTTTTAAAATTGAAGAAGTCCTGTTGAATGAAGCTGAAGCCAAATTTGAATTGGGAGTATTTGACCAAGGGGTTGCAGACAAAACAATCAATAAGTTGCGTGATCGTGCCGGTGTAGTCAAAATGGTGGTTGCTGACATTAATGATAGTTTTGATCCTAACCGTGGAAAATACTATCCTAAAGGTAATGAAAGTGGTATTTTGGTTGATCCTGTCTTATGGGAAATTCGTCGCGAACGTATTATAGAATTGATGGGTGAGGGATTTGGTATTTATGATATCCGTCGTTGGCGTATGGCTCCGTGGTTCCTCAATAAACCTGCAACTGGTCTTTGGATGAGTAAAGAAGAGGCAATGAAAAATAATATGACTTTATATAATCCTGAAACTGGTTATTCTGATGGAACTGACGGTTCATTGACGGAAGGTAATTTGTATCTTTTCAATGATCCTCTAAAAGAAGGTAAAGGTTGGTTAGATAAATATTATTTGTATCAAGTACCGACTACCGAAATATTATTGAACCCAGAACTGGAACAGAATCCTGGTTGGTAATTTATAGTGTGATACGAATGAGGCTGTCTCAAATGCGGAATAACGTATGGAGACGGTCTTGTTTGGTTTTTAAACTTAGAAAAATCGAAATAAAATGAGATTTCAGAAAATAGGATTGACTACTGTAGTGTTGTGTACCGTAGGAATACAACAGAGCTTTTCTATCGATATAGTTACAAAAGAAAAACCTAATATCGTGTTTATTTTGGCTGATGATTTAGGTTGGACGGATTTGGGTGTAATGGGCAGTGATTATTATGAAACTCCTAATATAGACCGTTTGGCAGCTACTGGAACGGCCTTTACGCAATGCTATGCCGGTTCCGGTATCAGTTCACCTTCCCGTTGTGCCTTGATGACGGGAAAGAATACGGGAAATACAACTATACGCGATAACTTTTGTATTGCAGGTGGTATTGAAGGATTAAAAGGCACCAAGACCATACGCCGCATGCATTTACAACCGAATGATACAACCATTGCCACTGTGCTTGGGGCTGCCGGATATAGAACCTGTTTGGTAAACAAATGGCATTTGGACGGATTTAATCCGGAAGCAACTCCTTTGAACCGAGGGTTTGATGAGTTTTACGGATGGCTTATCAGTACTGCATATTCTAATGATCCGTACTACTATCCTTATTGGCGCTTCAACAACGAGAAACTGGAGAATGTAAAAGAGAATGAAGGCGATAAACACATTAAGCATAATACAGACCTTTCTACGGAAGATGCAATAAAGTTTATTAACCGTAATAAAAACAATCCGTTTTTTCTGTATTTAGCTTATGATGCGCCGCACGAACCCTATAATATAGATGAAACAACCTGGTATGATGATGAGGCTTGGGATATGAACACCAAGCGTTATGCCTCTCTGATTACCCATATGGATCGGGCGATAGGACGTTTGTTGGCAGAACTGGATAGGTTGGGGCTGCGCGAAAATACTTTAGTCATCTTTGCATCGGATAACGGTGCTGCCAAGCAGGCACCGTTGGAGGAATTGGGATGTAAAGGTTCTCTTAAAGGAATGAAAGGACAGCTTTATGAAGGTGGCATTCGCGTACCGTTTATTGTAAATCAGCCCGGAAAGGTTCCGGTGCAGAAATTGAATAATATTATTTATTTCCCGGATGTAATGCCTACTTTGGCTGCTTTGGCTGATGCTACAGATAAATTGCCACAAAAACTTAACGGTATCAATATTCTTCCCTTGTTCTATGGGCAACAGCTTGATACGGATAATCGTTTGTTGTATTGGGAGTTCCCGGGAAAGCAACGTGCGGCAAGACGTGGAGATTGGAAAGTAGTGACTGTAAAGAAAGATGCTCCGTTAGAGTTGTATAACATAAAAGAGGATATGACGGAGTCTGTCAATCTGGCAAATAAATATCCGGAAAAAGTAGCACAGTTCGAAAAAGAGATGAAAGCGATGCGTATTCCTACTCCTAATTGGCCATTGCCGGGTGAGTAAGGAATCGTATTGCACCTTCGTTATTGATGAGTGATTGATTATTATAATTTGGGTTAGTGAAAAATGGGCGGTTAACTTGTGAAAGTCAGACTGCCTTTTTCTTTGATTATTTTATTATTTTCGAAAATTAAAATCCATATAAAAGAAGTATGAATATAAGAATCTTTTTTACTGTTTTAGGACTATTGTCCGCTCTTTGCATATGGTCTCAGCAGACAGAGCGCCGTTATCTTTCCGGTACCGGACTGGGCGATGGTGTAACCTGGCAGTTTTATTGTTCCGAGGGTAGGAACAGCGGGAAGTGGAGTAAGATAGAAGTGCCTTCTCAATGGGAGCTGCAAGGTTTTGGTGAATATACCTACGGGCGTTGGTATAAGAAGAAAGGGGTTAAGAATCCCAGTATGGAAGAGGGGATTTATCGTCATACATTTCGTGTACCGGAAGATTGGAGAGGTAAGAACATACGTTTGTGGTTTGATGGGGTTATGACAGATACGGATGTGATTGTAAACGGAGTTTCGGCCGGAGAAACACATCGGGGCGGATTTTATCGTTTTTCCTATGACATAACTTCTTTGTTGAAATATGATGCTGCCAATAAGCTGGAAGTACGGGTAAAAAAACATTCCGGAAATAAGTCGGTGAATGCGGCCGAACGTAAGGCGGACTGGTGGTTGTTTGGGGGGATTTACCGTCCTGTATGGTTAGAAGCCAAACCTCAGATACGTATCGAACATATTGCAGTGGATGCGAAAATGGATGGGGAAATGCAGCTTTATACCGAGCTGAAAGGAGTGAAAGGCAAGGAAAAATTAACGGCAGCTTTACATCCTTTGGATGGAACGGACGTTTGTTCGGAGGTTCGGATGTGGGAAGTGGGGCATGATAGTGTGTTTGCTCATATTTGGAAAAATGTAGAACCTTGGACTCCGGAAAAACCTCGGCTTTACAATCTCATTGTTACCTTGCGGAATGAAGAAGGGGAGGCTTTACACCGGACATCTGTCCGCGTCGGATTCCGTACCGTTGACTTTCGTCCACGCGACGGTGTTTATCTGAATGGTACGAAACTGGTGATGAAAGGCATAAACCGTCATTCTTTTCACCCCGATGGCGGGCGTACCACCAATAAGGAACTCAGCATTCAAGATGCCCTGCTCATTAAAGAAATGAATATGAATGCCGTGCGTTCCCATTATCCACCCGATGAGCATTTTCTGGATGCTTGTGATTCGTTGGGATTGCTCTATATTGATGAACTTGCGGGCTGGCAGAATGCTTACGACACTGTTACAGGCAGCAAGTTGGTAAAAGAAATGATAGCAAGGGATGTAAATCATCCATGTATCGTACTTTGGAGCAATGGAAATGAAGGCGGGTGGAATATAGCTACGGACAAACTGTTCTACCGTTATGATCCGCAACGCCGTCATGTCATTCATCCTTGGGCGGACTTTGATGAATTGGATACACACCATTACCCGGCTTACCTGACCGGTGTAGGCCGTTTCACCAACGGATATAAGGTTTTCATGCCGACAGAGTTTATGCATGGTCTGTACGACCAGGGACATGGAGCCGGACTGGAGGATTTCTGGGCGCGATATACGGCACACCCTTTGTTTGCCGGAGGTTTTTTATGGGCATATAGCGATGAAGCTGTACGCCGGACAGACTGTAACGGCATTTTGGACAGTGAAGATTATAATGCGCCTGACGGTATTGTAGGTCCTTATCGGGAGAAAGAAGGCAGTTTCTATTCCGTACGGGAAATATGGTCGCCTATAAAGATAAAGCCTCTCCAGCTAACGCCTTCTTTCAATGGTCGTTTTTTAGTGGAGAACCGTTATCTGTTTACTAATTTGAAGGAGTGTTCCATGCGCTATCGCGTCCTTTCCTATCCTTCCCCGCTACAGAGCCGGGCAGAGGGATGCACAGTAGACAGCGGCCGGGTGAATTTGCCTGCTTTGGAACCGGGTGAAACCGGATATGCCTGTATAGCTGCATGGGAGAATCCGGAAATCCGGGAAAAATTCTTCTCTAAGGGAGATGTTTTGGAGTTGGAAGCTATAGGACTGGATGGAAAGAGCGTGTGTACGCGTACGTATCCCATCAGTTTTGCGAGAAGCTATTTTGAAGGGCAACTGGCTTCTTTGAAAAGAACAGGAAAAGGTTGTTGCGTGAACGAGGCTGATTCTTTGATAACGTTGTGTTCCGATTGGGTGGACATATCCTTTCGCCGAAACGATGCTACCATATATTCTGTATTGCGGAAGAAAGACAACCGGATAATTCCGTTGAAAGACGGTCCGCTGCCTGTAGGAATGCAAATGAAACTGGTGTCCCTTTCCGCTCGTATGGAGCAGAGAGGTGATGCTATCCTTTGTGCCCGTTATCGGGGCGGAGCGGATTCCGTTGTGTGGCGTTTGCGTCCGGACGGGCTGTTGAAGATGGATGCCGTATTGCTGAACCGGGCATCGGGCGGTGGCGGCTTTGATGATGCTTTTACGGATAATGCCATACTTAACTTCGGGTTTACCTTCTCTTATCCTGAAAGCGAATGTACAGGTATGCGTTGGTTGGGGCGCGGTCCTTACCGTGTGTGGAAGAACCGTATTCCGGGCACGAATTACGGTATCTGGCAGAAAGACTTTAATAATACTGTTACCGGAGAGAGTGCGGACAAACTGGTCTATCCGGAATTTAAAGGGTATCACGCCAATCTTTATTGGGCCACAATTCAAGGCAAGCAGAATGCTTTTACCGTCTATGCGGCTACGGACGGAGTGTTCTTTCGTGTATTCACTCCGGATGAACCTCGTGGGCGTCAGGATGGCATCCGTACAATGCCGGACTTTCCGGCCGGGGATCTTTCTTTCTTATTGGATATTCCCGCCATTCGCTCTTTCAAACCGATAAGTCAGCATGGGCCGCAGAGCCAGCCTGGAACTATCCGTATCAAAAAAGGGGATGAGGGGTTGAAACTGGAGTTGGCATTTGACTTTCTGTGACAGCTTGGGCTGTGTATGCCCGATAATCATTTCTCTTAGCATTTCCGCCAAACCGGACAGAATCGGTTTGGCGGAAATGCGTTATCTTTGCTTCGTTCACAACTATGAGATATATTACTTACACTAAAAATACCATGAAAAAACTGTTTTATTCTCTACTTGCAGTCGTCTTGGCAGCTTGCGGTTCGGAAAAGCAAGCGCCGATAGATCGTGAGGCGCTGGTTGCCCGTAACAACCCTCAGGTATCTTCGTTTGATTCATTGGCATCGTTGTCGGTCGGCAACGGTGAGTTTGCCTTTACAGTGGATGCTACTGGTCTCCAGACTTTTCCCTTAGTATATAAGAAAGGCGTGCCATTGGGTACGCAAAGTCAATGGGGCTGGCATAGTTTCGGTAATCCCAATAAATACAAACCGGAAGAATACTTGAAAGAACACGATTTTGGTCGTGGACATAAAGAAATATACGCTTGTCAGTTTAAAGAAGACGGACGTCAGAAAGAAGCTTCCAATTGGTATCGCATGAACCCTCACCGCCTGCATCTGGGTATCGTGGGACTGGAGTTGGGCGATGATGTGAAGACTTCTGACATTACCGATATTGCCCAGACATTGGATATGTGGAACGGTGTCATCAACAGTCACTTCACACTGAAAGGCAACGCCTTTGATGTACAGACCGTATGTCATCCGCAAATGGACATGATTTCAGCCAGTATCACCAGTCCGGCACGTGCAGGGGTGAAACTGCATTTTCCATACCCTACGGGCGCTCATGCCGATGATGCCTGCAATTGGGATGCCAACAACAAACACACTACAGATATAGTCTTTGAGAATGCGCAAAGTGCAGTTCTCAAACGTACACTCGATTCTACCGTTTATTATGTATCTCTGCGTTGGGAAGGAAAAGCTTCCCTCAAGGAGAAGTCTGCAAACTATTTTGTACTGACACCGGCGGAAGATAAACTCGCTTTTTCTTGCAAGTTTACGTCCGCTTTTCCCGGAACTGTATTCGAGAGTGAACCGGCTGTCTATACATCTGCCGATACTCTGCCTACTTTCGCCGAAACTCTGGCAGCCGGCAACAGCTATTGGAACAATTTCTGGAAGAACGGTGCGGCTGTAGACTTCTCACATTGTACCGACCCGCGTGCTAAAGAACTGGAACGCCGTGTCGTATTGAGCCAATACCTGCTCGCCATTCAGTCGGCAGGCAGTGTTCCGCCACAGGAAACAGGGCTAACCTACAATTCATGGTTTGGCAAGTTCCACCTCGAAATGATATGGTGGCATCAGGCTTGGCAGGCACTTTGGGGGCATCCCGAATTGCTGGACCGCACACTCGGCTGGTACGAAACGGTAGAACCTGTTGCCCGTGAGATAGCCCGCCGTCAGGGATTCGACGGAGTGCGTTGGATGAAAATGACCGATCCCAGCGGAACGGAAGCTCCGTCTAATGTAGGCAGTTTCCTGATTTGGCAGCAACCGCATTTTATCTATTTGGCCGAACTCGTTTACCGTGCCAATCCTTCGGATGAGGTGATTAAGAAATACAATCATCTGGTGCAGGAAACTGCAAAGTTCATGTATTCTTTCGCCACTTACGATGAATTCCATGGACGTTTTATCCTGAAAGGCGCTATTCCCGCACAAGAAACATTGCGTGCGGCTACTACCATCAATCCGCCGTTCGAACTCTCTTACTGGCATTATGCCATGAATGTGGCTCAGCAGTGGCGTGAACGTGCCGGTGAAAAGCGTAATCTGGAATGGGATGAGATGATAGACAAACTCTCTCCGCTGGCCTATAATGAAGACTGCCTTTATCTGGCTGCCGAAAATGCAGTGGATACCTACAAGGATATCCGTTTCACCAGCGACCACATGGCAGTGCTTGGCTCTGTGGGTATCCTGCCGATGAACAAGCTGATACGTGCCGACTATATGAAGAATACGCTTCATTGGGTGTGGGACAACTGGAACTGGGGCAAGACATGGGGCTGGGATTACCCGATGACCGCTATGAATGCCACTCGGTTGGGTGAGCCCGAAAAGGCTGTAGGTGCCTTGCTGATGGATAAGCGCACCAATACTTACTTGTTGAACGGACACAATTATCAGGACGGACGTCTGCGTTGCTACCTGCCGGGCAATGGCGGCTTGCTGACTGCCGTAGCGCTGATGTGTGCCGGTTGGGACGGGTGTGAGGTGAAAAATCCCGGTTTCCCGCAAGACGGTACATGGGATGTGCGTTGGGAAGGATTGAAGCCGATGCCGTAACCGCTTCTTTGTATATAAATATTATTATATATAACTAATCTGGTACTTGATAGTACTACCCCTTTTCTGAATAGCTTGCAGAAGGGGTGCATTCAGTATACGACTGATATAGGTTCAGTCGTATACTGAATGTATTTCAATCGTATAGTGAATGGCTTTCAGTTATGCCTTTATCCTTTGAATTAAATAAAACCTTATGAACCGTATTTCTGTTTTTGCAATTATTTTTACTCTGTTTATCCCTTTGGGGTCTTATGCGCAATATGCTTCTTCGTCTAAAACTCCGAAGAAAGCAGGCGATTTGATAGAATCCACTTCCTACAATGACCATAAGCGGGGAGCTCCCCGTATGTTGCAATACTTGCCGTCCGGTGAAGAGTTTGTCTGCGTCAACGGCAAGAACCGCTACACACGTGCTTTGTATGGCGGACATACGGCATGGCGCCTGGAAACCGGCGACCGTCCGATATTTGCCACGTATGTCAAGAACGACTGCCGTAATATCCGTTTTCGCTTGCATCTGCCGGACGGTACGGTTACACCGTTGGAAGAAACCGATTGGTGTGAGGCGCGTTATAATCCGGGTACGCGTACGTATGCCTTGAAAGACAAGGCATGGGGAGAAAATTGCAGCCTGAAAGTTTCCGTATTGGCAAGTCTTACGGAAGAGATGGCCGTTTGGGAGCTTTCCGGTGAGTTGCCTGCCGGCTGCGAGCTGGAAGTGTTGAATTCGCCTATCCGCCGGAAGAAGCTTTCCCGTAGCGGAGATATGGGGGCAGACCCGCCGGGATGTTTTGAGCCGGCAGAAGACGGCACAGTGCTGCAAACACTGAAATGCCGCTTTCCGGCCGACGGGCATTTGTATGTGGGTATTTCCGGTAATGAACTGAAGGAAATGCGGGATGGCGGTGTACAGTATCTTGCCCTTCAAAAGGCTTGCCGTGAACTGGCCGGACGCATCAGAATCACTACTCCCGATCCTTATTTCAATGCACTTGCTGTTGCTGCCGACGGTATCTGGGGGGAAGAGGGCGTGTGGCTGCATGGAGCTGTCGGCTGGCGTATGCCGTTGAGCGGCTGGCGTGCCGCATACGTAGGCGATGTGTTGGGCTGGCACGACCGTGCACGCACTCATTTTGACAACTATGCTGCCAGTCAGGTGACCGAAGTTCCCAATACGATTTCGCATCCGGCACAGGATTCTGCCCTTGCGCTTGCACGTTCGGCCAAGATATGGGGAACGCCGCAATACAGCAATGGATATATCTGCCGCAATCCTCGCCGTAACAATCAGATGCACCATTATGACATGAACCTCTGTTACATAGACGAACTGTTGTGGCACTTCAACTGGACGGGCGACCTTGAGTATGCCCGTCGCATGTGGCCGTTGCTGACACTGCATCTTGCTTGGGAAAAACGCAACTTCGACCCGGACAACGACGGCTTGTACGATGCCTACGCCTGCATTTGGGCAAGCGATGCGCTGTATTATAACAGTGGCGCCGTTACGCACAGCTCTGCCTATAACTATCGCGGCAATAAACTGGCTGCACTGATTGCTGAGAAGATAGGCGAAGACCCCACACCCTATCGGGAAGAGGCCGATAAGATATTGAAAGCGCTCAACACCCGTCTCTGGTTGCCGGAGAGAGGACATTGGGCGGAATTCCAAGATTTCATGGGCCATCGCCGTCTGCATGAAGATGCTGCCGTATGGACCATCTATCACGCTCTCGACAGCGATGTGGCCGATCCGTTTCAGGCATATCTTGCCACAAGTTACATAGACCGTGAAATTCCTCATATTCCTGTCGTGACTTCGGATGATGTGCTTGCCGCCGATGCTGCTTTGCCTGTCAATGCAGGCCCGTACGCTCATTGGCAGGAACAGTTGAAGGCAGCGGGTGCTGCCGTCAATGCCGGAAAGTATGCCACTGTGGCCACTACCGACTGGATGCCGTATTCATGGAGCATTAACAATGTAGCCTTTGCCGAAGTGATGCACACGTCGCTCGCTTATTTTCAGGCAGGACGTAGAGAGGCAGGTTTCAAATTGCTGAAAAGTTCTGTTCTGGACGGCATGTATCTGGGCGATAGTCCGGGCAATTTCGGGCAGATAAGTTTCTATGATGCTGCCCGGGGCGAATGTTACCGCGACTTCGGCGACCCTATCGGAGTGGCTTCCCGCGCATTGATTCAGGGGCTTTACGGAATCTTGCCCGATGCTTTGAACGGTCGTCTGCTGATAAAACCCGGTTTCCCGGAAGAGTGGGAGTATGCTTCACTGCATACGCCGGATATCGACTTTGACTTTAAAGCGGGCGAAGCGGCTACCGGTAAGTATTCTTCCCGCGACTGTTCGCTTTATACCGCTACACACCGTTTGCCTGCCGTACGGAATCTGGAATTGCAATTCCCTGCACGTCGTTCGGCTGTGGCGCGTTTGATGGTAAACGGCCAGAATGCAGCGTGGAGACTGGTTGAAAATTCAGTTGGACGGCCCATGCTTTCCGTTTCCGTTCCTGCTGCTTCCGGTGAGGAGGTAACAATCAATGTCGCTTGGGAAGGAGAGTTGCTTGAAGCTCCTGCTTCTGTCGATGCTTATCCTGCAACTCGCGTCCGTAAGGCGGGACCCGTCAGTTTCATTGCTATGGAACAGGGACAGATGAAATGGTGGGCGCCGGTAGAGCACCCGGTATCCAATAGGGGTAAGAAACCTGTTCCGGCAGGTGATTTTAAAGCAGTCGATTCAGCCCGATGCACTCCAGTCGATATGCAGAAAGTGTTCAATGCGAATGTAACGGATATTTTCCGCAATGAATACCTGTCGCCGCGTTCTCCGTACACCACGTTGCAGTTGCCCAAACAGGGAATAGGCGAGTGGTGTCATCCGCTGAAGACAGCAGATATAGATGATTCGGGTTTGCGTGCCGCTGTGCGTAAAGGCTTATTGGAGACAAAACTCGGGATACCTTTCCGTACTCCTGCCGAAGGGCATAACATAGCTTTCACCTCTCTTTGGGACAATTATCCGGACAGTCTGCAAATTCCCCTGCAAGGCAAGGCTTCCCGTGCCTATTTACTAATGGCAGGCAGTACTAACCACATGCAGTGCCATATCGACAATGGCGTAATCCGTGTGTATTATGAAGACGGTACTTGCGACACCTTGTCTTTGGTAAATCCGGACAACTGGCCACCCATCGAACAGATATTCTTTGAAGATGGAAAGTCTTTTAACCGTCATGCACCGTCTCTCTATCGCCTGCGTCTGAAGACCGGTGAACTGAGCAATAATTTCGGTGAGGAACTTGGCTTTACCGGCGTGTCTCGCGAGGTGGACGGTGGTGCCGCCGTACTGTTGGAAATGCCGTTGAATGCAGGGAAAAAGCTTTCGCATCTTGTACTGGAGACGCTCTCCAATGAGGTGGTGATAGGAATAATGGGCATTACGCTTCAACGATGAAGTGTACAAAACTACATGGATTCCGAATATTCATGGTTGTTGTATATGGAGGTGTATCCTTATCTTTGCTGTAAGAAACACTTAAATATAGAATAACCATGAAAACTTTTTTGATTACCCTTTTATGCGTATTTTTTTATTCAGGTTTCTCATCCGGAGCGGATTGGAATGTATCTGTCGCCAAGTACAGGCACGATAAAGTTTGTGCCATCAGTTACACTTTCGATGACGGGTTGGCAGAGCATTATACACTGGCGGCTCCGCAATTGGAACAGCGGGGCTTTCGCGGAACATTTTTCATTAACGGCTCCAAAGTGAATAAGGATGAGCGGCACATAAAAGATACCACTCGTGTGACGTGGCCTCAGTTGAAGGAAATGGCGGAAAAGGGGCATGAAATTTCCAATCATGGATGGGCACATCGTAACTTTGCTAAGTTCCCGTTTGAAGTACTCAAGGAAGATATACTGAAAAACGACAGTGCGATATATGCCCATGTAGGCGTTATGCCCCGTACGTATGCCTATCCCAATAATACGAAACAGGGAGAGGCAATGGCGTTTGTAGCCCGAAATCGTGTAGGTACGCGCCTGAAACAACGTTCCGTAGGCAGTAAGCGCACAGCCCGCGATTTGGAGAAGTGGATGGAAACACTGATTAAGACAGGAGATTGGGGCGTGGGCATGACGCACGGTCTGACCTACGGGTACGATGCCTTCGGCAATCCGCAACGCTTATGGGAACATTGGGAACAGGTCAAAGCCAATGAAGACAAGATATGGGTAGGTACTTTCCATGAAGTTGTCTCTTATCTCAAAGAGAGGGAAGCAATCCGCCTCACTGTAACGGAGAAGAAGAATAAGTTACATGTCGTTCCCGAACTGCCATTGGACAAAGAACTTTTTACCGAACCGTTGACAATGGTTGTCGAAGGCGGAACAATGAAAAAAGTATCCGCCAGACAGGGAAAAAAGAAACTCTCCGTACAGCTCCGTTCCGATAAGGCTTTTTTCGATTTCGACCCTTTTGGCGGTGAAATTATAGTAACTATTAGATAGAAGTTCCTCATGGTACGGAGAAAATCATTATTTTTGCCGTAACGACATCGAAACTTATGAGGAACATGAAACAAAGAGCCTGCGGGAGAAGAATTTATACCTTTCTGGTTACGTGCCTTGTTGCAGTAATGAATCTGCAAGGATATGCTTCCGTCAAGGTACATGTGCAGTATCTGACTACGGCGGACGGATTGTCCAATAACTCCGTCCGTTACATCCATCAGGACAGTAAAGGTTTTATTTGGATGAGTTCGCTGAACGGGCTGAACCGTTATGACGGCAATTCATTCCGCACTTTCCTGCCGAAGAACAACGGGCAGATGTCACTTGCCGACCGGCGTGTAAAGCATTTGTATGAAGACGCCAACGGCTTCTTATGGATATCCACCTCTGCCGACCGTTTCAGTTGTTACGACTTGAAGAGAGATTGTTTCGTGGACTTCACCGGATGTGGGGAACATGAAGACCATTACGGCTATATTACCGTACTGCCTGATGCGGTTTGGCTGTGGGGGCGGGGACAAGGCTGCCGGCTCATACAATATGGGGACGGTAAGTTTACTTCAAAAGTTTTTAATGCGAAAGACGGGCAGCTTCAATCGGATAATGTCCAGTTTGTGTTACAGGACAGTGCCCGGCGGATATGGATCGGTACGGATAAGGGACTTTATTGTTGGAAAGATAATGCGCTGCAGTGTGTCGATAAGTCACACAGTTTCCAGCGTGCCTGTAGCTTTAAAGGCAAGACTTGTTTTATAACCGTTGACGGGGAAATTCGGACTGCCGATAAGGAAGGCAGGCTTTCTTTGGCGGCAAAGTTGCCGGATGTATCTTACGGATTGGACTTGCCGGGTAACTTGGCTGTCGGAAGCCAATGGGTTATTTTCACTTCAGAGGGGAGCTTTGTTTTTGATACGGAGAGTAATATGCTGAAGCCCTCACCCCCGGAATGGAATATTCCCGGTGGTGAAGTCTCTGTGGATAACCGGGGGAATTATTGGGTACACAACAAGACGGGCAAGTTGTATTATATCCGGTCGGAGACGGGCGCTGTGAAAGTATTTCAGCTGATGCCTCGGGAAAAGGTGGGCTATATCGATATGGAGCGTTATCATGTAGTGCACGATTCACGTGACATCCTTTGGATTTCAACTTATGGCAACGGACTTTTTACCTACGACCTGCGGGCTGACGAGCTCCGCCATTTCAAAGCGGACGACAGCCGTTCTTCATTAATATCGTCCAATGCTCTGCAGTATATTATGGAAGACCGTTCGGGCAGTATCTGGCTAAGCTCCGAATATACGGGGGTGTCTCATTTGAAAGTAGTAAATGAGGGCGCCGTACAATTCTATCCGGAACCGGTGGAATACGACACGGAAACGCATGTAAATAATATCCGTATGCTGGCTACTGCTACCGATGGGGATATTTATCTGGGCACCCGCGATGGAAAGGTGTATGTGTACGATGCCGCCTTGTCCCGTCCGAAAAAGAAAGAAGTGTACGGCAAGAACATATATGCCCTTTGTGAAGATGCCGCAGGCACTCTTTGGTTAGGGAGTCGTGGCGACGGCTTGTATGTGGACGGTAAAAGGTACACCCACCGGGCAGATGATGCGAACTCGCTTGCAGCCAATGAAATCTTTTGTATGTTGCATGACAGTAAAGGACGGATGTGGATCGGCACTTTTGGTGGTGGTTTGGAACTTGCCGAACCCGACGGACAGGGCGGTTATAAGTTCCGTCATTTTCTCAATGAATACTATTCGCAGAAACGCATACGCATATTGATTGAGGACAGACAAGGTTGGATTTGGGCGGGAACGAGCGATGGCATATTCGTGTTCCGTCCCGAAGAACTGTTGGCAAATCCTGAAGCCTACCATCATTACAACTGGAGCAATCGGAGCTTGTTGAGCAATGAAGTGCGGCATATAATGCAGGACAGCAAGGGAAATATCTGGATTGCCGAATCCGGTGCGGGATTCTGTATCTGTACGCCCGGCAATGATTACGGTAAGTTGGAGTTTACTCATTACGGCGTTGCCGATGGTTTGGTAAACAGTATGGTACAGGCTTTCGTGGAAGATGCGGAAGGCAAGGTGTGGATTACCACCGAATACGGCGTTTCCTGTTTCTTCCCCGATTCAAAGACTTTTGAGAATTATTTCTTTTCCAGCGACATGCTGTGCAATGTATATAGCGAAAGCAGTGTGTTGAGACTGCAGGATGGCAGGATTATTATGGGAACCAACCAAGGAGTCACTGTTGTCAATCCTTTGCAAGTGGAGAGTGTGCGGAATATTCCTTCCGTCACATTCACGGAACTGAAGCTGAATGGTGTTTCGGTAGCTTCCGATGACCCTAATTCGCCTTTGAAGTATTCTCTTGCTTATGTCCGGGACATCCATCTGCGGCATAATCAGAATTCATTCGGAATTAATTTCTCCACGTTGGATTACTCTGCTACGATTCCGCCGAAGTTCAGCTATAAACTGGAAGGGTATGACAAGGAATGGAGCGTTCCGTCCGCTTTGACTTTTGCCGCCTATAAGAATTTGAAACCGGGTACTTACGACTTTCATGTAAAAGCATGCAACGCCGCTGGGCAATGGGGCGAACAGGATACGACACTCCGGATTGTCATTGCGCCTCCTTTCTGGCGTACCGCTTGGGCCTACCTGCTTTATTTCCTGTTGTTGGCTTTTGTACTTTATACCGTCTATCGCATCATCCGTAACATGAATGACTTGCGCAATAAGATAAAAGTAGAGGAGCAACTCACGGAATACAAGCTGGTGTTCTTTACTAATATCTCCCATGAGTTCCGTACTCCGTTGACACTGATTCAGGCTGCTTTGGAGAAGATGCACCGTGTAGGCAAGATACCCAAAGAGATGGCTTATTCCGTGAAAGTCATGGATAAGAGTACGCAGCGCATGCTGAGGCTTATCAACCAGTTGCTTGAGTTCAGGAAAATGCAGAACAACAAGCTTGCGCTTTCATTGGAAGAAACCGATGTCATATCGTTCCTTTACGAGATTTATCTGAGCTTCAAGGATGCCGCCGAGTCCAAGAAGATGGATTTCAGGTTTATACCTTCCGTGGCGTCTTATAAAATGTTCATCGATAAGGGTAATCTGGATAAGGTGACTTATAATCTGCTTTCCAATGCATTCAAATATACTCCGTCGGGTGGGAAGATAGACTTTTCCGTGCAGGTGGATGTTACTGCACATAAGCTGGTTATTAAGGTAACCGATTCGGGAGTCGGCATTCCCAAGGAGAAACGCGACCAGCTTTTCAAACGTTTCATGCAGAGCAATTTCTCCGGTAGCAGTGTGGGGGTAGGGCTTCACCTGACCCATGAATTGGTAAATGTCCATAAAGGAACCATAACGTATGATGAAAATCCGGAAGGCGGTTCTGTCTTCACGGTGACGCTTTCTACCGATATTTCGGTGTACGGGGAAAAAGACTTTCTGATACCCAACAATGTCCTGCTCCGTGAGGAGGAAATGGCGCAGAAGCATTTGTCGGACATAGAGAGAGATGAGGTGATGGCTTCCGCTATAAGTGCGGATACCACACCGGATAAGGAAGAGGCGCAGGAGGAAAACCTGCCGGTTGTGCCTTTGAATAAACGGAAGCTATTGATTATAGAAGATGATACGGATGTGCGTGAGTTCTTGAAAGAGGAACTCTCCGTTTACTTTGAAGTAGTGGCAGAAGCCGATGGAAATGCAGGGTTGGAGCGGGCTTATTCGTATGATGCCGATTTGATAATCTGTGATGTCCTGATGCCGGGCCTGTCGGGATTTGAAGTTACCCGGAAACTGAAAAGCGACTTCAATACAAGCCATATTCCTATTATCCTGCTTACCGCCCTGAATGCGCCCGAAAGCCATTTGGAAGGAGTGGAAAGCGGGGCGGATGCCTATATCACGAAGCCGTTCAGTACAAAGCTGCTGTTGGCACGCGTGTTTAAACTGATTGAACAACGGGATAAGCTGCGCGAGAAGTTCTCAAGCGACCTTTCCATGGTACGCCCGGTTATATGCACGACAGATAAGGACAAGGAATTTACCGACAAGCTGACACGTATCGTAGAGGAGCAATTGGAGAATCCTGATTTCACCGTAGATGATTTTGCCTCTATGATGGCATTGGGGCGGACTATATTCTACCGGAAAGTGAAAGGAGTTACCGGTTATGCTCCCAAAGAGTATCTGCGTGTGATGCGTATGAAGAAAGCTGCGGAGTTGTTGCTGAAAACGGACGTCACTGTTGCGGAAGTGGCCTATCAGGTAGGCATCAATGATCCTTTCTATTTCAGCAAGTGCTTCAAGGCACAGTTCGGCGTGTCTCCTTCGGCTTATCAGAAGAATAAGGACAGTGTGTCACAGGCTTGACGGGAGTCGTTGGATGGTATAACCGTCTGTTCCGGCATTGCTATTTGGATAATAGCAATGTGCCTGTTTTTTCGTCTTTTTGGAAATGGATATTGTAATACATTCCGTCTATATCTTCTATGAGCAGTTTGTCGAGCAGGATGGTTTGCAGTTTCTTTCCGGCTTCGGCTATCCTCAGGACACCGCTTGTCTTTTCTCCCGCACCGGAACCACCGTTCCATGAGAGGTGGTACTGGCGCTTTTGACTAAAGTTGCTAAGTGCAATACGGTTGGAAAAGCGGGTAATTCCCCAGCCGTTATCCGTTTCCAACAGAAATGAATTCTCTTCCCAAGAGAATGCGGGAGTGACTTCTTGAAGCGGGGAAATATTGCCGCCGTCATCTTTACAGGCGGTAAACACGGCCGGTAAGATGATAAACTGAAAGGCGAGGATGAATGTATGAATGATTCTTCTCATGATTATGCTGTTTATATGAATCGTTAAGTATTTATTTGTTCAGGGTGAGTTTCAAGATACCGCCGTAGGTAGAGGTGGCTTTTAAATCCAGTTTGCCGTTGTACGCGGACAAATCGACTGTTCCGTTACTCATGTTTACTTTTTGCCCGTTGATGTAGAACGTAGTGAACTCTTCTGCTCCCGGTCCTTCTATGCAGGCAGTGTTGTCGCTGATGTGAATGGCGGCTTCCATGAGCCAGTCCTTTTCGCCTTCGAACGAATAGCCTATTCGGGCGGTATAAAGCCGGCTGCTTTCCGAAGGTTGCAGAAATGTGATATCCGGCAGACTGCCGTCCGCTTTCTGTTCTGCTGTCAATTGGCCGGCGTCCAGACTAAGGAAATCCGCTTCCGTAAGTGTCATGGCTGCGGGGAGGAAACTGTTATTGGCTATTTGGCAACGGCTTTCGTTAATATCGATGATATGTTTTCCCGCACTTCGCGGGCTGTAAGAGAGGTTGTTCGTTAGGATATGTCCGTATCCGGCTACATCGACAGCCTCTTCTATCGACTTGCGGTTGAGCATGCAATAATTGGACGGATTCATATAGCTGCTGTTGTTCGACCAGAGAATGCCGCCCGGATGATGATTGGCATAGAAACCTTTGTTGCTGTTGTAATAGGCAATGCAGTTCTTTACTTCGTGCATCGGTATGACTTCGGGGGCCTTGGGAGTGCTGCTCATACCGTATCCGCCTGCCTTGAAGCCGGTACCGTCTCCCGCTTTGTCGGACATGCCGCCCGGCCGGTAACCGTTGTAAAAAGCCCAACACTGTTCTATCACGACGGCTTGTCCGGAGTGGATGAGGTCGAAGCCGTCGTCGCTGTTCCACCACGCGCGGCAACCTCTGAATACGTTACCGCTGCCGTTGTTGTCGGGGTGTCCGCCGAATCCGTCTACATTACCGCCTTTGCCGCCGTCCGAAACGGTATCATAGTTATTGTAAGCGTCACAGTTCAGAATAAGATTGCCGGCCCCCTTCACCAGATAGAAGCCGATTCCCATACCGTCGTGCATGGACAGGTTTTCATAGATGTTGTTATTGCCGCCCCGGTTGCTGAAACATTCCGATTGGGTGTGTCCCACAATGGTAACTTGCGTACCCACCACTTCGATATTCTTGAAATGCAGGTAGGAACCGCTGACATAGAATACGCTGATACGTTTTCCGGCGGGCTTTACGTGAGAGAGGTCGAACACCGGACGTTCGCCCGGGTAGCCGAAATAGCAGATGCGATGCTTATTGTCCGTTCCGCTTTTGTCCATCAGGAATACGCAGGCGTAGATGTTTTCTTTCTCTCCCATGATTTGCGATTCTTTTATGGTGTATCTTCCGCCGCGTATATATACGATGTCGCCGGGCGCCGCTTCCGATTGTGCACGTGCCAGCGTTGCGAAGGGAGAAACGATGCTGCCGGCATTGGCATCGTTGCCATTGGTCGCTACGTAATACTCTTTGGCGTTCAGCATTATCGGCAGGCAGAGCAGAAGGAACAGGGTTTTTAATATTTTCATAATGACAGTCGTTTTTTAATGCTATGGATGCAGTCGGGTTTCTTCAGAGGAAACGGCCGTTTCCCTTAAGAGAAACTTCATTTTCCTTTAAGGGAAACTTTGGTTTCCTTGAGGAGAAACGTGCGTTTCCCTTAGGGGAAACAGTTGTTCCTGTCCGGAGAAACGCTCGTTTCCTTCAGGGGGAAACTGCAATTGCTTGTTGTTTAGAACTTTATTCTTTAAATCGGTATCCTCTGAATGTACCTTTCAAATCCGCTCCGAAGTAGAATCCGGGTTGGGTAGGCTGGTTGTAGCCTACGTTCTGGGTGGCTATGCTGATACGGTACACAGGGTCTTCGAGGAATGTGTGGAAACGGTATCCCGTGGGAATGGTGCTTACGTATAGACGTAACGCTGTGTTGTCGGTGGTACGTAGCAATACTTCTTCGCGCCAGTCGCCGATGATGTCACCTTGCAGACATGGATTGGATTTGGTTCCGTTATTGCTGGTTGCGCCTTCGAAAGTGACAAGTGGCGTACAGGTTTCCACTCTCCAGTTGTATTTACTGATGACATTCCTGTCGAGCATCTCCCGTAGCAAATCTCCGTCCCACCATACAGCCATGTTTATCGGGAGCTTCTTCACTCTGGGTGCCACAACCTCTCCCTTTATATTGCGTATGCCTTCGGAGCGTGCCGACCACATTTCCACTCCGGGCTGGGTGGGGTCGATGTCCGCTGCCATGCAGCGGCCTACATCTGTGCTGTGTGGCAATTGGAAGATGACCTTTCCGGTGGCTGCGTCTCTGAATGTAGAGCCGTCTTTCTTGTTTTCGTGACAAGCCCATAGTTGCAGTTGCGGATTGTCGGGGTCGAATTGTGTAAGATGCAGTGCGTCACCGTGTCCCATGCCTGTGGAGTATAATCCTTTTCCGTTGTGGTCTACGGTCATGGAACCGTACACTATTTCATCGCAACCGTCGCCATCTATATCCGCCACGCGCAGGTTATGGTTGCCTTGACCGGCAAAGTGTTCATTGCCCGGTTGGTCGGTATCGAAAGTCCAGTGATTTTTCAGGTTCTTCCCGTCCCAGTTGAAAGCGGCGAGGACGGTGCGGGCATAATAACCGCGGCACATGACTACGCTGGGATGTATGCCGTCCAGGTAGGCGATACATGCAAGGAAGCGGTCGCTGCGATTGGCACGGTTGTCGCCCCAACCTTTCAGTTCGCCCCGTTGGGGAATGTATTCGATGGATTGCAGGGCTTCTCCCGTCATGCCGGAGAATACGGTGAGGTATTCTTTTCCTTTAAAGATACGTCCCTGATTGCGGAGTCTCGGTGCGGGGGGCCGGGTATCCCCTTTCTTCTTCCGGGGAGTGTACATTTCGCCCGGTTCGCGGTAGTCGGCTGTGGCATCGCCTATGACATTGCCTTTGCCGTCTATGCTTCCGTCGGCTGTGCGCATTACTATTTCGGCCTTACCGTCATTGTCCAGATCGTAAACCATAAACTGGGTGTAATGGGCACCGGCACGGATGTTCTTTCCGAGATTGATGCGCCACAGTTGTTCGCCGTTCAGGCGGTAACAATCTATCAGAACTTCGCCGGTATAGCCGTCGTGGGCGTTGTCGTGAGAGTTGCTTGGGTCCCATTTCAAGATGATTTCATATTCTCCGTCTCCGTCTACATCGCCTATGGAAGCATCATTGGGCGAATAAGTGTAGGTATCTCCCGCAGGAGTGACACCGTTTGCCGGCTTCTGTATCGGTATTTGGATATAGCCTGTCGGGGCATTGGCGGGCAGGGTATAACGGCTGTTCTTGCGATTGGTTTCTTTTCCTTTTACAACAGGACGCACTTCGTAAGTTGCAGCGTCCGGGCTTGCATAGGAGTCGTCATAAAACGTTCCGGCATTTACAGGTTCGGGAGTTATCTTTTTGCCATTACGATATACGTTGAATCCGGTATCCATGGGGTCGGACGAGAGGTATCTCCAAGATACGGTGACGGTAGACGCATCCTTGCGGATAGCAACCACACCACGTCCGAGATCTTCGCGTTGCAGTTTCTCGTAGTTATAATTGGGCTGAGCGTTCAGGCTCGCGGCAATCAGTATCGTTGTAATTAGACAAAGCAGGTGTTTTTTCATGTTATCTTTTGTTTCTTGGATTACGGGATATTGTTTTTCGCTGTCAAAAGTAGCGGATATTTTTCTATTAAAGATGTATATATGTACACAAAGCATGGAAAAAGAGTGCTTTACGGATGGTGAATGAAATTACATGCAAAATGGATAAACGTCATGGCAGGTTCGGGGTGTATTGTTTACATTTGCAACAAAAAAGGGAAATAAACAGGACGGTTTAACTTTAATAATCTAATAAATATTTAATATCATGAAGATGAAAAAGATTTTTTTGACCAGTGCTGTCGCACTGGCTCTGCTAAACAGTTGCAATAACGATTATGACGGGCAGGATATTGCCGGGACAAAACTTGCGGTGTCGGCCAGCATCGACCAGGTGAATACACGCTTGAGCGATAGCGGTAGCGAGTGGACGGAAGGTGATGCAATCGGTGTAAGCGATAATCTCTCCAATCCGAATCTGAATATCAAATATGTGGCGGGTAGTGCTATGGGTGATTTCACCAGTACCACGGGGATTTATATTTTAGGTAGTGAGGAAGTGACGTATACGGCTTATTATCCGTATGCCGGCAATGAAGGTGCGTCTGCCGGAGAACTACAGTTTAAAATTGTTGATGAAAGTGGTAAGTATGCTGGTCATAATGCGGTAGATTTTATGTATGCTACGGGTACGGCTACGCGGAGCAATCCGAAAGTTGCATTCGTGTTCAAGCATCAGATGAGTAAAGTAAGTCTGAATATAACGGATAGCAATGCGCCCGCAACTAAAGCGGAAACTCCTGTCTCCTATACATTGCAGGGAGTGATTATTGATGGAACTTTCAATACCGGAACCGGTGAAATTACACCGGGTAGCACAAAGGGCAATGTGAAAGTAGATGCTGTATTGGGCACTGCTTCTTCTATTATTTTGCCGCCGGTGGCTGCCGGCAGTACGGCAGAACCTATCCAACTGGTGATCGAGGTAGGAGATAAAATCTATGCCGGAAGTCTGACTCCCGCTTTGGATGGTTCTCAGGAATATAAGTATTCTGTTGATTTGAGTAAGACGGAAAGTGGAGAGAACTTGCAGATTGATTCTCCGACTATAGACGGGTGGACACCTAATGATGAAGGAAATATTGATGTGGAAGAAGAGGTTAATTATAATCCTACGCTTGAGGTAGGCGATTTCTTCTGTACAGACGGTACTTTGGTGGATAAGGAGTATGACTTGGCTAAATTAACAGATAAAACTATTGCAGGTGTAGTATATTATGTAGGTAATCCACAGCCTTCTGTAAAATATGCAGGTACTTATACCGAGGAACAGGATATACTTCGTAAGAATTTTCCTAATTGCACTCATGGGTTAGTTTTAAGTGTAGAAGCTGCAAAAGGTTCTCATTTTACAGATGTAGAATTGGCTACAGCGGGTGGGCTGATGAATACATGGGTTAAAAATGAAAGTGGTCTAAGTACAAGTACTATTTATTCGTCTCGTTATGCTTGGGATGAGGTGAGTAATGCCGTAGGAAGCTCTACTCCAGACAAGGATGCTGAAAATAATTTCTTAGGTTATAATAATACTTACCAATGGAAAGAATTTGCCAAGGCAAAATCTCACGAAATCTTAGCACTCACAGCACTGGACTTATTTGTTGAAGCCAATCCGTTGCCAAATACTACTAGTGGCTGGTATATTCCTTCATTAGGAGAACTGAAGACATTAATAGTTGGTACTGAAACAGAAACTCCCATTTACTCTGTTCAGGCAGATGTGGCTGCTTCTTTGGAAAAATTAGGGGCAACAGCAATTTTACAGAAAGCAAGGTATTGGAGTAGTACAGAAGGAAGAATTGATAAAGAGAAAGCAACTTCAATGGCTTGTGTATATTGGAAAAATGATGCTTATACGTTCAGTTTTTCAGGAACAAGTAATAGCAGTACCGGATATTTTCATTTTGCGTTTGCTTTCTAAACATATCTCGATAATGAAAAAAAGAATATTTGTCTATTCTCTATTGCTTGTGGCAAGTTCCGTGCTTGCCCAAGCTCAAACTTTCAAATTCGATTTCTCGTCCGATAAAAAGGTACAAGAAGGCTTTACTAAAATAACTCCTGCAACTTTATTTAATAATGAGCAGGGCTACGGTTATGATTTTCAGCCAGCTTGGGACGGTAAAAGTAATAAACCGTTCTTCTTTTCGGTGAATGTTCCCGATGGAAATTATAAAGTGACTGTAACGTTAGGGAGTAAGGATGCGGCAGGGAGTACTACTGTTCGTGGTGAATCACGCCGTCTCTTCATCGAAAATCTCAATACCAAGAAAGGAGAGCTCGTAACAGAGACTTTTACAATCAACAAGCGTAATACTATTATCAAGGGAAATCAGAAAGTAAAAATCAAAGAACGTGAGAAGAAAAAATTGAATTGGGACGATAAACTGACTTTGGAGTTTAATGGTGATGCTCCCCGTTTGTCTTCTTTGGTAATTGAAAAAGTGGATAAAATCCCTACCATTTTCCTTTGCGGTAATTCAACGGTTGTAGATAATGATAATGAACCCTGGGCAAGCTGGGGACAGATGATAACCCGTTTTTTTACAGATAAAGTCTGTATAGCCAATTATGCCGAGTCAGGGCTTTCTGCCAATACTTTCATCGGTGGAAAACGTTTGGATAAACTATTGACCCAGATGAAGAAAGGTGATTACCTGCTGGTGGAATTCGGTCATAATGACCAAAAACAGAAGGGACCGGGTAGGGGAGCTTATTATTCTTTCTCCTATTATATCAAGCAATTCATCGATGAGGCCCGTTTGAAGGGCGCATATCCGGTATTGGTGACGCCGACCCGTCGTCGTCAGTATGACAAGGATGGTAAAATCAAGGATACGCATGCCGATTATCCTGCCGCTATCCGGGATATTGCTGCGCGTGAGAATATCCCTGTCATCGACTTGCAGGATATGACAAAAGTGCTTTGCGAAGCAATGGGAGTAGAAGAGTCCAAGCATCTTTATGTGCATTATCCCGCCAATACTTATCCCGGACAGGCACAGGAACTGAAAGACAACACGCATTTTAATACCTTTGGAGCTTATGAAGTGGCAAAATGTGTGATTGAGGGAATGAAAAAAGCAAAGCTTCCCATTGTAAAAGATTTAAAAGCGGATTATATTAACTTTGATCCCGCAAAGCCGGATAAGTTTAAGGACTTTAAATGGAACCTGTCACCATTTACAGAGATAGAAAAACCGGACGGAAACTGATAGCTAACAACTTAAATACATAAAATCATGAAAAAGGAAATTATAACATTGGCATTAGCGGCATTTGCTTTGGCTGGAAATGCGCAGATTTTGAAGAATGACTTATTGAAAGGATACAAGGAAGGAGATAAACTGGAGAAATCCGTTTATAACGAGAAGACGGCTCCGATTGTCATGAATACGTGGTGTGGAGCATTTTCTTCAAAACCCAACACCAATCCGAGTCCTACCATTGGTAAGGAACTGACTTACGAGGGATATGCGGAAAAAGGTCCGTCCATCAATATAGGCGGCTATCCTGCCGGTACGAAAGGAGCGCGTTTCAGTATTTATTCCATGACTGACGGAAAACAATACGGTCGCGGCACATTCTACTTGTCATGTCTGGTGAATTTCTCCAAGCTCGGAGCAAATGGCATGGCTGATTTCTTGGGACTGAGTGCCAGCTATGTAGGCGGTAGCAATCGTGCCAACATCTATGTGGCTCGTGAAGGCAGTGATAGAATCCGTTTCGGGACAAGCTTGCTGAAAGTGAAAGCTGAAACTACCATGGCTTACGATTATGACAAAACCCATCTGTTGGTGCTGAAACTGGATTATGCCAATCAGAAAGTTTCTTTGTTTGTAGACCCGGAACTGAGTGCGGAAGAACCGGCAGAAGCTTCTTGTATTGCCGAAGGTGATGCGGAGAATGTATTGAAACATGCTATCCGTGCTGTCTCTTTCAGAAACCGTAGCGGTTTCATCGGTAATGTGGGTAATTTCCGTTGGTGCAACAGTTGGGCGGGAATCATTGCAGAGTAATGAGGCTATTTCATTTAATGGACAGATATTGAATATCTGTCTGGAATATCAAAAATAAGGTCCGGACTTTCACAAGCCCGGACCTTTTACTTACACAAAATATTCTATGAGAATCTTATTATTTAATACCTATTTTCTTTGCTTTTTTACCGGCAATACCCAAATTAACCAGCTTGTTGTACATTTCAATACCTAAATATTCGGCAGATTCAGCAGTGAAATGGAGTTGGTCTCTTTGTAATTCGGCTTTAGACATGTCTATGACATAGAAATTCTTGTCTTCTTGGGCAAGTCTGTAAAGCGCAGCTTCCACATCAGTGCTGTATTGCTTGTTGCTACGGGCCACCGTACCGCAGATGAAAGGTAGCTTTTTATATCGTTTGTTTCCGGTTTTCTCCACAAGGAAGCTTCGTACATATGTTACTACAGCCTTTAGGTTTTTATAGTAGTTCTTACCTTTGTGCCGGTCGCTTTCACCCTGATGCCATAAGAAAGCTTTTATCTCATACCCTTCGGGAAGTTTATCCAGTTTATTGTCTATGCACGCTGAGATATTCTCTGTAAATGAGAGCAAAAGCGATTTCCCACCGGTAGCCGTTGAATGATTGGCTGCAAGCCATTTCGGGTCGGCCGACCAGTATTTACCGCTTGTGCTGCTACAGCCTGTATCGATGGCGGTTCCACCCAAAGACCATTTTATTACGTAAAATTCTTTTTGAAGTGCCTGCTCCAGCCAGTAATAAGTTACGGCATCATATGCCCAGCGTCCCGGGCGTGCCTTATGTACCATACGGGGCCAGAAAATTTCGAACTTTCCAGTGATCTGCTGTCCGGCGCTTCCGTAACACCATTGGCAATACTTATATTTATTTTGTTGAATATAATCGGGAAGCGCATTGTTTAACACGCGTCCATCCGTATTGGACTGTCCGGCGGTGATGATAACGGTTGTCGGTTGGTTATTCTTTCCTTTTCCGAAAGTGACCAGCGAACATAAAATTGCTGCTATCAATAGAATCTTTCTCATGATATTTATTCAGGGTTTGATTTATCTGTTGCAAAATTACGCAACCTTTATCTCAAATACCTGCAATATTATTCAGATATCCTATACATTTATACAGTGTTTGTATAAAACAGTCTGTAAGTGCCGTGAAAGGTACATGGTGGGCTTTTTTGCATACTTTCTGTACATAATTACATGTGCGGATCGGTTTCGACCGCTACTTTTGCAAATGCAAGACACATGATATAGTATTATGAAATATACATCGCAGTTTTTTATATGATAACTTTAATTGACCATGAAAAATAAGATGAGAAAGATTTATGATTTCGGACGAGCAGTAGCCTCAATACTCAGCCTCTTGTTATTCTTGTTATGTGGCGTTACGGCAACGGCACAGAACCGGGAAATCAGCGGAACGGTACTGGATGAGACGGGCCAACCAGCTATTGGCGCTACTGTGGTAGTGAAAGGAACAAATAGCATGACGATCACCGGACTGGATGGACAGTTCCGGCTTTCCGTACCCAAAGATGCCGGACAGTTGGAGATTTCATACGTTGGATATGAAACGGCCAAGTTGGTGTTGAACACTGGAAAAAGCGTGTATAATGTGAAGCTGAAAGTGGCAGACTTGGCACTGGATGAGGTGGTGGTTATCGGTTACGGCACTGCAAAGAAAGGCAATGTAACCGGTTCTATCGCTACCTTGAAAGGGGAGAAAGTAGCTGATCGCCAGAACGAAAACGTCCTGTCTTCGCTGCAAGGACAATTGGCGGGCGTGGAGATTACGACAAACAGCGGAGCGCCGGGTGGTGAACTGGAAGTACATATCCGTGGTGCTGCGTCTATCAATGCCAGTGACCAGCCTCTATATGTAGTAGACGGCATTCCTGTAGACGACCTGAATGATTTGAATGCGGATGACATTGAGTCCATTGATGTGCTGAAAGATGCCTCTTCTTCTGCTATCTATGGTTCGCGTGGGGCTAACGGCGTTATCCTTATCAAGACTAAAGAGGCGCAGAAGACCGGTAAGGTGAACGTGCAATTTTCCGCTTCTTTCGGTATTCAGCAAATGGAGAAGAAACTGGATGTACTGACACCGGCGGAGTGGATTGCCTGGCGTTCGGAAATCAATAACCAGAATTATGTCAGGGCGTATGGTTCAAAAGGTGCTATGGCTACCGATGATTACGAGATACGTTTGGCTTATACCGGTGGTTCCGTGAATACATCGTATATAAATGATCCCCGTTGGACGCAACCCGGATATGGTGACCTGATGACTATTGACTGGCAAGATGAGGTTTTCCGCTTGGCTCCCAAACAGAATTATACGTTGTCGGTATCTAATTCTACCGACCAGTCCAGTTACCGTGTGAGTCTGGGTTATGTAGATCAGAAAGGTATTGCCATCAACACTTCTTATAAAAGACTCAATTTGCGTGCCAATATGCAGACTACAATATTTAACCGTATTACGCTGGGTGTTAATCTGGCTCCTTCCATGTCGTGGAATAACGGTGGAAAGGCGGATGCGGTGGCAGTGCTTTCCATGGTCCCGTTTGCCGAGCCGGAAGCAGGAATTTATACGGGTGCGGAGCCTTATAGCAGATATAGCTGGGCCGGAACTCGTGTCAGTCCGGTAGCTACTTTGGAACGTAAGTCCAGTATGACGGAAGATGCACGTATTAATACTTCCGCATTTATCCGTGCCGAGTTGTTTGACGGTTTGAGGGCGGAAGTAACAGGTTCTTATAATTTCCGTAGTACGCAGGCGCGTAGTTTCTTGCCCAGTTCTATTTCTAACCGTTGGAATACGGGTGAAGGTTATTATGCTACAGCTAATCGTACCGACGGGCGTAACCATTCCTACTTGTTTCAGACATTGCTGAATTATGACAACTCTTTTGGCAAGCATACGGTGGGTGCTATGGCGGGTTTCTCGCTGGAAGCCAGAACTTCTTATTCTTCCCGTCTTGCGGCGACGCATTTTCCCGACAATCTGGTGGAGAGCTTCGATATGACTGATGTGGACTTGACTACGGCTTACGCCACTATCGGATATCCGGGACGTATGGCTTCTTTCTTCGGACGTCTGCAGTATGAATACGATAATCGGTATTTGATGACAGCCAGTATCCGTCGTGACGGTTCGTCTAAGTTTGGCAAGAATAAACGTTGGGGTATTTTCCCTGCCGTATCCCTTGCTTACCGTATTTCCAACGAGCGGTTTTGGCCGGAGGATTTTGTTATAAATTCAATGAAAGTGCGTGGCAGTTGGGGTGCCAATGGTAATAACTCTCTCTCTGACGGAGCGGCATTGGGACTGATGTCGAGTGCAAACTATTCTTTGGGTGGTTCATTGATGAATGGTTATGCCATGTCATCGCTCGATGTGGAAGATTTGACATGGGAGAAGGTTTACAGTTGGAATGTCGGTGCCGATTTCTCTCTGTTCAACAGTCGGCTGTCGGTGTCATTGGATTATTATCAGAAGAAAACAAGTGACTTGCTTTATAAAGTGACTATGCCCGGTATCATAGGTTTCAGCGACATGTGGGATAATGTGGGCGAAGTGCAGAACAAAGGTTTTGAACTGGAACTGCAGAGCCAGAATTTAACAGGATCTGTGCGTTGGAGCACTTCTTTTAATATGGCTTACAATAAAAATGAGGTGACAGACTTGGGCAATAATGACAAAATATTCAGTAACAGTAATACGCAGGTATTGATGGTGGGACAGCCTATGCGCAGTTTTTATATGTATGATGCCGTGGGTGTGTACCAGTATTCCGAAGATTTGCGGAAATATCCGGTGCGTAAGGGTACGGCATTGGGTGACGTGCGTTACCGTGACGTGAACGATGACGGTGTTATTAATGACGATGACCGTACGCTGGTAGGCAAGCCTAATCCTGACTTCACTTTCGGTATGACGAATAAGTTGAGTTGGAAAGCATTCGACCTGTCTGTTCTGTGTACGGCACAGTTTGGCGGTATGCTTTATAGTATGTCACCGGGACGTTATATGGACAATCCGGGTATGGCTATCTCCCAGAATGTCTTTTCCTGGTGGAAAAATATGTGGCGTTCGGAGGAAGAACCGGGTGACGGTAAGACACCGGCATTGACCTCTACTACCGGTGAATTGCGTGATACGCGCTGGCTTTACAGTTCGGACTATATTCGCATTAAGAATATCACTTTGGGGTACAAGTTGCCGCTTAACCGGAAGATTGTACGTAATGCACGTGTCTATTTCACGGTAGAGAATGTATGGATGTGGGATAAATACGACGGTGGATATTCGCCCGAAAACAAAGGCAACAATGCCTATCCGCAAGCGCGTACGTATACGATTGGTGCCAATTTCAGTTTCTAAAGAAATAACCTTTAAAAAAACATCACTTATGAAAACGATTTATCATATATGTATTTACATCACTCTGCTGGCAAGTACGCTGTTTACTACTGCTTCCTGTGAGGACTGGCTGGAAGTGAAATCGCCGACCTCGCGTCCTACGGTGGATTTCTTTCAGACACCCGTTCAGGCCGAACAAGCGTTGTTGGGTATTTATAACGGCTTGTTGCCTGTTCCCGAATATATTCTGCTTATGTCCGACGGTCGTTCGGATGATGTATGGACCGAACCTGCAGATGATAAACAACGTGACTACGTGGACATCAGTGTCTTCAATCCGAATATATATACTGCCCGGAAAAAAAAAAAACGCTTGGAATGCTTTCTATAAAATTGTTTCCCGCTCAAATCTTTTTCTTGAAAGAGTGGAAAAGCTTGAGTTCAATAGCGGAGAGGATGCCGATATAGACGTAAAAGCCACTTTCATGGCTGAAGCACGCTTTTTACGTGCCTATGCTTATTTTGAACTGGTGCGGTATTTCGGACGTGTACCGGTTGCTACCCAATCCTTAAGTGCGGCAGAAGCAATGAGTACACCGCAGTCTGAACCGAAAGACGTGTATGAGGAAGTGATTATTCCCGATTTGCAGTATGCCATAGAAAATATGAAAGAGCAAGCCTATACAAGCAGTGGGGGGATAGCCGAAGCAGGACGCGCTACACTGCCGGCTGCACAGGCTTTGCTTGGCAGAGTCTGTTTGACTATGGCTGGTTTTCCTTTGTATGATACTGCTAAATTATCACTTGCGGAGGAAATGTTGGGTGATGTTATCCAGTATGCAGAGAAGAACAATAAGTACTGGGCGGCTGACGGTGATACTTGGAAACGTATCTGGATTAGCGATAACGACAACAAATATCATATTTTCGAAGTGCAATATGTGGCGGAAAAGAACTACGGAAATCCGGTCGTATTTATGTCTGTACCCAATGTAGGAACAGACTATATCGGCATTCAGATGTCGGGTAATCGCATAACCTGTTCGGATGCGCTGGCAGCACTTTATGAAGCGAACAGGGCGGATGTGCGTTATGAGGCGACGGTCGACCCCAAGAAGAACTATTTCACAAAGTTTTTCGAACATAAAATCAAACGGAAAGAACTGGGATATAGTGATATCGACGGGCAAATAGTGGATCGTACTTATTTCCCCATCAACTATCCGCTCATCCGTTTAGAAGATGTGATGTTGATGTATGCCGAGATTGTAGGGCCTACGGATGAAGGTGTGCGGTTGGTAAACAAAATACGTACCCGCGCCGGGCTGGCGGAATTGAGCGCTGTACAGAAAACGGAAAATGCTTTCTTGCAGTGTGTGGAAGATGAACGTCGGCGCGAACTTGCCTTTGAAGGTATTCGCTGGCACGACCTCGTGCGTCACAATACATACATGGAAAAGGTACGTGCCAAATTCTCGGACAAAGCAGCCGGAACTTCTGTCTATGATAACTATATCAATAACGTACAGCCGGGTACTTATCTTTATCCTATCCCCGATACGCAAATGAAAGCGAAGGAAGGACTGTATCAGCAAAACGAAGCATATAAGTAATGAATGGCTAAACTAAAAGAATACTAATGAATTATAGCAATAAGAACATGAAGAGCAACTTTTATCTACTTACCTTTCTGTTGATAATCTTTTTCACGATAAACGGTTATGCGGCAGAGCGCAAGAAGTATAATTTTAACAGTGAATGGCGCCTGCAGGTGGGTGACTTTCCACAGGCAAAGAAGCCTGACTTTAAAGATAGCAGTTGGAAGCAAGTTACGTTGCCCCATGCCTTCAACGAAGATGAGGCTTTCAGAATATCCATCGAACAGCATACCGATACGGTTGTCTGGTATCGCAAGCATTTCCGGATAGAGGAACTGAGAGGCAAAAAGGTGTTTGTGGAATTCGAGGGAGTTCGACAAGGTGGGGAGTTTTTCCTGAATGGACAATATTTGGGATTGCATGAAAATGGTGTCATGGCTGTAGGCTTTGATCTTACTCCGTATATGAAGGAAGGAGATAATGTGCTTGCCGTGCGTACGGACAACAATTGGTTTTATCGCGAGAAGCGTACTAACTCTAAGTTTCAGTGGAGTGACCGTAATTTCAATGCCAACTATGGCGGTATTCCCAAAAATGTGTTTTTATATGTGACGGATGAAGTGTATCAGACATTGCCTCTATACAGCAATCTGAAAACAACCGGTGTATATGTATATGCAACCGATTTCGATATCAAGGGTCGTAAGGCGAAGATACATGCCGAGTCTGAGGTGAGAAACGACAGCCGCGAAACACGCAGTTTCAGTTATCGGGTAACTTTGACCGATGCGGACGGTAAATTGGTAAAAACTTTCAATGGGGATAAAACTGTACTGAAAGCCGGAGAGACGGGAACTGTGAAAGCTGTTGCCGACGTCAGCAATTTGCATTTTTGGAGCTGGGGATACGGTTATCTGTACACTGTGAACACGGCTTTATTGGACGACAAGGGAAAGGTTTTTGATGACGTGGTTACTCGTACCGGTTTCCGTAAAACAAAGTTTGGTGAAGGAAAAGTCTGGCTGAACGACCGCGTTATTCAAATGAAGGGCTATGCCCAGCGTACCAGCAATGAATGGCCGGCAGTGGGGCTTTCCGTTCCTGCATGGCTGAGCGACTATTCCAATGGTCTCATGGTAGAGAGTAACGCGAATCTTGTCCGCTGGATGCATGTCACTCCTTGGAAACAGGATGTGGAGTCTTGCGACCGTGTCGGTCTCATTCAGGCCATGCCTGCCGGTGATGCGGAGAAAGACCGTCAGGGACGCCAGTGGGAACAACGTACGGAACTGATGCGCGACGCTATTATTTATAACCGTAATAATCCGAGCATTCTGTTTTACGAATGCGGCAATGAGTCTATCAGTCGCGAGCACATGATTGAGATGAAAGGTATCCGTGATAAATTCGACCCCTTTGGCGGTCGTGCCATCGGTTCGCGTGAGATGCTCGACATTAATGAAGCGGAATATGGCGGTGAGATGCTTTATATCAACAAGAGCAAGAAGCATCCGATGTGGGCTACCGAATATTGCCGTGATGAGGGATTGCGTAAATATTGGGATGAATACAGCTATCCTTTCCATAAAGAAGGTGCGGGACCGCTTTACCGCGGTCAGCCTGCAACGGATTATAACCATAATCAGGATATGCTGGCTTTGGAAATGGTTCGCCGTTGGTATGATTATTGGCGCGAACGTCCGGGTACTGGATTAAGGGTAAGTGCAGGTGGTACGAAGATTATCTTCTCAGATTCCAATACACACTATCGCGGTGAAGAAAATTATCGTCGTAGTGGCGTAACAGATCCCATGCGCATAGAGAAAGATGCTTTCTTTGCCCATCAGGTAATGTGGAACGGTTGGGTAGATACGGATAAGTATCAGACCTATATTATCGGACATTGGAATTATCCCGAAAATACGGTGAAACCGGTATATGTCGTATCGAATGGCGAGCAGGTGGAACTGTTGTTGAATGGAAAATCCCTGGGTATGGGAAAACGTGCGTATCATTTTCTTTTCACTTTCGATAAGGTAGCTTATCAACCGGGTAAACTGGAAGCGGTAAGTTATGACGGAAAAGGTAAGGAGGTAAGCCGTTATACATTGTTCACAGCGGGCGAAGCCGCTTGCTTGAAACTTACCGCTGTGCAGAACCCTGAAGGTTTTCATGCGGACGGAGCGGATATGGCTCTGCTTCAAGTGGAAGTTGTGGATAAAGACGGCAGGCGTTGTTCGTTGGATAATCGCACGGTACGGTTTACCTTGAAAGGTGAAGCCGAATGGCGTGGCGGTATTGCACAGGGAAAAGACAATCATATCTTGGATATGAACCTTCCGGTGGAATGTGGTATCAACCGTGCACTCATCCGTAGCACGACCAAAGCCGGTAAGATTGTTATTATGGCTGAGGCGGAAGGACTTCCGCCCGCAACGCTTACGCTGCAAACTGTTCCGGTGAAGGTAGTGGACGGATTGAGCGGCTACTTGCCTCAACTGACTCTGAAAGGAAAGTTGGATAAAGGGGAAACACCGTTGACTCCCTCTTATAAGGATACTAAACGCGACATAGCCATTGTATCCGCTGAAGCGGGTGCTAACCAGACTGAAACGGGAAATAGTTATGATGACAACGAGTTGAGTGAATGGGCGAATGACGGTCAGTTAAGTACCGCTTGGATAACTTATACATTAGCTGAAAAGGCAAGTGTTGATGACATCTGCATCAAGTTGAACGGATGGCGTTCCCGTAGCTATCCTTTGGAAGTGTATGCCGGAAACGAATTGATTTGGAGCGGTAACACGGAAAAGAGCTTGGGATATGTACATTTGGAAGTGGATAAGCCGGTACGTTCCGATAAGATAACCGTCCGCTTGAAAGGAAGTACTACCGATAAGGATGCTTTCGGACAAATTGTGGAAGTGGCAGGCGGAGCGGCTAATGACATGGAGAAGAAAGCAA
>ERZ827498.994-NODE-994-length-33751-cov-9.406398_pt1 | contig 33751 bp, 29 predicted proteins | sample MGYA00519865_ERZ827498 | MGnify/ENA primary metagenome ERZ827498 (study PRJEB31778, sample SAMEA3449328) | human gut metagenome | biome: human gut; feature: human-associated habitat; material: faeces | place: United Kingdom | collected 2010/2012 ...
TACCGGACGCGGCTGGGCCGGGTGCGCGGAGTGCTGTCCCTCCGAACGTACCGGGCGCGGCTGGGCCGGATGTGCGGGGCGCTGCCCCTCCGGCTGTGCCGGACGGCGGCGGGCCGGCTGCGCGGCTGCCGAACGCTGCGGGCGGGACGAATCCTGCTCGTCGCGGAACAGCTCATCAAAGTTCTTAAAGTGATCAGACATGGTTCGGTCTCCCTGTCAACATGGAATTCGTTCCTGCCGCCCACACGGCGCAGGAACCCCCATGCCCCGAGGGGCATAAGATAAGGCGACGGACGGAAACGGCGCCGTTTCTCCGGTCACGCCGGAAAACATTGCGCCAGATCCATGCACCGCGCGGGGTCTGGCCACGCAAAAATCAGTTGCGCGGAGAAAGGGTTTTGGTTATGTGCTGCGGAAATAATAATAGCTGTCTCTGGATCATCCTCATTCTGATCCTGCTCTTCTGCTGCGGCGGCTGGGGCAACTGCGGCTGCGACAACAACAATAACAACGGCTGCGGCTGCGGCTGCTAACGGCCTGACACCGATCGGGGCTCCTCCGGGAGCCCCGGTTTTTCCTGTGGGCGCAAAACGCCGTCCTCGGTTATGACGGCGGAAACCGGCACATCGTTCCATTCGGCCGGCAGCGCGTCGAGCAGGAACGCCGCACGGATCAGCCCCACGGTGCAGCAGTCCACACGCGCCAGAAAGCGGTCATAGTACCCGCCGCCGCGGCCGAGACGCCGCCCTGCGCGGTCATACGCCAGCGCCGGGACGAGCATCAGGTCGCCGGGCTGCGGCAGCAGCGTCCGCGCGCTGCGCGGCGGTTCGGGAATGCCAAAGCGTCCGGGCACGAGCGCACCGTCAAAGCGCGCGAACCGCATCTGCCCATCCGGCTGTGTGACCGGAAGCGCGACCGTCTTGCCGCGCCGCCGCGCCTGCGCAAGGATGGCGTGCGTGTCCACCTCGGGCACGACGCTGCAATAGGCAAAGATCCGCTCCGCCGCCTGAAACGCCGGCAGCGAGAGCACCTGCAGCGTGATGCGCACATCGCACGCGGCGTTCTCCGCCGGGTCGCTCTGCGAGAGCCGGGCGCGCAGCTGCGCGCGCAGGGCATCCTTTTCCCCGGAAATGCTCACAGCGCGCTGCGGATGATGGAGAAGATCTCCTCGTGCTTTTCTTCCAGCGCGCGCTCAGCGCCGTCTTTCATAAACGGCACGATCGTCCAGCCATAGTGCGCGGCAGCGAGGCGGCCGATGCGCAGGCAGTTTTCCAGATAGGACACGTCCTGCTCATGAATATCGGCCTTGGTATTCTGCTTTTCCTGCCGGTGCTGCATCCGCTTGAGCGAGGTCGGCAGGTCCACATCCAGATAGAGCACCAGATCCGGGCGCGGCAGGCCCATCTTGCCGTACTCCAGATCGTACAGCCAGTCAAAGAAGGCCGGCAGCTCCGCCTCCGGCAGCTTGGAACCCTGATGGATGGCGTTTGAGGTCGTGTAGCGGTCCGAGAGGATCAGGCCGCCATTTTCATAGATCTCGCCCCAGTCGGTGCGGTAAGACGCATAGCGGTCGACCGCGAAAAACGTGGACGCCGCATAGGCGTTGACATCCGACGGATGCGCGCCGAACGCGCCGTTGAGATACATGCGGATGAGCGCCGACGACTCCTGGTCGTAGCGCGGAAAGACGATGTGATGATAGGCCATGCCCATCTCGTCAAAACGAGCGCACAGGCGGCGGTACTGCGCGGATTTTCCGCTGCCGTCAATGCCCTCCAGTACAATCAGTTTACCCTTCGCCATGGTGTTTCTTCCCCCGAAGTTTGCAGCCGATGGCCGCAAACAGGAATTTCGGCAGCTTCATCATGCGGCCGATGCGCTTCGGCTCTTTGATGAGCCGGTAAAACCACTCGAGTCCGAGCTTCTGGAACAGCTTCGGCGCACGCTTGACATTGCCGGCGAACACGTCCAGACTGCCGCCGAGGCCGGCCATGAGGCCGACGCGCAGGCGCGGTGCGTTGCGCTGCATCCAGAGCTCCTGCTTCGGCGCGCCGAGGCACACGAGCAGCAGATCCGGCTGCGCAGCGTTGATCTTCTCCACCACGGGGTCGTCGTCCTGAAAATAGCCGTCGTTCGTCCCGGCGATGACGAGGCCGGGAAAACGCTCACGCATTTTCTCCGCCGCCGCATCCGCGACGCCGGGCTTGGCGCCCAGCAGGAACACGCTTTTGCCCTCCTGCCCCATCTGCGCCATCAGCGCCGAGGCAAAGTCGATGCCCGGCAGCTTCGCGCGCAGCGGCGTGCCGAGGATCTTCGCGCCGTAGATCACGCCGATGCCGTCCGGCAGCACGAGATCCGCTCCCTGTACGGCCTGCATGGCCGCGGGATCGTCACGGCAGAGCATCACGATCTCCGGATTCGGCGTGACGACGTAGGCCGCGCGCCGCTCCGCCATCAGGTCACGCGCACGCGCGACCGCTTCGTCCATCGTCAGGCTGTCAAACCCGACGCCCATTACGTCAATTCGCATGAAAACCTGTTTCCTCCGTTATACCTGGGCAAAGACTTCGCCGATCTTCTCATGGATGATGAGATTTGCCTGATCGTCATACGGCGTGGCGCTGCGGTTGATGAGCACCAGCTTGCTGCCCCGGTAGTAATTCAAAAGTCCGGCCGCGGGGTACACGGCCAGCGACGTGCCGCCGACGATGAGCACCTCCGCCTCGCGGATGTAATGGACCGCCTTGGACACGACATCGTCGTCCAGGCACTCCTCATAAAACACGATGTCCGGCCGGATGATGCCGCCGCAGTCACAGTGCGGCACACCGGTGCCGTGGTTGACGCGCTCCGCCGGATACGGCCGGCCGCAGCGCATGCAGTAGCAGCGGTGGATGCTGCCGTGCAGTTCGAGCACATTCTTGCTCCCGGCCGCCTGATGCAGGCCGTCGATGTTCTGCGTGATGACCGCCTGGAGCTTGCCCTCGCGCTCCAGCTCCGCCAGACGCAGGTGGGCACGATTGGGCTTGGCCCCGTCAACGACGAGCTTATCCCGGTGAAATTTGTAGTACTCCTCCGGGTGCGCCATGAAGAAGGAATGGCTCAGGATCGTCTCGGGCGGATAGTCATACTTCTGGTTATACAGGCCGTCCACGCTGCGAAAATCCGGGATGCCGCTCTCGGTCGAGACGCCGGCGCCGCCGAAAAACACGATCCGGTCGCTGCCGTCGATCCACTGTTTTAGCTGCTGAATGTTGTCCATGGACACTGCCTCCTGTTACACTGCCCCAAAAATGGGGGCATTTCTTATCATACAACGCTTCGCGCGCGGGGTCAACTTTGCGCGAGCAGAAAGCGCTCAATGGCCTCGGCCACGCCATCGTGGTCGCAGTCGGGCATGACATACCGCGCTGCGGCCTTCACGTCTGCGATCGCGTTGCCCATTGCGAGCGGCAGGCCGGCGTCGCGCAGGAGCGGTCGGTCGTTTTCCGAGTCGCCGATGGCGATCGTCGCGCTGATGGGAATGTTCAGGCAGCGGCACAGCGCCTGCAGCCCACTCCCCTTATCGGTGCCGATGGCGTTGATCTCCACACCCGCACTCTCGCACGGGACGACCCAGGCGCGCACATCCTGCACACGCGCGAGGTACTTGGCGCGCTCGGCGGAATCGACAAAGTAAAAATCCAGCTTCTCCACGGGATAGGGCGCTGCGAGAAAGCGCCGCTCCATGTCCTCGCAGGCCGTGCAGTGGGATTTGAAATTGTCCACATAAGCGTCCATGCCGAAGTGCTGCGGGTCATCGAGCAGCTCCGGGCGGTAGAGCGCCTCGCCGTTGAAGAAGAGGATCGGGAAGCCGTCGAGCCCCTCGAACGCGCGGACAAGCTCTGCCGCGACATCTGCCGGGAGGTTCTGCGCCGAAATGATCCGATCCTGCGCGCAGTCGGCCACGGCAGCGCCGCTGGACGTGATGGCATAGCGCATGGCCGGAAACTGCGCCATATACGGCACGATCTGCCGGTAGCAGCGGCCGGTCGTCATGACGACGTGATACCCGCGCGCAAGCGCTGCCGTAACAGCGGCCTCCGTGCGCGGTGTGATCTCTTTTTGGGAATTGAGCAATGTGCCGTCCATATCGACGGCGATGAGCTGATATGCCATGGGACGTTCCTTTCTGCACAGTTTCACAGCATATATTGTACCCGTTTCAACCCGACCTGTCAACCGGACGTGCGGGACTTGAACCCGCACGCCAAAGCCGCTATAATGGCGGCAGACCGATTTTTAAGGAGTTACCGCTATGTATGTTGACCAGAATTTATATCACGGCCGCCCAGTGAGTGGGCAGCGGCTGGACAAGGAGCTGCGCTGCTACGACCTGCTCGACCGTCTGGGGCTCGCCTACGACCGGGCCGATCACGACGCTGCCGACACGATCGAAGCCTGCGCCGCCGTGGAGCAGGTGCTCGGCGCCGGGATCTGCAAGAATCTTTTCCTCACGAACCGGCAGCAGACGGCATTTTATCTGCTGCTGATGCCGGGGCACAAGCCGTTTCGCACGAAGGATCTCTCGCACCAGATCGGCAGCGCGCGGCTGTCGTTTGCCTCCCCGGAGCATATGCTCGAGCTGCTGGACATCGCGCCCGGCTCTGTGAGCGTGCTGGGGCTGATGAACGACCATGACGGGCGCGTGCGCCTGCTCATCGACCGCGACCTGCTGCATGATGCGTACCTCTGCTGCCACCCGTGCATCAACACGTCCACGCTCAAGCTGCGCATGGCGGACGCCATCGACGTGCTGATCCCGGCGCTGGCGCACGCACCGACGTATGTGGATCTGCCGGTGTACGAACCGCAGACCTGAAAAAGCAAGAAAAAAATCCTGCATCCGAAGATGCAGGATTTTTTGTTTGCATTAGTAATAACGCTTATTCTTGTTCTTGCGAGCAGCCTCCGACTTTTTGCGGCGACGAACGCTGGGGCTCTGGTAGTACTCCTTGCGGCGCAGATCAGACATGACGCCGGCCTTGGCACAGCTGCGCTTAAATCTCTTGAGCGCGTTGTCCAGAGACTCGTTCTCCTTGACGTAGATTTCAGACATTTTATTCCCTCCCTCCAAATACGCCTTGCGGCGCTTCAAGGGCCATCATGCATGGCTTTAGCGTTAATATTATAATTGCAATTACCGCCGATGTCAAGATGAAGTTATGCCTTCGGCTTCAAAATCAGGTTGACGAGCTTGTTCGGGACGTGGATGACTTTGACGATCTGCATGCCCTCCATCTGACGCTGGACCTTGTCGAGCTGCAGCGCCGCGTCGACGACGGTCTGCTGGTCGCTGTCCTTGGCGACGGTGACGGTGCCCTTGAGCTTGCCGAGCACCTGCACGGCCATGGTAACAGTCGTGTCAACCGTCTTGGTCTCGTCATACGTCGGCCAGTCGCACTGGCAGCACATCTTGCCGTACTTGGCGGCAAAGCCGAGCCGCTCCCAGAGCTCCTCGACGATGTGCGGCGCAAACGGGCTGAGCAGGAGCAGCAGCTGCTCCATGTCGCCCTTCGTGCAGCCGTTGGCGGCAAACTCGTTGACCATGGTCATCATGGACGCGATGGCGGTGTTCATCTTCAGTTCGTCGATATCCTCCGTGACCTTCTTGATGGTCTTGTGGATGATCGCCTCGTTCTTGTCCGAGATGGCCGGATCGTCCGTGCAGCTCTCGGCCAGATTCCAGACACGGTCGAGGAAGCGCTTCGAGCCCTTGACGGCCTCGTTGGACCAGGTGACGGCCTTCTCAAAATCGCCGATGAACATGATGTGCAGGCGCATGGTGTCCGCGCCGTACTGATCGACGATGTCGTTGGGGTTGACGACGTTGCCGCGGGACTTGGACATTTTTTCGCCGCCCTCGCCGAGGATCATGCCATGGCTCGTGCGCTTCTGATACGGCTCCTTGGTCGGCACGACGCCGATATCATACAGGAACTTGTGCCAGAAACGGCTGTAGAGCAGGTGGAGCGTGGTGTGCTCCATGCCGCCGTTGTACCAGTCGACGGGACTCCAGTAGTCCAGCGCCTCTTTGGAAGCGAGCGCTTTGTCATTGTGCGGATCCATGTAGCGCAGGAAATACCAGCTCGAGCCGGCCCACTGCGGCATGGTGTCGGTCTCGCGCTTGGCAGGGCCGCCGCACTGCGGGCAGGTGGTGTTGACCCAGTCGGTCATCTTGCTGAGCGGACTCTCGCCGTCGTCGGTGGGCTCATAGCTGTCCACCTGCGGGAGCACGAGCGGGAGCTGATCCTCCGGGATCGGCACCCAGCCGCACTTCGGGCAGTTGACGAGCGGGATCGGCTCGCCCCAGTAACGCTGGCGGCTGAAGACCCAGTCGCGCAACTTGTAGTTGACCTTTTCCTTGCCGAAGCCCTGCTCCACGACGTATTTCTTCATGGCGGGGATGGCTTCTTTAACGGTCATGCCGTTGAGGAAGCCGGAGTTGACCATGACGGCGCTGTCGTCCTTGGCGACGAAGGCTTCCTTCGTCACGTCGCCGCCGGCGACGACCTCGACAATCGGCAGGCCGAACTTCGTGGCAAACTCCCAGTCGCGCTGGTCGTGGCCCGGAACGCCCATGACGATGCCGGTGCCGTAGCCCATGAGGACGTAGTCCGAGACGAACATGGGCAGCGCCTTGTGCGTCACGGGGTTCATGACCTCGATGCCCTCGAGACGGACGCCGGTCTTTTCCTTGTTGAGCTCGCCGCGCTCAAAATCGGACTTGTGCGCAGCCTCTTCCTGATAGGCGGCCACGGCGTCCCAGTTGGCAATGTGCGGCTGCCACTGCTTGAGCAGCGGATGCTCCGGCGAAATGACCATGTACGTCGTGCCGAAGAGCGTATCGGCACGGGTGGTGTAGACGGTGATATCGTCACCGACATTGGTCTTGAACGTGATCTCCGCGCCGGTGGAGCGGCCGATCCAGTTGCGCTGCTGGGTCTTGACGCGCTCGATGTAATCCACATCGTCCAGATCGTCGATCAGGCGCTGGGCATACTTCGTGATGGCGAGCATCCACTGGCTCTTCTCCTTGCGCACGACCTCGCTGCCGCAGCGCTCGCAGACACCGTTGACGACCTCTTCATTCGCCAGCACGCACTTGCAGCTCGTGCACCAGTTGACGGGCATGGTGGTCTTATAGGCCAGACCGTGCTTATACATCTGCAGGAAGATCCACTGCGTCCACTTATAGTAGCTCGGATCGGTCGTATCGACCGCACGGTCCCAGTCAAAGCTGTAGCCGAGCATTTTGAGCTGCTTGGTGAAGTTGGCAATGTTGTTTTTCGTCACGACGGCCGGGTGGATATGGTTCTTGATGGCGTAGTTCTCGGTCGGCAGGCCGAAGGCGTCAAAGCCGATCGGGAACAGAACGTTGTAGCCCTGCATCCGGCGCTTGCGGCAGATGATATCCATCGCCGTGAACGGGCGCGGGTGGCCGACGTGCAGGCCCTGGCCGGAGGGATACGGGAACTCGATCAGGCCGTAAAACTTCGGCCGCGGGTCGCCGGTGACGGCCGCGAAGGGCTTTTCTTCCTCCCAGCGCGCCTGCCATTTTTTCTCGATCGCCTGGAAATCGTACTTCATAGCATTCACTTCTCTCTGAAAAATCAAAAAATCATAAGTAGGTCACGGGACGGAACAAGCATCCGCCCCGGTTGGTTTTGTTTTGGCGCTCAGGCGCGCATATCGGAAATGTCCACGACCTCCGCGTCGCTCCAGAGCCGCTCCAGATCGTAAAACTTGCGGGCCTCGTCCTGGAACACGTGCACGATCACGCAGCCATAGTCGAGCAGGACCCAGCTGCCGCTGCGGTGCCCCTCCCGGCGCAGGACGGGTTCGCCCACGTCGTCCGCCGCCGCTTCCACGGCGTCGGTCAGGGTCTTCACGTGCGTCGAGGAGCTGGCCGTGCAGATGACGAAATAGTCTGCCAGCGTCGTCAGGTCCTGGGTTTTGAGCAGCTGAATGTTCTCGCCTTTTTTTGCGTCCAGCGCCTTGACGATGACCGCAGCAAGCTCGTTAGCAGGCATCATAATGCTACATCCTTCCTTTTTGTTACCATTTGTTTGGGCCCTGAACCGTGCCGGAAGTGGCCACGACCTGCCCATTGGATTCATAGAGAATGTCCACATCCGCGGACGTGATCTCCTTCGTATAGGGGTTGAGCCAGGTGTTGAGATAATCCAGCCACTCGTCCACGTGGATGAACACATAGGACATACCGTTTTTGGTGCCGCTGTAATTGGCGGGGATCGTCTCAAACGAGATGGCGCTCTCATCGAGCTTCAAAAACTCCTTGACATAGAACATCACATTGCCTGCCGACAGGTTTGTGGTGACATCCTTTTCATAGATGTCAATGAGTTTGTTGAGATTTGGGATGTTGTGCAGCTTCAAAAACTGGCTCGTCATGGCCTTAAGCAACTGGTGCTGCACGTCGATGCGGCCGATATCGCCGTTGGCATATGTGTTACGGAAGCGGAACACGCCCATGGTCTGATAGCCGTTGAGGTGCTGATAACCCTTCTGGACATGGATGCTCAGATCCTGACCGGGGTCGTCATAGTCCATATCGACCGGGACGTCAAAATCGATGCCGCCCATGGCGTCGATGAGCTCGACGAACACCTCCACGTCAAAGAGCGCATAACTGTCGACCCGGTAGCCGAGAATCTGCTCCGCGCCGCCGATGAGCGCCTCCACGCCGTCCTTGCCGTTGTTCTCGGCCGCGGCGTAGTACTGGTTCATCTTCTTGGGTTTATAGGACACGTTCACGGCCGTGTCGCGCGGGATGCTGACAAACTTCAGAGACTTGTTCTCCGTGTCGAGCATGCCGACGAGCACCGTATCCGTCAGACCGGCCGCGCGGTCCTTGCCGGCGATGAGGAACGTGTAGCACCCTTTCTTGCGGCCGTCTGTGCTGACGCTCACATCGTCCGAATCGCCGTCGCTCAGGCTCGGCGGGCTGATCCAGTGGTTCATCAGGATCGCAAACTCGCCGATGAGCAGCGCCAGCACCACGACCACGATGACCGTGATGCGCACTTTTTTCTTTTTCTTGCGCTTTGCCTGCGACTGCTGCGCCTGCACGCGGTGGTTCACCGCCGCAGATGCCTCGGAAAACGGGTCGTCCTGAAAGCCGCTGCCGTCGTCGTAGGAATCGTCATAGCCGCCGTCGTAACGGTCGTAACCCTGATCGTCATATCCGCCGTAATCGCCCGGATAGCGATCGTCACTCTGTCGTCTTTTCATATTCTTTTTCCCTGCCCTGATACCAGTTTAATGCCTGCACCGTGTTCTCGTGCGGCGTGATGCCGCCGGCCTTCAGATCCTCCAGGCTCATCTTCAGCCCGAGCACCATGGCCGCATCCAGATCGGTGTAAGCGAGCCGCCGCAGCTCGTCCACGCCGTCAAAATCCCGCGACGGCTCGATATAGTCGGCCATATACAGGACCTTTTCGAGCGTGGTCATATCGGGCTTGCCGGTCGTGTGCCAGCGGATGGCATTTTCTATCTCAAGTGGTACGCCGAAACGATCCCTGGCCACGGCAGCGCCGGTTTTTGCGTGCAGGAGCTTGGTGTTGGCCGTTTCGACCGTATCGTTTATGATACCATATTTATCAGACAATAGCAATTGGTCAGATAGCTCTAATTTTTTCGTGCAATCGTGCAAAATTCCGGCCTCTGCGGCAGCATCCGGATCGCAGCCCCAGCGCTCGGCGAGGTGACGCGCCTCGTGCTCGCAGCCCCAGACATGGGAGATTCGCCGCGGCTTGAGCATGGGATAAGCCTGCTCGCGCAGCCAGTTGAGATCGGGCTTTGCGCCGTAGAGCCGCTGCTGGATGATGTGCGCATACACATTCGGCGCGAGGTACTCGCTGCCCCGCCGCCGCGGCAGCAGCGCACGAACGGCCGTGCTCGTGACCGGGATCGGCTCGGCCGGCAGGGCGATGACGCGCGCGTCATACGTCCCGCGCAGGTAGGCGCTGAAGCGCTCGACCTCCGCATGCTCATCGCCCGTGCGGGCGAGCGCGACGAGCGTCACCTGAGCGAGCAGATACCGAAAATCGTGCCACTGCTCAAACGTCGTGAGCATATCCGTGCCGATGACGAGATACAGCTCCGCGTCCGGATTGCACGCGCTCAGCTCGCGCACGGTGTCGGCCGTGTAGCTCTTGCCGGAGCGGTGCAGCTCCATGTCAGAAACCTCCACGCCCGGCTCGTCTGCGAAGGCCATCATCGTCATGAGCAGGCGCTCCGCCGGCTCCGGGCTGCCCGCCGTGAGCTCCTTGTGCGGCGGGATGCGATCCGGAATGACGAGCGTCAGATCCGGCCGGATGGCCGCGCGCACCGCGCGCAGCGCGGCCGTATGTCCCAGATGCGGCGGGTTGAAGCTGCCGCCATAGATGCAGATCTTCATTTGCGTGCCTTTTTCACGAGCTCGATCTTCGGCTTCTGCTCGTTGCGCTTATAGAGCACGAACTTCGAGCCGATGACCTGCACGGGTTCTGCGCGGCAGACCTCGGCGAGCCGGTCGCACGCCTCGCGCGCGGACAGGAGCGAGTTTTCAAGCACGCGGCCCTTGACGAGCTCGCGCGCCTTGAGCGCGTCGCTCATCTGGGTGATGATGTTGTCCGTGATGCCGCCCTTGCCGATGTGGACGATGGTGTCCTCCGTCGCGGCGAGACCGCGCAGCTGGGCGCGCTGTTTACTTGTCAGCATAGTAGTTCCTCAATTCTTCTTTCAGGATTTTGAGCGCATTCCCGCGGTGGGAAATGGCGTTTTTCTCTTCCGGGCGCAGCTCCGCCATGGAGCAGGCATAGCCGTCCGGCTGAAACACGGGGTCATAGCCGAAGCCGTTTTCCCCGCGCGGCGCGAACAGGATGCTGCCCTCGCACGTGCCGCGGGCGCGCAGGACATCGCCGTTCGGGAACGTGCAGCAGATGCACGACACGAACCGGGCCGTGCGGTCGGTGCGGTCGCCGAGGTTATGGAGCAGGAGCGTGTAGCGCGCGGCGTCCGAATCCTCGTGCCGGCCGGTATAGCGGGCCGAGTGCACGCCGGGCGCGCCGCCGAGCGCATCGACCATAAGGCCGGAATCGTCCGCGACGGCGGGCTGCCCCGTCGCGCGGGTCACGGCGATGGCCTTCAGGTAGGCGTTTTCCTCGAAGGTCTCCCCCGTCTCGTCCACCTCAAAGTGGCAGCCGGCCGCGCTCTGCGGGATGATCTCGATGCCCATGTCCGCAAAGATGGCGCGAAACTCCTCGAGCTTATGTGCGTTGTTGCTTGCAAGGATCATGACAGCAGCGCCTCCACAAATTCCGCGGGCTTGAACTCGAGCAGATCGTCGATCTGCTCGCCAACGCCGACATATTTCACCGGCAGCTGCAGGTCGTTTGCGATGGCAAAGACGATGCCGCCCTTAGCCGTACCGTCGAGCTTTGTGAGCACGATGCCGGTGAGGTCGGCCGTGTCGAGAAACTGCTTGGCCTGGATGAGGCCGTTCTGGCCGGTCGTGGCATCGAGCACCATGAGCGTTTCGATATCGGCCTCCGGCAGCTCGCGGCGGATGACGCGGGTGATCTTATTGAGCTCGTTCATGAGGTTTGTTTTGTTGTGCAGGCGGCCGGCGGTGTCGATGATGACAACGTCCGTGCCGCGGGCCTTCGCCGCCTGAATGGAGTCGAACACCACGGCGGCGGGATCGGATCCCTCCTCGTGTTTGACGATGTCCACGCCCGCGCGCTGCGCCCAGACGGTGAGCTGGTCGGCCGCCGCGGCGCGGAACGTGTCCGCCGCCGAGAGCAGAACGCGGTTGCCTTCTTTCTTGAGCTGGGCGGCAAGCTTGCCGATCGTCGTCGTCTTGCCGACGCCGTTGACGCCGACGACGAGCACGACCGACGGCTGCGTCGTGAGCAGGAGCATGGTGTCCTGCACTTTGAGGATGCGCGTGAGGATCTGCACGAACTCCTTTTTCACCTCCGCGCCGGTGCGCAGCTTCTTGAGCTCGATGGCCTTGCGCAGCTGCGCGATGGCCTTGGTCGTCGTCTCCACGCCGGTGTCGGCGAGGATGAGCGTCTCCTCAAGGTCCTCGAAAAATTCCTCGTCCCCCGGCTCATAGGCGGCAAAAATGCCGGTCAGCTGGGCGTCCATCTTCGTCTTGGTCTTGGTCAGACCCTGTTTGATCTTATCAAAAAATCCCATAGAACTATCTTCTCCGTTACGATATGGTTTTAGCCGCTTCATCCAGCGAAAGCTCGATGACGCGGGACACGCCTTTTTCCTGCATGGTCACGCCGAACAGATGGTCGGCCTCCTCCATGGTGCCGCGGCGGTGCGTAATGACGAGAAACTGCGTGTTCTTGGCGAGGCGGCGCATGTACTGCACATAGCGCGTGACATTTGCCTCGTCGAGCGCAGCCTCGATCTCGTCCATAACGCAAAACGGCGTCGGCCGCACCTTCAAAATGGCAAAATAGAGTGCGATGGCCACAAACGCCATCTCGCCGCCGGACATGAGGCTCAGCGTCGAGAGCGCCTTGCCGGGCGGCTGCACCTTGATCTCAATACCGCTGTCGAGCACGTGCTCCGGGTCTTCAAGCACGAGCGCGGCCTTGCCGCCGCCGAACAGCTCCAGAAATGTCTGGCGGAACGCCTGGTCGATCGCCTGAAACTGCGTGGTGAAGATGCCCTCCATCTCCCCCGTCACGTCGGCGATGATGCCGGTCAGCTCGCGCTTGGCCTTGAGGATGTCGTCCCGCTGGCCGGTAAGGAAGGTGTAGCGCGTGTTCACGCGCGTGAATTCGTCGATCGCGCCGAGGTTCGGCGTGCCCAGCGCGCCGATATTGCGCCGCAGCTCGGCGATCTGCCGGTTGGCCTTCGTCATGTTGTCGATCGGCTGGCGCAGCGCCTCGGCCGCCGTGCGGCTGAGCTCATAATTGTCCCAGAGTTTATCGAGGATCTGCTTTTCCTCCATGTCGGCCGAGAGCTTTTTCTGCTCGAAGCGCGACACGAGCCCCTGCATATCCAGCAGGTCGCGGTTGCGCGCCTGCGCGTCGCGGTCGGTGCGGGTGCGCTGGCCCTCGAGCTCCAGCTTGCGGCTGCTGCACGCGGCGAGGTCGCTGCGCAGCGTTTCGGCGCGCTGGCGCAGTTCGGCCAGGCGGCGCTCATGCATCTGCAGGGTCTGCTGCAGCTGCTGCGTGCCGGCCTCGGCCTGCTCGATCTGGGCGAGGCGGGCCGTGCGGTCGCCGGTCATTTCCTCAAAGAGGTCGTGGATCTGTTGCGTCGTGCGCGTGATGGTCTCGCGCTCGGCGTCCAGAGACGCCGACTCCGCCCGCAGGCCGGCCAGCTGATCGGCCAGTTCCTGACGGCGGCGGTCAAACGCGCCGCGGCCCAGCTCGCTCCGGTCGCGCTCTGCGCGAAGCGCGGCGAGCGCCTGCTCCGCCGAAAGTGCGTCGGCGCGGGCGGCCGCGATGCGATTCTGATTTGCCTTCTGCTGCGCGCGGCAGGCGTCGATGGACGCATTCTGCCCCACAATGGTCTCCTGTGCGGCGTTTTTCAGCAGCGCGACCTGCGCGGCTTCGGACTCCGCCTTGTGCAGCGTCTCGACCGCCTGCTCCAGCTGCGCCTGCACGGTGTCGAGCTGCGCATGGGCCGCGTCGAGCGCCGTCTGCGCGTCCTCAAGCGCGGCCTCGCACTGCTTTTTCTCCAGCGTGAGCGTGTCGAGCGCCGCGCGCAGGCGCTTGAGCTCGTTTGCGCGGGAAAGGATGCCGCTGCCCTTGGCGGCGCTGCCGCCGGTGAGTGAGCCGCCCGCGTTGACGAGCTGCCCGTCGAGCGTGACGATGCGGTAGCGGTGGTCATAGCGCTTGGAGATGGCGATGGCATCTTTCATCGTCTCGGCCACGACGGTGCGGCCGAGGAGATTGCTGACGATATTGCGGTAAGCGGCGGCGCAGGTGACAAGCGTATCGGCCACACCGACATAGCCCGGCTCCTGATCCGGCACGCTGTTTAAGTGCATCGGACGGATGGTATCGAGCGGCAGGAACGTCGCGCGGCCGGTCTCGCGCCGGCGCAGCAGCTCAATGGCCTGCGCGCCGCAGCTTTGCGTATCGACAACGATGTTCTGCGCCGCGGCGCCGAGCGCCGTCTCGATGGCGAGGGCGTAGCGGTCGCCGGTCTTGATGAGGTTTGCGACCGGGCCGCGCACGCCGCGCAGCGTCCCCTTTTCGGCCGCGTGCATGACGGCCTTGACCGCGCGGTTGTAGCCCTCGAAGTCCTTTTCCATCTCCGTGAGCATACGGATGCGCGACTCGGCGCTGCGCAGGTCAACCGTCAGACCGGACAGCCGCTCCTGCTGTCGGGTGAGCGCCTGCTCACAGGCGGAAAGGCGCTGGGCCTTTTCCCTTTGCTCCGCGCGCAGGGCGTCGCACGCGGTGCGCGCCTGCTGCTGCGCGGTCTGCTTTTCCTGCTGCTGCGTCTCAAGCGCCGCCAGATGCTCGGCCGCTTCCGCGGCGGCGGTGGCGACGGCGTTTTCCTGATCGAGCAGCTCCTGCGATTTATCCGCCAGAAGCGTGATGCGCGTGCGGCACTCGGCCAGCGCGCTGCTCTGCGCGCTCTCTCGGGCGAGCAGCTCCGTGTACGCGCGCTCGGCCTCGCCGGAGGAGGCCGCGTTGCGGTCGATCTCGGCGAGCACGGATCGGATCTCCTGCGCGTGCTGCGCCTTTTCGGCCTCGATCTCCTGCAGGCGGCGCTGCTGCGCGTCGATCTGTGCCTGCAGAGCGTCCGCACGGTCAGTCTGCTCGGATACCTCCACGCGCAGGCGCGCGATGCTGTCGGCGCTGTTTTGCAGGTTCGTGCGCACGACGGCCGCGGCGCTCTCGCACTCGGCAGCGGCGCTCTCGGCCTCGGAGATCTGCTCGCGCGTGCGCTCGGACTCAAGGTCCTTCTCGCGCATCTTCTGCGCGATGTTCTCCGACGCTGCATAGAGCTGCTCGAGCTCGCGCTGTGCGCCGGCGAGGTTTTCCTTCGCGGTCTGATAATCGCGGTTCACGGTCTCGGCCTGCGCGTGCAGCCGGTCGAGCGTCTCCATCCAGACGGAAACCTCCGCGCTCTTGAGCTCGTCGCGCAGACGGAGATACTTCTTCGCCGTCTCGGCCTGCTTGCGCAGGGGCTCGACCTGCAGCTCCAGCTCATCGACCTTGTCGTTGATGCGCAGGAGGTTTTCCTCCGTGCGGGCGAGCTTGCGCTCCGACTCCTCCTTGCGGTAGCGGTAGCGCGAGATGCCGGCCGCTTCCTCAAAGATCTCGCGGCGCTCGTTGCTCTTGCCGGAAACGATCTCGGCGATGCGGCCCTGCCCGATGATCGAGTACCCGTCGCGGCCGAGACCGGTGTCCATGAGCAGCTCGTTGATATCGCGCAGGCGGCAGGCCTCGCGGTTGATATAATATTCGCTCTCGCCGCTGCGGTAATAGCGGCGGGTGATCATGACCTCGGTGTTCTCGGTGTCGAAGATGCCGGTGCTGTTGTCAAGGATGAGCGACACCTGCGCAAAGCCCATGGGGCTGCGCTTTTCCGTGCCGCCGAAGATGACGTCCTCCATCTTGCCGCCGCGCAGCGTTTTCGTGCGCTGCTCGCCCATGACCCACAGGATGGCGTCCGATATGTTCGACTTGCCGCTCCCGTTCGGGCCGACAATCGCCGTGATCTCCTGGTCAAAATTCAGGCGCGTCTTGTCCGGGAAGGACTTGAAGCCCTGGATCTCCAATGCTTTTAAGTACACAAAATCCCTCGCATATCCGGCGCCTGCGCGTGCAGAGACGCCGCTGATATCTCAAATCAAAGTAATACAAAGTAGAGTATACCGCCAAAAATGCCATTTTGCAACGGCCGGAGCGCATTTTTTCAGATGTGAAAAAATGCAGCCGCCTGCGTTTTTGCAGGCGGCTGCATGCCGTTATTGCGGCATCTGTTCGAGCGCGCACCGGGCGGCGGACTGCTCCGCCTCCTTTTTCGTGCGGCCGGTACCGCGGCCGATCTCGCTGCCGTTGAGCAGCACGGCCATGGTGAATGTCTTGTTATGGTCCGGGCCGCTCTCGGCGCAGACGGTATAGGAAAGCGTCTGCCCGGCGCGGCGCTGCACGCGCTCCTGCAGCTCGGTCTTATAGTCCTCGACGTGGTGGATCTCCCCCTCGGCCAGACCGTTGAGGATGTGCGTGAGGATAAAGCGCTGCGCGGGCTCCAGCCCGCCGTCAAGATACATGGCGGCGATGACCGCCTCCACCGCGTCGGCGAGAATGGACGGCCGCTCTCTGCCGCCGCTGCGCTCCTCCCCGTGGCCGAGGCGGATATAGTCGCCCAGATGCAGCGTGAGCGCCACGCCGTGCAGCGCCTGCTCGCAGACGAGCTCGGCGCGCAGGCGGCTCATCTTCCCCTCCGGCATGTCGGGATAGAGCTGATAGAGCCGCGTCGCCGTGACCATGCCGAGCACGGAATCGCCCAGAAACTCGAGCCGCTCGTTGCTGGTATAGCCCCGCGCGCGGTTTTCATTGGCATAGGAGCTGTGCATGAGCGCATTCTCCAGCAGCGCCCGGTCGCGGAACGTGTAGCCCAGTCGGGCCTCCAGCGCCTCCATCAGTCGCTCTCCTTCGCCGCGTGCTTGTCCACACGCATGTAGGAGATATTGGCCGTGATGTCGTCAATGATGCCGGAATCGACAAAGGCAATCGCCTGACGGATGGCGTTGTAGATCGCGCGCGCATCAGACGAGCCGTGGGCCTTGATGACCGGCTTGCTGATGCCGAGCATGGCCGTGCCGCCGACCTCGTTCGGGTCAAGCGATGCCTTGAGCGCGTGGAACTCGTCCCTGATGGCAAGGGCAGCCATCTTGGTCTTGAAGTTTTTCATGAAAATGCCCTTGAGCTGGCGCGTCATGTACTTGATGCTGCCCTCGATGCCCTTGAGCAGTACGTTGCCGGTAAAGCCGTCCGTGACGACGACGTCCACATCGCCGCTGAACACCTGCGACGCCTCAACGTTGCCGATAAAGCGGATGCGGCCGGCGGCGTCCGCCGCCTTGAGCAGCGGGAACGTCTCGTGCTGGAGCTCAGAGCCCTTGTGATCCTCGGTGCCGTTGCTGAGCAGGCCGACGCGCGGCGCGGCGATGCCGAGCACGGTGCGGGCATAATAGCTGCCCATATAGGCAAACTGCAGCAGGTACTCCGGCGTGCAGTCGGCGTTGGCACCGCAGTCGATGAGCATGACGCCCGCGTCGCCGTTCGGCAGCACGGAGGCCAGCGCCGCGCGGCGGATACCGTGGATGCGCTTGACGATGAGCGTAGCGCCGGTGAGCAGCGCGCCGGTGCTGCCGGCAGAGACGACCGCGTCGCCCTTGCCGTCGCGCAGCATATTGAGCGCGACCGTCATGGAAGCGTCCTTCTTGCGGCGGGTGGCTGTGCTGGGGTCGTCGTCCATGGTGATGACTTCGCTCGCGTCGATGATCTCGAGCTTGGCCTGCTCATTGCGCAGGCAGGCCTCAATGGCGGCGCGCTGGCCGACGAGCACGATCTCCGCGCCCAGCTCCTGCTGCGCGTGCACCGCGCCCTTGACGATCTCGTCCGGAGCGAGGTCACCGCCCATTGCGTCCACAAGAATTCTCATAGATGAAAAACCTCCTTTTGTTTCAGCCCGTCCAGGATCTGCAGGCTGCGCGCCGAGATCTCCGCGTTCTTATTGCGTTTGCCGCGCACGCGGTGATCCAGCGGTGTGATGATGCCAAAATTGATGTTCATGGGTTGAAAATCGCCGACGCTGCCGCCGGAAATGTACAGCGACAGTGCGCCGATGGCCGTCTCTTGCGGGAAATCGACAGGCGGCAGGCCGAGCAGCTGCGCGGCCGTCTCGATGCCGACGAGCGCGCCGGACGCGCACGACTCCACATAGCCCTCAACACCGGTCATCTGCCCGGCGAAGCGGATGCGCGGGTCGCGCCGGAGACGATAATACCGGTCGAGCAGCTGCGGAGAATTTAAATAAGTGTTGCGGTGCATGACGCCGTAGCGGACGAACTCCGCATTCCGCAGCGCCGGGATCATGGAAAAGACGCGCTTTTGCTCGCCGAACGTCAGGTGCGTCTGGAAGCCGACAATGTTATACAGCGTGCCCTCGGCGTTGTCGCGCCGGAGCTGCACGACGGCATAGTTGTCGCGCCCGGTGCGCGGGTCGCGCAGGCCGACCGGCTTGAGCGGGCCGTAGCGCAGCGTGTCCTCCCCGCGGCGGGCCATGACCTCGACCGGCATGCAGCCCTCAAAGACTGCACCGTCGTCAAAGCCGTGGATGGGCGCTTCCTTTGCGTTGCGCAGCTCCTGCACGAAAGCGGTATACTCCGCCTGATCCATGGGACAGTTGACGTAGTCGGCCGTGCCCTTGTCGTAGCGGCTGGCGAAAAAGGCGCTGTCCATGTCCACGCTCTCGAGCGTGACGATGGGGGCAACGGCATCGTAAAAATGCAGGTCGAACTCCGGGCAGAGGCGCTGGATCTCGGCCGCCATGGCATCGCTCGTGAGCGGGCCGGTCGCAATGACGACCTCACCGTCCGGGATGGCGTCGGCCTCGGCGCGCTCGACGGTGATGTTCGGATGCGCGCAGATGCGCTCCGTGATCTCGCGCGCGAACGCCTCGCGGTCCACGGCGAGCGCGCCGCCGGCGGCGACGCGGTTGTGATCCGCGCTCGCAAGCACGACGGAGTCGAGCCGGCGCAGCTCCTCCTTGAGCAGGCCGACGGCGTTCGTGAGCTCATCGCTGCGCAGGGAGTTGGAGCAGACGAGCTCGGCAAAGTTTTCGGATACGTGCGCGGGGGTCATTTTCTTGGGTTTCATCTCGATCAGGCGCACCGGGATGCCGCGCCCGGCCAGCTGCCACGCGCACTCGCATCCCGCCAGGCCCGCACCGATCACGGTCACTGGGGTCATAGCGTTCCTCCTCGAAAAAGGCGGCCGGTCAGGCCGCCTTTCCAATTATGCTTCCTTCTTGGGTTTCGTCGTCTTTTTGGCTGCCGGTTTTTTGGCGGCCGTTTTCTTTGCAGCGGGCTTTTTGGCAGCGGTTTTCTTTGCAGCGGACTTTTTTGCCGCCGGCTTCTTGGTCTCCGGCTTCGTCTCCTTGGACTCCGACTCAGCCTTGGGCTCAGCCGCGTCGTCCGCCGGTTTCGGCTTGCGCTTGTAGCCGCGCTTGTCGGGCGGCAGATAATTCGGGCACTCGGGGTTGATGCAAAACGGCTTGTTCGCACCCTTGCCGGCGCGTTTGAACATGGTCTTGCCGCACTCGGGGCAATAGTCCTTCGTCGGCACGTCCCAGGTCATGAAGCCCTGGATGCTCTCGCCGCCCTCACCCTCGCCATGTCCCGGGCAATCATGCCCGCGCTCACAGGCGTAGTAGGCAAAGCCCTTGCGGGACGTGCGCTTGAGCAGACGGCCGCCGCAGGCCGGGCACTTGCCGGGCATCTCGACGACGATGGGCATCGTAAAGCTGCACTCCGGGTAGCCAGGGCAGGCAAGGAAGCGGCCGAAGCGGCCGTTTTTATACACGAGCTTGCGCCCGCAGTTCGGGCAGACCTCGTCCGACTCCTCATCCGGCACCTTGAGATGCTTGCCCTCGAGCTGGATCTCGGCGTTGTTGAGGTTCGCGTCAAAGTCTTTATAATACTCGCGCAGCACGTCCTTCCACGCCATCTTGCCGGCCTCGATCTTGTCGAGGTCCGTCTCCATGTTGGCGGTGAACTTCAGATCGACGATGTTGCGGAAGTACTCCTCCATCATCTCGGTCACGACGATGCCGAGATTCGTCGGGCGCAGGTAGCGCCCCTCCTTGACAACATAGTTGCGGCTGAGAATGGTCGAGATCGTCGGCGCGTACGTGGACGGACGGCCGATGCCCTTTTCCTCCATGGCGCGGATGAGCGTCGCCTCCGTGTAGCGGGCGGGCGGCTGCGTGAACTGCTGCTCCTTCGTGACGTTTTTAAGCTCCACGGCATCGCCCTGCTTGAGCGACGGCAGCGGACGGCGCACTTCGCTCGTCTCCTCGTCCTTCGCCTCTTCATACACGGCGGTGTAGCCCGCGAACTTCTGCTCGGAGTAGTTGGCGCGGAAGAGATAGCCCGCGCTGCCGGCATCCACGACGACGTTGTCGTACACGGCGTTGGACATCTGGCAGGCCGTGAAGCGGCCCCAGATGAGCCGGTAGAGCCGGTACTGCTCCGGCGTAAGGTCGTGGCGCACGCGATCCGGCGTGAGCGTGACGTCCGTCGGGCGGATGGCCTCGTGCGCGTCCTGTGCGCCGGCCTTGGTCTTATACGTGCGCGGCTTGCCGGGGTGGTACTCCGGGCCGTAATGCTCGACGATGAAGGACTGCGCGGCGGCGAGCGCCTCATCGGACAGGCGCTGCGAATCGGTACGCATATAGGTGATGAGACCGATCGTGCCGCGGTCGGTAATGTCCACGCCCTCATAGAGCTGCTGCGCGACCGACATGGTGCGCCGCGGCGTCATGCCCAGGCGACGGGAAGCCTCCTGCTGCAGGGTCGAGGTGATGAACGGGGGCGACGGGCTGCGCTGCTTTTCGCCGCGCTTGACGCTCGCAATTTTGAACGGTTCGGCCGACACGGCGGCAATGATCTTGTCGGCCGTGGCCTCGTCCGGGACATCCATTTTCTTATCGGCCGTGCCGTAAAAGCGCGCCGTAAACGTGCCCGCGCCGCAGTCGAGCAGCGCGTCGAGCAGCCAGTACTCCTGCGGCTGGAAGGCGCGGATCTCGTTTTCGCGATCGACCACGATGCGCGTGGCCACCGACTGCACGCGGCCGGCGGACAGGCCGGGCTTGACCTTGCGCCAGAGCAGCGGACTGAGCTTATAGCCCACGATGCGGTCGAGAATGCGGCGCGCCTGCTGCGCGTCGACCAGATCCTGATCGATCTCGCGCGGGTGCTGGATGCTCTCGGTGACGACCTTTTTTGTGATCTCGTTGAACGTCACGCGCTTGGCCTTGTCATCCGGCAGATCCAGCAACTCCTTCAGGTGCCATGAAATGGCCTCTCCTTCGCGGTCCGGGTCGGTCGCAAGATAGACGGTGTCGGCCGATTTCGCGCGCTTTTTCAGGTCGGCGATCACGTCCGCGCGGTCTTTCACGGGCAGGTACTGCGGCGTAAAATCACCGTCAATGTCCACACCCATGGTGCTCTTGGGCAGGTCACGCAGGTGGCCCATCGAAGCCACGACCTGATAATGATTGCCCAGATATTTTTCGATTGTTCTGGCCTTCGCCGGAGACTCGACGATCACCAGATCGGTTTTTGCTTTTGCCATCGGGTCTACTCCAACTCCTTATGATTCTGCGCAGTGCCTGCGCGTATATTTAATGAAAAGCGTTTGCCCGGCTCCTGCCGGACGACGCCGCGGATCTGCAGCACGGTCAGCTCCGCGAGCACCTTACTCGCCGGCAGCTGCGTCTTTTCGATGATGAGGTCCACCTGTGTGCCGGGCGCATCGATCGCCGCGACGATCTGCAGCTGCTCGGTCGTGAGCGACTTCAGCTGCGCTTCCAGGTCAATATATGCCTCCGGCTGCGGCTTGTCAATCCTTTTCTCCGCAACCGGGCGGCGCACCTGTGCAAAGCCGCTGCCCGTCTCCGGCGGCGGTTCAGGCGCCTGGGTCTCGGGCGCGGGCGCGATGTTTTCCCGCAGCGTGCCGGGAAACATGCGGCGAAAATCGCTCAGCACATCCCACGCGCACGTGGCCGGACGGGCGCCGTCCTTGAGCAGCGCATTGCTGCCGGCCGAGGCGCGGGAGTCCGCATTGCCGGGCACGGCAAAGACCTCCCTGCCCTGCGTGACGGCATCGTCGGCAAACAGGAGCGCGCCGCTTTTCTCCGGTGCTTCGACCACGACCGTCGCCACCGCGAGACCGGACGTGATGCGGTTGCGCAGCCGGAAGCCAAAGCGCGGCACGGACATATTCGGCGCAAACTCGCTCACAACGGCGCCGCAGCGCGCGACCTCCTGCGTGTATGCACCCGCAAAATCCAGGTTGATCGCCGTACCGGACACGCCCACGCAAATGCCGCCGGCGTGCAGCGCGCCCTCGGCGGCCGAGCGGTCGATCCCGGCGGTGAGGCCGGAGAGCACGATACCACCGTGCCGCACGATCTCGAAGCCGAACTTGCGCGCGGTGCGCACGCCATACGGCGTTGCGCTGCGCGTGCCGACCACGGCGACGGCCGCGCGGTCGTCGAGCTGCGGCAGCGTGCCGCGCACGTAGAGCACGAGCGGCGGGTCGTAGATCTGCAGCAGGCGCTGCGGATAGGCGGCGTCCTGGATCGTCAGGATGCGGATATGCTCCCGGTCACAGATGGCGAGCGCGCGGTTGGCATCCTTCAGGTCTTTATCCAGCAGCAGACGCAGCTCCTCCGGGCGCAGCGGCACACGGACACGGTAATCCGCCTCCGTGGCAAAATATACATCCCGCGGCGTGCCGAAATGCTCCACGAGCGCGAGCTTCATCTTCGGGCGCACGCCAAAGCGCATGGACAGCCAAACCCAGTATTGCAGCTGCGACATTTGCGCGCCTCCTCACATCCCGGTGCGGGCGATCTCCCACATGACGACCGCCGCGGCCACCGCCGCATTGAGCGACTCCGCCCCCGGCTGCATGGGGATGATGATCTGCCCGTCGCACTGTGCGAGCAGCTGCGCGCTCAGGCCGCGCCCCTCGCTGCCGATCGCCACGGCGGCCGGCGAGAGCGGCACGCACCGCAGATCCTGCGCCGCATCCGTCAGCGCCGCGCCGTAGAGCTTCAGCCCGCGGGCATGCAGCAGCTGCAGCAGCTCGTCCGTCGTGCACGTCAGCACCGGCTGGCGGAAGAGCGCGCCCATCGCAGCGCGCACGGTCTTGGGGCTGTAGAGATCGGCGCACGCGCCGGTGAGCACCACGGCATCCATGCCAAGGGCGTTCGCCGTGCGGATGACCGTTCCGACGTTGCCGGGATCCTGCACGCCCTCGAGCACGATGACGTGCCGCAGCGGCTGCGGCAGGCGCATCTCCGGGAGGCGCACGGTAAAGACCGGGCCGGGCGAATGCATGAGCGGCGAGGCATAGGCGACGAGCTCCGCGTCGGCCGTATACTGCGCAGCGCCGTCCGGCAGCGGGAACGCCGCCGCATCGCGCCAGAGCACGGACGTGACCTCCGCGCCGAACTGTAGCGCCTCGCGCAGCAGCTTTTCACCGTCGCAGACGTACTCCCCCGCGTCCCGGCGCACATCCTTATCCCTGGCCAGCGCGCGCAGGTGCAGGATATATTGATTTTTCCGCGACCGAATCTGCTCCATAAACCTGTTCTCCGCATATTCCATTACAATGTAATTCAAATATGTTCTTCATCTTATAACATCGCTCCACAATTTTCAAGTCCCGAGTTTCAGGAATTTGCAAAGCGCTGCAAATTTTCCGCCGCATACCCCAGCAGCGCGGCCCTGTCGTTCGGCAGCGTCTCATCCATGACCGCGTCCAGACACGCCTGCAGCGCCGCGCCGACCGCCCGGCCGCGCAGGCCGAGCGTGAGCAGATCATCCCCGTTGACCGCGAGGTCTTTGAGCGAGAAGCAGGCATCCGCCGCGAGCAGCTCGTCGAGCACGCGCTCCGCCTGCCGGTACGTCTCCACCCGGCCGGCACAGATGGCCGACTGGCCGCAGGTATCGGCAATGTGCAGCTCAAAAAGCTGCCGCACAGTCTCAACGCCGAGCTTGTTTATCAGCCGCCGGATGGGCTTTGCCTCCGGCGCGATGGGCAGGTCGTGATAGCGGATGAGCTGCATGATGCGCGTGCGCCCGGCCGTGTCAAAGCGCAGGCGCGTGAGAATGCTCTCCGCCAGCTCGGTGCTCTTGGCCGCGTGGCCGTAAAAATGGCCGACACCATCCGGCCCGAGGGAAAAGCACGGCGGCTTGCCGACATCGTGCAACAGCGCCGCCCAGCGCAGCACCGGCTCCGGCGGGATGTGCTCCACGACCGCGGCCGTGTGCAGCCAGACGTCCCGGTCATGGTGCGGGTTATGCTGCTCGAAGCCGAACATCGGCCGCAGCTCCGGGATCGGGACGGCCAGCACATCGGAAAATTCCCGCAGAACTGCGTCCACGTTCTGCCCGCAGAGGAGCTTTGTCAGCTCGCTGCGCACGCGCTCCGCCGCGAGATACTGCAGCAGCGCGCGATTGCGATGGATGGCCGCCGCCGTCTCCGGCGCGATCTGAAAGCCGAGCACGGACGCAAAGCGCAGCGCGCGCAGGATGCGCAGCCCATCCTCCTGAAAGCGGCGGTTCGGCTCGCCCACGCAGCGCACAACGCCGCGTGCAATGTCCTCCGCCCCGCCGCAGACGTCGACCAGCCCCGTGCGCGGATGGTAGGCCAGCGCGTTCATCGTGAAATCGCGGCGCAGCAGATCCTCGCGCAGGCTGCGCGTAAAGCGCACGGCGTCCGGCCGCCGGTGGTCGGTATAGTCCCCGTCGACGCGGTAGGTCGTGATCTCAAGCGGCAGGCCGTCGAGCAGGACGGTCACGGTGCCGTGCCTGAGCCCCGTCTCGATGAGCCGCTCGCCGGCAAAGACGCGCTCGACCTGCGCGGGCTCGGCATTGGTCGTGATGTCCCAATCCCCCGCCGCGCAGCCACGCAGCGCGTCGCGCACAGCCCCGCCGACGACATAGGCCTCCCAGCCCGCCGCCGTGAGACGATCGAGCGCCGTATGCACTTGTGACGGCAGGGTCAGCATGGGCAGCCTCCTTAGTTGTGGTGATAGATCTTCTTTTCCAGCGCAAAAATGCGGGCACTGAAGCTGCCGGCCGGCACGGTCGGCAGCGTTTCCGCATAGATCTCCATGCGGCTGTCGATGAGGTCAATGTATGACAGCAGCTCCGCCTCCGCGCACATGGGCCGCACGGCCGCGCCGAACTCCGGCTCGCCGTGGTGCGAGAGCAGCAGGTGCTGCAGCAGCATGGACTTTTCCTCGGGAATGCCAAGCTCGCGCGCGGCGTCCGCGACCTCCTGCGCCCCCATGACCAGATGGCCAAGGAGCTGCCCGGCCGTGGAGTACTCCGTCACGATGCCGAGATCGGAAAACGCAAACTCCCGCTCCTTGCCGAAATCGTGCAGCAGCGTGCCGGTCAGCAGCAGGCTGCGGTCAATGACCTCCGGATACAGGCCCGCGAGAAAATCCGCCGTGCGCAGCATATTGTAAGTATGCATCAAAAGGCCGGACAGGAAACTGTGGTGCACGCTCTTCCCGGCCGGAATGCGCCGGAATGCATCGAGGTGCCGCGCCAGCATCGTCTCGGCCACGCTGCGGTAATCCGCGTCCGTGATCGAGGCGACCAGCCGCTGCACGTCCGCCAGCGCGGCGTCCGCGTCGATGGGCGCCGTCGGCACGAGCAGCGCCGTGTCATAATCGTCCGCCGCTTCGGCCATACGGATGCGGTGGACGCTGATCTGCAGCGCACCGCGGTATTCCGAGACGCTGCCGCGGATCTTTACGACGCGGCCGGTATCGTCCGGGCGCGCGCCGATCGGGCCGCTGTAGTCCCAGATCTTGATCTCCACGCTGCCCGTGCGGTCGCAGATCGTACCGCTGAGAAACGGCTTGCCGCTGTTGGTCGTCTTGAGCGCCGCTGCGCGCAGAATATAAAAGCCCTCGACATCCATGCCGGGGAGCATATCCGCAATGGGTTTATTGAATTCCATGGCTCCGCCTTTCCGCCCGCAGAGCGGGTCGTTCGTTCTATAGGATAACTATACATTGCCGTGATTTTGCCCGTCTGTCAAGCCTTTTCCCGCAAAAATCCGCCCCGCCGCCGATGGCTCGGCCTGCGGGACGGAGGCATTCAGTGTTCGGCGCGGGTGATCCGCTCGGCCGCCTGCCGGCCAGTCGGCGTGGCGGCAAGGCCGCCGAGGCCGGTCTCGCGCAGGCTGACCGGGAGCGCATCGCCGACCTCGCCCATGGCGTCGATGACCTCATCGACCGGAATGCGGCTCGTGATGCCGGCGACGGCCATGTTCGCCGCGCTCACGGCATTGACCGCACCAATGACATTGCGCTTGACACACGGTACCTCGACCAGGCCCGCGACCGGGTCACACACCAGACCGAGCAGATTGCCGAGCGCGATGGCGTACGCATCCGCGCACTGCTGCGCCGTGCCACCGAGGATGTGCGTCAGCGCGGCCGCCGCCATGGCGCTGGCCGTGCCGATCTCCGCCTGGCAGCCGCCCTCCGCGCCGGCCACGCTCGCGCGCAGCGCCGTGACCTGGCCGAACCCGGCCGCGATATACAGCGCCTGCAGGATCGTCTCCTCCGCAACATCGCGCTCCTCCGCCAACGGGATCAGCACCGCCGGCAGCACGCCGCAGCTGCCCGCCGTGGGCGCGGCGACGATGCGCTTCATGCACGCATTGCACTCGGCCACCTTGAGCGCCTCTTCCGTCACGCGCTGAAAATACGTCCCGCCGAGGAGGCGGCTGGCCTCCGCCGCCGCGCGGAATCTGGCCGCGTCGCCGCCGATGAGCCCGCTGTTGGAGCGGTCGGATGCGCAGTACTGCCGGCTCGACTGCTGCATCGCCGTCCAGAGCGCCGCGATCTGGCGGTAGGACGCCGCAGCGTCATAGCCGTTTTCCTGACAGTCCGCATCACGGATGACGGCATAGAGCGGCTGCCCGCTCTCCTGTGCAGCCGAAAGCATGGATGCAATGCTCGAAAAGCTCATACCGGTTCCTCCTGATTAAAGATCGTGATCTTCTGAATGCCCTCGATGTGCGACAGCCACTGCTCGATATCCTTCGGGATCGGCTGGTCACACTCGAGGATCATGACCGCGTAGCCGCCCTGCTCGCTGCGGTAGAGCTGCATGGTGGCGATGTTGACGTGCCGCTGCATGAGCGCCGCCGTCACGGCAGCGACATGGCCGGGCGTGTCCTGATTGTGGACAATGAGCGTGTTGTGCTCACCGGAAAAGTTCGTCTCGATACCGTCGATGGAGCAGATGCGGATGCGCCCGCCGCCGATGCTCTCGGCCACGATGTCCAGCGTGCGGCCCTTGGCGCCCGTGAGCTGCAGGCGCGCGGTGTTCGGGTGCGCGTTGCGCAGCTGCACGTTCCGGAACGAGAACGTCAGCCCCTGCTCCGCCGCGACGGCAAAGCTGCCCGGAATGCGCAGATCGTCCGGCTGCATACCGAGCAGGCCCGCGATCAGCGCGCAGTCCGTGCCGTGGCCATGACCGGTCAGGGCGAAGCTGCCGTGCAGCGAAATGTCCGCGTGCACCGGCCGGTCGCCGAGCAGTTTGCGGGCCGTCAGGCCGATGCGCACAGCCCCGGCCGTGTGGCTGCTGGACGGGCCGACCATGACCGGCCCGAGAATATCAAATAAACGCATGGCGCGCCTCCTTGGGTATGCAAATCTTTTGCAAAATGAAATATGCGGTATTATACGCGCTCGGCGCGCAAAATGCAATGCCGATTCTCCGCCGGTGCGAAAATTCGGCGCAAAAATGCCGGCCGCCAACCGGCAGCCGGCAATATTCGGCGGATCAGTGCTCCTGGATCATCATGCGGATGATCGTGCGGTCGGTCTCGCGCATGCCCTCGCTCGCAAGTGTGCCGATGTTGCGGATCGTGTTCTCCACGCCCTTGACGACGATGCCGTCGCCGCCGTAGAACTGGCTCTCGTGCATCTGCATCTGCATACCCAGCAGACCCGCCTCGACTGCCGAGGCGATCTTGGCCGCGCAGCTCGCCTTCGCGCCGTCGCAGATCATGCCGGAGTCGATAGCGATGGCGTTGACGATGGTGTGCGCGATCTCACGGAACTGCCCGCCATACAGATACGTCACGCCCGCGGCCGCGCCGCAGCCGGCCGCCGTAGCGCCGCAGTAGGCGGACAGGCTGCCGATGCCGGTTTTCAGATGGATGGTGACGAGGTTCGACACCACGAGCGCGCGGTAGAGCATCTGCTGCGTGACGCCCAGCTCCTTGGCATAGACAATGACCGGCAGTGACGCTGTCAGCCCCTGGTTGCCGCTGCCGGAGTTGATGACCACCGGCAGGTCGCAGCCGTTCATGCGTGCATCCGACCCGGCCGCGGCGTAGGCCTTGGCGCGGTTGTGGATGCTCATGCCGTAAGACTGCAGCAGGATGCGGCCGATGTTCGCGCCGTAATCCCCGCGCAGCCCCTCCTCGGCGATGGCCCAGTTATAGTCGATCTGCCGCTGGAGCGTCTCCTGCACGTCGGCAATGTCCACCTCGTTTGCAAAGGCGATGATCTGCTCGACCATCAGCAGACTGCGGTCGGTGGCGTGCTGGCTGCCGGACTCCTGATAGTCCTTGTGAAACTGCACGACGCCGTTTTTCTCGATACGGATCACGTTCGTGTGATAGCCCGCGATCTCGACGGACGCGCTGTCCGCCCCCGCCGTGACGCGCACCTGAATGTCGAACACGTAGTCCTTGTCCGCGCGCCGGACGGTAAAGGCAGCCTGCTGCAGATAGGCGCCCACCGCATCCACCTGCTCCGGCGTGAGGCTCGCAAGCACCTGCAGCTGCGCGTCGGCATTGCCGGAAACGATACCCGCCGCTGCGGCCGCCGCAATGCCGCGCTGGCCGTTCGTATTCGGCACAATGACGCTCTTGACGTTTTTGATGATGTTCGCGCTCGCGAGCACCTCGACCGTTTCCGGCAGCGCGCCGAGCGTCCTGTGGGCCAGCGCCGCGCAGTACGCCACGGCGATCGGCTCTGTACAGCCCATGGCAGGCTGCAGCTCCTCTTTCAGGATCGCAACGTATTCGCGATAGATCCGCTCGTCCATGTTCTCTCCTCCGATTTTTGTTTTTTCTCCGTTTTTGACCGTAAAATTCCGCTTTTTGTAATAGTATAACGAAACAGCGGCACATTTTCAACAAAAAAGATACCGGCAAAAGCACCGGTATCTCAAGGCAGGTCAATCTTCACGTTTTTTCCGGCAGGCGTGCACGATCGCCCAGAGCGCATAGCCCAGCACGCCGCCGGTCGTGTTCGTGATGACGTCCGTAATGTCCGAACTGCGGAATGCGTGCAGCAGCGGCTGCACGACCTCAATGCCGACGCTGAGCGCCAGCGTCAGCAGCAGGCAGCGCCAGAAGCTGCACCGCTTGCCGCAGCAGCTGCGGCACAGCGGCAGCAGCACACCGAACGGGACAAACAGGGCGATGTTCAGCACGATCTGCCGGACATAATCGCCGTGGCGGAGGATAACGTCCTCAAACGGCGCCATGTGCATGGGGACATACGGATGGTCAAAGCAGAACGGGAGCGCCGTGAGCACCGGCATGAGCGTAAAGCGCACGATCCCGGCGAGGCAGCCGTACATGAGCGTATAGACGAGCAGCGGTCTTTTCCCCAGCGGCCGCCACTTCGGCAGCAGCCAGATACCGTAAACGGCCGCGAGCACGGCCAAATCGATGAGAATCTTTGCGTTTCGGCTCATGCACAGCCTCCTTCCTCTCTGCCGGTCAGAACGCACACGTTACCCGCGCAGCCACTGCTCCAGTTTCGGTTTTGCGCTGTCCACCGCGCTGCCGCGCAGGGACAGACCGGGCGCGACCCGCGCGCCCTTTGCAGCCCGCCGGATGTCCTGCTCCGTGTTCGACAGGCCGCTGCCCTCGTTCGTGCAGAACGGATGGATGGTTTTCCCCTGCCAATCATAGTGCTCAAGGAAGGTGTAGACCGCCATCGGCATGGTACCGCAGTAGTTCGGATAGCCGAGATAAATTTCATCATAGTCGTCCAGACGCTCCGGCAGCGCCGTCAGCTCCGGACGGGCATTGGCGCGCAGGTCGCGCCGCGCCTCGGCGACGCAGGTGTCATAGTCGTCCGAATACGGCACCTTCTGCTCGATGTGGAACAGCTCCGCACCGGTGAGTTCGGCGAGCAGCCGCGCCGCCTTCTCCGTGTTGCCGACGGCGATGGCGCGGTGCGTCCCGGAAAAATAGTTCTCTCCCGCGCGGGAGTAATAGGCAATGAGTTTTTTCATAAGGATTCCTCCGTTTTCTGCCCTAAAAGGATATGTGTACCTCACGGATGCGCATACACATCCGCGTAATCGTATAAGGTCTCGCGGGCGCAGCGATCCGCCTGCCGCTCCAGTCTGGACTCGTCCGCAGTCTGATACCCCACGGGATCGCGCACCCATTGAAAATAATGCGTCAGCTCGTGCGCGAGCGAGCGCAGGATCGATGCCAGCGCACTGTCCTGTCCCCACGCTGCAAGCATCTGCGGGTAATCTCCGACAGCAAGGCGGATATACGGCTCCTGTTTCGGATCGCTGGGGCCAAGAAATGTCCCGCAGGCCAGATCGCCATCCCGGCACAAAAGCCGCTCGGCCGCCCGCACATAGACCGGCACGCGCACAGGGAACGCGTACTGCGTCTGCAGCCAGCGCACAAACTGCATAAGGGCGCGCCGCACCTCCGGGTCAACGCCCGGATCGAACCGCAGCCGGATGCCTCCGCGGCGTCTGGGCATCGCTGCGCCCTGCCCGGGCGGGCAGCTCCATGATCTGCGCATTGCTCCCTCCATAGCTCGTCAAAGTCTCCGGCAACGCCGGATTGAACCCACATTGCCGCCAAAAGCATACCGCAGTTTTCCGCATCCGTCAACCGTCCAACCAGTACGCGAAAAATTGCTGCAATATACCGCAAGAGAAACAGAAAAAGCTCCCCCGCCGGGGGAGCTTTTTTGCTGCCTTAGCGCACGCGCAGGCGCTCCACGAGCGCCTCATTGCTCTCGGCCATGCAGGTCTGGTAGTCCGTATAGAGCACCATGCCCGGCAGCGCGCCGGACGGCTTGCGCACGAAGCGCGCCATGGTGTAATCCACCGGTGTCTTCCCGCCGCCGCGCGCCTGCGAATAGTATACGGCGAGACTCGCCGCCTCGGCGATCGTCTGATCGTCCGGCGTTGTGTCGTGCGCGCGGATGATGACGTGCGAACCGTGTACCTTCTGCACATGCAGCCAGATGTCCGTGCGGCGGGCGGTGCGGTGCGTCAGCTCGTCATTTTGCGTGTTGGAGCGGCCGACGAGGATCTCATACCCGGTGCTCGAAACGAAGGCGAGCGGCGCGCGCTGCGCCGTCTTTTCCTTTTTGGCATTGCGCGGCTGGCGCAGATACCCGGTCGCGCGCAGCTCGGCGCGGATGTCGGCAAGGTCGCGCTCGCTCTCGGCGCGCGCGAGCTCATCGAGCACACTGTTGAGGTAGTCGAGGTTCCGGCTCGCCTCCGCGATCAGGCCGGTCAGGTGCTGTTCGGCCGTTTTGGCCTTGCGGTAGGACTTATAGAGCGCGGCGGCGTTCTCCTGCGGACTCTTGCGCGGGTCCAGCTCGATCGTCACGTCCGGGCAGCCCTCGGCATAGTAGTCCTGCACCGTCACGGTGCGGTCACCTTTCTGGATACGGTAGAGGTTGGCCTTGATGAGGTCGGCCTTCTGCCGCAGGGCCTCGCGGTCGGCGCAGCGCAGCAGGTCCGACTGCTGGATGGCCAGCTTTTTGGCCGTGCGGTCGCGCAGGGTGCGCACCTGATGCGTCAGCTCCTGCGAGCGGCGGCGCATGGCCTCCGCCTTGTCGCGGCGGAGATAAAATTCGTCCAGCAGCTCGGAAAACGAGCCGCAGCCGCGGCATTCCAGCGCGCCCTGATACTGCAGGATCGGCACGGCGGAAAAGTCCTTCGGCCGGTCGCCGTCGAGCAGCATGGTGGGCGCGAGATTGTTCGTCTCGACCGAGAACACCAGCGCGTCCAGCTCGTGCTCCAGGCGCGCGCGCTGCGCATCGTCCAGCCGCTCGAGCCGGGGGCTGGCATCGCCGAGCGCGCGGAAGCACACCTCCCGGCACAGCAGGGGCGACACGCCGGAGAACAGACCCAGCAGCCACTTATCAAGCATCCCCGCAGTGACCGGGCCGAAGAGCAGCTGCGCGCGCTGCTCCGGCGTCGTGTCAAACAGGACCGGCTTGTCCTGCCGCAGCGGCAGGCGGTAAAACATGCCCGGCTGCACCTGGCGCGTCTCGCTCATGGAGGAATCCACGCGGCGCATGCAGTCGATGATGTGCCCGTCGGCGCTGACGAGGATGACGTTCGACTGGCGGCCAAGCATTTCAACAATGAGCTGCTTTTTGACCGGCGTGCCGAGCTCATCGCGCCCGTCGAGATCGAGAACGAGCATGCGCTCGAAGTCCGGCTGGGAAATACCCGTGATGCGCGCGCCGACCAGATGCTTGCGCAGAAGCATGCAGAACATCGGCGGTTCGGCCGGATTTTCAAACGTGCCGGCCGTGAAATGCACCCGCGCGCTGCCCACGCCGCCGTGCACGAGCAGCTTCGCGTTGCCGCTCTGCGTGCGCACGGACAGCAGCAGCAGATCGCGCTCCGGCTGCTGCACCTTGTCGATGCGCGCGCCGGTCAGGCTCTGCGTCAGTTCCTGCGTCAGGCCGTGCAGAAAAACTGCGTCCATTGGCATGTTACAGCACCTCCGTGATCTTGCTGAAGAGCTCGCGCAGCCGCTGCGTGCGGCCGAGCAGATACAGCCAGCCAAAGAGCGTCTCGAGCCCCGTGGCCGCGTGATACTGCGCGACGTCCGCGTGCTGCGGCACCGAGTTCACCTTCGCGTTGCGGCCGCGCTTGTAGACCGCGCGCTCCTCGTCCGTGAGCGCGGGCTGAATGGCCTCCGCCACGCGCGCCTGCGCGGGCGCGTTGACGCGGCGCACCGTCTCACGGTGCAGGTCGGTCACGGCCGTGAGCCCGGCGGCACACAGGGCCGTGCGCATCATGAGCTCATATACCCCGTCGCCGATGTGCGCGAGGGCGAGCGTGCTGTAAGCGCCGACCTGCGCCGGCGTCATTTCCGGGGCAAAGTCCGCCCCATCCGGAAAGGCAATCGTGCCGACGGGGCGGCGCTCCGGCCGCCCCGTGTGGAGATCATGATTCATCGTCTTCAGGTTCCTCTTCGTTGTCATCGGCAAAGTCCGTCTGCGCCTGCAGCACCTCGCTCGGTGCGGTGCCCTGCACATACTGCATCTCCTGCCACTGCTGCTTCGTGATGAGGATCTTGCGCGGCTTTGAGCCCTCAAACGGGCCGACGATGCCCATCTCCTCCATCTGATCGACCATGCGCGCGGCGCGCGAATAGCCGAGCTTCAGCCGACGCTGCAGCATGGACACCGATGCCTGCTTCGTCTCGAGAATGACGTCCACGGCCTGCGGCAGCAGCTCGTCATAGTCGCTCTTGGCGGGCTTGTCCGCCTCGGGCGCGGGGCCGGACTTCTTGTCGGCCTCGGCGGCGGATTTCTCGATCTGCGCGATGATATCGTCGCTGTACTGCGCCTCGGAGTTTTGCTTGATGAAGCGCACGACCTCCTCGCGCTCCTCGTCCGACACAAACGAGCCCTGCACACGCAGGGGCTTGCCGGTGCCGATGGGCGCATAGAGCATATCGCCCATGCCGATGAGCTTTTCCGCGCCGGAGGTATCGAGGATGATGCGGCTCTCGAGCGAGGACGAGACCGCAAAGGCAATGCGGCTCGGGATGTTCGCCTTCATGAGGCCGGTGATGACATCCGCGGACGGGCGCTGCGTTGCGATGATAAGGTGCATGCCCGCGGCGCGGCCCATCTG